>Ga0247727_10000165_pt1 | contig 148583 bp, 136 predicted proteins | sample WisWelCaveWW1625_FD_202498 | JGI IMG/M metagenome (GOLD analysis project Ga0247727, IMG submission 202498) | Biofilm microbial communities from Wishing Well Cave, Virginia, United States - WW16-25 | ecosystem: Environmental > Aquatic > Deep subsurface > Groundwater > Cave microbial mat... | reverse complement strand
TTTTGTCTCCGAAATATCGCCCAACCGTGCCGCGAAGGATGACGATATTTCGGAGACAGGACACTAGCAGGCGCTATTGTTTGAGGCGAATCTCGGGCTCCCGTTCCATCAGCTCCGCCAGGGTAGCGAAGCGGCGGCGCAGGCGCTCCCCGTCGAGCGCCGCGTAGGCCTTCGGGACCGTTAAAACGAGCTTGTTGCGCTCGTAGGACAGGGGCGTCTCGTCGATGATCCCGGGTCGCCCGATCGAGAGCATGTGGGCTGCGCGAATCGCCGCCCCGATGATGCGGGCGCGTCGGTAAACCTTCTTGGAAACGATGGCCTTGAGCCGCTCGGACAACATGTCCCGGTCTTCGCCCTCGAGGTCGCCGCCCATGCCGACGTGGCGAAAGTAGATGGCGAGCGCCAGGAACACGCGACCGGGGTGATCGATGCCCCCCAGCGCGCCATGGGCGATCAGGATCAGGCTCTGCTCGCCGCGGTAGTCCGGGTGCGCACGCCAGCTGATGTCGGAAAGCAGGCAGGCGGCGTGGCGCAGCCGCCGCTCGTCTTCGCTCTCCTTGGGTCCCGGCGCCTCGAACAGGGCGTCGGTCCAGGCGCACAGCTCGGTCGCGTGCTCGGCCGACCGCGACCGCAACTTCGCGTATTCGGCGCAGAACGAGAGCAGCGGGTCTTTCTTGCGCTCGCTCTCCGCCAGCAGGCTGTAGACGAGCCCCTCGCGAATGCCGAATACGGAAAAATGCACCGCGTTCGGCTCCAGCGTCTTCAGCAGACGCTCCAGCACCAGCGCGCCGTAGGGCAGCACCTCGCGCCGCGGCCGGGATATCTCCTCGAAGCCGGGCATCGAGGAGAGCTTCTTGGCCTTGCGGATCTCCGCGCAGAAGTCGATCGCTTCCTTCGTGTCCATCGTGTAGCCGTGCATCACGTGCAGCGGATAGTCCGATTGCTCCATGTGCAGCCTGGCGATCGCGCGCCAGGTGCCGCCGACCGCATAGAACGGGCGGTTGTGCCCGCTATCGAGCCACGGCACGCCTGCGATCTGATCGTCGGCGATATCGGCGGCGTCCTCGATCCTGCCGCCAGCGGCATCGATCAGACGCAGCCCGCCGAGCGGCAGCGTGGCGGACTGGCGCAAGGCGTCGCCGCCCACCTCGATGAGCTCCAGGCTGCCGCCGCCGAGATCGCCGGCCAGGCCATCGGGCGAGCGAAAGCCCATCAGGATGCCGTTGGCGGCAAGCTCGGCCTCGCGCTGTCCGGAGAGAATCTGGATGCGGGTGCCCAGTGCCCGCTCGCTGCGGGCGATGAACTCGGGCCCGTCGGTGGCGTCGCGGCAGGCGGCCGTGGCGATCGCCCACAGGTTCTTGACGTTGAGGATCCTGGCGATGGCCTTGAACCGAGCGAGCGCTGCCAGCGCGCGCTCCATCGCCTCCAGGCCGAGATGGCCGGTCGACCCAACCTGTCGGCCGAGGCCGCACAGGACCTTCTCGTTGTAAATCGGCGTCGGGCTCCTGACCGCCCCCTCGTAGACGACGAGGCGTACGGAGTTCGAGCCGATGTCGACAACGCCCATCGGTTCGAGCTCGCTCTTGCGCCCGAACTCGGCGATCTCGCGCGTCACGCCCTCCTGCGCCTTTCGTCGGCTATTGCTCCTGGGCCAGGCTGAACCGGCGAGGGAAGCTGTCCTTCAAGGATTGCCCACGGCCCGAAAGGCTCGGGTTGGTCATGAAGTACTCGTGGGCATTGAAGGGCTCCTCGCCCTCGGCCAGCCGTGTGCGCTCCGAAGAGCCGTCTCCCAATATGCGCCAGCTTTGCTGGTTGTCCTTGAGATTCGCAACCATGATCTGGTCCAGGATCTGCTCATGCACCGTTGGATTGGTGATCGGCACCATGACCTCGACCCGGCGGTCCAGGTTGCGCGGCATCATGTCGGCGGAGCTGATATAGACGAGGGCCTTGGGCGCGGGCAACCCATGTCCTGCGCCGAAGCAATAGACCCGTCCGTGCTCCAGGAAGCGGCCGACGATGCTTTTCGCCCGGATATTGTCCGACAATCCAGGCACGCCGGGCCGCAGACAGCAGATGCCGCGCACGATGAGATCGATCTCGACCCCCGCCTGGCCCGCTTCATAGAGCGCATCGATGATCTGCCCGTCGACCAGCGAGTTCAGCTTCATCCAGATGGCGGCCTTGCGCCCGGCCTTGGCGTGGCCGATCTCGTCGCGGATATTGGAGAGGATGCGCGTGCGGATGCCGTGCGGGCTGGCGGCCAGCACCTCGATCGCGGCCGGTTCGGCGTAGCCGGTCACAAAATTGAAAATGCGGGTCACGTCGCGACCCACTACGGGATCGGCGGTGAAGAACGACAGGTCGCTGTAGCTCTTGGCCGTCACCGGATGATAGTTGCCGGTGCCGGTGTGGCAGTAGGTGGCGAGATCGCTGCCTTCCCGGCGGACGATCTGCCCGAGCTTGGCGTGTGTCTTGAGCTCGATGAAGCCGTAGACCACGTGCGCGCCGGCGCTTTCCAGATCGCGCGCCCAGCGGATGTTGGCGGCTTCGTCGAAGCGTGCCTTGAGCTCGATCACCGCCGTCACCGACTTGCCGAGCTCGGCCGCCTCCTTGAGCGCGCCCACGATCGGGCTGTCGTTGGATGTGCGATAGAGCGTCCACTTGATCGCCAGCACGTTGGGATCGGCGACCGCCTGGCGCAGCAGCTGCACCACCACGTCGAAAGACTCGTAGGGGTGATGCACCACGATGTCCTTCTTGCGGATGGCGGCGAAGCAGTCGCCGTTGAACTCGCGAATGCGCTCGGGGAAGCGGATGTCGAGGGGCTTGAACCTCAGATCCTGACGTTCGGGCACGATCAGCTGGGCGATGTCGGCGAGCCCGAGCAGGCCCTCCTTGATGAACACGGCGTCGTCGTGGATTTCGAGCTCCTGCTCGACGAAGTTTTGCAGGCGCGAGGGCATCTGCCCGTCGATCTCGAGCCGGATCACATGGCCGCGGCGGCGGCGCTTCAGCGCGGTCTCGTAGGACGCGACGAGGTCCTCCGCTTCCTCCTGCATCTCGATGTCACTGTCGCGCAGGACGCGGAAGGCGCCGTGGCTCCGCGCCAGGAACCCGGGAAACAGCCGCGACAGGAACATCGCGATCATGGATTCGATGCGGATGAATTGGATCGGCTTGATGCCCTCGCTTGCGCCATCCTCTTCGGCCGGCAGTCTGATGAAGCGAACGAGCTGCCCCGGAATCGGGATCAGCGCGTGCATAGTCGTGCCGTCGCGCTCGCGCCTGAGCTCCACGCCGACGGTGAGGCCACCGTTCTGGATGAAGGGGAAGGGATGCGCCGGGTCGACCGCGATGGGCGTCAGGATCGGGAGGTATTGGGCTATGAACTGCCGATCGAGCCACTCGCGCTCGGCCGGCTTCAGCTCCTTCGGCTCGACGATATGGACGCCGGCGGACGCCACCTCCGTCTTGAGGGCCGCCCAGCAGGTCTGCTGATCGGCGACCAGGGTGGTCGCAAAGCGGTTGATCTCGGCCAGCTGCTGGGCGGGGGTCAATCCGTCCTGGCTGAGGAGCGTGACGCCGGCGGCGATCTGGCCGTAGAGGCCCGCCACCCGCACCATGTAGAACTCGTCGATGTTGTTGGCCGAGATCGACAGGAAGCGCACGCGCTCCAGCAGGGGATGGCGCACGTTCTGCGCCTCCTCCAGCACGCGGCGATTGAATTGCATCCACGACAGCTCGCGATTGTAGAAGCGGGCCGGCCCTACCGGCGGCGCAGGCACAGGCGGCGATTTGGGAGCTTGGGCCCGCTCCTTGAGCCTCGGCTTTGGCGAACTCATGAGTGACCTGTCGTGTTGGGAGGACCGTAAAGTGACATTAATGCCACTCGCCTGGCAAATGAAGGGGCAGATTGTGCAACATCAAGATGAAGGTTTGGTGGCAATTGGGGCTGCTATCCTCGGCCGACCGGCTGCCGGGCCAGGATCTTGGCGGCGAGGCCGCGCGTGACCTTGCGATGCAGCGCTAGAGCCTCCCGATCGATCTCGGCCACGATCGTTGCCGCCGCCTCCATCGATTGCTCCATATGCAACGCGATGTGATTGACGATGTGCGGCTCGACCGCGAGCTGCCGGTCGGCGAACTGCTTGACCAGCACGGCCTTGAGCAGGGCCGCGTCCGGCGGGGCAATGGCAACCAGCGGCAGCGCCCGCAGCCGCGAGCGCAGGTCCGGCAGGCTGACGGGCAGCTCACCGGGCGGCACGCGCGACGTGAGCAGCATGGAGAGCTTGTGCTCGCGGACGAGGTTGAGCAGGTGAAACAGGATGCGCTCGTCGCCGATGCCGGCGTGCAGGTCCTCGACCAGCAGGGCGCCCTGGGCCTTCGCCACGTCCGCCTCGCGCACCGAGCTGGCGTCGAGGCGCGCGGCACCCGACTTCAGGCGCCAGACGTTGGCCAGATGCGTCTTGCCCGCGCGCGCGGGCGCCACCACCATGACGGATGCGTGCGGCCAGTGCGGCCACCGGTCGATGATATCCGCTGCCGACTGATTCGACCCGCTGACGAGGAAGTCCTGCGCCCCGAGCGCGGGACGGTGGGGCAGATCGAGGACGAGCTGGCCGGGCGCGCCGCTCATTTCTGGTCCTTGGCAGCCGGGGCGAGCGGAGGCGCCGCATCGCCGTCCGCGATCGCGCCGCTGCCCTTGTAGACGGGACTGTCGAGATAGACCTGCACGGCGAAGCGGACCACCACACCCATCGCCGCCGCCAGCGGCACGGCCACCAGCGTGCCGACCAGACCGAACAGATAGCTGAACACGAACAGCGCGAAAATCAGCCACACCGGATGCAGGCCGATCTTCTGGCCGACAAACCGCGGCGACAGCACGGCCATGTCGATGGCAATGCCGCTCGCCAGCACGGCCACCACCTTCAGCAACGGCGTCAGGTCCGGCCAGAACTGCACGAGGGCGAGGCCTGAGGCCAGAATGAGCCCGAGCAGCCAACCGATGATCGGGATGAACGCCAGCAAGCCGGTGGAGAGACCGACCAGCAGGCCGTAGTCGATGCCGGCCCAGCTCAGGCCGATGGCGTAGTAGACGCCGAGGATCAGGCAGATGGCGCCCTGGCCACGGATGAAGGCGGCAACCGCATCGTTGATGTCGCCGGCGAGCCTGCGGATGGTCGGGGCGTGGTCGCGCGGGAGGGCCGCGTCGACACGCGCGAGCATCGGATGCCAGTCGACCAGCAGGTAGAAGACGACGACCGGCGTGATCAGCAGCAGCGACACGAAGTTCACCAGCGCCAGCCCACGGCTCCATACCGATGTCATGATGGCGGCGACCGTGCCGGTCCAGTTCTGCGACAGATTGGCCATCGTGCGATCGAGCGAGGCCTTGAAGGCCGGAAAATTGGGACCGAGCCAAGTGCGCGCAAGATTCTCTACCGTCGCCTTGAGGCGATCGAGCTCCTCCGGCAGGGAGGCCACCAGCTGGCGCACCTGATCGACCAGCAAAGGCCCGAGCAGCACCACGGCCAGCCCCAGCACCACCGCGACGACGCCGACGATCAGCAGCGCCGCCCAGACGCGGGGCAGCCCGCGCGCCTGCAGCCGGTCGGCGATGGGATTGAGGAAATAGGCGATGACGATCGCGGTCACGAAGGGGAGCAGGATGTCCTTGAGCAGCGCAATGACGAGCACGAGCGCCACCAGCGCGGCGAGCCAGAACCACAGCTGCTTCTCGACGCGCATGCGCCCTCGCCCTCAACTTGCGCCAGCGAACAGCTGGCCTCGGTCCCATAGCAACTCTGTCCATAGCCTCGGCCTGTGCCCATCTCAAGCCTTAGGTCAGCCACACCCCACTGCCGCATTTGCCCGGCCTCAATCGAGACGTATCGGCCGAAGCGCGAATCCTGCTCTCAACTCTATGATTAGAGCAGGATTCACGTTCCATGATCGAAGCGCTTCGATCAGCAACGATCTTGCTCTAGCGTTCCGGCGTCCTGACCAATCTCCGGCGGATGGGAAACACCACGAGCCCGAAGCGCTCCGACAGATAGCCCCAGATGCCTTTTGGGGCAAACAGCATGATGACGATGGCAAAGAGCCCGAGCAGAATGAGATACCAGGTGCCGAAATGCGCCAGGTTGGTCTGCAGGACGTAGAACACCAGCACGCCGACAATCGGCCCCTCGATGGTGCCGATGCCGCCGATCACGACGATGAAGATCACGTAGGCCGTCCAGTCGAGCACGGAGAATGCAGCATCCGGCGAGATGCGCGCCTTCTGCAGATAGATGAGGGCGCCGACCATGCCAGTGGCGGCGGCCGTCACCACGTATACCCAGAGCTTGGTCTTGAAGTTGTCGACGCCGACGCTTTCCGCCGCTCCCTCCGAGTCGCGGATGGCGGCGAGCGCCAACCCGTGCCGGGAGCGCAGGATTAGATAAACGAGCAAGATGGTGCCGACCGCCAGCGTGAGCGCGGCCCAGTAGGTAATGATGTCGCGCGCCGCCGACGTGCGCACCTCGAACAGGGCCTTCACCCACTGGATGCCGGCCACCTCGTTGGTGACGAAAGGCGGCAGCGAGGTGCCCGTGCCACCGCCCAATTGCTTGAACTGCGCGAGCACCAGGCGGTAGACCTCGGCCACGACCCAGGTGCCGATGGCGAAGTAGGCGCCACGCAGCCGGAACACGACCACGGCGGTCGGCAACGCAAGGGCCCCGGCCAGGAGGCCGGCAAGCAGGATGGCGATCAGCGGATCGGCGCCCGCGTGGACGGTAAGCGCGAACAGCAGATAGCCGCCGAGACCGACGAAGGCCTGCTGGCCCACCGACACGAGGCCGGCATAGCCCGCAAGCAGGTTCCAGTATTGTGCCAGAGACAGCATGGTGAGCACGAAAATGAGGTCGTTGAGCAGGTCGCGGCCGGCGAATGCGGGAAGCGCGACGAGCAAGGCTACGACGCCGATGCCGACAACTCCGAGGTGGCGCGAAAGCTGCGTCGCCACCTCGACGCGGTAGGCGCCTTCCCCGACCGGCTTGCCCCGCCATGACGCCGGCACCAAGCCCGCAGCTGCCTCAGCCAGCGGCGCGAGCCGGCCCTCCCGCACCCAGGTCCGCCCACGCGCGAGCCAACGGTTCGGCATCTGGGCCGCCGACATCGCGGAGAGGTACTGCTGCACCTTGCGCGCACGCCCCGCCGGCCCCGCCCGCAACCGCGCGAGTGCGGCCCTCGCCGCGGCGCGCAGAGTGATGGCCCCTTGCCGGAGAAACCGCTTGCTCGCACCGACGAGTTGCGCCGCGGTTCGCGTTGATCGGTGGCGCCAAATCTCGAGGCGAGCCCTCGCCCGAGCGGCGGGGCGGGTCATGTGCGGGCGCGCCATTGCCCAGCCCTTGGCGACGGTCTCGCGCGACCGCGCGCAGGTGAGCCTCGTGAGGTTGAAAGCCCGATCTACGCGACGGCCGAGATGGTCCGCACCTGGCATGGAAACCAGCTGATCGCGCCAGCTCGAGAGCTGATGGAGCAGGCGCCTGGGCACTCTCACCGACTGCCGTGAGGAAAACAGCCCCTGCGGACGCAGCACGAGCACAACAAGAAATGCCAGATGCCCCGCGAGGATCTGCCATTCGGGATCGATACTGGCGCCCACCGTCTGGGCGACGCCGATGATGACGCCTCCCGCCAGCGTGCCCCACAGGCTGCCGAGCCCGCCAATGATGACGGCCTCGAAGGCATAGAGCAGGCGCGCTGGACCGATGGTCGGGTCGAAGTTGGCGCGCACGCCGAGGAAGAGCGCCGATACGGTGATCACCACCATGGAGATGGCGGTGACCAGCGAGAAGATATGCCGGTTGTCGATGCCCATCAGCTGCGCGACCTCGGGATCGTCGGAGGTGGCGCGAAAGGCCCGGCCGATCTCGGTGCGATAGAACAGGAGATTGAGCGCCAGGATCACGCCGACCGCCGACGCGAACGTCAGCAGCTGCATGGTGCCGACGGCGATGCCGCCGCCGAGCGAGATCGAGGCGGTCTCGATGGCCCCGGCCTCGAGGCGCTGGCTGTCGGCGGAGAACACCTCGAGCAGCCCGTTCTGGATGATGATGGAGAGCCCGAAGGTGACGAGCAGCGGCGGCAGGATGTCCCTGCCGAGCGTGCGGTTGAGGAGATACTGCTGCAGGCCGTAGCCCAGGCCGAACAGGATAGGCGCAGCGAGGATCGTGGCCAGAAATGGATCAGCTCCCAGGACGTGCATCAAGGCCAGCACCACGAACGCCGCGAGCACGATAAAATCACCGTGCGCCAGATTGACGAGCCGCATGATGCCGAAGATGAGCGAGAGGCCGGCCGCAAACAGCGCGTAGAGCCCGCCCAGCATGACACCCTGCAGGAGCGTGTTGAGCCAGCCGGTCATGCGCCGAAATACGCGATGTGGATCTGGTCGCGGCTCAGCTCGGCGGGGCGCCCTTCGAGCGACATGCGGCCCTCCTGGAAGCAATAGACGCGGTTTGCCGCCTGCAGCGCCTGCACGATGTCCTGCTCGACCAGGATCACGCCGGCCCCACTCGCCTTGATCCGCGGCAGCGCCGCATAGATGCTGCGGATGACCACGGGGGCCAATCCAAGGCTGATCTCGTCGCACAGCAGCACGCGCGGGTTCGACATCAGCGCACGCCCGATCGCCGTCATCTGCTGCTCGCCGCCCGAGAGCGCGTGCGATGGGACGTGACGCCGCTGCATCAGGGCGGGAAACAAGTCGTAGATGCGCGGCAGGGACCAATAGCCCCCGTCGCGCCGGCCGTAGGCGCCGATCAGCAGATTCTCCTCGACGCTGAGCGAGGGAAAAAGCCGCCGCCCCTCCGGCACCAGCGAGATGCCGAGCCGCACGATCTCGGCCACCGGCAGCCCGCCGATTGGGCGGCCGGCGAAGACGACGCTATCGGGCGCGGCGGCCAGCAGTCCGGTGATGGCCTTGAGGAACGTCGATTTGCCGGCACCGTTGGCGCCGATGATGGCCAGCGTCTCGCCCTCCTCCAGGCGCAGGTCGATGCCGTAGAGGGCCTGGAAGTCGCCATAGAATGCGGTGAGGCGGCGCGTTTCGAGGAGGGCCATGCGGGTTGGTCTCACGCCGCCAGTCCCAGATAGATCTCGCGTACCTCGGCGGAGTTCATGACCGTCTGCGGCTGCCCTTCCGCAATCTTGCGGCCGAAGTTGAGGACGATCAGCCGATCGACCACCGCCACCAGCGCGTGCACGATGTGCTCGATCCACACGATGGTGATGCCCCCGGCGCGGATGCCGCCGATGGTGGCGACCAGCGCCGCGCATTCGCTCTCGGTCAGGCCGCCGGCGATCTCGTCCAGCAGCAACAGTTTTGGCGCGGTGGCGAGGGCGCGCGCCATCTCCAGCCGCTTGCGTTCCAGCAGCGTCAGCGAGCCGGCTGCGGCATTGGCGCGCCGCAGCAGCCCCGTTCGATCCAGAATATCCGCGCAAAAGTCGGTCGCGGCGCGAACGGACATGCCGCGCCCGTGCACCGCGGCGACCAGCAGGTTCTCGAACACGGTGAGATGCTCGAAGGGGAGCGGGATCTGGTAGGAGCGGCCGATGCCGGCGGCGCAGCGCTGGTGTGCCTTGAGCCGCGTGATGTCATTGCGTTCGAGCAGGACTTGCCCTGCATCGGCCGCGATGTTGCCGGCGATCAGGTTGAACAGCGTCGACTTGCCGGCCCCATTGGGCCCGATGATGCCGACGGCTTCTCCCGCTGCAACGGTCACATCGATGGCGTCGGCGGCCTTGAGCGAACCGAAGGACTTGGAGAGGCGCCGGGTCTCGAGCAGCATCATCTCACGAGGGTTGGGGCCGGGCATAGCGCCCGACCCCGCAGCGTAGGCGGTTCAGGTGATTGCTTCCATCTTGCCGGCCACCGGAATCTCGGGGGCCGTGCGGTTGTCGGTGATGACGATGTCGTACTTGTTGCCACCCTTGAGGCGCCACTGGCCGCCCACCAGCGGCGTCTTGGTCACGTTCTTGGCCGCGAACGGCGGCAGGCCCTTGCCGTTCCACGCCACCTTGCCGACCACGGTGTCGAGGTTGGTGGCGCGGATCGCTTCCACCGTCGCCTTGGCGTTGCCGACCTCCTTGGTGCGCTTGAGCACATCGGTTGCCACCTCGAACAGCGAATGGATGAAACCGATCGGCTGCGTCCACTGCTTCTTGGTGGCGCCCTCGTAGGCGTCGGCGAGCTGCTTGGCGCTCTGGCCGGTGAGCGAGGATTTGAACGGGTGGCTCGGCGACCACCACACCTCCGAGGAGAGGTTGTGTCCGTCCTTGCCCAAGGCCTCGACCGCCACCGGGAACAGGATCGCCTTGCCGACCGAGGCAGCCCTGGGCTTGAAGCCCTGCTGCAGCGCCTGCTTCCAGAAGGTCGTGAAATCCGGGGGCAGCACCACGCCGGTGATGATCTGGCAGTTGGCGTTCTTGAAGGCGGTGATCTGCGCCGAGAAGTTGTCGGTGAGGTTCTGGTAGCGGCCGGGGTCGGTCAGCTTGTAGCCCTGCTTGTCGAGCACCGGCGGGAAGCCCACCTGCTTGTCACCCCAGGCATTGCCGTCGCCGTCGTTGGGGAAGAGGGCGCCGACGGATTTGTTGGTCTCGACCTGGCTCCACATATTGGTGAACACCGCGATCACGTCCTCGAGGCCCCAGAAGTAATGATAGACGTAGTTGAAGGGCTTCCACGCCGGAGGGCCGCCGCCGGGATTGGCCTGCTGGCCGATGAACCAGGGCTGCCAGGGCGCCTTGGTGGAGACGCACGCCACCTCCTCGATCTCGCACTGGGTGCACACCGGATTGGTGGTCTCGGGCGTCGAGGCAACCAGCATCAGGTCGACCTTGTCGCGTACGATCAGCTCCTTGGCGACTTCGGCGGCGCGGTTGGGGTTCGATTGGCTGTCCTTGACGATCACCTCGACGGGGCGCGTGGCGTTCCCGACCTTGAGGCCGCCCTTCATCGCGTCCCTGAACCGGCCGAGCACGAAATTGTCGGCCTCGGCGAAGGCGGCGAGAGGCCCGGTCTGGGGGCTCACGTAGCCGAGCTTGATCGCCTTGGCCTGGGCATGCACCGCCGGGGCATAGACCGAACCGGTTGTGAGCGCGGCGCCACTGGCAACCGAATATTTGAGTAGTGTGCGGCGATCAATGCCGGGCCGGCTGTTGCTTGGCTTGGTCATCGTCGTCCTCCCTGAAGGATCTGGCTCATTCTGGCTTGCTTTCGCGACCGCGGAACTCTCGGCGTCCGCAATTCGGACGCCGGCCGACGGTTTTGCATTCCATCGATCTTCGAGGAGTGGTCTGGCAGTGTCAACGGGCTCGCACCGTGTGGGAAGCGGCCCGCTGGGCGCGGACTTGTGTCTATTGCCGGGGTTGGCCCGAACCCCTATCGTTCGCATGCAGTTGGGCGCTGACCGCAACGATAATCGAGCGCAATCAACGAGCTGACGCCGGCCCTCGAGTGCTTTGCGGGCGCGGTCGGTACAAAATTCGGGAGGATGTGCGATGGCTGACGTGCGCGAGGAGCAAATTGCGTTCGCTAAGAGGCCTGAGTCGACCGGCAACATCAGCGCCTCCAAGCCGATGACGGGCGACGAATTCCTGGAGTCGCTGCGGGACGGCCGCGAGATCTACATCTACGGCGAACGCGTCAAGGACGTCACGACGCATCCAGCGTTTCGCAACACCGCGCGCATGATCGCGCGCCTCTACAACGCGCTGCACGACGACAAGCACAAGGGCAAGCTGCTGGTGCCGACGGACACGGGCAACGGCGGCATGACGCACGCCTATTTCAAGTGTCCGAAGACGATCGAGGAATCGGTCGCCGGCCGCGACGCGATCGCCGAGTGGGCGAAGATCTGCTACGGCTGGCTCGGTCGCGCCCCCGACTACAAGGCCGCCTTCCTCGGCACGCTCGGCGCCAACGCGGAATTCTATCATCCGTGGCAGGAGAACGCGAAGCGCTGGTACAAGTTCAGCCAAGAGCGCGTGCCGTTCGTCAACCACGCCATCATCCATCCCCCCGTCGACCGCAACCGTCCGCCGCAGGAAGTGGGCGACGTCTACTGCCACGTGGAGAAGGAGACCGACGCCGGTATCGTCGTCTCCGGCGCCAAGGTGGTGGCGACCGGCTCGGCGCTCACCAACTACACGTTCGTTGCCCACCACGGCCTGATTCCGGTCGGCGACAAGAATTTTGCGGCGATCTTCATGATCCCGACCGGCGCACCGGGCGTGAAGCTGATCTGCCGGCCGTCCTACGAGATGACCTCGACCGCGATGGGCAGCCCCTTCGACTACCCGCTGTCCTCCCGCGTCGACGAGAACGACGCGGTCTTCATCATGGACAAGGTGCTGGTGCCCTGGGAGAACGTGTTCTGCTACGGCGATGTTGAGAAGGCCAACAACTTCTTCCCGCAGACGGGCTTCCTGCCGCGCGCGCTGCTGCACGGCTGCACGCGGCTCGCCGTCAAGCTCGATTTCATCGCCGGCCTGCTCTTGAAGGCGGTCGAGGCCACGGGCTCCAAGGACTTCCGCGGCGTGCAGGCCAACGTCGGCGAGGTGCTGGTGTGGCGCAACCTGTTCTGGGGCCTCAGCGAGGCCATGGTGCGCAATCCCAAGCCCTGGATCGGCGACTACCTGCTGCCCGATATCGAGCCCGCCGGCGCCTACCAGATCACCTCCACCATGGCCTACACCAAGGTGAAGTACATCATCGAGCAGACGGTGGCGTCGGGCCTCATCTATCTCAACTCGTCGGCGCGCGACTTCAAGAACCCCGAGATCCGCCCCTATCTCGACAAGTACATGCGCGGCTCCAACGGCTACAGCGCGGTCGACCGCGTGAAGCTGCTCAAGCTCTTGTGGGATGCGACCGGCACCGAGTTCGCAGGCCGCCACGAGCTCTACGAGATCAACTATGGCGGCTCGACCGAGGAGATCCGGCGCTACGTGCTGTTCGGGGCGCAGGCCATGGGCGTTGCCGACAAGCTCAAGGGCTTCGTCGAGCAGTGCATGGCCGAATACGACCTCGACGGCTGGACGGTGCCGGACCTCACCAACCCGGGGCCGCTCAGCTATCACACGTCGCGCCCGGCCGCACCGACACCGAGCACGCATGGGGGCGGCAACCCGCACGCCGCGCGCTCCACCACCTTCGGCGGTAGCGGCGACTACCCGGGCGGATTCCGCAACCCGTTCGCGAACAAATAGGGCGCGTTGGGCCTCACTGCTTGGCGGGACGTGCCTGAGGGTTGACGAAGCCGCCCGACTTCGGAATGCTTTCCGTGCCTGCGGCAGGCTGGCGCGGGCTGTCGGATGCGGCGGCGGGCGTCGGGGGCATCGGGGTTGGCGGTTGTGCGGACACCGAACGGGCATAGGGGTGGAAGAACCCTCTGTGGCTCATGCTGTCGAGCTGTCCTGCCATGGCTTGCTCCTGGGCGATGGAATTGGGCGCAGGCGCAACCGTACGCGAAAATGGGTTAACAAACCCTCCCTGGTAGTGCCGAATTGGCTCGAGGGCCACCGCAGCCGGGCGTTTGTCGGACAGACCGAGATAGGCCTGCTGGATCGCCGTATCCCGCTGAATCTCCGCCGCCAGTCCGGACCGTACGATGCGGCCGTTCTCCAACACATAGACGCGGTGGGCCAGGCGCAGGCTCTGGTGCACGTTCTGCTCGACCAGAACGACCGACTGCCCGAGCCGCGTGATGGTGCGCAGGGTCGCAAACAGGTCCCTGACCAGCGCGGGCCCCAGGCCCAGCGACGGCTCGTCGAGCAGGAGGACCTTCGGCTCCGACATCAGCGCGCGGGCGATCGCCAGCATCTGCTGCTCGCCGCCGCTCATGGTTCGTGCCAGCTGGTTGCGGCGTTGCGCCAACCGCGGGAACAGCGCGAGCTGCTTCTCGAGCTGATGCACCTCGTTGGCCCGCGCATGCGCCGTGTAGGCTCCCAAGCGCAGGTTGTCGATGACGCTCATATCGCCGAACAACCGGCGGCCCTCGGGAACGAGGGCTATGCCGGCCGCCACCATCTGGTGCGGCGGCTGGTTCTCGACCCGCCGTCCCTCGAATACGATGCGGCCGCCCGGCTGCGGCCGTATCAAACCAGCTATGGTCTTCAGAAGCGTGGTCTTGCCCGCACCGTTGGCGCCTAGGATGACCGTGGTCTGTCCCCCCTCGATGTCGAGTGAAACGTCGTGCAGCGCCTCGTGCTTGCCGTAGGCGACGGAAATGCGCTCAAGCCGCAGCATCGTCGGCTCCGAGGTAGGCGCGCATGACGTGCGGGTCGGAGAGTACCGCGTCGGGTGTACCTTCCGCGATCTGCTCTCCGGCATTCATCACCACCACCCGGTCGCACAGGGCACGAATCGCCTCCATGACGTGCTCGACCATGACGACGGTGATGCCGTCGCGGCGGATCAGGCGCACCAGGTCTATGCCGGTCTGCAGCTCGGTCGGATTGAGACCCGCCAGCCACTCGTCAAGCAGCAGAAGCTGCGGGCGGCAGGCGAGCGCGCGGGCAAGCTCGAGGCGTTTCTGATCGATGTAGGTCAGCTGGGTGCCGAGCTGGCTGCCACGCCCCCCGAGGCCGACGCGCTCGAGCATCGCCTCGGCTTCGTGCGCGGCCCGTGCCGGCTGCGCCGGCTCGCTGCCGAACATGCGCCCCAGCATGACATTTTCCTGCACCGTCATGTAGGGAAGCATCCGCACCAGCTGGAAGGTGCGGGCAATCCGAGCGCGGCAAATGCGGAACGCGGGCCAGCCGACAATGTCCTCGCCCTCCAGCAGAATGGCACCGCGGTCGGGCCGCAATTCGCCGGTGATGAGATTGAGAACCGTGGTCTTGCCCGAGCCGTTCGGGCCGATCAGGCCCGTGATCCCGCCCCGCCGAATGTCGAAGGAGAGATCGCGCACGGCCACGAGCCCGCCGAAAGCCTTCTGCAAGCCGCGCACGCTGAGCAAGACTTCGCCCGAGCTCGCCATCGCCGCACTCATATCCGCCACAGGGCATTGAGCCTTGCAAGGCCGGCCTTGAGCCAGCTGGCCACGGGCGGCGCGACCAGCGGCGGCCACGTGACGAGAGCCCGGCCGGCAGCCCAGGAACGGTAGTGGCGCTCGATGAGGGGAGCGATGCCGCCGGGGAGGAAGTAGACGATCACCACAAAGCAGAGGCCGAGTGCGATGCTGAAATGGTGCGGGAAGGTGCCGGCCAGATATTCCGACAGCAGTACCAGCGGAATGGCGCCGACGGCTGGCCCCCAGGCCCGTCCGGGTCCTCCGAGCAGGGCGGAGATCAACACCTGGAAGGACCACGTGTTGTTGAAGGCAATGCTCGCGTCGATGTAGGGGTAGCGCAGGGCCAGCACGGCGCCGACCAATGCCATCACGGAGGCCGAGATGGCAAAGCACACGACCTTGGCGAGCGTGGTGTTGACGCCGGTGTGCCGCGCCACCGTCTCGTCCTCGCCGATGGCGCGCAGCGCAAAGCCCAGACGGGTGCGGCTCACGTACCAGCTGCCGACAATGGTGACCAGGGTGACCGCCAGCAGCGTCTCGTAGATGCTCACGTTCGACACGTCGGCGAAGATGTAACGCGTCACCGTCCGGTTGACCTTGATCTCCCACCAGTTGAGCACCTGATGCACGAGCTCGGTGAGACCGAACGTGAAGACCACGAAGTACACCCCGCGCAGCCGGAGCGTGGAAAGTCCTACGACGAGGGCGACGAGGAAGCCGACGACCGCGGCGCCGAGCAGGGCCAAGGGGATCGGGACGTGCACGTGAAGGATCGCCAGGGCGTAGATGCCGACGCCGAAGAAAGCAGCGGTGGCGAGCGAGATGTAGCGTGTGCTGCCCGAGAAGAACGCCCATGCTGTTGCCAACGCCACGTTAGCGTAGAGCACGATGAAGAGCGAGACCACGTAACCGGAAGCGACCAGCGGCAGCAACGCGAGAGCAACCGCTGCCAGTGCCGTCAGCGCGACGATCCGCGGGTTTCTCGTCAGCAGCTCAAGCACGGGTGAACAACCCCGTCGGGCGCCAGAGCAGCACGAGCATGAACAGGCCGAAGTTGATCGCGATCGTGAGCGCCGGATCGAGCAGGTAGCCTCCGACCGATTCGACCACGCCGAGCACGAGACCGGCCGCAAGCGTGCCGGTCACGCGGCCCACGCCGGCCATGATCACGACGATCAGGGCCTTCAAAGTGTATTCGACGCCGATGGCGGCGGTGAAGGAGATGAACGTGCTGACGAGCATGCCGGACGCTGCCGCCAGCGCCCCGCCGGCAGCAAACGCGAGCGCGGAGAATTTCCGCACGTCGACGCCGACGAGGCTCGCCGCCACCGGATCGATGGTGATGGCGCGCAGCGCGCCGCCGAACCGGGTGTAGCGCAGCACCAGGAACAGCGCCAAGCCGAGGAAGCAGGCGCCGAGGAAGGCCAGCAGCCGATTGGCCGCTACAGTGGCGCCGAACACCGGGACACCGGTGGACAGGAAGCTGTATCCGCGCAGCTCTCCACTCCAGTTCACCAGCGCCAGGCCTTGAACGACGAAAAACAGGCCGAAGGTGACGAGCACGACGTCGGCATCGAGCGCGTCTTGATCCGGCGCTCGGCGGATGAGTGGCATCATCAGGTACTGATAGATCAGCCAGTTCATCGCAAAAGCGATCGGCACGCTGATGAAGAGACTGAGCAGCGGGTTGAGCTTCCACAGAAAGACGGTGAAGAAGGCTGCGAATGCGCCACCCATGAAAAACTCTCCATAGGAGAGGTTCAGGATGCGGGCTACCCCGTATTGCAGATTGAGTCCGAGCGCGATCAGCCCGTACGTCCCGCCCAGCAGCAGGCCGCCGAGGAATACTTCGAACAGGATCACACTCGCCCCCGGAGCGACGCAGACGGGTCAGGCCGACGTCCCCGGCCTGACCCCCAGTCTCACCCGGCCGTCACCGGCAGGTCACGACCATTTCGGCTTGGGGAACAGCATCTGCTTGGCGCCAGCCTTGCTGGCCGGGAACAGGCAGACCAGCTCTCCGTTCTGCCACTGTCCCACCGCCCAGGGATCGGCGTTGAGCTGGTTGACGTACTTGATGTCGCCCCACACCGTCTTGAACGAGCCGCCGGCGATCACATCGCGGATCTTCTTGCGGTCGATCTCGCCGACCGTCTCGATCGCCTCCTGCGTGATCTGGAGAGCGGAGTAGACGTTGACCGCACCGGGCTCGTAGGCACGATTGAACATGGCCTGGTGCGCCTTGGCGAACTCGTCCATGCCCGGCCCGCTATTGTCAGCAGGACCGTAGACCAGGATGCCGTTGATCTTGTTGCCGAACTTGGCCTTGTAGGTCGGGAACACGCCGCCGATCGCCACGTACATGAGCTGCGGGTTGAAGCCCACGATCTGCATTTGCTCGGTCAGCATGAACGTGTCGGGCGGATAGCTGAAGGCGATGAAAGCGTCGGGGTCGGTCGCCATGGCCTCGCGGATCAGCGGCTGCAGATCCGCGGCGCCGAGCGGGTAGCCCTTGGTGAAAACGACTTCGATCCCGTCCGTCTTCGCCGCCGCGAGAAAGGCCTCGTTGTTCTCCACGCCGTATTCCACGGTCGGGTGAACCGTGGCGACACGGCCCTTGATTTTGCCCTGCTTCTTCAGATCGGCAAGCACCTTGGACAGAGCACCGCTCGAAGCCCTCGGCTGCGCGATATTCCAGAACGCATACGGCCATCTCGGTCCGAGCTCATAGGTCTTGTTGGTGGTCGCCGTCGTCATGATCACCGGATATTCGGCCTTGTTGATGATCGGCGCCGAGGCGAGGTTCATGTGGCTGGCGTAGGGGCTCAGCACCATGTCCACCTTGTCTTGCTGGATCAGGCGCTCGGTGAGCTTGAGCAGCTCGTCCGGCTTGCCCTGATCGTCATAGCTCACATACTCGATGGGCACCTTCTTGTTGTACTTCTTGAGCGTGATGCCGCCGCCATCGTTCACACGCTTCTGCCAGAGCTTGTAGGCCGAGATGGTCGTCGAATCGGCGCCCGGCGCGAGCGGGCCCGACATCGTGATCGAGTAACCGAACCGAATGCTGGCCGGTGCCGACTGAGCCTGAGCAGGTATGCGCGGCAAGGTCGTGGCACCGACGGCCGCCGCGCTGCCTTTCACGAATGTTCTTCTATCCATGGTATCCTCCCAACTGACTGACATGCACTGCACCTAGTCGGAACTCGTGCATTCTCTCTTGTTTTCTCTTGTTGTTCGTCGATACGCAGCGGCTTCAGGGTCCAGCCGATCTCAGCCCAGAAACCTCGCTACGGCGTCCACGGCCTCGCGCTTCTCCAGGTGCACGAGATGCCCCGCGCCCTTGAATATCTTGATGTCTGCGTTCGGGATGAACTTGCGCCACGTCTCCGCCTGCTGGACGGGGATGATCTTGTCCTCGTCTCCCCACACGATCAGGGTCGGCATCTTGATGCGATGCAGGTAGCGCATGAACTTCGGGTCGCCCGGGCGTTCCCAGAGCAGCCGCGCGACGGTCGTCGCCTCGCGGTACCGGTCCGCCATGAAATCTATGCCCGGCTTTTCCGGCAGACGCTTCTTGAGGACCTCGAAATCGGAGACCAATAGCCCCGGCACCTGTTCGCCAGGCACGGCCAGGAGATCGAGCATCGGGTGCATCGCATCGATCATGCCGGCGGGCGCGATCAGCGCCAGCTTCTTGACCCGGTGTCCGTGCTCGCTCGCGAATTTGGCCGCGAGATAGCCGCCGAGCGACAGGCCGACCAGGTTGAACCGGTCGAGCCGGAGGGCATCGAAGAGCTCCAGATAGTGCATCACGTAGTCGTGCAGGTCCGTGAACGTCGTGTCGTCACCCGACTCGCCGAAGCCCGGATGGTAGGGCACGATCACGCGGTACCGCTCGGTCCACGGCTCGGCGAAATCGAAGCCGTCGACCGTGCCGGCACCGTGGAAAAAGACCACAGGCTCACCCGACCCCGCGCTATGGACGACCGTCTTCACGCCGTCGATGGTGTAGGTCTCGCGCTCGAACTTGCTCATGGAACCCACACCCTCACTCGGCGGCGGCGCGAAGGGCCGGCTGCACGCGCGAGCGCAGCCGCGGCATCACCTCTTCGGCAAAGAGCGTCAGGTTCTTCACCGTCTTCCAGTGCGGCATGTCGGCAACGTGCGTCACGCAGTTGATGTGGCTGGTCTTCATCCACTGCGACCACTCGCCGATCTGATTGGCGACCTTGTCGGGGGTGCCGACGGCGATGAAGAACGACTTGCTGATGGCCTGGAAGTCGAAGCCGCCGTGCATCTTGTCGGCCATCGCCGCGCGCATCTTGAGCTGGTCGATGGAGAGATATCCGGGAGGTGCCAGGAACTGCGGCGTGGTGCGCGCATAGTCCTCGAAGAAGCGCTGCAGGTGCACGATGTACTCCTGCTCCGCCCGCTCCTGCGTTTCGGCGACGTAGACGAAGGTCAGCAGCGGCAGCTGATCCGGCCGCATGGTGTGGCCGTAGTGGGCGGCGCGCTGGCGCAGGTTCTCGTTGAGCTCGCGGGCGCGCTGCTGCGTGACGAACACCGAGGCATAGCCGAAGCCCAGCTCGGCGGCGATCTCGATCGTCTCCGGGCTGCCGGTGCCGACGACGTAGCAGGGTGGGTGCGGCTTCTGATAGGGCCGCGGCCAGGGATTGAGGAAGCGGTAGGTGTAGAATTGGCCGTAGTGGGTGGTGGGACCGTCCTCGGTCCACGCCTGCAGCATGATCTTGAGCGATTCCTTGAATTTCTCGCGCGCGGTCGCGGGATTGACCGAGTTCGACCAGTATTCCATGCCGGTGCCGAGCGGCAGCGCAATCTCGAGCCGGCCCTTCGACATGACATCGAGGATGGCGTACTCCTCGGCCAGGCGGTTTGGCTGCATGAAGTTGGGCGGCGTGCCCCACACGCAGATGCGGGCGTTCTTGGTCTGCGGGACGAGCGCGGCGGCGATCAGGTTCGGCGTCGCCATCATGCTGTAGACGGTATTGTGGTGCTCGTTGACGACGATGGCGTCGAAGCCCAGCCGATCCGCCATCACCAATTCGCTCAGATAGCGGTTGTAAAGCTCATGTCCCTTTTCGGGATCGAAGTACTTGTTGGGAAAGCTGACCCAGAGCGATTTGTAATCCTTGTGGTTATCCGGCAAGTAGATGTACGGCATGAAATGCATCGAGTTGAACCGAAGCGCTCCACTCATCTTTTCCTCCCTGAGCCGTTCCCTCGGTGCTCATCCGGCGTCCACGCATGCGGGCCGGGGCGGGCTGGCAAACGCCGAAGGTTTGGTGCCCAACCATTGTCGATACTTTGGTCGCAATCCCGGGAATCTGCAAACGGATTCTGGAAATGTTCGGGGCTGACGCGACGCGGTGCGCGAGGGCACGCGTCCGCATGCTGGACGCTTCCCACTCCGTCCGTGCCCACCAGGCATTGGGAGGCTTCAACCGATCGGGCTTTTCAATGCGCAGCACGCGTGGAGCCGTCACTGCAGGTGGAGCAGCCAAGCCTCGGAGGTCTCTTCTCCCCTGCGCTGCTCCGGCGGTCTGCGTGACTTTCGCTGGGCGATCCGCGCCGCTTCGGAGACGACCTCGGCAAGACCGGCATCGTTGCCGGGGGCCATGATGTGCACGCCCGCCACGCCGGGGATATCGCTCAATTCCTCGACCAGCTCGAGGCAGATTCTGCGCCCCTCGCGAACGGGCTCGGCCGAGCCCTCGAGCCGCTCGATGACGGCATCGGGAACGATCGAGCCATGCAGCTTCTCGCGGATCCATCTGGCCGACCGCGCCGATCGAATGGGCGCCAGACCGATCAGGAGAGCGAAGCTCCCCAGCCCGCTCTGGGCGAGGCGCTGCGCGTAGCGCCGCGCGACCCCGGCATCCATGCAGAACTGGGTCTGCGCGAATTGTGCCCCCGCGTCGATTTTCGCCTCGAGGCGGGTGGGCCTCCAGCCGGCCGGAGGATCGATTGGCGTATCGGCAGTCCCGATCAGGAAATTTGCCTTGCCTGAGATTTTCTGCCCAGACATCAGCTCCTGCCGGTCGCGAATGCGCCTGGCCACCTCGGTCAGGGCCAACGAGTCGATGTCGAACACGGGCTTGGCGTCGGGCTGGTCGCCGGCGCTGGGGTCGTCGCCCCTGAGCAGCAGCAGGTTCTCGATCCCCAACGCCGCCGCTGCCAGCAGGTCGCTCTGCAGCGCGATGCGGTTGCGATCGCGGCAGGTGAGCTGCAGGATCGGCTCGACACCGCTTTGAAGCAGCAGCGCCGCGGCCGCCAGCGATCCCATGTGTGAGCGGGCGCCGGCGCCGTCCGTCACGTTGACGGCGCTGACGACGCCCTTCAAGGCCCTGGCCTTGGCGATCAGATCCGCCCGATCGCACGAGGCAGGCGGAACGATTTCGGCCGTGACCGCGAACCTGCCGGATTGCAGGCATTCCCTGAGTTGATTGAGGCGGGGAGCAGCCATTGTGGGCAGGTGACCGTCGCGGGTTGACCTGCACTGAAGCAAGCCCCCGCCATTCCTGTCAACGCATCTCGTCAATGGCATTCATGAGCGCCTGGCGAGAAATCGCGTATATTCGAGGCCCGTATCCATTCGTTCATGGCCATAGCGTCGAGGGAAGCGCCGATGCCTCTGTTGGACAAAAAAGTCTGCGTCGTCACCGGCGGTGCCGGCAGCATTGGACTGGCGAGCGCCCGCCTGTTCCTGCGCGAGGGCGGCAAGGTATTGCTCGTCGATCTGCGCGAGGCCGATCTGGAGGCGGCACTGCGCTCGCTTGCGAGCGCTAACGCCGACGCGGTCGCTGCCGACGTCGGCGATGCGGCTGCAACACGAACCTATCTCGATCACGCGGTCGAAAAATTCGGACCGATCGACGTGCTCTTCAGCAATGCCGGTAACCAGGGCCCGGTGGTGCCTGTCACCGAATATCCCGAGGATGCGTTCGACGCCCAGATCAGGGTGCACGTGCGCGGTGCGTTTCTGGCCTGCAAATACGGCCTGCCGCGCATGCGGGACGGCGGCAGCCTGATCATCACGTCGAGCGTGGTCGGCGCCATGGGCGCGCCGGGCGTCGTCGCCTACGTGACGGCCAAGCACGCGCAGGTCGGGCTCATGCGCTCGGTCGCCAAGGAGGCGGCGCGGCGGAGCATCCGCGTCAACACCCTGCATCCTGGCCCTGTCGACAACGATTTCCAGGCGAGGATCGAAGCCAACATCGGCAAGATGGCTGGCGGAATCGACGCCACCCAGCTGCTCAACGATGCGATCCCCCTGCATCGCCATGCCCAGCCCGAGGAGATTGCCCGCTCGGCGCTGTATCTTGCCTCCGATCTCTCCAGCTTCGTCACCTGCTCGACGCTGATGGTCGACGGCGGCATGCGTGGCTAGCGGCGGGGAGGGGCAAGCGGCGTTGCCGGATCGAGACTGTGCTCCGCAGTCTGCAGCGCGTCGGCGAGCCGCATCCTGGCGCTGCCGGGCTGCAGCGGCTGTTGCTGGCTCTCGTGCGGCGCCCAGGCGGTCAGTGTGATGATCTCGAATGTTGCCGGCACCCGGCCGTTGGCCAGGCCATAACGCTCCTGATAGACGGCCAGCGCGCGCATCAGGGTCGCGCGTCGCAGCAGCGTGCGCCGGCGGCCGCGCAACACGTTGGTGGCGCCCATGGCCCTGAGCTCGCGCATCAAGGCAAGCGCGTCGGGATAGGTGACGCTGACGGTCTCGGCGTCGATCACCGGCAGCGCGAACTTGGCCCGCTGCAGCAGCGCCCCCAGATCCTGCACCTCGGCGAACGGCGCCACCCGCGGGCTCGCCCCCCCCTCGCATTCCTCCTCCGCGGTGAGAAGTGAATGTCTGAGCTCCGTCAGGGTGTTGCCGCCGAGCAGCGCGGCCAGGAGCAAACCGTCGGGCTTCAGCGCGCGGCGGATCTGGACCAGCGTCCCCGGCAGATCGTTGACGAGATGCAGGGCAAGCCCCGACGCCACCAGGTCGAGCGACTGGTCGCGGAACGGGAGGGCCTCCTCGTCGGCCTGCACGCGCGGGGGGGCGCATTGCGCCAGCAGGCGGCTGGCCGCCTCGGCGGCGACCACCATCGCGATCCCCGGCAGCTGGGCCAGCCGGCGCCCGATGAGGCCGTGATGCGCGCCGAGATCGAGCGCGACCGGAAAGGCGCGGTTGATGGCGCCGAGCCGCTCCGCCAGATCATCCGCCACCCGGGCGAGCAGGAAATCGTGGCGGGCAGCATCCCCCGCCGCCCGGTTGCGCCGGGCGATCAGCAGGCGGCGGTCGAAGATATCGTGATCGGATGGCACATCGAGAACGTAGTGCCTCGGCCATGGGCTGTCATCCCGGTTGCTAGTCACCGGGATCCAGCGATCCGCAAGTGTCGGAGCAAGCTGATCGGTGGATCCCGGCAACGAGTGCCGGGATGACAACATTGGAGGACATCGTAATATCCGCACCAAATCCATGATGTACATTGGCGTCATGCCCACCACCGAGCCTGCGACGATACCCCCCAGGTCTGCCGCGTCGGTGCTTCGGCGCGCTGTTGCCGCCTGTGCCGACGTCATCGTGCCGCCGTGCTGCCTCGTGTGCCGCGCGCCGCTCGCTGCTCACCACCTGCTGTGCGCGCCCTGCTGGCGTGACGTGCACTTCATCCGCTCGCCGCTGTGCGACGTGCTCGGCATCCCGTTGCCGTTCGACACCGGCGAGCGCATGATCTCCGCGGCCGCGGCCGCGCGCCCGCCGGCCTATGATCGGGCACGTGCGGTTGCCCACTTCAGCGGCGCCATGCGCACGCTCGTGCACCAGTTCAAGTATGCCGACCGGCACGATGCCCGCACGCTGTTCGGGCGCTGGCTGGCGGAGGTCGGCCGTGAGTTGCAGATCGGCATCGACGTGATCGCGCCGGTGCCGCTGAGCCGCTGGCGCCTGCTGTCGCGCCGCTTCAACCAGGCGGCGGTCCTGGCGCGGGAGGTGTCGCGGCAGACCGGCATTGCCGTGGACCCGCATCTGCTGCAGCGGCGGCGGTCCACCAAGACCCAGGTCGGCCTCACCCACGACCAGCGGCGGCGCAACGTCGCAGGCGCCTTCAGCGTCCCGCGGGGCCGGCGGGCCTCCCTGCAGGGCCGCAGCGTCCTGCTGATCGACGACGTCATCACCACCGGGGCGACCGTGGAGGCCTGCGCCCGTGCCCTCAAGCGAGCCGGCGCGGCGCGCGTGGACGTGCTGGCGCTGGCGCTGGTGACCAACGAGGCCTTGGCGGCACCGTAACCCTACCCTGCCGCAGTCGCGGCCAAACCGCCTGCTACCTGTTATGTGCCCACTAGGTCCGACCTTTGCCTGTCGGCGGCGAGCCGGTACACTAGAGGACTCGACTTTCGGGAGCTTGACGGTTGATGGCACAGGAAAAAACAGGCGCCTTCCGCGTCGGGCTCGTGCAGATGTGCACGGGCCGGAATGTCGAGAAGAACGTGGCTGACGCCGGCGATCTCATTCGCGAGGCGGCCCGCCAGGGCGCCCAATACGTGCAGACTCCCGAGATCACGACCTTGATGGAGCCCGAGCGCGCCCGCCTGTTCGCCGCCATCCGGCCCGAGGAGGGCAATCCGGCACTCTCCCAGTTCCGCTCGCTGGCGCGCGAGCTCGGCATCTGGCTGCACATCGGCTCGATGGCCGTGCTGCTCGGCAGCGGCAAGATCGCCAACCGCGCGTTCCTGATCGCGCCGCAGGGCGAGGTGGAGGCCCGCTTCGACAAGATCCACATGTTCGATGTCGATCTGCCGGGCGGGGAAAGCTACCGCGAATCCAAGAACTACCAGGGCGGCGACACGGCCGTGCTGGCCGAGCTGCCGTGGGGCACGCTCGGCATCACCATCTGCTATGATCTGCGCTTCCCCCATCTCTACCGCACGCTCGCCAAGTCCGGGGCCGACTTCCTGGCGATCCCGTCGGCCTTCACGCGCCCGACGGGCGCGGCGCACTGGCACGTGCTGATGCGCGCCCGGGCCATCGAGAACGGCTGCTTCGTGTTCGCCGCGGCCCAGGCCGGCACGCACGAGACCGGCCGGGAGACCTACGGCCACAGCCTGATCGTGTCGCCGTGGGGCGAGATTCTGGCGGAAGGGGACGGTGTTCATCCCTCCGTCATTGTTGCTGATGTTAAATCGAGCGACGTGCGGGAGGCGCGCCAGCGCATTCCCTCCCTCCAGCACGATCGGCCGTTCCAGATCAGCCGGGCCGCGGCGGTGCAGGCGAAGGAAGCTTCATGATCCTTTACCGGCTCAAGTGCAAAAAAGGCCACGAATTCGAGGCCTGGTTTGCCAACAGCGGCGTATTCGACACGCAGGCCAAGCGCGGCATGCTCTCGTGCGCCGTCTGCGGCACCTCGAGCGTGGCGAAGGCGCCGATGGCGCCGCGCGTCGCCAAGACCTCCAAGGCCAGGGGGGCGAGGAAGCCTGCCGAAGGGTCCCCAGAGGCGTCCCAGGAGGCGCCCAAGCCCGAAGCCCAGCGGGTTGCGGCCCACGGCGAGCTGGCTGCGGCCATGCGCAAGCTACGGGCGGAGGTCGAGGCCAAATCCGAGTATGTCGGCCCGCGCTTCTCCGAGGAGGCGCGCAAAATTCACCATGAGGAGGTACCGGCCCGCGGCATCCACGGCGAGGCGACCGCCGATGAGGCCAAGGCCCTGCGCGAGGAAGGCATCGAGTTCTTTCCGCTGCCGGTGCTGCCGGAGGACCACAATTGACGGCGTGGCCGCCCACTGCCGCGTTATTGCGGACGACGTTGCTGGCCGCTGTGGCTCTCGTTGCTCTCGCCGTATCCCCGACCGTGCCGCTCGCGCAATCCGGGGCCGAGTCCTGGGCCTTGCTGCGGCAGCCGGGGCACGTGGCCTTCATGCGCCATTCGGACGCCCCGGGCTCCGGCGGCTATGGCGATCCGCCGGGCTATCGCCTCGATGACTGCGCCACCCAGCGCAACCTGAGCGACGAGGGCCGTGCCCATGCCAGGCGCACCGGCGAGGCCTTCCGCAAGCAGGGTGTCGTGTTCGATCGCGTGCTGACGAGCCCCTGGTGCCGATGCAAGGAGACCGCCCGGCTGGCGATGGGCAAGGAGGCCGAAATTTTCACTCCGCTCAGCAACCTGGTCGGCCGCAGCGAGCACCGGGAACCTCAGGTCAAGGCCCTGAAGGCCTACCTGGCCGGCCTCGGCGCCAATACCCGTGCCCTGTTCGTGACCCATGGCATTGTGGTCAACGCGCTGACCGGCGTCAGCCTCGCCTCGGGCGAGATGGTGATCGTCAAGGTCGGCCCGAGTGGCGAGCCCACGGTGGTGGGCCGGCTCATGGTGGATTGAGGCTCTCCGCCAGCGGGGAGGGCGAACTGGGGTCTACGTTGCTATAGTGACAAACATGGCGAACCCTGTCGCCCCCGTACGAGAGAAGGCCGTCTTCATCGTTCCCGATGATGGCGCTCAGATTGACGTTCGCATCGAGAACGAGACGGTTTGGCTGAACCAGCGGCAGATGGCCGAGCTGTTCGATACCTCATCGGACAATGTGGGCCTGCACATCAAGAATATCTATGAAGACCAGGAGCTTGCGGAGTCGGCAACTACCGAGGATTTCTCGGTAGTTCAAACCGAGGGACGCCGCAAGATCCGACGTAAAGTGAAGCACTACAACCTCGACACCGTCATCTCGGTCGGATACCGCGTCAACTCGAAGCGTGGCGTTGTCTTTCGCCAATGGGCGACGCGAATACTGAGACAGCGTCTTCTGGACGATCACAGGAAACGAACCGCCCAGGCTGAGCAGTACCTCGCCGGGCTCGGGAACGTTGAATTTCTGGCCCATCACGCCGATGCAGACGCGCGCGCAATGCTCGATCTGATTGGGCGGTACGCTCGATCGTGGCGCCTTCTCCTTCAATACGATGAAAACAAGCTGCCGCCTGCGCCAACGCTGCCAACCAAGCGCATGCAAAGGCTGACGCTCATCCAGGCAAGCAAGTTGGTCGATCGATTCAAGAGGGCCTTGGCCCAAAGTGGACAAGCGAGCGATTTGTTCGGCAGGATACGAGATGATGGTCTCGCCACAATTCTTCGAAACTTGGAGCAGACGTTCGACGGGGCCTCGCTCTACCCAAACGTCGATACGCGTGCAGCCAACCTCCTCTATATGGTGATAAAGAACCATCCCTTCTATGACGGCAACAAGCGCATAGGCAGCTTGCTGTTCCTTCACTACCTCTCCAAGAACCAACGCCCGCTTCTCGAACCGAACGCGGTCGTCGCGCTCGCCCTGCTGATTGCTGAAAGTGATCCGAAGCACAAGGACGTCGTCGTCAGATTGACAATCAGCCTCATGCAGACGGCAACGACGGGCTCGACCGCGTAAGGTCCCCGTTCGTTACCGAGAAATCGTCACGCCGCCGCCTTCACGGGCTCGCCGTTGACCACCAGCGCGCCGTTGCGCACGCTCAGCTTCACTTTCTGGCCGTCCTTGATCTTGCCGGCCAGGATCTGCTCGGCCAGGGGGTCCTGCACCTGCTTCTGGATCACGCGCTTCAAGGGTCGCGCCCCGTAGGTCGGGTCGTAGCCCTTGTTGGCGAGCCAGGTGCGTGCCGTGTCGTCGAGCTCCAAGACCAGTTTGCGGTCAGTCAAGAGCTTCTGCAGCCGGGCGACCTGGATGTCGACGATGGCCGCCATCTGCTCGCGCTTGAGACGATGGAACAGGATGATCTCGTCGATGCGGTTCAGGAACTCGGGCCGGAACTTGCTGCGCAGCTCGGCCATCACGTAGGGCCGCACCGCCTCGCTGTCCTCGCCCTCCTTCTGGTTGGCCAGGAACTCGGAGCCGATGTTCGACGTCATGATGATCAGCGTGTTCTTGAAGTCGACCGTGCGGCCCTGACCATCGGTCAGGCGGCCGTCGTCCAGCACCTGCAGCAGCACGTTGAACACGTCGGGATGCGCCTTCTCGATCTCGTCGAACAGCACCACCTGGTAGGGCCGCCGGCGCACGGATTCGGTGAGAGCGCCGCCCTCCTCGTAGCCGACGTAGCCAGGCGGGGCGCCGATCAGGCGCGCCACGGAGTGCTTCTCCATGTACTCGCTCATGTCGATGCGCGCCATGGCGGTCTCGTCGTCGAACAGGAAGGCGGCGAGTGCCTTGGTCAGCTCGGTCTTGCCGACGCCGGTGGGGCCGAGGAAGATGAACGAGCCGATCGGCCGGTTGGGGTCCTGCAGGCCCGCACGGGCGCGCCGCACCGCCGTGGATACGGCCTCGACCGCTTCGCGCTGGCCAACCACGCGCTTGGCCAGGGATTCCTCCATGCGCAGCAGCTTGTCGCGCTCGCCTTCCAGCATCCGCTCCACCGGCACGCCGGTCCAGCGCGAGACGACGCCGGCGATGTGATCGGGCGTGACGGCCTCTTCCACCATGGCGCCCTTGCTCTCCTCGCCCTCGAGCGCCTTCAGTTTCTTCTCGAGCGCCGGGATCACGCCATAGGCCAGCTCGCCGGCGCGCGCCAGATCGCCGCGGCGCTGCGCCTGCGCCAGCTCGGTGCGATGCTGGTCGAGCTCCACCTTCAGCTTCTGCGCCGAGCCGAGCTTCTGCTTCTCGGCCTCCCAGCGCCGGGTCAGCGCCTTGGATTTCTCCTCGAACTCGCTGATCGCCTTGTCGAGCCGGGCCAGGCGCTCCTTGGAGGCCGCATCGCTCTCCTTCTTCAGGGCCTCGCGCTCGATCTTCATCTGCATCAGGTCGCGGTCGATCGCATCCAGCTCCTCGGGCTTGGAATCGATCTCCATCTTGAGGCGGGAGGCCGCCTCGTCGACCAGGTCGATGGCCTTGTCGGGCAGGAAGCGGTCGGTGATGTAGCGGTTGGACAGCGTCGCGGCGGCCACCAGCGCCGAGTCGGTGATGCGCACGCCGTGGTGCTGCTCGTACTTCTCCTTCAGGCCGCGCAGGATAGAGATGGTGTCCTCCACGCTCGGCTCGGAGATGAACACGGGCTGGAAGCGCCGCGCCAGGGCGGCGTCCTTCTCGATGTGCTTGCGGTACTCATCCAGCGTGGTGGCGCCGACGCAGTGCAGCTCGCCGCGCGCGAGCGCGGGCTTGAGCAGGTTGCCGGCGTCCATCGCGCCCTCGGCCTTGCCGGCGCCGACGATGGTGTGCAGCTCGTCGATGAACAAGATGATGCGCCCGCCCTCGGACTGCACCTCGGACAGCACCGCTTTCAGCCGCTCCTCGAACTCGCCGCGATACTTGGCGCCGGCGATCAGCGAGCCCATGTCGAGCGCGAGCAGCTTCTTGTCCTTGAGGCTCTCAGGCACGTCGCCCTTGACGATGCGCTGCGCCAGGCCTTCGGCGATGGCGGTCTTGCCGACGCCGGGGTCGCCGATCAGGACGGGGTTGTTCTTGGTGCGTCGCGACAGCACCTGGATGGTGCGGCGGATCTCCTCGTCGCGGCCGATGACCGGATCGAGCTTGCCTTCGGCCGCCGCCGCGGTGAGGTCACGCGCGTAGCGCTTCAAGGCGTCGTAGGCCTGCTCGGCCGACGCGCTGTCGGCGGTGCGGCCCTTGCGGATGTCGTTGATGGCCTGGTTCAGCGTCGTGGGGGTGACGCCGGCCTCCTCGAGCACGCGATTGGCGTCGCCGGAGGGCTCCATCGCCAGCGCCAGCAGCAGCCGCTCGACGGTGACGAACTTGTCGCCCGCCTTGTCGGCGATCTTCTGGGCCGCTTCGAATACGCGCGCCAGCTCGGGCGCCAGGTAGATCTGGCCGGCGCCGCTGCCGGAAACCTTCGGGCGCTTCGCCAGCACCCGCTCGATGGCGGCAAGCGCATCGCCCGGGCGCCCTCCGGCGCGCTGGATCAGCGCGGTCGCGATGCCTTCCGGGTCGTCGAGCAGCACCTTCAGGAGATGATCGGCACCGAACTGCTGGTGGCCCTCGCGCAGCGCGAGGTTCTGGGCAGCCTGCACGAAGCCCTTCGCGCGGTCGGTGTATTTCTCGATATCCATTCTGTCCCTCCTCGGCACGGGAGCCCGCCCCATTCGGGCACGAAGCTGCCGTCGTTCGACAGGATCAAAGTCAGGCCCGCCACGGACCCGCGAGCGGCATCCGAAGCAAGAGCCTGAGCAGCAGATATAGGGTGGCACCGAGGGGGTAAAAAGAGGATGATCCAGATCAATCATGGACAAACTGCCAGGTCTTGGACATGCCACACGTCGAGGGTCCGCGCGTTGGCGCGCTCTACCGCTACCCGGTCAAGGGTCTGACGCCGGAGCCGATGCAACAGGTCGCGCTGGAGCCCGGCCAGACGGTCCCTTTCGACCGCGCCTATGCCATCGAGAACGGCCCTGGCCGGTTCGATCCCAATGCCCCCCGGCACCTGCCCAAGATCAGCTTCCTGATGCTGATGCGGGACGAGCGGCTGGCGACGCTGCGCAGCCGCTTCGAGGACGAAACGGAGACGCTGACCATCTTCCGCGACGGCAAGCAGGTGGCCCGGGGGGCGCTGTCGACGCCGCTCGGACGGCAGCTGATCGAGCAGTTCTTCGCCGCCTACATGAAGGCCGAGCTGCGCGGGGCGCCCAAGATCGTGCGCGCGCCCGGCCACAGCTTCGCCGACATGGCCGCCAAGTGCCTGCATATCGTCAATCTAGCGAGCGTGCGTGAGCTCGAGCGCGCGTTCGGGCGTCCGGTCGATCCGCTGCGCTTCCGCGCCAACGTCTACGTGGATGGGATGGAGCCCTGGTCCGAGTTCAAGTGGCTCGGCAGGGAGATTGCGGCCGGTCCGGTGCGGCTGTCGGTGTTCGCCCGCACCCAGCGCTGCGAGGCCACCAACGTCGATCCGGCAACCGGCGCGCGCGACATGGCCATTCCTCCCTCTCTGCAACGCTCGTGGGGGCACACCGATTTCGGCGTCTACGCCAAGGTCGAAAGTGCCGGCACGGTCAGCGTCGGCGCGCCCATCGCCCTGCCCGCCTAATTGGGGCTGTCATTCCCGCGAGCGCAGCGAAAGCGGGAATCCAATCCAGATCTCGACCGCCGCATGCACCGCTCTGCTTCGCTTGGCGGGAATGACGCGTGGGCATGGCGGCAAGCGTCAATCGCGGGTGGGCTCTTCCTTGGCAGGAGCGGCGGGCGCCTCGCTCTCGCCGCCGCGCGGGCGCCTTACGGGCCGGCGCAGGAACTCGGGCTGCTCGTGCGGCTGCTCGAACCGGTCGCGCCGGCGCGCGTCGCCGCGCTGGTCGCCACCTGGCTCCGCAGCGGGGGGGTCCTGCGGGCGCTCCGGCGGCAGCGGCGGGCGGGCCTCGCTCGGCGGCGGTCCGCGGTCACCACGGTCGCCGCCGCGGTCGCGATCTCTGTCACGGTCATTGTTGCGGTCGCGGAAACGGCCCTGATCGCGCCGGAAAGGCCGATCGTGCCGGTTGCCCTCGTTGCGATTGTTGTCGTGACGATTGTTCTCGTGCCGGTTGCCTTCATAAGGCCGGCCCTGCTGGGGCACCACCGGCGCCTGATGCATCGGCGGCGGCTGGAAGCCTTCGTCCAGGATATCGTCTGGATCGTCCTCGGCGAACTCGTCGCCCTCGCCTTCGGGACCGCGCATGCGCTGGCCGTTGCCGTTGGCCATATCGCCCGGCTGCTGCATCTGGTCGCGGTAAGCCATGATGATGCGGCTATAGTGCTCGGCATGCTGGAAATAGTTTTCCGCCAGCACCGGATCGCCGGACGACTGGGCGTCGCGGGCGAGCGACAGGTATTTCTCGGCGATATGCGCAGGCGTGCCCCGGATTTTTACGTCCGGACCATTCGATTCGAAGCTGCGCGCCAGCGGATTGTGGCTCTTGCGGTTGTTGTTATTCCGGCCGCGACCGCGGCGATTCTGCTGTCCCTGCCTCACTGCCTATAGGGCTCCCATATAACTTGGACTGGTCTAAATCGACGCCCGCCGCTCGCTCACGCAAGCGCGGTTCTCCATTGCGCCAGGGCCCGGTATCGACCGAGACTTATCCGTGAGTCGCTCGTTCACGGCCCGAGCATCGCACCCAGAAATAGACGTAACGACCCCGCCCCACATGGTGCCGTAACCCGCACAGGGTCCGGCCTTCAACCGCGGCAGTTAGGCCATCCGTGTTTTCTCTTGGGCGATCAGTGGTGCTGACGATAGGTCGCCTTGTTGCGAGCAATCCAACCTGCTTCGCATCGATCCTCGCATCCGGCCCGCTACCACTCACGTACCGGCAATAGCTGGATGCGCAGACGATTCCACTGATGCATAGCCTATCGCGCCCGCCGCAAGAATCAAGGGCTTTCTGAGCATATGATCAATTCCGTGCTCTTGTGGCAACACAGCGTCTCCTGCCTGCGACATCTCGGTAATACCTGATATCCACTGCGCGACGCCCGGTCGCACCAGCGCGCATCAGATCGGCCACTGCATCCGCCTGATCGTGGCCGACCTCCAGCACAATCCACCCATTTTCAACCACGTCCGCAGCTTCGGCCGCCAACCGTCGGAACACCCGCAGGCCGTCTTCTCCGCCATCGAGCGCCGCGTGGGGATCGAACAAGCGCACCTCAGGGTCGAGGCGGGCGATCTCGCCGGTAGGAATATAGGGCGGATTGGAAACGAGGATATCGAACGGCCCTGCGACGCCGTCGAGCACATCGGCGGCGAGCCATTGGCAGCGCTGCTCGAGGCCGAGCCGGTGCGCGTTGCTCTGCGCGACCTCGAGCGCGGCCACGCTGGTGTCGGTGCCGACGCCCGACGCATGGGGCAGCTCGCACAGGAGCGTCACCAACAGGCAGCCCGAACCGGTTCCGACATCCAGAATGCGCAGCGGCGCGTTCAGCCGGTCTTCCGCGCGCAGCAATTCGAGGGTGGCCACGATCAACGTCTCGCTATCGGGGCGCGGGTCGAGGGTGGCGGGGCCGATGGCAAAGGTCCGGCCAAAGAAATCCCGCTCGCCGAGGATGCGCGACACCGGCTCGTGCGCCGCGCGCCTGGCAACACAGCCGTCGAGCCGTTCGACCTCCCGCGGGTTCAACTGCCGCTCCGGCTGGCCCAGCACCTGGGCGCCCGTCAACCCCAGTGCCGCGGCCGCGAGGCGGCGCGCATCGTTGCCCGGGTCCTCGATGCCGGCCCGCCGCAGCTCGGCTGCAGCGTGCCGTAGTGCTGCGTGCAGCGTCGGCTGCCTCGCGGCAGCGATGGCGTCAGGCGTGGGCATTTTCTTCCATGGCCGCCAGCTGGTCCGCTTGGTCGTGCGTCGTCAGCGCGTCGATCAACTCGTCGAGCGCAGTCCCCTCGAGCACCGCATCCAGCTTGTGCAGCGTCAGGCCGATGCGGTGGTCGGTAACGCGTCCCTGCGGGAAATTGTAGGTGCGGATGCGCTGCGAGCGATCGCCGGAGCCCACCTGGCCCTTGCGCTGCGCGGCGCGCGTGTCGGCGGCTTTCTGGCGCTCCTGCTCGTAGAGCCTGGAGCGCAGCACCTGCATGGCGAGGCGGCGGTTCTGATGCTGCGACTTCTCGGCGGAGACGACGATGAGGCCCGTCGGCAGATGGGTGATGCGCACCGCGGAATCGGTCTTGTTCACGTGCTGCCCGCCGGCGCCGCCCGCCCGCATGGTATCGATGCGGATGTCTTCGGGCCGGATCTCGAGGTCGATGTCCTCGGCCTCCGGCAGCACGGCCACGGTCGCCGCGGAGGTGTGAATGCGCCCGCCCGCCTCCGTGACGGGGACGCGCTGTACCCGGTGCACGCCCGACTCGTATTTTAGGCGGGCAAAGACGCCCTTGCCGGCGATCGACGCCACGATCTCCTTGTAGCCGCCGAGGTCGTTCTCCGACAGGGAGATGATCTCGGTCTTCCAGCCCTGCTGCTCGGCGTAGCGGCTGTACATGCGGAAGAGATCGGCGCCGAACAGCGCCGCCTCGTCGCCTCCGGTGCCGGCCCGCACCTCCAAGATGGCGCTCTTGTCGTCCGCGGCATCCTTGGGCAGCAGGCGCACGCGCAGCTTCTCTTGCAGCTCGCTCCTGCGGCGATCGACCTGCGCGAGCTCGTCTTGGGCCAAATCCCTGAGCTCCTTGTCGGCCGAGGCGTCGTTGCTCAACGCCATCAGCTCTCGCCATTCGGCGTCGGCCTTTCGATATTCGTGGATGGTTTCGACGACCGGGTTCAGCTCGGCGAATTCCTTCGACAGCTGCACGAAGTTCGGCTGGCTCATCCCCTGGTTCAGCGTGTAGCGGATCGTCTCCCAGCGCTGGACCAGATTTTCGAGCTTCTCGGTGGGAATGGTGGTCATTGGCAGGTGGCTCGGGAGGGGGCGAGTGATTGCGGACGCGCATCGAGACGGCGGGCACAGACGAACACGGGAGCAACGCTAACGGGTGCCGGGTTGCAGCCTGTCGGTCTTGCGCGTCCGCGGATCGTCGACTTCGATCCACGTCAAGCCGTCGCGACGCGGCGCGGTCAGCAGCATGAGATAGTCCAAGCCGGCACGCACCTTGATCTCGATCGGACTCGGCAGCAGGGCAGCCGCGCGGTAGACCGGTCTCGGGGCCAATTGCACCAAGTATACCACAACCGCGGCCAGGGCGATCGGGGCACTGAGCGCCAACATGGCGCGTCCGCGCCGACGCCGGCGGTGCTGGCCGGGTCCCGAGGGGTCGGCCCGGGCGGCGGAATGTGGTCGCGGGGCGCCCCGAGAGGCGTTCGCCGCCTCGGCCGGGTGAGGCGATGGCTGGTGGGCCGGCGTCACGTTGGCGGCCAGCGCCTGCAGCTGGCTGCGGATGCGCCAAAGGATCGGCTCGGGGTCGAGCCGCAGCAGCTCGCAGTAGGCGCGAACGATCCTGACCGTTTCCTTCCAGTGCGGCAGGGCGGCAATGGCCCCGGCCTCGAGGTTGTCGAGGGTCGTCGTGCTGGTGGTGAGCCGTCGCGCGATCGCCTCGCGCGACGCCTTCATCGACAGCCGCATGTTGCGGAAGATCTTGCCGAGCTGCTCGTCGTGCACGGCCGGCCGGGCCGCCGCGCGGGCGTGCGGCCGGGATTGCCCGTCGTCGAGGGCATTCTGCCCGGGCCCGGAACCTCGCCTCATGCGCATGATCGACGCAAACGCCAGCCATTGAGTTTCATATGTCTCAGGAAACCCAGCTTATTGTCAAAGTTCGGGCACGCTGCCCCGATCGCCGATCAGATGTCGACGCCGTGATCCTCGGCAAAGCGCTTCAGTCGCGCGCGCATGTTGCCCTCGGTGCCGTTGATGGCCTCGCGCATCCAGCGCTGCAGTGCGCCGGCATCGAGGCTCAGGATCATGGACTTGATGGGACCCACCGAGGCCGGGGCCATCGAAACGGCGCGATAGCCAAGACCGATGAGCGCCATGGCCTCGAGCGCGTGCCCGGCCATTTCGCCGCACAGGCTGAGCGGCCGGTCATGGCGCTTGGCCGCCTCGGCGATGGCTCCGAGTGCCCGCAGGGGGGCCGTCGACAGCGGATCATAGCGCCCCGACACGCGTGCATTGTTGCGGTCAGCGGCGAAGAAATACTGCAGCAGGTCATTGCTGCCGACCGACACGAAGTCGACACGCGGCAACAGGGCGTCCAACTCGTAGAGCAGCGACGGCACCTCGATCATAACGCCGAGCAGCACCTTGGTCGGCGCCGCCGTGCCGCGTCTTTTCAGCAGCTCGAGCTCGCGATCGACGAGCGCGCGGGCCATGTCGACCTCGCCGACGATGGTCACCATCGGCAGCAGCAGCCGCAACTCGAGCCCAGCCGTCGCCCGCAGCAGGGCACGCACCTGCGTGCGCAGCAGACCGGGCCGGTCGAGCCCGAGCCGGATGGCCCGCCAGCCGAGCGCCGGGTTCTCCTCGGCGGGTTGGCGCAGATAGGGCAGCGCCTTGTCGCCGCCGACATCGAGGGTGCGGAATACGACCGGCTTCTGGCCGGCCTCCGCCACGATCGCCCGATACATCTGGGTTTGCTGTTCCAGCCGCGGCAGCGTCGCCGACATCATGAATTGCAGCTCGGTACGGAACAAGCCGATGCCGTCCGCCCCGGACGCCGCCAGATGCGGGACGTCCATTTGCAGCCCGGCGTTGATGTGCAGCTCGATGCGCTGGCCGTCCTTGGTCACGGACGGCCGGTCCCGCAGCGAGCGGTACTTGCGGTGCTTGCGGGCCTGGAACCGAGCCTTGTCGCCGTAGGCGGCGATCACCTCGCTGGAGGGGCGGATGTGCACCTCTCCGCTCTCGGCATCGACGATGATGGGGTTGCCCTGATCGACCCGCTCCATCACGCCGCGCGCGCCGCCCACGGCGGCAATGCCGAGCGCCTTGGCGACGATGGCGACGTGGCTCTGTCCACCCGAATCCTCGATCACGAGCCCGCGCAGGTTTGCCCGGCTGAAGTCCAGCAGGTCGGCTGGGCCCATGGTCCGCGCCACCAGCACGGCGTCGTGCGGCAGCTTGGCCATGGCGGCTTGCGTCCGCGGGCGGCCGGCCAGAATGCGCTGTAGCCGATCGGACAGCTCGTCGAGGTCGCGCAGCCGCTCGCGCCAGTAGGAATCGGTCTGCCGCAGCATGCGCGCGCGCGTGTCATTCTGCACCCGCTCGACAGCGGCATCCGCCGTCATGCCCCGCTTGATCGCCTCCTTCATGCGCCTGATCCAGCCGCGATCGTGGGCGAACATGCGGTAAGCCTCGAGCACGTCGCGGTGCTCGCCGGCGGCGGCCAGCTCGCCCTGCTCCAGGATCTCGTCGATGGAGGCCTTCAGCTCCTCGACTGCGGCCTCGAGCCGACGGTCCTCCTCTTCAGGGTCCTTGGCCTCCAGCTCGGTGACGACGACGCGCGGCTGATGCAGCACGACGTGCCCGAGCGCCAACCCGCCCGACAGCGGCTGCCCGCGCACGACGTGGCCGACGGCGCGGTTGAACTCGGTTGCCGTGTTGACGCCTGCGACCGAGCCGGACAGCAAGTGCTCCGCCAGCACCATGGCGGTGGTCTGCAGCACCTCCACGTCCTCGTCGGAGTAGTCCTTCTGGGTCTTGTTCTGGATGGTCAGGACGCCGAGCACATCGCCGGCGCGCAGGACCGGCACCGCGAGGAACGAGTGGTAGATCTCCTCGCCCGTCTCAGGCCGATAGGAGAAGGCTGGATGGTTCTGCGCGTCGGGCTCGTTGATCGGCACGGCCAGCTCGGCGCAGCGGCCCACCAGGCCTTCCCCGCGCCGCATGAAGGTGTTGTGGACCGCGGCCGGGTTGAGGCCCTCGGTGGCGAACAGCTCGAGCGACCCATCCTGGCGCTTGAGATAGATCGAGCACACCTCGGCCACCATCAGGCCGGCGATCTGGCGCACGATCTTGTCGAGCCGGGACTGGCCGTCCGACGGCTCGGCCATGATCTCCCGCAGCCGGCGCATGATGATGCGCAGCGCCGGCTCCGAGGGAGACATCCTGGCATTATCGCCGCCCCTGTTCTGCATCAGCGACCGCCGCCACTCCGCTCGTGATATGCCCGACTGGCCCCCAACCGGCGCATGCTGCGCACGCAAGCGGCCGAATATCGGGTCCAATTTCCACGCCGCGCCTGCCGCGCCGCAACAGCCCGCCGGCGCCTCGACCGTATGAAATCAGTCTTTGTCCAGCTCGTACAGGGCGTGCAGCGTGCGCACCGCCAATTCGGCATAGGCCGCGTCGATCAGCACGCTAATCTTGATCTCCGACGTCGTGATGGCGAGAATATTGATGCCTCGTTGCGCAAGCGCGTTGAACATTTGCGCGGCAACGCCGGCGTGGCTGCGCATGCCGACGCCGATCACCGAGACCTTGGCCACGTCCGAGGAGCTCCTGACCTCGAAATAGCCGATCGCCTTCTCGGCGCCCTTCAGCACCTCCAGCGCGCGATCGAGATCGGATTCCTGCACGGTGAAGGTCATGTCCGTGTGCTTGCCGTCGGAGGAGGTGTTCTGGACGATCATATCGACGTTGATGTTGGCCTCGGCGAGCGGCCCGAACACGCGCGCGGCCACGCCCGGTTTGTCCTCCACCCTGAGGAGGGAGACTTTCGCCTCGTCCTTGGCGTAGGCGATGCCGCTGACGACCCGCTGCTCCACGATCTCATCCTCGCTGCAAATGATGGTGCCAATCTCGTCCCAGGTCTCCGGCCGCACCGCCGGCACCGCCTCCGGGGCGGCGAAGCTCGACAACACGCGCACGCGCATCCTGTGTACCATGGCGAGCTCGACCGAGCGCGTCTGCAGCACCTTGGAGCCCAGCGAAGCCATCTCCAGCATCTCCTCGTAGGAGACCTTGGTCAGCCTCTGGGCTCTCGGCACGATGCGCGGGTCGGTGGTGTAGACGCCATCGACGTCGGTGTAGATGTCGCAAAGGTCGGCCTTGACGGCAATCGCCAGGGCCACGGCGCTGGTGTCGGAGCCGCCGCGCCCCAGCGTCGAGATGCGATTGCGGTCGGGCTCGATGCCCTGAAAGCCGGTGATCACGGCAACCTCGCCCTGCTCGAGGCGCGCCCGGATCTTGTCGCCGGGGATCTCCCTGATGCGCGCCACGCCGTGCGCATCATCGGTGATCACGGGGATCTGCCAGCCCTGCCAGGAGCGCGCCGTGATCCCCATCGACTGCAGCACGATGGCGAGCAGCCCGGCCGTCACCTGCTCGCCGGTGGCGACCACGGCGTCGTACTCGCGCGCGTCGTGCAGCGGGGACGCCTCGCGCACCCAGGACACCAGCTGGTTGGTGACGCCGGCCATGGCGGATACCACCACGGCCACCTTGTTGCCGGCGTCGACCTCGCGCTTGACGTGGCGGGCAACGTTGCGGATGCGCTCCACGTTGGCCACCGAGGTGCCGCCGAACTTCATCACCAGGAAAGACATGACGATCCGCTCAGTGCCCCGGGGAACCACGGGCTCGCGCAACCCGGCTCCATGCAACCGCGTGGACGACCCCAATCGGCGATTGATGGCGCGTACTCTTAGCCACAAGGTCGGCCGCCCGCAACATTCGACGCGTGCGCTTGACAGCGTGAGGCCGCGACGCGCCAATGCGGCATGCAGCAAGGCCCCTCAGCCCGTCCGGCCGGGACGCTCGACCCCACCCTCGACCAAGGCGAAATCGACCGCTTCGCGCGGCTCGCCAGCGAATGGTGGGACCCCAACGGCAAGTTCCGCGCCCTGCACCGCATCGGTCCGGCGCGGCTGACGTTCCTGCGCGACGAGATGGTGCGCCACTTCGCCAATCCTGGTTCGCGGTCGGGCTCAGGCTTGCGCCCGCTCGAAGGCTTGCACGTGCTGGATGTCGGCTGCGGGGGAGGCCTCGTGTGCGAGCCGCTGGCGCGCCTGGGGGCGCAGGTGACCGGCCTCGACCCGGCGCCGGAGACGATCGCGGCGGCCCGCCGCCACGCCGCCGGCCAAGGCCTGGCCATCGACTATCGCACCGGGCGCGTCGAGGAGCTGGCGGGCGAGACGTTCGATGCTGTCGTCTGCCTCGAGGTGGTCGAGCACGTGCCGGATGTGGGGGCCTTCCTGCGGGCCTGCGCCGCCCTGGTGCGGCCCGGCGGCCTGCTGCTGCTGTCGACCATCAACCGCTCGCTGAAGGCGTATCTGCTCGCCATCGTCGGCGCGGAATACATCCTGCGCTGGCTGCCCGTCGGCACGCATCAGTGGGACCGCTTCGTGACGCCGGAGGAGCTCGCCCACCACCTCGCGGTGGTGGGTTTGGCCGCCCCGACCTGCAAGGGGCTCGTCTACAACCCGTTGACCGATGCCTGGTCGTTCGCCGCCGATACCGACGTGAACTATCTGGCCTCTGCCGCCAAGCCTGCTTGAAGTTTGCACAACCCATCGTCCTGCGCCGACCTGTTCCCCTCCCCTTTACAGGGAGGGGAGCCACAACGGCACGCTATCGATTTTCTCTTTACCCAACCTGCCCACCGCCCTCGCTTCGGCGCGTGAATTCTGGCTCTGTCACGCCTATGGCTGAACACAGCACCCCTCGCACCGTGATCGTCACCGGCGCCGCCCACGGCATCGGCGCCGCCATCGCCCGCCGGCTGGCGCGGCAGGGCTGGCAGGTGGCGCTCGCCGACATCGACGGCCCGGCGGTGTGCGCCGCCGCCGCCGACATCGGCGCCGTTGCCATCCAGTGCGACGTCGGCAGCGAGACGGATGTAGAGCGGCTGGTGGCGGTGGCGCGCGCGCGGCTCGGGCGCATCGACGCCATCGTCTCCAATGCCGGCATCGGCGGGTTCGGTCCGCTGCAGGGGACCACGCTGGAGGCGTGGAACCGGGTGCTGGCCACCAACCTGACGGCCACCTTCCTGCTCGCCAAGGCGGCGCACGCCGACCTGAAGCGCGCCCGCGGCGCCATGGTCACGATCGCTTCCACCCGCGCCCACATGTCGGAGCCGGACACGCTGGCGTACTCGGCCAGCAAGGGCGGCATCTTAGCGCTCACGCATGCGCTCGCCATGACGCTGGCGCCCGACGTGCGCGTCAACTGCGTCTCGCCGGGCTGGATCGATACCGGCAAGCACGGCGCCCTCGAGCCCAGCGACCATGCCCAGCATCCCGCCGGCCGCGTCGGCCGGCCCGAGGACGTGGCGGCCGCGGTCGCCTACCTGCTCTCGGAGGATGCGGGCTTCGTCACCGGCGCCGAGTTGATCGTCGACGGCGGCATGACGCGGAAGATGATCTATACGTAGGGGCGATGGGGTCAGCGGTATGGGGTCAGACCCTCTGGCTCCGTCGGCAATCCAGGGGAGGGCGCGGCTGTAGGGTCTGACCCCCAACGACCACCTCAAATCACCTCGTCGGTCTTGTCGTCGGTCTCGCCGTAGCGGCGCATGGTGGCGGGCCTGGTGCCCTCATAGAGCTTCTCGATGCCGGGCGCGATCTTGGCGTTCTCGCGCTCGAACAGCGAGTTGCCGGCGAGGTCGCCGTCGACCAGGAACGGCCCGAACTTCTCGACCTCCAGCACCCAGATGGCCTGGGCGAGCCCCAGCTCCTCCACCCAATGCGTGGCGACCACGCGCTTGATGCCGCGCCCGAGCAGCGCGCCGGTGCCGTAGCCGACGGTGGTGAGATAGACGGCGTTGTGCGGAACGAAATCGCGCTGGTAGATCTCGCTCGTCATGCCGCCCTTGCCGATGATGATGTTGCAGCGGGAGAGCTTGAACCAGCCATCCAGCCACTTGGCAAAGCGGAACGAGGCGGTCGCCGTCACTGCGCCGACGGTGGCGCTGCCGTCGGGATTGAGCGTTGCCGCCGGCGAGCAGTGGAAGTTGGCAGACCCCAATTCCTCGGGCGGTGCCGGCAGCCCGGCGCCGTCCTCCACCGCCTTCTTATAAACGCCCTCACGGGCCGTGTAGACGCGCCCCGACAGGTAGACGACGGTGCCTATCTCGAGCGCGGCAAGATTGTCGCGCGTCGCCGGCAGGTTCAGGTGCACGGTCTTCAGATTTGATGCACCAGGCATGCTTGTGTTCCTCAATGGCTCGAGCTCGAGCCCTCGTAGTCCATGCCGGGCCGCCTGCACTCCCCCGCCCCCCCAATAGCCTCGCGGGCGGCAACGGGGAGAATAGGGTTAATACTGAACACCTCGATGTTTCACGTGAAACGTCAGGCGTTTACCAAGCTCGCGCGATCGTCTCAGAAGACGATCACGCCGCGCGCCACCGAGCCGTTCATCAGCAGCCGGAAGCCCTCGTTGATCTCGTCGAACTTGTAGGTGCGGCTGATCAGGGTATCGAGGTCGATGCGCTTGGACATGTCGAGATCGGCCAGCATGGCGAAATCGATCGCCGGCCGGATCGAGCCGTAGTAGGTGCCGGTCAGCTTCTTCTCGCCGTACACCATCTGCATCGGGTTGATCGGCGCCCGTGCCTTGGCGGCCGGGATGCCGACGAGCACGGCATGGCCGGCGGGCGCGATCGCGTCCAGCGCCAGCACCGCGGTCTGCTCCCCGCCGATGGCGTCGAACGCATAGTCGGCGCCGAAGCCGCCGGTCAGCGCCTGCACCTGCTTCACGACATCCTCGGACTTGGCGTTGATGGTGTGGGTGGCGCCGAACTCCTTGGCATAGCCGAGCTTGTTGTCGAGCAGGTCGCAGGCGATGATGGTCTGCGCGCCGGCGAGCTTGGCGCCCTGCACGACGTTGAGGCCGACGCCGCCGCAGCCGATCACCAGCACGCTACTGCCGGCCTCCACGTTGGCGTGGCGGATCACGGCGCCGACGCCGGTCGCCACGCTGCAGCCGATGATGGCGGCGTGCGTCCACGGCAGGTCCTTGCGCACGGACACGACCTGCTCGGCTGGGCACACCACGACCTCCGAGAACGTGCCGATGCGCGCCATCTGGTTGACCGGCTCGCCGTTGAGCTTCACGCGCGCGGTGCCGTCGTGCATGCGCCAGCGCGGGGTATCGTTGTGGCCCGAGCAGAGCACGGTGCGGCCCTTGGAGCAGTAGCGGCAATGGCGGCAATGGGGGCGGAACGAGAAGATGACGTGGTCGCCCTTCTTGACGTTGGTGACGCCAGGGCCCAGCTCGGCGACGATGCCGGCCGCCTCGTGGCCCAGCACCATCGGCAGCGGCAGCGGCCAGTCGCCGTTCATGATGTGGTAGTCGCTCATGCACACGCCGGCGGCCTTGACCTGCACGCGCACCTCGCCGGCCTTGGGGCCCTCCTGCTCCAGATCCAGGATCTGCAGCGGCTTGTTGACTTCGGTCAGGACGGCGGCACGCATGAACACTTCTCCCCGTTTCGATGATCTCTGGGTCAGCTTCGCGCGAAGCGATGTGGCTTGCAATGGCCGGATACCGACCTTGAGGCTGGCTCGACCGGCTCCCCTCCCCCTTGCGTCCAAGCGGAGCTTGGCTTCGCCAAGACGAGGGGTCGGGGGTGGGGGTGACACACTCGGCCGTCGGTGCGAATTCACCCCACCCCTAGCCCCTCCTCGTCAAGGGGAGGGGAACCGCGTTATTCAGCGGCCTGCGCCTTGGCTGCCGGTTCCCACTCGACCGTGGACCGCCGCATGTAGTCGGTGAACCACTCCGGATCGGTGCGGAACTCGGCGCGTCCATCGGGGAACACGCGCGCCGTGGCGCGGCGCGAGGACAGGCAGAACATGTGCACGCTGATCGGCATGCCGCCGGTGTGGCAGTAGCCGACCTCGATGTGGCAATCGACCACCATCGACGAGCCCATGAAGCCCATCGCGCCCATGCCGATGTTGTTGCCGAGCGCCTTCAGCTCGGCCTCCAGCGCCGCGACCTTCGGGTCGGGGTTGCGCGAGCCGACCGTGCGCAGGCACGCCGCCTGCTTGCCGAGCACCATGCAGATGTCCTTGGAGCCGCCGAGTCCGACGCCGACGATGGCCGGCTGGCAGGCGAGCCCGCGCCGGCCGAACTGGATCAGCGTGTCGAGGAAGAAGCGCCGGATGCCCTCGATGCCGTCGCCCGGGAACAGCATGCGGTAGTCGGAGCCGAACAGCCCGCCCTTGTGCACGGTGGTGAGATCGATCCAATCGCCGTCGGGATGGAACGCGTATTCGATCTCGGGCGCGCCGATGCCGCAGTTGTTATTGTGGTCGGTGCGCCAGAGCGGATGCACGCGGTTGGGCCGCAGCGGCACGCCCGTGGTGGCGTTGGCGGTGGCGCGGCGCAGGGCGGCCTCCAGCGCCACCGGTCCGCCCTCGACGCGCGCGTCGTTGCCGTATTTGACGTACCAGCGCGGCACGCCGGTATCGCCGCACATGGCGCGCCGGTCCTCCTTGGCCGCCTCGTAGTTCTCCAGCATGGCCTGGATCACGAACGCCGAGAGGTCGCCCTTCTCCGTGTCGGCGCACTGGCGCAGCCCGCCGAGATAGTCCTCCGGTATCTCGATGGCCGCCTTGGCCATCAGCGCCTCGGCAGTTTTTTGCAGGGCGGATGTCGAAATCATAGGATCACCTCGCGCGCCGCGCATGTCATCGCGGGGCTTGTCCCCGCGATCCAGCGTGCCCCATACTCCGTACGCCAATCTTGGAGTGAGCCGTGCGCAGCTATTGGGTCTACATGCTTGCGAGCAAGCCTAGAGGAACACTCTACATCGGCGTTACCAACGGCATCATCCGGCGCGTCGAGCAACACCAAACCGGCAAGGCATCCAGCTTCACCCGCAAGTACAAGGTTCGCCAACTCGTCTGGTTCCAGGAATTCGGCAGCGTGCGGGAAGCAATCCAGCGCGAAAAAACTATGAAGGAATGGCCGCGGGCCTGGAAGGTCAACCTGATCGAGAGAGAGAACCCGCACTGGATCGATCTCTATCGCTCGCTGCCCGGTGTGCGCCCTCCATCGATCAAGGGAGCGCGTCGATGGCTGGATCGCGGGGACAAGCCCCGCGATGACACCTGAGTGCGCTGAGCCCTCAGAGTTCACTCCGCGGCCTCCTTCAACAGGCTCTCGCCCGGCTTGACGATGGTGAACCGCACGGGCTCGTTCGTGATCGTGAGGCGCTCGTCGCGCTGGCGGGCGACGGTAAAGGTTGAAGTCACCAAGTCGCCCTCATCGGGAAAGTCCTCACGGTAGTGTGCGCCGCGGCTGTTCTCGCGCGCCAGAGCCGCGAGCGTGATCACCTTGGAGATGTCGACCAGGCTGCGCAGGTTCAGCCAATCGTGCCAGGTGAGGTTGAACGCGCGGTCGCCGTCCGGCACGCCGGCCGCTGCCAGCTCGCCCTCGATCGTCGCGAGCTTCGCCAGCCCACGCTGCAGCCCGGTCTTGTCCCGCAGCACGCCCACATCCTCCCACATGGTATCGAGCAGCCGCTCGCGCAACGCGTTCAGGTCCCCTCCAGGCCGTGTGAAGGGATGCTGGGCGCGCGCCAATTCGGCCTCCAGCACGCCCTCGTCGGGCGGACGGGGGGCCGAATTCGCTCCCACCCACCCAGCCATCGTCTCCCCGGCGATGCCGCCGAACACCGTTGAGTTGGCGACGCCGTTGCCCCCGAGGCGATTGGCGCCGTGCGCGCCGCCCGCATCCTCGCCCGCCACGAATAACCCCGGCAGCTCCGTGGAGGTATCGACGTTGCAGACGAGCCCGCCCATGAAGTAGTGCGCGGTCGGCACCACCTCGACGAGGCCCCCCGCGAGGTCGAAATTGCAGTCGGCGCAGCGCTCCACCATGCCCTTGAACTGCTTCCTCACATTGTCCGGCCCGAGGTGGCTCATCTTGATGTAGACGCCGCCGTTGGGCGTGGTGCGGCCGGCGCGCATCTCGGCGTAGATGGCGCGCGAGACGATGTCGCGCGTGGCGCGCTCGAGCTGGGGGTCGTAGTCGGCCATGAAGCGCCGCTGCGCCCCGTCCAGCAGATGACCGCCGGCGCCGCGCAGGCCCTCTTCCAGCACGGTGCCGGTCATGCGCGTGTCGGTTCCGGCCAGCAGGCCGGTGGGATGGAATTGCACCATCTCCATGTCGCGCAGCGGCAACCCGGCGCGCAGCGCCATGGCGAGGCCGTCCATGCTCTTGTCGCCCGACGGCGTGTGATAGCGGTACATGGTCGGCCCGCCGCCGGTCGCGAGCAAGACAGCCTTGGCGGCGACGAAGCGGAAGCGGCCGGTGCGCACATCGATCATCAGCACGCCGGCAAGCGAGCCGCCGTCGCGCGCCGGAATCAGTGCCACCGCGCGGTGCTCCTCCAGCCGCCGGATCGGGCGCGCCCACACCTGCTCCATCAGCCGGTTGATGATCTCGATGCCGGTCAGGTCGCCCTTGTGCACGGTGCGGTCGAAGGTCTGGCCGGCGAACGCCTTGCCATGCAGCGTGCCGTCGGCGTTGCGGTCGAAGAAGCAGCCGATCTCGTTCTCGAGCTCGTGCACGCGCTCGATCGCCTTGGTCACCAGCGTCCAGGCCATCTCCTGGTTGGGCAGCCACTTGCCGCCCTCGATGGTGTCCATGAAATGCCGCTCGACCGAATCTCCCGGGTTGAGCGCGACGTTGTAGCCGCCCTGCACCATGCGCGTGCAGCCGCATTTTCCCAGCAGGCCCTTGGTCGCCACCGTGATGCTGAGCGCGGGATCGGTCTGGTGGGCATGCAATGCCGCGAACAGCCCCGCGCCGCCGGAGCCCAGGATCAGGATGTCGGTCTCGAGTCGTTCGAGCATGGGGCGCCTCCCGGTGCCACCTACACCGTCACATCGAAATAGATGCGCGCAAGCTCGATACGAAAATCGACGGCCTCGAAATGGACGATGTCGCCCGCCAGCTTCAAGACCTCGAGCTCGAAGTCCTGCTCGACGCGGCGGTAGTGCTCGACGCGCATCTGATCCTGGTAGATGAAGGCGATGTGGCGGACGGTGGGGAGCGCCTTGTAAAAATCGAGCTTGGGCCCGCGATCGAAGTCGATGGTCGATGGCGAGAGCACTTCCACGACGACCAAGGGATCGGTGATATAGGTTCTCGTGCCCACCGCCCCGCAGCGCACGACGACATCCGGTCTCGGCTTGTCGGTGTCGCGCGAATCGTCGGAACGTTGTATGCGGATGCCCCCCTGGTAGGTTCGGCACCCGCGTGCATCCATGGCAAGCTTCAGTGGCGCACCGATATTTGCCGCGATCTGCTCGTGGACCTCGGTCGGGTTCGTCATCATGACGATGGCGCCCTCGACCAGCTCGAAGAGGGCGGCATCCGCCTGCGCCTCGACGAAAGTGTCGAAGGCCTCGATGGTCATCGGATCGATGTGTCGCAGCGCGGTCATCGGCTTCTCACGTTGCAGCAGTGTAGCTGCGCTGAGCACACATGTCATTGGTACCGTTAGATAACGACGCTCAGAAAGAACAGTGCCGCGGCAACAATTGCCGCACTGCCCGCGATGAAGGCGAGCCGTTTCTGGTCCTCGCGCCAGGGCAGGTTCTCGATCACCAGAACGCGGATGCCGCCCAGCATATGCACCGCCAGCAGGAACACGAGCCCCGTCTCGGCCAGCTTCACCAGTGGGTTCGCCGTCCACTTCAGGAAGCCGTCGAGCCGCGCCTCGCCGTCGATGGCGAGGCCCAGCGCCAGGAAATGCAGCGGCAGGAAGCAGGCCAGCGCCAGCCCGGAGATGCGGTGCACCAGGAACGCGATCCACAGCGCGTTGCGGCGGTGCGCGGCGGTGCGCGGCCTCATGGCAGCACCACGGCGGCGACGGCGCGCAGTCCGAGCGCCACGAGCCCGAGCCCGACGCCCCACATCAGCAGATCGAGCCGCTGCCCCCTGAGCCCCGCCCACTCGGCGGCGACCACGCGCACGCCGATGGCGCCATGGGTCGACGCCGCGACGACGAACAGCCCGTAGTAGGCGGCCCAGCCGATGCTTCCCCGCGTGCGTCCCAGGATGTCGGCGGCGCTCAGCCCCTTGCTGGTGGCGTAGTAGATGATCGCCAAATGCGCCAGCACCAGCGGCGCCATGATCGCCGCCGTCGCCCGCTGCAGGATGTAGAGGCGGACGTTCATTCGCGCGTGCCTGTCATCCCGGATATTTCGCTGCGCGAAATTCCGGGATGACAACAGCGCATCACAACTCGCCCCGGATGTAGGCCTGCATGGTCCGCCGCTTCAGGCCGGCGATGGAGGCCGTCGGGTTCAGCGCCTTCGGGCAGTGCTCCTGGCAGCTCTGATGCGAGTGGCAGGCGTGGCAGCCGCCATCGGCGGCCACCGCCGCAAGCCGCTCCGCGTTGCCCGCGTCGCGCACGTCGTTGACGAGCGTCCAGGCTCGATTGAGCGCCGCCGGCCCCAGGTAGTCCTCGTTCCAGCGCACGGTGTCGCAGGCGGCAAAGCACACGGCGCAATTGATGCACTCGATGCCGGCGTCCGCTGCCATGCGCGGCGCGGTGGCGGGTGAGATACGCTGGATCGGATCGGCCCTCGACTTGCTCGGCGTGAATGCGCCCTTGGCCTGCTGCCACTTGTCGAAGAACGCCTGCATGTCGCAGGCGAGGTCCTTGATCACGGGCAGGTTGGCGAGCGGACCGATTTCCAACTTGCCGTTCTCCACCACCTTGGAGGTGTGGGTGCGGCAGGTCCAGCGCGGCCGCCCGTTCACGGTCATGGCGCAGCTGCCGCACATGCCGACGCGGCAGGCGAAGCGGTAGGACAGCGTCGGGTCGGCGTGGCGCTGCACCCAGGTGACGACGTCCAGCACGGTCTGGCTGTCGCGCTGCGGCACGGTGTATGTGCGATAGCCACCATCCGCCCGGCCGCGCCAGATCGAGACCTCGATGGTGCTAGTGTGGTGGTTCAGAAGTTCCTTCATCATTGCGGCCAGGTTGTCCAAGGAACTTCTGAACCAAGAACCACACTAGAATCCTTGAGTTCTAGTGTCCCTATTGAATCCGAAGTTCGCAAATGCGGGTGCCGCGAGGTGTGTGCGAACTTCGGATTCGGGACACTGGACATGCGCTGCTATCTCACCGTGACGGGCACGCGCTGCACCGCGTTGTTGCCGAAGCCGCCGACGTCCCAGCGCTGCTCGAGCGGCTGGGTCTCGCCGTTGGCATCGGTCGCGCGGCAGGAGAGCGTGTGCTCGCCGGGCTCCGCGTTCCACGTGCACGACCAGCCGCGCCAGGCGAACTCGCCCTGTTCTGGACCGAGCTGCGCGTCCTGCCATGTGCCGTCGACGCCGAACTCCACGCGCGTGATCGGCGCACCGGCGCCCGACCAGGCCCGGCCGAAGATCGGCGTTCGCCCGGCTTCCACCATGCGCTGGCGGGAATAGAAGTCGGGCAGCCCCGGCGGCACCAGCAGCGACTTCACGCGGATGTGCGTCACCGGCGTGGTCGGGCCGTCCGGGACCGCGCGATAGTTGTAGGTGTTGACCTGCTGGAAGCCGTCGTAGGGCTGGTCCAGCGCCTCGATGCGGTTGAGCCACTTCACGCTCGCCATGCCGTACCAGCCGGGCACGATCAGGCGCAGCGGAAAGCCGTGCTGCGGCAGCAGTGGCTGCCCGTTCATGGCCCACACGAGGAGAACGTCGTCGCTCAGCGCCGCGTCGCGCCTCAGGCTGCGACCGAAGGCGTGCTCGTGGCCGCGATCGAAGCCACGGTCGGCGCCGATGAACGACACCTCGACGACGTCGTCCAGCAACCCGGCGCGATCCAGCACATGCCGCAGCGGCGTGCCGGTCCACTCGGCGTTGCCGACGGCCTCGTGGGCCCACGGCATGCTCTGGTAGCGCGGCGTCATGGTGGCGCGGCCGTTGCCGGCGCATTCGAGCGTGACGGGCAGCGTCCGCGCGGGCAGCCGCTTGATCTCATCGAGCGATAGCGACAGCGGCGCGCGCACGCGCCCGCCGATCTCGACCTGCCAGCTCCCGGCGGGTGCGAACGGCACGTCGAAATGGTTGAGCAGGTAGTGCAGGCCGGCCGGGGTCACATCGTGGCGCAGCGTCTCCAGCAGGATGCCCGAGTTGCGGTTGGCGAGCCCGACCTCGTTGGCGTGGAACAGGCCGTCGGTGTGCGGCCGCCGCTCGGCGCTGCGAAAGGGGTTGCTGGTCGTCATGGGTCACTCTCTAGGTGCGGGCGCAACCGGGCGCAAGCGTCAGAATGGCCAGCGACATCCGCCCTACCCTCGTCGGCCGGGCGCCTGCAGCGCAGAGGCCGGCAGCACGAACACTTCCCCCTGGCTTTCCGCCGTGTCGAGCCACAGGAAGGGAAGACCGGGGTAGTCCTGCTCGAGGATGTCGCGGCCGCTGCCGACCTCCACCAGCAGCCAGCCATTGGGTGTCAGATGATCTCCGGCCTCGGCCAGGATGCGGCGTACGATATCGAGCCCGTCGGTGCCGCCCGCGTGGGCAAGCCGTGGCTCGGCCGCATGCTCGGGCGGGAACGCCGCCAGGGCTTCGGCACCGACGTAGGGCGGATTGGCGAGGATGAGATCGTAGCGTCGCCCCGACAGCCCCGCGAACAGGTCGGACTGCACCAGGCAGACGCGATCCTCGAGGCGATAGTCGCGTACGTTGCGCTCGGCGACGGCAAGCGCGTCGGCGGAAACGTCGCTGGCGTCGATCGTGGCATCGGGGAACGCAAAGGCGGCCAGGATGGCGAGGCAACCCGAGCCGGTGCACAGGTCGAGCGCCGTGCGCGTGGCACCGGCATCAAATCCCAGATGCCAATCCTCCGACGGTGTTGCCATGTAGTTGCAGAGCAGCTCGCCGATATACGAGCGCGGCACAATCACCCGCTCGTCGACATAGAAGGAATAGCCCTGAACAAAGGCCTGTCGCGTGAGATAGGCGGCGGGCATGCGCGTGGTGATTCGCTTCTCGATCATCTCGCGCACGGCGCTGCGCTCCGCCGGCAGGAGCCGCGCGTCGAGCCAAGGGTCGAGCTGGTCGATCGGCAGATGCAGCGTGTGCAGGATCAAATAGGCCGCCTCGTCGAGGGCGGTTGCCGTTCCGTGCCCATAGGCGAGCTCCGCCGCGTTGAAGCGGCTGACGGCATAGCGCAGCCAGTCGCGCACGCTGACGAGTTCGTGGAGCATTTCGTCTGCTTTTGGCATCGCCGATCAGTCCGCTCGCTGCGCTAGATAGAGGGTTATGTTCGACGAATGCAAACTCGAATGTTGCTATTTGGATGCAATCAGCCGCCCGGGGAACCGGTTCCGACGATGCAGGAAATGCACCAGGTCCACCCGAAGCGCGACGTTCGGCGCGCCAAATCTCCGGCCGCGTTACCAATCTAGGGTAGCACCCGACCGCTCAAAAGGCCGCTCCCCGTCGTCATTTATAGGTAAGCGGACCCAAGGCATACCCGCACGTCTGCGCCCAACATTCTGTCAGGCTAAGGGCTAAATACCCCAAGCAGCAATACGCCAGCCTCATTATCGCCTGCAAAGGAATCTTGCCCGAAAGGGGTTGTGCATTCAGAGTTTCTAAGTCAATAGATCGTATTGGTGCGGTTATCAACCATTCGCAATAGGGAACTCTCATGGCAAAAGAAATCGATCGCATGTCATTCCGTGAGCTGCAAGAACTCGAGTTGAAGGTCAAAAAGGCGAAGGCCACGGTGCAGGACCGCAGCCGGGCCGAGCTGCGCCAGAAGCTCGAGGCTTTGGCCGCGGATCAAGGCTTCAAGATCGGCGATCTGTTCGGCGCGCGCGGTGGCAAGGGCCGGACCGTGGCAGCCAAATACGCCAATCCCGAAGATCCGTCAGAGACCTGGACTGGCCGTGGCCGCAAGCCGCGCTGGCTCGCCGCAAAGTTGAAAACTGGCGACAAGATTGAAAAGTACCTGATTAAGTAGCCCGGCAAACATCGGAGCGGCCGCTGTCGCAGCGCCGCTCCGATCTTTCATTCGTCGGCTCGATACTCTCTATCGCGATTCATTCCGACTGGAGCAAGATCGTTTCCGATCGAAGCGCTTGGCTTCGATCATGGAACGTGAATCTTGCTCTCGACTCTATGATTAGAGCAGCATTCACGCTTCGGCCGCCACGTCTCGATCGAGGCGAAGTGATTCAATCCGAAGCGATCCTGCTCTAGTGGGCCGCTTCCCAATTGTCGGCGGCCTTGGCATCCACGTGCACCGGGACTTTCAGCTGCACCGCCGGCTCGGCCGCCTTCTCCATCACGAGCGCAATCGTCTCGATGCCCCGGTTTGTCTCTGCCGTCTTGGCTTCGAATACCAGCTCGTCGTGCACCTGCAGCAACATGCGCACCGAGCCAAGTCCGGCATCCTGCAACGCACGCGGCATGCGGATCATAGCCCGGCGGATAATATCGGCGGCCGAGCCTTGGATCGGCGCATTGATGGCGGCGCGCTCGAGAAATCCACGCATCGAGGGATTCTTGGTGTTGATTTCCGGATAGTGCACGCGCCGGCCGAAGATCGTTTCCACATAGCCGCGCTCGTGCGCCAGCTTCTTGGTTGCGTCCATATAGTCGCGAATGCCCGGAAAGCGCTTGAAATACGTCGTGATGTACTCGCCCGCCTCCTGCTTGGAGATGCCGAGCTGCGCCGCCAGCCCGAACGCCGAGATGCCGTAGATGATGCCGAAGTTGATCGCCTTGGCGCGGCGGCGCACGTCTGCCGGCATGCCCGCGATGGCGACGCCGAACATTTCCGACGCCGTCATGGCATGAATGTCGAGGCCCTCCTCGAACGCCTTCGTCAGCTGGGGAATATCGGCGATGTGCGCCAGCACGCGCAGCTCGATCTGGCTGTAGTCGGCGGAGATCAGCTTGTGCCCGCGCTCGGCGATGAAGGCGGTGCGGATCTCGCGCCCTTCCTTGGTGCGGATCGGGATGTTCTGCAGGTTGGGGTCGGTCGAGGCCAGGCGCCCGGTGGTGGTGGACGCCAGCGCGTAGGAGGTGTGGATGCGGTCGGTCTCGGGGTTGATGTGCTGCGGCAGCGAGTCGGTATAGGTCGACTTGAGCTTCGCCAATTGCCGCCATTCCAGCATCACGTTGATCAGCTTGCGCGCGCTGTCGGGCAGCTCCTCGCTGGCGGCGAGCTCGTCGAGCAGGTTGGCGCGCGTCTCCCACTGGCCGCTCTTGGTCTTGCGGCCGCCCGGCAGCTTCAGGTTGTCGAAGAGAATCTCGCCGAGCTGCTTCGGCGAGCCGAGGTTGAACGTGTGACCTACCAGCTCGTAGATCTCGGTCTCGAGCCGCGCGATGCGCTGCGAGAACGTCGACGTCAGCCGGGCCAGGATCGAGCGGTCGACCTTGATGCCGGCGCGCTCCATGTCGCCGAGCACGCCCACCATCGGCCGCTCCAGCGTCTCGTAGACCGTGGCCATGCGCTCCGCGGCGAGGCGCGGCTTCAGAACCATCCACAGCCGCAGCGCCACGTCCGCGTCCTCGGCGGCATATTCCGTGGCCTTGTCGAGTGGCACCTGGCCGAAGGTCTTGTCGGACTTCTTGGCGCCGGGCGCGTGCTCCAGCACCTGGGTGAAGGAGATGCAGGCGTGCCCCAGATGCCGCTCGGCCAGGGCGTCCAGCCCATGCTGGCCGCGGCCGCCGTCGAGTGCGTAGGACAGCAGCAGCGTGTCGTCGTGCGGGGCGAGGGCGATACCGTGGCGGCGCAGCACCAGGCAGTCGAATTTCAGGTTCTGCCCGATCTTCAGGACGGAGGCGTCCTCCAGCAGTGGCTTCAGCACGGCCAGCGCCTCGGCCGCCGGCACCTGCTTGGGATTGCCGTCACCGAAATCAAAGCCGCTGCCGGCGCGATGCGCCAGCGGCACGTAGCAGGCCCGCCCCGGCGCCACGGCCAGCGAGAAGCCGACGAACTCCGCCTGCATGGGGTCGAGGCTGGTCGTCTCGGTGTCGAAGGCGCAGCGCCCGGCCGCGCGCGCCTCGGCGATCCAGGCCTCTAGCCGCGCCAGGTCGGTGACGGTCTGGTATTTCGAGCGATCGAAGGGCTGAGCCTTCACCGCCTGCAACACCGCCGCGACAGCGGCCTGCGGGGACGTCTCAGCCGGCACGGCCGGCGTGGCGACGTGCTTGGCTGGGGCGTTGCTATCAGCTGGGCCGCTTCGCGTCGTGCCGGCGCCCGCCGGGCGCTCCGTGGGCGGGGGCGCCTCCGCGCCGAGGCCTTCGGATATGCGCTTGGTCAGCGTCGAGAATTCCATCTCGCGCAGGAAGCCCAGCAGCGTATCGGGGTCGGGGTCGCGCACGCCGAGCTGCTCCACCGGCACGCCGTGCGGGACGTCGTCCTTGAGCGTGACCAGATCGAGGGACAGCCGCGCCTGCATGGCAAATTCTGTCAGCCGCTCGCGCCGCTTGGGCTGCTTGATCTCGCCGGCGCGCGCCAGCAGCGTCTCGAGGTCGCCGTACTCGTTGATCAGCTCAGCCGCGGTCTTGACGCCGATGCCGGGAACGCCCGGCACGTTATCGGTGGAATCGCCCGCCAGCGCCTGTACATCCACCACCTTGTCGGGCGGCACGCCGAACCGCTCGCGCACCTCGTCGGGGCCGATCGTGCGGTTCTTCATGGTGTCGAGCATCGACACGCCGGGCTTGACCAACTGCATCAGATCCTTGTCGGAGGAGACGATGGTGACGTCGCCGCCGTCGGCCAAGGCCTCCTTCGTATAGGTGGCGATCAGGTCGTCGGCCTCGTAGCCGTTCTGCTCGATGCAGGCGATGTTGAAGGCCTTCACCGCCGTGCGGATCAGCGGGAACTGTGGAATGAGCTCCTCCGGCAATGGCGGGCGATGCGCCTTGTAGTCCTTATAGATCTCGTTGCGGAACGTCTTCTCGCTGGCGTCGAAGATGACGGCAAGGTGGGTCGGCCCGCGACCCTTGCGGGCGTCCTGCAGCAGCTTCCACAGCATGCCGCAAAAGCCGTGCACGGCGCCGACCGGCAGCCCGTCCGAGGGCCTGGTCAGCGGCGGCAGCGCATGGAAGGCGCGAAAGATGTAGCCCGAGCCGTCGATCAGGTAGATGTGGCTGCCCTTGATCACCGGCACCGGCTCGCCCTCGGGCACGGTGGAGACGGCAGCGGATCTTTGCGATTTGGGTTTTGCGGAGGTCGTGGCCATGGGGCCGCACTATAGGCCGGGCGCCGCGGTTGTCAGCCCGTTTCGGCGGGTCGTCTGCCTGCCCTGTGGGGTAAGGGAAATCCTCACGGCCGCCGGGCGTCCGGGAAGCTGTCGATGGAGGCGAAATAGGGCTTGATGTCGAGCAGCGGCGTGCCGTCGATGCAGTCGACGTGGCGCACCGTCAGCGTCGTGCCCTCGATGCCGACCAGCTCCACCGCGGCCAGCGCGATCGGGTTCGGCCGCACCGGCGAGCGCAGGGCAAACGTACCGCGCGGCCGGCCCAGATGCGCCGGCACCTGCTGGATCAGATCGCGCCGCGCCCGGTCCATCCAGTAGAGCAGATGCAGGTGGCTGTAGAGCGCCAGGTCCTCGAGGCCGGCCGCGTAGCGGGGCTCCAGCTCCACCCGGCCGATGGCCCCGGATTCGGCGGTGTTCTTCGGGCAGTCCGCGCGCGACTTGAACGGTGTGCGGATGCGGCCGATGAAATACACCCCGGCATCGAAGCCTGCGGGCAGCTCGATTGCAACCTCGCCGGGCCGGATATGCTCTTGATCGATCACGACACGCCTCCCGTGGCGGCAAGCAAGCTGGGAGCAAGACGTTTGCGGCGTTTGCCGGCCGTGGTCAAATGGAGTATCAAACGCGCCTACAGCGCAGGCACCCGTAGCTCAGCTGGATAGAGTGTCGCCCTCCGAAGGCGAAGGTCACAGGTTCGAATCCTGTCGGGTGCGCCACCAACAAGTTGATGGCAAGTTGCTCGCGCGCAGTCGTGGGAGGACTTGGGGTTTGGCGACCCAAGTCTCGGCGATCCCGCTTCGCCCCCCGATCAGGCTCTCAGCTGTATCTGAATGCGCAAGCACCGCCTGGCTGGCCGTCCGGTTCGCATGAGGATGGCGCGGTGCACCGGAAAGTAACATGAACAAGAACGATGACAGGCGCGCGGTGCTGACCGCCACGGCGGAGGACGCCGGGGATCGGCTCGACCGTTTCCTCGCCCGCCGCCGGCCCGAGTTCAGCCGCACGCGGCTGCAGGCGCTGATCCGCGCCGGCCATGTCGTGTGCGCGGGGCAGGCGGTGGAGGACATGGGTCACCGCATCAAGGCTGGCGAGGCCTATGAGCTCGGCGTGCCGGCGCCGGAGGCCGCCGCGCCGCAGGCGCAAGCGATCCCGCTCGCAGTCGTCTACGAGGATGCGCACCTGATCGTCATCGACAAGCCGAAGGGCCTCGCCGTGCACCCCGGGGCCGGGCATGCCGCCGGTACCCTCGTCAACGCGCTCCTTGCCCACTGCGGGCCGAGCCTCTCGGGCATCGGTGGCGTCAAGCGGCCGGGCATCGTGCACCGCCTCGACAAGGACACGACCGGCGTGCTGGTGGTGGCCAAAACCGACCGGGCGCACGCCGGCCTCGCCGCGCAGTTCGCCTCCCACGGCGCCGACGGACAGCTGGCGCGGCGCTACCAGGCGATCGTGTGGGGCGTGCCCGACCGGCCGCGCGGGACGATCGACGCGCCGCTCGCCCGCAGCACGGCCAACCGCACCAGGATCGCCGTCGTCCGCGCCGGCGCCGGGCGGCATGCCGTCACCCGCTACCAGGTGCTGGCGACCTACGGGACGGAGCCGAAAAAGCCCATCGCCAGCCTGCTGGAGCTGATCCTCGAGACCGGCCGCACGCATCAGATCCGGGTGCACCTCGCCCATATCGGCCACCCGCTGCTCGGCGACGCGACCTACGGTGCGGGCTTCAAGGCGAGCGCGCGCAACCTGGACGGCCCGGCGCAGGCCGCGCTGGAAGCGCTCGGCCGCCAGGCGCTGCATGCCGCCGAGCTCGCCTTCGTGCACCCCGTCACGGGCAAGCGGCTGCACTTCAAAAGCCCGCTGCCGGCCGACATGGCGCGCCTGACCGACGCGCTGGCGAAGCCCTCGTCGCGGGACCGCCAAGATTAAATATTGGTTAGCTGTAGCCGCCGCCTCGATCGATCGCAGACGGAGAATCAGCCATTGGGGCGTTTATCAACTATCCCGTGAAGAGGCGTTACTGAGGGAACACGGCAACGTGGCTTGATGTTCTACAAGTCCTTCGGTTATTTGCCTCGCTATCGCCAACCTTGATGCCCAGCCTCGAGCTTGGCACTTGCCCCGTCCGGGGGCGCATGGAGCAGCTGGCGCCTCGAAGGCGCAGCTGAAAACGAGATGGCAAGATCCCTTCCCTCAGTCGTCGCCGGCGCCGGCGGTCTCTCCCGCTACCTGGAGGAGATCCGCAGGTTTCCGATGCTGGAGCCGAACGAAGAGTACATGCTGGCCAAGCGCTGGCAGGAGCACCAGGATTCGGAAGCCGCCCACAAGCTGGTGACGTCGCATCTGCGTCTCGTCACGCGCATCGCCATGGGCTACCGCGGCTATGGCCTGCCGATCGGCGAGGTCATATCCGAGGGCAACGTCGGGCTGATGCAGGCCGTGAAGCGCTTCGAGCCGGACAAGGGCTTCCGCCTCGCCACCTACGCCATGTGGTGGATCCGCGCCTCGATCCAGGAATACATCCTGCGCTCGTGGAGTCTCGTGAAAATGGGCACCACGGCGGCGCAGAAGAAGCTGTTCTTCAACCTGCGGCGCATGAAGGGTCAGATCAAGGCTTTGGAGGACGGCGATCTTCGCCCAGACCAGGTCAAGCTGATCGCCACCAAGCTCGGCGTGCCGGAGGACGACGTCATTTCCATGAACCGTCGGCTGGCCGGCGATGCCTCCCTCAATGCCCCGGTGCGGGCGGCGGATGCGGAATCCGGCGAGTGGCAGGACTGGCTGGTGGATGAGACGCCCGGCCAGGAGGAGCGCCTTGCCGAGTCCGAGGAGCTCAGCCGCCGCAGATCGTACCTGGCAACCGCCATGTCGAGCCTGAACGAGCGCGAGAAGCGTATCTTCGAGGCGCGGCGCCTGGCCGAGGACCCGGCGACGCTGGAGGACCTGTCTGCCGAGTTCGGCGTGTCGCGCGAGCGCATCCGCCAGATCGAGGTGCGGGCGTTCGAGAAGGTGCAGGCGGCGGTACGCAAGTCCGCGCGCAAGGACGAGGACGGCGGCGCGGCCCACGCCGGGACGTAGACTCCAGCTACGCTCGAGCGCGTGCCACGGCCGGACGACGGCGTGCGGCGATGCGTCTGATCGCGGCCGCATCCGCCGGGAAACGGCGAAGTCGGATCGCTGCTCCGGTTCCCCGAGCAGCCGCGACAGCTCCGTAGAGCCCGGCAGGCAGCTTCAGGTCATGGACTTCGAGGTCGGAGGCGTGCGCGAGCCGGCGCGCCGCAGCCTCGATGTGTGGGCGCGCAAGCTGTCGCCCCGAGACGGAGCGTAGCCCCAGATCCCGCAGCACGCGCGCCAGTCCGTGGCCGTGCGCCTTGGCGTAGGCCTCGAGGCGAGTCCACGCCTGCAAGAAGGCACTGTCAGAGGTCGAGCCCGCCAACGGTGCGGCGGTGAGCCCCGCCCCGGCCGCCACGATCTCCTCGCGCCGGCGCTCGGATACTCTGATTGCACGCGCCTTTTCCACGTCGACGCCGATCATGCCGGCCGTCGCCACGGCGATCAGGGCTGCCCCGTCGGCATGCGACAAGCTGAATGTCACGGGTACGCCGGGGAGATGCGGCTTGCCGCCAAGCGCGCGAGAAAACTTGACCCCGCGGACCTGCCGGCCCGCGACGCGCTCGAGCGCAATGCGCAGCGCTATGTAGGCCGCCAGGCGGTAGCTGCGTTCGCGCTGGTCTCCAATACGGCCGATGCGCTGCCGATCGTCGGCGGCGAGACGGGGAGTTGCGCGCTCCAGCGCTTCCAGAGCCGGCGCGGCCGCTTCCAGATCCACGAGCCACAGCTCGGCCATGGGGCTATTCGGCAGGGCGCTCGAAGCGCTGATCCGCCAACAGAGACCGGCAGGCGTCCAACTCGGCCACAATGGTGCGCAGCGCCCGAACCTCCAGCGCGCTCAGCTGCACGGGCGCTCTCGCCTCTACGCGCGCAGCCAGGCGCCGCGCGGCAGCATGCCGGGGCGTGCCAGCGCGACCGTTGGCGGCGACTTTGATGTGCTCGATGCCCTGCTCGCGCAGCAGTTTCTGCACACCCTTGATGGTGTACCCCGCGTTCTGCAGCAGGTCGCGAATCCCCTTCAGGAGTTCGACATCGCTCGGCCGGTAGAGGCGACGTCCGCCGCCGCGCTTCATCGGCTTGAGCTGCGGGAACTTCATTTCCCAGAAGCGCAGCACGTGTTTCTTGACGCCGAGCTCCACCGACACCTCGCCGATGTTGCGAAATGCTTCCAACGCCTTGTTCAAGGCACGTCCCCGCTGATTCAAAACCCCGGATGCTATTCCGCCGCGTTGCGCCGGATCAGGCCGGTGTTGATGCGTTGCTTCATGATGTTGCTGGGCCGGAATACCAGAACTCTGCGCGGCGTGATCGGCACCTCCTGCCCCGTCTTGGGGTTGCGGCCGATGCGCTGACCCTTCTGGCGGATGCCAAACGAGCCGAAGGAAGACAGCTTGACGGACTTGCCCGCCGCCAAACTGGTCGAGATCTCCTGCAAAATGAGTTCGACAAGCTCCTGGGACTCGTTGCGCGGCAGGCCGACTTTCTGGACGACGGCCTCCGCAAGATCTGCACGCGTGAGCGTCTTGCCACCCATGGTTTTCCGCCCCTCCCCAGCACTCCAACCATGGCGATGCTAGCGGCGCTGTTTTCGGCGGTCAATAACAACCAGCTGAAACTAAACAGACAATTGTGGCCTGTGACATTCACCAACGGGCCAGTGCGGCGCCCCACGTGAGGCCGCCGCCCATCGCCTCCATCAGCACCAGCCGCCGCTCTACCAGACGATGGTCCTCGAACGCCTGATTGAGTGCCAGGGGTATGGAGGCCGCCGACGTGTTGCCGTGCTTGGCGAGGGTGTAGACGATTTTTTTGGGGTCGATGCAGAGCCGCTTGGCGATGCCGTCGAGGATGCGCTTGTTGGCCTGGTGCGGCACGTAGAGATCGATTTCGTCGGGAGCATAGCCGGTCATCACCAGAGTCTCCTCTATGACGCCCGATATCTTCTGCACGGCATGACGGAACACCTCGCGCCCGTTCATGCGCAAATGCCCGGTGGTTTTGGTCGAGCCCGGTCCGCCATCGACGTAGAGAAGATCCTCGAAGCGCCCGTCGGAGCGAATGCGGGTCGCAAGGATGCCGCGGTCCTCGCGGCTGCCGAGCTGGCTCTGCGCCTCCAACACCACCGCGCCGGCGCCGTCGCCGAACAGCACGCAGGTGCCTCTGTCGTTCCAATCGAGAATGCGCGAAAAGGTCTCGGCCCCGACAACGACGGCGCGTTTGAATTGGCCGGCCTTGAGGAAATTGTCGGCAATAGACAGTGCGTAGACGAAGCCGGAGCACACCGCCTGCACGTCGAAGGCGGCCCCCTTGGTCATCCCGAGCCCGGCCTGAATGCGCACGCCGGTGGCCGGAAAGGTGCGATCAGGCGTCGAGGTGGCGCAGACGACGAGATCGATATCGATGGGATCGATGCCCGCCCGCACCAGCGCCTGGCGCGACGCGGCGATGCCGAGATCGGATGTGAGCTCCCCCTCCTCGGCAATGTGGCGCTGCTCGATGCCGGTGCGCTCGCGGATCCACGCATCGCTGGTGTCGACCAGGCGAGCGAGATCGTCGTTGGTCATGATGCGTTTGGGCAGATACGCGCCGACACCGCGGATCACGGATCGAACGAGTGCCACATCTCACCTCGTCTTCAGCACGGTGGGCCGAGTACGCGCCGCCATCACGAGGTCCTCCGCACGGGCTCGGGTTCGCCCAGCTTGCCGTGCAGCGCCTCCAGATCCGCGGCCAGGCGCTCCAGCACATTGCTTGCGGCCATGGCATAGCCGACCTCGATAGCCTGGGCGAACCCGTACGCATCGGTGCCGCCATGGCTCTTGATGGCAATGCCGTTGAGGCCGAGGAACGGCCCGCCGTTGAACCGCCGCGGGTCCATCCGCTCCTTCAGGGCGCGCAAGCCGCCTCGAGCGAGCACCGCCCCGAGCCGCGCCGCCAGCGAGCTGGTCATGGCCTCGCGTATCCATGCCGCCATCTGCTTGGCCGTGCCTTCCGCGGTCTTCAGGGCCATGTTGCCGGCGAAGCCCTCGACCACGACCACGTCGGCAACACCCTGGCCGATCTGGTCGCCTTCGATGAAGCCTCGGTAGTCGATCGGCAGCTCGTCGTTCTCCTTCAGCCACGCATGCGCTTGCCTGACCTCCTCGATACCTTTGATCTCCTCGACGCCGATGTTGAGCAAGCCCACGCGCGGCCGCTCGATGTGCAGGACGGCGCGGGCCATGGCCGCTCCCATCAGCGCAAAATCGGCGAGCTGGCGGGCCGTGGCGCCGATGTTGGCGCCTAGATCGAGCACGATGCACGGGCCGCCGAGCGTCGGCCACAGCCCCGCAATCGCGGGCCGCTCGATGCCGGGCATGGTGGTCAGAACCAGCTTGGCCATGGCCATCAGCGCGCCGGTATTGCCGGCCGAGACCATGAAATCGGCCTCGCCCTTCTGCACGGCCTCGACCGACAGCCACATGCTCGACTTGCGCCCGCGCCGCACTGCCTGGCTCGGCTTGTCCTGCATCTCCACGACGGTGTCGGTGTGCACCACCCGCGATCGCTCGGCCAACTGCGGATGCTGCTCGAGATGAGGTCTGATGCGGGCCTCGTTGCCGAACAGTTGGAAGGTGACGCCGGGATGACGTTCGAGCGCCAGCGCGGCGCCGGGCACCACGACGGCGGGACCTGCATCTCCGCCCATCGCATCGAGCGATACGGTTCGTGGCGCTGCCATGACCCCCTTGATCCGCCGTTTGCGACTAACGCGGCCGGCCAGCCGCCGGCCAACCGCAGCCCCCCAAAACCGCCCGACCATAGCCGGTTGCGGCCGCCAGACAACCAGATTCTGGACCGCTCGCACGACCCAATGCGCGTTTCCAACCCTCGGATTTCTACTGCACTTTCAGCGCTTCGGGCGGATCTTGGCGAGAACGGCAAAGGGACTTTCGGGCTTGCCGTCGCTGCCGCCCTCTGGCGCCGTCGAGGTCCGATCGAGGGTGGCGTCGGGCTGCCTCGGAAAGGGATCGATCGCCGCTGCCAGACACTCGAAGACGACGCGGCCGACCGCGATCTGGCCCGCCACGATCGGCTCGGGATCGATCTCATCATCCAGGCTCATCTCGCCGCTCACCGGCGCCGGCATGTCGTCGGCCGGCCAGAACGACACGTCGAACCGCTGCTCGATGGTGCTGGTGATCGGCTCGAGCGTCACGCCGCAGGCCTGGCCAACCTCGGCCCGCAGCGTCCCGAACACATGATAGCGCCCTTGCACGCTCGGCGTGATCGTGTATTCGGCCTGGAGGCTGGAGCAGGCGACGAGGTCCAGCGCGCGGGCGACCGCCGCCAGCTCCTCGGGCTCGGCTGCCCGCTTCCGCGACAAGCCGGCGTCTGGGATGTGGTGGGCGGCGTGCTCCCAGACCAGCTCCGCGGCGGCGGTATCGTCTTTCATGTTACGGGTTTCCCGGGCTCTGGCCGGCCGGCAGGTCCGGCCAGGCCAGCTCACCGCCAAGAAGACGCGCGGCTGCGTGCCCGTCAAGTGCGCGCGCGGCCTCGCGCACATAGTCGGACAGGCTGCGCACATCCACACGCCCATCGGTGTCGAGATAGGCCATCTGGGCCCGCAGCGCGTCCTGCAAGGGTGCATTGTCGGCGGCGGCGAGTGCTGCACGGTAGGCCCGATGCCGGTCGAACAGGGCAGCCGCCACGCGCTTGATCTCCCGGGGCACGGCGAGGTCGCCAAAGGTCATCTCGCGCATGCCATCGTCCATGTCCACGACGAACGTTTCGCTCAACGCCCGGGCCACGCGGCCGCCGGTCTCTCCTTCGGCGCCGAGCCGACGCTGCACCAGTACGAGGTGCAGAACGATCATCTCGAATCGGCCCTGCATAGTATCGGGAACGCCCCAGTCCGCATAAAGGATGGGGCGGCGCGCTGCCGTCACAATCGAGCCATAAAGTGATCGTGCAGTCCGGCGTCGCGTGCGGTTTTTGTTCAACCAGGCCAGCATGAGCGCCGCTTCGGTTCAGTGCGGTTGCGAACGGGCCGCAGGTTTGGGATCGGGGGAACATGCGCGTTGCATGTTGAAGGTTGTTGCGATAGCCGGTCGCTGTAGGGTGACGCCATCGATTCTCTGAGGATTGCAGGATGGGGCGCCGGTACGACGCGCGCGGGGGAGGCGAGCGAAGAACCGAAATGAATATGCAGCCGGCGTTTGTCAGGATTCGCGCCTTTGCTGCCGCGGCGCTGCTCGCCGCGGCACTCGGCGGCTGCGCCGAGGCCGTCATCAAGCACGGCCATCAGTTCCAGGAAAGCGACCTGCAGCAGGTCTCGCCCGGCATGAGTCAGGAGCAAGTGAAGACCTCGCTCGGCTCGCCGACCACGACGGCCGCGGTCGGCTCAGGTTCGGCCTACTACTATATTTCCAGCACCCAGGGCCAGACGGCGTTTTTCACGCCGAAGGAGAAAGACCGCAAGGTGCTCGCCGTCTACTTCAGCCCGCTGGGCTCGGTCGACCGTGTCGCGCAATACGGGCTCAAGGACGGCAAGGTGTTCGACTACGTCAAGAATGAGACGCCGAGCCACACCAAGGACGAAGGCATCCTGAAGGCGCTGTTCCGCAACCTCGGCATCAAGCAGCTCGGCCTCGATTGAACACCTCCACCCGTCATCCCGGAAGCCGACGCTTCAGCGGAAGCTATCCGGGACCAGCGGCAAACGTTGCGCTCTGTAGCTGGGTCCCGGACAGTCGCTGACGCGACTTCCGGGATGACGGGTGGTGCCGACGTCAGTGCGCCAGCACGGCCAGCAGGAGCAGGGCCACGATGTTGGTGATCTTGATCATCGGGTTCACTGCCGGCCCCGCCGTATCCTTGTAGGGATCGCCGACCGTGTCGCCGGTGACGGCGGCCTTGTGGGCCTCCGACCCCTTGCCGCCGAAGTGGCCGTCCTCGATGTACTTCTTGGCGTTGTCCCAGGCGCCGCCGCCGGCCGTCATGGAGATGGCGACGAACAGGCCGGTGACGATCACGCCGAGCAGCATGGCGCCGAGCGCGGCAAACGCGTTGCCTGGGCCGGCGATCCACTTCACCACGTAGAAGACCACGATCGGTGACAGCATCGGCAGCAGCGAGGGGATCATCATCTCCTTGATGGCCGCCCGCGTCAGCATGTCGACGGCGCGCGCGTAGTCCGGCTTCTCGGTGCCCTTCATGATGCCGGGCTTCTCCTTGAACTGCCGGCGCACCTCTTCCACGATCGAGGCCGCCGCGCGGCCGACCGCCGTCATGGTGATGCCGCCGAACAGATAGGGCAGCAGGCCGCCGATGAAGAGGCCGACCACCACGTAGGGGTTGGAGAGCGAGAACAGGTTGTCGACGTTGAGGCCGTGGAAGATCGAGCCTGGCTTGGCCTGGCTGATGAAGAAGCGCAGGTCCTCGTTGTAAGCGGCGAACAGCACCAGCGCGCCGAGGCCGGCCGAGCCGATGGCGTAGCCCTTGGTCACCGCCTTGGTGGTATTGCCGACGGCGTCGAGCGCATCGGTGGTCTTGCGGATCTCCTTGGGCAGGCCCGCCATCTCGGCGATGCCGCCGGCATTGTCGGTGACGGGGCCGAAGGCGTCGAGCGCCACCACCACGCCCGCCAGCGACAGCATGGCCGTGACGGCGATGGCGATGCCGAACAGGCCGGCGAAATTGAAGGAGACGATGATGCCGGCGACGATGATCAGCGCCGGCAGGGCCGTCGCTTCCAGTGAGACGGCCAGTCCCTGAATGACGTTGGTGCCATGCCCCGTCTTGGAGGCCTCCGCTATCGAGCGCACCGGTCGGTAGTTGGTGCCGGTGTAGTACTCGGTGACGACGATCAGGAGCGCTGTGACGGCGAGGCCCACCAGGCCGCACCAGTAGAGGTCCATGCCGGTGAAGCGCAGGCCGCGCGCGGAGAACACGGTGCTCATGCCGAGCAGGTAGTCCGTCACCGGCCAGAGTGCAAAGAGGGACAGCACGCCGGTGGCGACGAAGCCCTTGTAGAGTGCGCCCATGATCGATTGGTTGGCGCCGAGCCGCACGAAGAAGGTGCCGATGATCGAGGTCACCACGCCCACGGCGCAGACGGCGAGCGGGTAGAGCATGACCCTGTCGATCACCGGCTGGCCGGCGAAGTAGATGGCGCCCAGCACCATGGTGGCCACCACGGTGACGGCGTAGGTCTCGAACAGGTCGGCCGCCATGCCGGCGCAGTCGCCGACGTTGTCGCCGACGTTGTCGGCGATGGTGGCGGGGTTGCGCGGATCGTCCTCGGGGATGCCGGCCTCGACCTTGCCGACGAGGTCGCCGCCGACGTCGGCGCCCTTGGTGAAGATGCCGCCGCCGAGACGGGCGAAGATGGAGATCAGCGATGCGCCGAAGCCGAGCGCGACGAGGCTGTCGACCACGGTGCGGCTGGTGTTCGCGAGGCCCAGGCCGACGGTCAGGAACTGGAAGTAGACCGTCACGCCGAGCAGCGCCAGGCCGGCCACCAGCAGGCCGGTGACGGCGCCGGCGCGGAAGGCCATGGAGAGGCCCTCGGCCAGCGAGCGTGTGGCGGCCTGCGCCGTGCGCACGTTGGCCCGCACCGAGACCAGCATGCCGATGAACCCGGCGGCACCCGACAGCACGGCGCCGATCAGGAAGCCCAGCGCCACGAGCCAGCCGAGCAGCACGCCGACGATGACGAAGATCACGGCGCCGGCGATGGCGATGGTGGTGTACTGCCGCGTGAGGTAGGCCTGCGCGCCTTCCTGAATGGCTGCGGCGATCTCCTGCATCCGCGGCGTGCCCGCATCGGACGCCAGTACGGCCCGCACCGTGAATGCGCCGTAGACGATCGAGAGCAGTCCGCAAAGGACGATTGCCCACACCACCATAGACATGGCCGAAATTCCCCCCTGTGCACGCCAGCCGGAAACAAGGAAAACTGGGCCCGGCGCTCGCATTTGCTGCGCACGGCCGCTGCTGGCACCAGCCCTCCTAGAATCGCGCGCGGACCATGCCAAAAGCCTGCCCACGTTGCAACATGGTCACATCGTCACAACGCACATTGGCTGCGCTGCAGTGCGAAAGACCGGATACCCGCGAGAATCACAGAAAGTGATCCCAGCCGCTGCGATCAATCGTCAGAGCCTGGCCGTCCGGTCCTTCGATGACGATACCGCTGCCGGCGCCGACCGTGCCGATCTCGGTGACGGGAACGCCGGCCGCCTTGGCGGCCGACGCGAATGCCTGTGCGCTTGCCGCGGGAACGGTCGCCAGGACCTCGTAGTCGTCGCCGCCGGAGATGATGCGATCGGTTAGTGCCGGGTCGGCGACGAGCACCTTCGCGGCAGCCGCCGAGAGCGGGATCGAGAGCAAATGCACCCGAGCCGCGCAATCGCTCGCCGCGCACATCCTGGCGAGGTCCTTGGCCAGCCCGTCGGAAATATCCATGGCGGCCGAAGCATGCTCTCGCAGCGCCGCGCCAAGCGCCAGGTGCGGCTCGGGGCGGAGATAACGGCGCCGCAGATGCTCGGCTTCGGCCTCCGACAGGCCCCACGCGGTGGCCAGCGCCGGGTCCTTGCGCAGGGCGAGGCCGAGCGCGGCATCGCCAAGGCTGCCGGACACGAACACGGTGTCGCCGGCGCGCGCGGTGCCCCGGCGCAGCATGCCGCCCTGCACGACCGCGCCGATGATGGTGACCGTGATCGTGATCGGTCCCGGCCGGCGGTCGGTATCACCGCCGATCAGATGGCAGCCGAAGCGCTGCTGCGCCGTCCGCAGCCCGTCGGCGAAGCGCGACAGCCAGGCAAGGGTCGGAGCCTGCGGGAACGACAGCGCCATCAGGTAGGCGACAGGCCGCGCGGCCTTGGCGGCCAGATCGGATACGTTGACCGCCAGCGCCTTCCAGGCGATGTCCTCGGGCGCATCGTCGGGCAGGAAATGCACGCCCTCGGCGATCGGGTCCGTCTTGAGGACGAGCTCGGTGCCGGGCTCCGGCGTGAGAAGCGCGCAATCGTCCTTCAGGCCGAAGGCGCCGGCGTAACCTTCCGCCAGCGGCGCCAGCACGCGGATGACGGCCTCCTCGCCCTGCAGGCGGTGGTCCTCTCGCTCGTGATTTGCCATCGCACCCATGCCGTTTTCCCCCTCTCCCCGCTCTTCCGCGGGGAGAGGGTCGGGGTGAGGGGCAGCAACGACCGCCGGAGCAAGCGTCCGCCCCTCACCCTGACCCTCTCCCTATGCCGAAAAGGCATGGGGAGAGGGACAATCAGCCACGACCGGGCAGCTCGCCGGGCCGGAGCTTGCGCGCCAACCCATCCAGCACGCCATTGACGACCTTGGGCTCGTCGCCCTCGAAGAAGGCATGCGCCACGTCGATGTATTCGCTGATCACCACGCGCACCGGCACGTCGGTAAGCTCGATCAGCTCGAAGGCGCCGGCGCGCAGGATGGCGCGCACGATCGAATCGATGCGGTTGAGCCGCCAGCCCTCGGCGAGCTGGTGATCGATCATCGGATCGAGGTCGCGCTGGCGCGCCACCACGCCTCTCAGCACGCGGGCGAAATGCTCGGCATCCGCCTCGCCGCCCGTGCTATCGCTGGTGCCGTTCTCGGCGATTTCCTTTTCTGCGCCGGCGCCCAAGCGATGCGCCTTGAACTCCTCGATCACGGCGCCGAGGTCGGTCTCGGCCAGGTCCATCTGGTAGAGCGCCTGCACCGCGGCCAGCCGGGCCTGACTGCGCGAGAGGCCCTTGGAATGGCGCGCGTTGTTGCCGGGCGCGTTCATTCCACGTCCTCGGTGAACGCGCGCTCCAGCGCGATCAGCTGCAGGCAGGCACGCACGGCATCCGCCCCCTTGCCCTTGCGGCCGCCGCGCGCGCGCTCCGCTGCCTGCGCCTCGGTCTCGACCGTGAGAATGGCATTACCGAGCGGGATGCCATGGCGCACGGCAAGCTCCATCAGCCAATGGTTGGCGTTGTTGCAGACGGTGTCGTAGTGCGAGGTCTCGCCGCGGATGACACAGCCGAGCGCCACACAGCCTTCAAAGCGCGCGTCGGCATCGTCGGAGCCGATCAGGTCGGCCTTGATCGCCTGCGCCAGAGCCAGCGGAATCTCCAGCGCGCCGGGCACCGTGACGCGCTCGAAGGTGGCGCCTGACGCCTCGATCTCGGCAACCGCACCCGCCAGCAATTCGTCGGCGATCTGGTCGTAGTAGCGAGCCTCGATGACGAGCAGGTGGACCGACAATCCGTGCGGGCCACCTTGCGGGATGCTCGCCTCGGCCGATTTTTGTCCCTTGCCGGCCATGACGTGTCAGGGGATCCGGCGCTGGCCGACGATGCGCAGCCCGAACGCCTCCAGGCCGACATAGCGCGACGGCGGCGAGTTCGACAGCAGCACCATGTCGGTCACGCCCAGATCACGCAGGATCTGCGAGCCGATACCGATCTCGACCAGGCGGCGCTCCTCGGCCCGTTTCGTCCCGCGCTTGCGCTGGGCGCTCTGCGTGATCCAATCCGATACCGATTTCGGCCGCAGATCGCGGATCAGCACGATCACGCCGCGGCCTTCCTCCGCGATGACCTGCATCGTCTTCTCGATCAGCGATCCGCGGGCACCTCTGGCGCCGACCCCGAGCAGGTCGGTCAGCGCGTTGACCGCATGCACCCGCACCAGCACGGGTCCCGGCGCGCCGAGGTCGCCTTTGACCAGCGCCAAATGCTCGACCGGCTCCACTGTGGTTTCGTAGACGTGGAGGTCGAAGCTGCCTCCATGGGTGCTCTCGACCGCTGTCTTGGCGACCGGCTTGACGATGCGGTCGTGCCGCACCCGATAGCCGATCAGGTCCTCGATGGTGCCGATCTTGAGGCCATGGCGCTGGGCGAAAGCCACGAGGTCCGGGATGCGCGCCATGGTGCCGTCGTCGTTCATGATCTCGCAGATGACGCCGGCGGGATAAAGGCCCGCCAGGCGCGCGAGATCGACGCTCGCCTCGGTGTGGCCCGCCCGGACCAGCACGCCGCCCTCACGCGCAATCAGCGGGAAGACGTGGCCGGGCGAGACGATGTCATGGTGGTCCTTGGTGGGATCGATGGCGGTGGCGATGGTGCGGGCGCGGTCGTGGGCGGAGATGCCGGTCGCTATGCCCTCGCGTGCCTCGATGGAGACGGTAAAGGCCGTGCGGTTGCGCGCCTCGTTCTGACGCGCCATGTGCTCGAGGCGGAGCTGGTCGGCGCGCTGCTGCGTGATCGAGAGGCACACGAGGCCGCGGCCGTGCTTGGCCATGAAGTTGATGGCGTCGGGCGTGGCCATCTGGGCCGGGACGACCAGATCGCCCTCGTTCTCGCGATCCTCGGCATCGACCAGGATGATCATGCGGCCGTTGCGCAGGTCCTCGATGATCTCGTCGATCGGCGACAGGAAGCCCTTGCCCTCCGCGTAGCTGACGGTTTTCAGGCCATCCTTCACCGCCGCATCTCCATCAGGCGCGCCACGTAGCGCGCGAACAGGTCGACCTCGAGGTTGACCCTGCCGGCGGGCTTTTTGTCGCCTAATGCGGTGTGGGTCAAGGTGTGGGGGATGATGTTGACGCCGAAGCGGTTTGCGGAGACCTCGTTGACCGTCAGCGAGATGCCGTCGAGCGCCACCGAGCCCTTGGGGGCGATGTAGGCCGCCAGTTCGCCCGGCGCCTCGATGACGAAGCGGCGGGAGTCGCCGTCCGGCCGGATGTCGACGATGCGGGCGACGCCATCGACATGGCCCGCCACGATGTGGCCGCCGAGCTCGTCGCCGGCGCGCAGCGCCCGTTCCAGGTTGAGGCGCCGGCCGGGGCTCCAGTCGCCCAGCGTGGTCTTGCTCAGCGTCTCGTTGGAGACATCGACCGTGAAGGCGCTGCCCGTACCGGAGGGCTCGACGGCGGTGGCGGTCAGGCAGGCGCCGTCGCAGGCGATCGAGGCGCCGATGGCGATGCCGCCGGCCGCATAGCCGCAGCGGATCGTGAACCGGCCGCCCTCGCGCGCGATCAGCTCGCCGATGTCGGTGATGATGCCGGTGAACATGGTGTGGAGGGTATCACAAATGTCATCCCGGCCGTAGCGCGTTCGCGCGGAGCGCCGGGACCCAGGGCCACGGAAATGCGCGGTCTGGGTCCCGGATATTCGCTAACGCGAATTCCGGGATGACATTCAGCGCAGATACCCGGCGTGGTCCACGACCTTGCCGGCGGCGCCGGCTTCGAGCGCGGCGCGCATCTCGGGGGTGATCTCGCGCTTGGTGTAGGTCGCCTTGTCGACGTGCACGTAGATCATCTCGCTGGTCACCAGAGGATCGGCCTCCCCGGCGCGGCGGATCTCGAAGCTCAGCGTGAACGAGGTGGTGCCGAGTCCGGTCGTGCGCACCGAAACCTCGAGCACGTCGTCGAAGCGGGCGCCGGCCCTCCATTCGACCAGCTGGCGCACGGTCTGGCTCTCGAAGGTGCCGTCGAAGCAGTCTTCCGGTCGCGGCAGTGCCGCGCGCAGGAACTCAAAGCACGCGAGATCGATGTAGTCGCCATAGCGCGCGTTGAAGACCACGTGCTGGGCGTCGCACTCCTGGTAGCGCACGCGCAAGTAGTAGCGGAACGGCACCGTCATCGTCGGGCCTCCGGGCCGAGGCGGCCGACGGCACGATAGACCGTCAAGCGGTCCGGGCCGATGGCGCGATCATCGACGGTGCGCCAGCGGCTGGCGTCCTCGAAGACTTCGGGGCCGCGCTCGCCGAGCGGCTTGCGGCCGTTGGCGCCGAGCGGCTCGGTGCCGCGCGCAATCACGGCTTCGTCGACCAGCCCCGCCTGCAGGAAGGCCGCCCCGACGGTCGGTCCGCCTTCCACCATCACGCGCGTGATCCCGTCCCCGCGCAGGCTGTGCAGGACGGCGTGAAGGTCGAGGCGACCGGCGGCATCGGCGGCAACGCGCTTGATGGTGACGCCTGGGGGATACGCCGGTGCCGGCCCCGCGCCATCGGCGGCGAAGATCGTGACGGGCACGCTCTGGGCCGTGATGGCGAGCTTGGAGCCGAGCGGCGTCTGCAGGCGCGGATCGAGCACGACGCGGCGCGGCGAGCGGCCAGCGAGGCCAGGCAGGCGGCATGTCAGCTCCGGATCGTCGTCGATGACGGTCTTGCGACCGACCAGGATGGCGTCCGCCCGCGCCCGCAGCAAGTGTGCGTAACGGCGGGCCTCCTCGCCCGTCACCCACACCGGGGCGCCGTCGCCGGGCGCGATCAAGCCGTCGCCGGCGACGGCCATCTTCAGCTGCACGAAGGGGCGCCCCCTGGTCATGCGCAGGATATGGCCAGCGGCCATCCAGCGCGCCTCGTCCGCCTCGAGGCCCACATCGACCGCCACGCCGTGCGCGCGCAGGAACGCCAGACCCTTGCCGGCCACGCGCGGGTCGGGGTCTTCGACCGCGCACACCACGCGGCTCAGACCCGCGGCCATGATGGCGTCCACGCAAGGCGGCGTGTGGCCGTAGTGCGAGCACGGCTCGAGGGTCACGTACATGGTCTTGCCGCGCGCGCGTGCGCCTGCCCGATCGATCACGTGCGTCTCCGCGTGCGGACGCCCGCCGGGCTGCGTCCAGCCGCGCGCGATCAGCTCGCCCGTAGCCTCATCGACGATGATGGCGCCGACCGCCGGATTGGGCGCGGTCTGTCCCAGCATGCGGCCCGCCATGCGCAACGCCAGCCGCATGAACCGGCGATCCGCGGACGCGGCAGATATGGGCTCCGCAAGCACCATGGACGGTCAGTGTTTTCTCTCGGCGGGCGCGGCACGCGGTTGCACGGTTGCGGGGGCAGCGCCGGGCTCGGCAGCCGTTGCGCCTTCCGCGATCTCGCCCAGCACCTCGTGAAAGTCGGCGGCCTCGCGGAAATCGCGGTAGACGGAGGCAAAGCGCACGTAGGCGACCGGATCGAGGCCCTTCAGCGCCTCCATCACGAGCTCGCCGACCACCGAGGAGGGCACCTCCTGCTCGCCCATGCTCTCGAGCTGGCGCACGATGCCCGACACCATGCGCTCGATGCGCTCGGGTTGGATCGGACGCTTGCGCAAGGCCACCTCGACCGAGCGGGAGAGCTTCTCGCGGTCGAAGGGGACGCGCCGCCCCGAACGCTTGATGACGGTGATCTCGCGCAGCTGCACCCGCTCGAAGGTGGTGAAGCGGCCGCCGCAGTCCTCGCAGATGCGCCGGCGGCGGATCGCCTGGCTCTCTTCCGTCGGGCGGCTGTCCTTCACCTGGGTGGTTTCGCCGCTGCAGTAGGGACAGCGCATCTTGGGTGCTCCGGTGTCGTCTCCCTCTCCCCGGCTGCGGGGAGAGAGTCGGGGTGAGGGGCCCTAACCCTTTCCCCACGGGAGAGTGGGGAGAGGGAATGTCACGTATAGATCGGGAAGCGTCGGCACAGCGCGATCGCTTCCGCCTTCACCTTGGCCTCGATTGTGGCGTTGCCCGCTTCACCGTTGGCCGCGAGCCCGTCGAGCACCTCGGCCATCATGCGGCCGATGGCCCGGAACTCGGCGATGCCGAAGCCGCGCGTGGTGCCGGCGGGCGAGCCGATGCGGATGCCCGACGTCACGGTCGGCTTCTCGGGGTCGAACGGCACGCCGTTCTTGTTGGTGGTGATGTGGGCTCGGCCGAGCGCCTTCTCGACGATGTTGCCGGTGAGCTTCTTGGGCCGCAGATCGACCAGCAGCAGGTGGGTGTCGGTGCCGCCCGCGACCAGATCGAACCCGGAGCTCGCCAGCACCTCGCCCAGCGCCTTGGCGTTGTCGACGACGGCGCGCGCGTAGGCCTTGAACTCGGGCTGCAGCGCCTCGCGGAATGCCACCGCCTTGGCGGCGACGATATGCATGAGCGGCCCGCCCTGCATGCCGGGGAACACCGCGGAGTTGATCTTCTTGGCCAGCGCCTCGTCGTTGGTCAGGATCATGGCGCCGCGCGGGCCGCGCAGCGTCTTGTGGGTGGTCGAGGTGACGACGTGCGCGTGCGGGAAGGGGCTCGGATGCGCGCCGCCGGCGACCAGACCGGCAAAGTGCGCCATGTCGACCATCAGGTACGCGCCGACCTCGTCGGCGATCCTGCGGAAGGCGGCGAAATCGATGGTGCGGGGATAGGCGCTCCCACCCGCCACGATCACCTTCGGCCTGTGCTCGCGCGCGAGCCTCCCCACCTCGTCCATGTCGATGCGGTGGTCCTGCCGGCGCACGGAGTAGGGCACGACCTTGAACCACTTGCCGGAGAGATTGACCGGCGAGCCGTGCGTCAGGTGCCCGCCGGCGGCGAGGCTCAGCCCCATGAAGGTGTCGCCGGGCTGCATCATCGCCATGAACGCTTCCTGGTTGGCGGTGCTGCCCGAGTGCGACTGCACGTTGGCGAACTTGCACTTGAAGAGCTTCTTGGCGCGCTCGATCGCGAGCGTCTCGGCCTCGTCGACGACATGGCAGCCGCCGTAGTAGCGGTTGCCGGGATAACCTTCGGCGTACTTGTTGGTGAGCACGGTGCCGGCGGCCTCGAGCACGGCGCGTGAGACGAAGTTCTCCGACGCGATCAGCTCGATCTCGTCTTGCTGGCGCTTCAGTTCGCGATCGGCGATGCCGGCGAGGTCGGGGTCCGCCTCGGCCAGGGATTGCGAGAAGAAGCTCGTGTGCGGCGCCTCTCGGCGCCCGGCGGCTGCAGTGGGCATCGGCTCTCACGACTAGAGGTCTGGCACGCCGGAGCGGCGCGCGGCCCTCATATCACGGGCTTCGCGCATGCAACAAGGAGACTCCGGCGCAAAGCTGGGCAGAACGGGCCGGCGCCGGCTCCCTCTCCCCATGAAGAATGGGAGAGGGAGGGAAACCTCAGCTCTTGCGACCGTAGTTGAGGAGACCGCCCTGTCCTTTGGGCGGATGGGCGCGGATGGCCTCCTCGTTGGGCTCGGTGCCCCAGCCGGGGCGGTCCGGCATCACCAGGTAGCCGTTCTCGAACACGGGCGGATGGGTGACGATCTCATCGTCCCAGGCCAGGCGGTCGATGTCGGTCTCCATGATGCGCAGGTTTGGCACGGCGGCTGCGAAGTGGGCGTTCATCATGGTGCACAAGTGACCGTAGAAGTTGTGCGGGGCGACGTTGACCTCGTGCGCCTCGGCGACGGCCGCGATCTTCATCGACTGCCACACGCCGTTCCAGGGCGTGTCGATGATGGCGACGTCCATCGCCTGCTCGCGAAAGTAGGGCAGGAACTCGCGCACGCCGATCAGCGTCTCGCATGACGAGATGGGATGCGGGCTCTGGCGGCGGATATAGCCCAGCGCATCGGCGCTGAAGCTGTCGATCTCGACCCAGAACATGTCGAGATCGGCGATCGCGCGCAGGATCTCGAGGTAGCCCTCGGTCTTGGCGTTGAAGTTGAGGTCCAGCAGCAGGTCGATGTCGGGGCCGGCGCCGTCGCGCACGGCTTCGAGATGCATGCGCAGGTTGCGGAGCACTTTTTTGTCGACGTTGAGCTCGGGATAGAACGGCGCGCCGAACCCCGGACGCCAGCCTTGCGGCTTGCCATCCTCGTAGATGAAGATGTTGGTCTTGAGCGCGGTGAAGCCCTTCTCGCGTACCTCGCGGCCGGCGGCCTTGGCGCCGTCGAGGCTGGTGATGGCCGGCTTGTAGTGCGTCGGGTGATTGATGCGCCAGGTCGCACAGTGCGACCAGTAGACCCGGATGCGGTCGCGGACCTTGCCGCCCAGCAGCTCGTAGACCGGGACGCCGAGCGCCTTGGCCTTGGCGTCGAGCAGGGCATTCTCGAGCGCGCCGAGCGCCTGGCCGATGATGCCGCCCGAGCCTGGGCGGGTGGCGGCGTAGAGGTCGGCGTAGATGCGCTCGTGCTCGCCGACCGTCTGGCCGACGACGCGCTTGGCGAGCCGCTCGATGACCGCGCCGAGACCGGGCGAGCCGAAGCCTTCGTCGAACTCGCTCCAGCCGACGATGCCGGTGTCGGTGGTCAGCTTGACAAAGTGGTAGTTGCGCCAGCCCGCATCGCAGGCGAGCGTCTCGATGCTTTTGACCTTCATTGGGTTCCTCCTCGCGGCGGCGGGAAGACTAGCATGCTGGTCGCAGTCTGGGAGGCGGCGCGGTCCCGAAATCTAGACCGGCTCGGCCCACAGGTCGTATTCGTCGGCGTGGGCGACCTTGGCGCGGACGATGTCGCCAGCTTTCAGGGTGGTCGCGCCGTTGAGGAAGACGGAGCCGTCGATCTCGGGTGCGTCCCACTGCGAGCGGCCGATGGCGCCCTCCGCGTCGACCTCGTCGATGATGACGTCGATGGTGCGGTCGACCTTGGCCGCCATCAGTGCGCCGCTCACCTGCTGCTGCGCCGACATGAAGCGGTGACGGCGCTCCTCCTTGACCTCCTCGGGCACCGCGGCGGCAATCGCATTCGCGGGCGCGCCGTCGACCGGCTCGTACTTGAAGCAGCCGACTCGATCGAGCCTCGCTTCCTTCAGCCACGCGAGCAGGAAGGCGAAATCTGCCTCGGTCTCGCCCGGGAAGCCGACGATGAAGGTGGAGCGGATGGCAAGATCGGGACAGACCTCGCGCCAGCGGCGCAATCGTTCCAGAGTTTTTTCCTGGTGCGCGGGACGGCGCATGGCCTTGAGAACGGTCGGCGACGCGTGCTGGAAGGGGATGTCGAGGTAGGGCAGAATCTTGCCCTCCGCCATCAGCGGCAGCACCTTGTCGACGTGCGGGTAGGGGTAGACGTAGTGCAGCCGCACCCAGGCGCCGAGCGAGCCGAGCGCCCCCGTCAGATCGAAGAAGCGGGCCTTGAGCGGTGCGCCCTTCCAGGCGCTCTCGGCATACGCGAGATCGACGCCGTAGGCGGACGTGTCCTGGCTGATGACGAGGAGCTCCTTGACGCCGGCCTTCACCAGGCGCTCTGCTTCCGTCATGACATGGGCGGCCGGGCGGCTCGCCAGATCGCCGCGCAATTGCGGGATGATGCAGAACGAGCAGCGGTTGTTGCAGCCCTCGGAAATCTTCAGGTACGCGTAGTGGCGGGGCGTGAGGCGCAGGCCCTCGGGCGGAACCAGATCGACGAACGGGTCGTGCAGCGGCGGCACGGCGGCGTGCACGGCCGCCACCACCTGCTCGTACTGGTGCGGCCCGGTGACGGCGAGCACGCCCGGGTGCGCCGCCATGATGCGGTCCTTCTCGACGCCGAAGCAGCCGGTGACGACCACGCGGCCGTTCTTGGCCATGGCCTCGCCGATAGCGTCGAGGCTCTCCTGCTTGGCGGAATTCAGAAAGCCGCAGGTGTTCACCACGACGACGTCGGCGCCGGCATAGTCCGGCGCGATGGCGTAGCCCTCGGCGCGCAGCTTGGTGATGATGCGCTCGCTATCCACCAGCGCCTTCGGGCATCCGAGCGAGACGAAGCCGACGCGCGGGGCGGGCTTGGGGGCGGTGCGACGGGGCTTGGGGGCGGGCTTGGCTGCAGTCTTCAACATGGGGGCTTGTAGCGCCCGCCGGTCGGGGCTGTCATCCCGGAATCTGCGCTAGCACCTGCCCGCCACGGCGAACCTTTCCCCCAGCATCGGCGTTATGAGGGAAGCGTATGCTTAGCTTTGTCACTTTTGGGTGATCACCTGCGGCCTGATTCGTGTGCGGCTACCGCAATCGACGGAAGGAAATCGCTATGAGACGAGCTTTGGCCCAGACCCTGGCTATGGCCGGCGCGGCACTGGCGGTCCTGGCGGCGGCGTCCGCGGCACAGGCCCAGGCCCGCGTCGAGGTCGGCGTGCTGACCTGCAACGCGCGCGGCGGCACCGGCTTCATCATCACCTCGACCAAGTATTTCCGCTGCCGCTTCAATCGCCCGGGACGCGACGAGTACTACCGCGCCACGATCTCCAAGTTCGGCATCGATATCGGCACCACCACGGCGACGGCGATCGCCTGGGCCGTGTTGGCGCCCACCGCCAACCTGCCGCCGCGCTCGCTTGCCGGCAACTACGGCGGGATCGGCGCGGAAGCGACGGTCGGCGTCGGGGTCGGCGCCAACGCCCTGATCGGCGGCTCGCGGCGCGGCATCATCCTGCAGCCGCTCAGCGTGCAGGCACAGAAAGGGCTCAATATCGCCGCCGGCATCGAATCGCTGCAGTTGCGCGCGGTGGACTGAGCCGCTCGCGCTCGAGTTCCGGCCTGCCGCACGCAACGGGCGCGGCGATCAGTCGCCCGAAAGGGCCTTGCGCAGCCGCCGCACGGTGCCGGCGCGCGCCTCGGCCTTGCGCAACTCCTCCCTGGCCTCGGGCGTGAGGATCGTCACCTCGGCTTCCTCGGTCGTGGGGCTCGGCGGCGCGAAGGCCTCGCTGTCGCCATCCAGCTGGTCCTTCACGCCACGCAGGCGCTCAAACAGCGTGGATTTGCGGTCCGTGCCGAGATCGGCCGGCAGCGCCGCGGACGGCAACAGGGATGGCCGCGCCTCTCTGGTCACGAACGTCACTGTCGCCTCCTCCCAATCCGCGGCCGGCTGCATGCGTGCCTCGGGCGCCGGCGCGCGCGCGGCGTCGCCGGCCGCCTTGCCAGCTGCTGGGCCGGCTGCCGGGTTGGGTGCCGCGGACGGCGGGCTCTTTGGCGCCGCGGGCTGTTCTTTCGCCCGCGGCTCGGCCGGCGCCGTTGCGACGGACGGGATCACCACGCGCGCGCCGGCGATGGCCGCGGTGAGCGATGGCTGCTCCGGCTTGCGAGGCGGCGGCTGCGGCGGCGTGGCTTTTGCCGGCGCGCCCGCTCCCGCAGCAGCGGCGCGCGCGGGTGCGGGCGCCCCAGGTTCGGACGACCCGGCGCGAATGAGATCGACGATCTCCTTCGGCAGTTCCGACAATTCCAGGTGGCGGTCTGCGGGCGCGGCGCTGCGGTCCGCCGCTTTCGGGGGCACTGCGGGCTTGTCGGGCTTGGGGGCCTGTGCGACGGCCGCGGGGCGCGCGGCCGGCGACACCGCGGGCCGGGCCGGTGCCGCGGCGGCAGCGTTGGCGCCGCGCTGGCGCAGCGCCACGATGGCTTCGTTGACATGTTTCCACGCCCGGTAGGCTGGATGGTCGGCCAGCGCCATCTCGAGCCGCGTGTCGCGCGCGCGGCGCGCGGCGCTTTCTTCGCCGGGCATGCCCGATTGCTTCAAGGCACGCCAATTCTCGTCTCTCGCCAATTCCGTCTCGAGGCGCGCGCGCGTTTGCTCCAACACCGCCAGATCGTCCGTCTCATGGGAGGCAGTCACGGGAAATTCTCCCCACCATCGGTTGTCGGCCGGGGTCTCGGGTCGAGAGCGACATCCCGGCGCGGGCTCCAGCTTCCACACCTTTGTGCACGCAGAACGGCGGCGACGCAGCAGCTGTCACGTAAAAAGGTATATCAGATCCGGGGCGCCGATGCTCGACGCCGTCGCCAGCGGCAGCTAGGTTTGCCCGCGTCCTTGTTGCGCGCACAATGCTGGGAAATGAGCCTATACCCCGACGGGCACGGGGTGACGCGCGGCGGAGCAGACCATGCTTTTTCGGCAGGTGAAGACCGTTTGGCGGGCCGTCTACGAGCTGTTCGCGGACAGCGGCTTCTCGATGGCCGGCGCCGTGGCCTATTCGTTCGTGCTGTCGCTGTTTCCGTTTTGTATCTTTCTCGCCGCGCTGGCCGGCTATTTCGGCGGCGAGGCGCTGGCCAAGAACGCGGTCGCGCAGTTGCTCGAGATGGCGCCGGCCCCGGTCGTCGAGGCGATCGCACCCGAGGTGATGGCGGTGATGGGCCAGAGCCGCTTCGGCCTGCTCACCTTCGGCGCGCTGATCGCCCTGTTCTTCGCCACCAGCGCGATCGAGAGCCTGCGCGCCGCCCTCAACGTCGCCTACCGCGTCAAGGAGCAGCGGACCTATTTTTGGTGCGTGCTGGAAAGCTCGTTGTTCGTGGTGCTGAGCGCGATCGGCATGCTGGTGCTCGCCTGGGGCGTCGTGGTCGGGCCGCAGCTCGCCGCCAGCTTCAAGCCGAGCTGGCTGCTGTGGCTCACCGACACGGGCTGGATCGCGCTGATCGGCCGCTGCGCCATCGTCGTCGCCGCCATCGGCCTGCAGCTCACGGCCTATCACCTGTGGCTGGCGGCGGGGCGGCGCAGCTTTGCCCAGGTGTGGCCAGGCGTGCTGCTGAGCATCGCGCTGTGGGTGGTCGCTGCCCAGCTGTTCGCCTCGTGGCTCACGATCAGCGACTACTCGCGCTTCTACGCCGGCCTCACGCGCATCATGAGCGCGCTCGTGTTCTTCCAGGTCAGCTCGATGATCATCATCCTCGGCGCCGAGCTCAACCGCGGCATCGTCGAGATGCGCCGGGTGCTGGGCGTCGTGGAGGAGCTGGACCGCGACACCTCGGTTCCCGCACCGCCGTCGCACGCGAGCTATCGGGTGGATTGAGCCGGCAGCAAGCGCCCTCGCCCTTGCCCTCAGCCGAACCGCTTGCGGCTCTCCTCGATGACGTCTTCGAAGGTGCGCAGGCCGGTGCGGGGCGCGTTTACCAGCACCGCCATGTTGCCCGGCTTGTGCTCGTTCTTCCACATGCGCGTGTGGGCCTTGGGGATCTGCTCCCAGGGAAACACCTCCGACATGCACGGGTCGATGCGCCGCTCGACCACGAGCTTGTTGGCCTGGGCTGCCTGCAGCAGATTGGCGAAGTGCGAGCCCTGCACGCGCTTTTGGTGCATCCACAGATAGCGCGCATCCATGGTGAGGTTGTAGCCGGTGGTGCCGGCGCAGATCACCACCATGCCGCCGCGCTTCACCACCAGCACCGAGACGGGGAAGGTCGCCGCGCCCGGATGCTCGAACACGAAGTCGACGTTGTTGCCCTTGCCGGTGATCTCCCAGATGGCGGCGCCGAACTTGCGCGCCTCCTTGAACCAGGCGTCGTACTCCGGCGTGCCTACCTTCGGCAGCTCGCCCCAGCAGTTGAACTTCTTGCGGTTGATGACGCCGCGCCCGCCGAGCTGCATGACGAAGTCGCGCTTGTCGTCCTCGGAGACGACGCCGATGGCGTTGGCGCCCGAGGTGGCGATCAACTGCACCGCCATCGAGCCGAGCCCGCCCGAGGCGCCCCACACCAGCACGTTCTGCCCGGGCCGGATGACATGCGGGCGGTGGCCGAACAGCATGCGGTAGGCGGTCGCCAGCACCAGGATGTAGCAGGCGCTCTCTTCCCAGGTGAGATGCTTGGGGCGCTCCATCACCTGGCGGTCCTGCACGCGGCAGAACTGGGCGAAGGAGCCGTCCGGCGTCTCGTAGCCCCAGATGCGCTGGCTGGGCGAGAACATCGGATCGCCGCCGTTGCATTCCTCGTCGTCGCCGTCGTCCTGGTTGCAGTGGATGACGACCTCGTCGCCGACCTTCCAGCGCTTCACCTTGGAGCCGACGGCGTAGACGATGCCGGACGCGTCGGAGCCGGCGATGTGATAGGGCTGCTTGTGCACGTCGAGCGTCGAGATGGGTGTGCCGAGCGCGGCCCACACGCCGTTGTAGTTGATGCCGGCGGCCATCACGAGCACCAGCACGTCGTGGCTGTCGAGCTCCCAGGTCGGCAGCACCTCGACCTGCATGGCGGTCTCGGGCGGCCCGTGCCGGTCCTTGCGGATGGCCCAGGCATACATCTGCTTGGGCACGTGGCCGAGCGGGGGGATCTCGCCGACCTCGTACAGGTCTTTGAGCACGAGGCCCTTGGCGAGCGCAGGAGTTGCGGCGTTGGCAACGATCTTGGGCGGCTCCCGGGGCGGCTGCTCGTCTCTCACCCTCGGTGGCTTGACGCCGGACTCGGCCTTCGACCGCGCAGTCATTGACTCACTCCCCACAGACGACGATTGGTAACGCCGCTTCCCACGACCACGGCGTATGTTGCACCGCCGAAGAGTCCGACAGAACGTGCTTGCGCTCAAGCGAATTCTTGCCTGTGCAGCATCGCCGCTAAGCCAGCGTTAAGGCCGCGCGCCTACCCTTGACGGCTGTCGGACACATCACTCGGTCTGTGCCGAGGGCGGAGAGCAGCAGCCATGACCATGCTCAGGCAGTTTATCGAGACAATGCTATCGACGGAATGGCAAACGCTCGCAGTCATCGGCGTGTTGTGCGGCATAGCCTGCTTGTTTCTCAAGGAATATCTCGCAACTCCTCTATTCATCATCTTCGTATATCCAATCCTGGTCTTTCTTTCTGTTCTGACACATCATGGTTTCATCCTACTGGAACTCTATCCGTCCAACAAACTCGATCAATGGCTGATGTGGACGATCCTGGCGGCGATCACCGGCACGATCTCCGGCACGGCGCTGGTCGCGTGCATCTCGACCTTCCGGGATCGCAAAGTCACATTCCGCGTCCGCGCCTGAGGCGCCTCCGGGCCTCGTCCCCGCCAGGTTGGCAAATCTCTTGCTTGCGCCGGATTTCGCCCGAGCTAGGCTGAGGCATCTCGCGGTTGCGAACAAGGAGCGGCGCCATGACCCGGCCCAAGCGGCCCATTCCGGCGGCAGGTCTGCCGGAGCGTGACAAGCCCTGGCTGTTCCGTACCTACGCCGGCCACTCGACCGCCGAGAAATCCAACGAGCTCTATCGCAACAATCTCGCCAAAGGGCAGACGGGCCTCTCCATCGCCTTCGATCTGCCGACGCAGACCGGCTACGACTCCGATCACGAGCTGGCGCGCGGCGAGGTCGGCAAGGTCGGCGTGCCGGTGTCGCATCTGGGCGACATGCGCACGCTGCTCGACGGCATTCCGCTCGGCGCGATGAATACGTCGATGACGATCAACGCCACCGCGGCCTGGCTGCTGGCGCTGTACGTGGCGGTCGCCGACGCGCAGGGCACGGACCGCGCGAGCCTGACGGGCACGATCCAGAACGACATCATCAAGGAGTATCTCTCGCGCGGCACCTACGTGTTCCCGCCCGCGCCGTCGCTGCGGCTGATCAAGGACACCATCCTCTTCACCTGCAGCGCGGCGCCGAAGTGGAACCCCACCAACGTGTGCTCCTACCACCTGCAGGAGGCAGGAGCGACGCCCGTGCAGGAGCTGGCGTTCGCGCTCGCCACCGCGCAGGCGGTGCTCGATGCCGTCAAGGCCTCGGGCGAGGTGGCGCCTGCCGATTTCGGCTCCGTGGTCGGCCGCATCTCCTTCTTCGTCAACGCGGGTCTGCGGCTGATCACCGAGATCTGCAAGATGCGCGCCTTCACCGAGCTGTGGGACGAGATCACCGCCGAGCGCTACGGCGTGGTCGACCCCAAGCATCGGCTGTTCCGCTACGGCGTGCAGGTCAACTCGCTCGGCCTCACCGAGCAGCAGGCCGAGAACAACGTCTATCGCATCCTGATCGAGGCGCTGGCGGTGACGCTGTCGAAGGATGCGCGTGCGCGTGCGCTGCAGCTGCCGGCGTGGAACGAGGCGCTGGGCCTGCCGCGCCCGTGGGACCAGCAGTGGTCGCTGCGTATGCAGCAGATCCTCGCCTACGAGACCGACCTGCTCGAGTATCCCGACATCTTCGAGGGCTCCACCGTCATGCGTGGCAAGGTGGATGAGTTGAAGGCCGCGGCGCGCGAGGAGCTCGCGCGCATCGACGGCATGGGCGGCGCGGTGGCGGCGATCGACTACATGAAGCGGGCGCTGGTCGAGAGCAACACCGAGCGCGTGCGCCGCATCGAGTCGGGCGAGCAGATCGTCGTCGGCGTCAATCGCTGGACCGAGACGGAAGCCTCCCCGCTGTCGACGGGCGCGGGCACGGTGCTGTCGGTCGATCCGGCGCTCGAGCAGGAGCAGGTCGAGAAGCTGCAGGCTTGGCGCGCTGCGCGCGATGCCAAGGCTGTGGCCAAGGCGATGGCCGAGCTCGAGAGCGCCGCCCGGGAGGGGCGCAATGTCATGGAGCCGTCGATCGCCTGCGCCAAGGCCGGCGTCACCACCGGCGAATGGGGCACGGCGCTGCGCGCCGTGTTCGGTGAATACCGGGCGCCGACCGGCATCTCGGGCGGCGTGGCGGCGTCGAGCGACGTCGCGCTCGATGCCGTGCGCGGCGAGGTGGAGCGGGTGTCGGCCCGGCTCGGCCGGCGCATCAAGCTGCTGGTCGGCAAGCCGGGGCTCGACGGCCACTCCAACGGCGCCGAGCAGATCGCGGTCAGGGCGCGCGACTGCGGCATGGAGGTCGTGTACGAGGGCATCCGCCTCACCCCGGCGCAGATCGTGCGGGCAGCCCTCGAGGAGGGCGTGCACGTGGTCGGCCTCTCCATCCTGTCGGGCAGCCACGTGCCGCTGGTCGGCGAGGTCATGAGCCGCATGCGCAAGGAGGGCCTCGACGACGTACCGGTGGTGGTGGGCGGCATCATCCCGCCGGAAGACGCCGCGACACTCAAGGGGCTCGGCGTCGCCGCCGTCTACACGCCGAAGAATTTTCAGCTCAACGCCATCATGCGCGACATCGTGCAGCTGGTGGACAGCCTGGCCGAGGCGGCATGAGGCGGCCGGGGCGAGCGCGGCAGCGTGCCGCGTGGCCGGCGCGTGGTTAACATCCCATCTGTTGGCATGGCCATCGTATGGGTGTGCGGGCAGGCTCGGGCACACCTCGCGTTGACCGAGCAAGAGAGATGAACGTGGACATCGCTATGCAGCGCCGGCGCCGATCTTCATCGAGAGGACGTTCTCGGCAGTTGCCGGGCAAACACGCGCACCACGCGCCGCGCATGATTGCCTATGGCCTGCTGGTCCTGGCGCTGCTGCTGGTCGGTATCGGCGGCGCGACCGCGCACGAGTTCACCGCCGGCGGCGTGACGGTGACGCACCCGTGGGCACGGGCGACGCCCGGCGGCGCCAAGGTCGGCGCCGCCTATCTCGAGATGAAGGCCGCGAAAGGCAAGGGCGATCGCCTGACCGCGGTGCGCAGCCCGGTCGCGGGAGCGGCGGAGCTCCACAGTCACACCATGGAGGGCGGCATCGCCCGCATGCGCCGGGTCGATGCGATTGCCGTGCCCGGCGGCAAGTCGGTGGTCCTCAAGCCTGGCGGCTATCATGTGATGCTGGTGGATCTCAAGGCCCCGCTCAAGGAAGGCGACCTGCTCAAGTTCACGCTGGTGTTCGAGAAGGCCGGCGAGATCGAGGTGGAGGCGACGGTGGAGCCGATCGGGGCGATGGGCCCGCACGGCTTCGATCACCAGCCGGGGCATGCGCCCGAGAAGACAGGCGCGCACAAGCATTGAGCGGCGGCCCGTATCCACCCGTCATCCCGGACGCGCGGTGCGCGATCCGGGACCTTGCCGCAAGCTCCACTCCAAGGCGGGATCCCGGATAGCCTCCGCCAAGGCGTCGGCTTCCGGGATGACGGGTGAGGTAGTCTCTTAGGCGTCGAGCGGTGGCGTACCTCTCGGGATCGCGGCCAGCAGGGCGGCGAAGGCCTGCGCCTCGGTCTTGTCGCTGGTGCTAACCACCGCGTTGGCCTTGGCATAGAGCGATGACCGGCTTTCGAGGATGGCTTTGAGATCATCCATCGCCTGCGGGCCGTCGGCCATTGGCCGCAGGTCGCCCTGCGCCAGCACACGGCCCATGTGCTCGTCGGGCGTGGCGCTCAGCCATATGACGAAGCAGGCGGAGAGCAGCAGATCGTAGGTCGCGGGCTCGGTGACGAGGCTGCCGCCGGTGGCGATCACGACGCGGTCGTAGCGCTGCACGATCGTCTCCAGGCATTGCCGCTCGAGGCGGCGGAACATCGCCTGACCGTGCATGGCGAAGATCTCGGACAGCTCCATGCCGCTGGCGCGCTCCACCTCGCGGTCGAGCTCGATGAAGGGCACGCTCAGCGCCTGCGCGGCGAGCTGGCCGAGCGAGGTCTTGCCGGCGCCGCGCAGGCCTATCAGCGCGATGCGACCCTGCGCGGCGGGCCCCGCCATGCCGAAGCGCTGGGCGATCAGGCGACGTGCCTCGGCCACGTCGGCCGGCGAGAGGCGCTCGAGCTGATGGATGGCAAGCGTGAGGTCGATCGGCCGCTCCGGCCGGTCGCTGACCAGCGCCGAGGCTTCGATGCTCAGGGCCTCGGCGATCTGGCGCAACACCAGCAGCGAGGCGTTGCCGGCCCCGCGCTCCAACTCGGCCAGATACCGCTCGGACACGCCCGACGCCTTCGAGAGCGACTTGCGCGACATGCCGCGGCGAGCCCGCGCCACGCGGATGCGCTCCCCCACGCGCTTGAGATAGGCCTCGTCGGCCGGCGCCGCGCCGCGCTTGGCTTCGGAGGTGGGTTCGGGTCCTGCGGCCATGGATTGGTGTCGCGCTGTTGGCAATAGTGCAGGATAGTACATCCTGAGAGACATCCAGGCGCAAAAATCACGTGCTTCTAACATGGCAGACTTGCAGTATGATGCAGCTTGGGCCGCAGTCAGACGGCCTGGGGGAGGAACGATGAGCTATCCGCGCATCTACAATGCCGCGGCCGACTTGGTCGACCGCAATGTCGAGCAGGGCCGCGCGGCCAAGCCGGCGTTCATCGACGCGAGCGAGACGCTGACCTACGGCGAGCTGCAGGCGCGGTGTAACCGCATGGCCAACCTGCTCGCCACCTACCATCTCACGCGCGAGTCGCGCATTGCCCTGCTGCTGCTGGATACAGTCGACTTTCCCGTCGCCTTCTGGGGCGCCATCAAGGCCGGGATCGTGCCGGTGTGCCTCAACACGCTGCTGACGACCGAGCAGTACGCCTACATCCTGGGCGACAGCCGTGCGCGCGCGCTGTTCGTCTCCGCCCCGCTGCTGCCGGTGGTGCAGCCGATCCTGGGCCAGCTGCCGCATTTGAAGCAGATCTTCGTGTCGGGCGGCGAGGCGCCGGCGTTCGCGCTGCCGCTGCGGGCCGAGCTCGGCTTCCAGTCGGATGCGTTCGCGGCCGCCGACACCTGCTGCGACGAGACCGCGTTCTGGCTCTATTCGTCGGGCTCCACCGGCATGCCCAAGGGCGTGCGCCACGTGCATTCGAGCCCGATGGAGACGGCGCGGCTGTGCGGCCAGCAATGCCTCGGCGTGCGCGAGGACGACCTGATCTTCTCCGCCGCCAAGCTGTTCTTCGCCTACGGTCTCGGCAATAGCATGTCGTTTCCGATGTCGGTCGGGGCGACGGCGGTGCTGCTGCCCGAGCGGCCGACGCCGGAGGTGGTGTTCCGCACCCTGAAGCAGCACCAGCCGACCATGTTCTTCGGTGTGCCGACGCTCTACGCCGCCATGCTGGCCTACCCGCAGGGGTCGCCCGAGACCAGCTCCAAGCGGCTGCGGCTGTGCGTCTCCGCCGGCGAGGCGCTGCCGGCCGAGGTCGGCAAGGCGTTCGCTGCGCGCTTCGGCGTCGACGTGCTCGACGGCGTCGGCTCCACCGAGATGCTGCACCAGTACGTGTGCAACAGCCCGGGCAAGGTGAAATATGGCACCTCGGGCAAGCCCGTTCCCGGCTACGAGGTCCGCCTGGTCGACGAGCAGGGCAACGCCGTCGCCGACGGGGAGGTCGGCGAGATGCTGGTTAAGGGCCCCAGCGCCGCGGAGGGCTACTGGAACCAGCGCGAGAAGAGCCGCACCACCTTCGAGGGCGGGTGGACGCGCTCGGGCGACAAGTACACCCGCGACGCGGAGGGCTACTACGCCTATCAGGGCCGCACCGACGACATGTTCAAGGTGTCGGGCATCTGGGTGTCGCCGTTCGAGGTGGAGAGCGCGCTGATCGGCCACGACGCCGTGCTCGAGGCGGCGGTGGTGCCGAAGGAGGACAGCGACGGGCTCCTCAAGCCCAAGGCCTTCATCGTGCTGAAGCCCGGCAAGTCCGCCGCCAACGGCCTGCCCGAGGAGCTGAAGGAGCACGTCAAGGCCAAGGCCGGGATGTGGAAGTATCCGCGCTGGGTCGAGTTCGTCGACGGCCTGCCGAAGACGGCGACGGGCAAGATCCAGCGGTTCAAGTTGCGAGAAGGGTGAGCCACGCTGCGCCGGGACCCCCGTCATTCCCGCGAGCGGAGCGACAGCGGGAATCCAGCCCAGAACGCCGACGTCGCATGTGAGGTGGATCCCCGCTCAGCGCTTCGCTTGGCGGGAATGACTATGCTGGAGCCTACTTGTTCCACTCGTTGGCGATCACGTAGGCGAGCGCGCCGTACAGGATCAGCGGCGAGAGCGTGCGGCCGATGTTGCCGAGCACGAAGGCCCAGACGCCGAGCTGCAGCGAGGGCTGGTACACGAACAGCAGGATCGGCAGGCTCAGCACCGCCATCAGGATCAGCACGATTCTGCGCATGCGCCCCTCCACCGGACCCACGGTCCGCGTCACCGCTGCGCGCAAATCGTGGCAGAGTTGACCCCCGCTTTCCAGGAACCTTTGCGTGCCCGAACGGCGCCATTGGGCGCAATGGGCCTTGTCATGCCGCACTTTCCTGCTCTCATGATGCGAGCCCAGCCAACCTTCGCTCGTGTGGGGAGGATATCGTCGTGCGTTCCGATCGCCGCCAGTTCCTGCAAGGGCTGGGCGCAGCCCCGTTCGCCCTTGCGACCGGACTCTCATCCGCCGCGGCGCGGGTGCCCAGCCCCAGGACGGTGCCGGATTTTCCCAATGCCGGCTCCTTTCAGTCCGGCGATTTCCTGTGGCCCAAGAAGAAAGGCGCGTTCGTTCCCCGCACGCGCTCGGCCGGGCCGCCGAGCCAGGAGCGGCGCACGTGGGAGGCCGAGCGCGAGCGCGCGCTGGCCGATCCTGCCGCCACGGGCGTCTCCCCGGAGGTGGCCGAGAAACTCAAGGCCATGCGCTTCGAGGACTTCGAGCGGGTCTACTACACGGGTCCGGCGCAGCCGCAGGGTGAAGGCCCAGTGCCGGGCCAGTCGACGCGCGGGCTCGGACCGTTGGGGGATACCGTCAGTGTGGGCCACGTCGGCATCATCGAGGTCGCCGAGCACGGCATCCCCTACGTCATCGAGGCGACGCCGAGCGGGCCGGGCGGCGCCGGCGGGGTCATCCGCACGCGCTATGCGGACTGGTTGGAGAACTACAGCAACATCCAGGTGTGGCACGGGCGAACCCGCGATCTGCCGGAGGCCATGCGCAGGCGCGTGCTCGATGTGGCCCTGTCCCAGGTCGGCAAGCCCTACGACTTCTTCAACTTCAACCTCAACGACGATCGCGGCTTCTACTGCTCCAAGCTGGTGTGGATGTCGCTCTGGCGCGCGGCGTCGATCGCCGCCGACGACACGCCCGACCCGCGCCGGGGCGCGACCTTCCCGCCCTGGTTCTCGCCCAAGCAGCTGATCAGCGCCAAGCGCATCGACGTGCTGCACAAGCCGGGCGAGTATTGAGGCGCGCCTGCGGCACGACACTGAGGCGCGTCTGCGACACGACAGGCGCCAATGCTGAAGCCGCCCGATTTGTGGGCGGAAGCTGCCTTTGTGCGCTGCAGGAGCATGCATTGCACGGCTTAACGGGGTCATGCATACTCCTGTCTTCTTCCGTCCAGGGCGGCGCCAGGAGCCGGCGCACGCCCGTCAGCCCGTTCCGGAGGCAGAATGGCTCAAGCCAACGCCGCGGCACCCGCGCCGGCAGCCAGCGACGTACCTGCCGTTCAGATGAGCGGCGTCAACAAGTGGTACGGCGAGTTCCATGTTCTCCGGGAGATCAACCTGACGGTCGACCAGGGGGAGAAGATCGTCATTTGCGGGCCGTCGGGCTCGGGCAAGTCGACCCTCATCCGCTGCATCAACCGGCTGGAGGAGCACCAGAAGGGCAAGATCATCGTCGAGGGCATCGAGCTCACCAACGACATCCGCCAGATCGACAAGATCCGCTCCGAGGTCGGCATGGTGTTCCAGAGCTTCAACCTGTTCCCGCATCTGACCGTCCTCGATAACCTGTGCCTCGCCCCGGTGTGGGTAAAGAAGATGCCGCGCCGCGAGGCCGAGCAGGTGGCGATGAAATACCTGGAGCGCGTCAAGATCCCCGAGCAGGCCAGCAAGTATCCGGGCCAGCTCTCGGGCGGCCAGCAGCAGCGCGTCGCCATCGCCCGCGCGCTCTGCATGAACCCGCACATCATGCTGTTCGACGAGCCGACCTCGTCGCTCGATCCCGAGATGGTGAAGGAGGTGCTCGACACCATGATCGAGCTGGCGAGTGGCGGCATGACCATGCTGGTCGTCACCCACGAGATGGGCTTTGCGCGCTCGGTTGCCGACCGCGTCATCTTCATGGACCGCGGCGAGATCGTGGAGCAAGGCACGCCGAAGGAATTCTTCGCCAACCCGAAATCCGACCGGACCAAGCTGTTCCTGTCGCAGATCCTCAATCACTAGAGCAGACGCCGTGCCGTATCCCCTCTTAAAAGCCGAAGAACTCCAAGGGCATCACGGCGCGGATGCGTTTCACGGCGACAGGGAGGCGTCATAGAAGCGGAAAAAGCAGTCATCACGGACGGCATCGCAACTGTCCTAACCATATCAGGAGAGTGGAAATGAGTAGGTTTGCAGTAACGGGGCTCGCGGCAGCGCTGGCCCTCATCGGTGCGATCGGCTCCGCCGACGCGCAAGGCAGCAACACGCTGGCCACCGTCAAGGCCCGCGGCATGGTCAGCTGTGGCGTCGCTCCGGGCATCCCGGGCTTCGCATTCCCCGACGACAAGGGCAATTGGTCGGGCCTCGACGTTGATTTCTGCCGCGGCGTGGCGGCGGCGCTGTTCAACGATCCCAAGAAAGTGTCGTTCAAGCCGCTGACCGCGAAGGAGCGCTTCACGGCGCTGCAGTCGGGCGAGGTCGACGTGCTGTCGCGTACGACCACCTGGACCATGAGCCGAGACAGCGCCATGGGCATGGCGTTTATCGGCATCATGTACTACGACGGCCAGGGGCTGATGGTGCCGAAGAAGCTGGGAGTCAAGTCGGCCAAAGAGCTCAACGGCGCATCGGTGTGCGTGGCGACGGGCACCACTACCGAGCTCAATCTCGCCGACTACTTCCGCAGCAACAACATGACCTACAAGCCCGTGGTGTTCGAGAAGGCCGACGAGGTCAACGCCGCCTACGACGCCGGCCGCTGCGACGTCTACACCACCGACGCGTCCGGCCTCTATGCCCAGCGCCTGCGCCTCAAGGACCCCAACGGCCACGTGGTGCTGCCCGAGATCATCTCCAAGGAGCCGCTGGGCCCGGTGGTGCGCCAGGGCGACTTCCAGTGGTTCACAATCAACAAGTGGGTCTACTACGCACTGATCAACGCCGAAGAGCTGGGCGTGACGCAGAAGAACGTCGACGAGATGCTCAAATCGAAGAACCCCGAGATCCGGCGCCTGCTCGGCGCCGAGGGCGAGTTCGGCAAGGCCGTCGGTCTCGACAACGACTGGGTCGTGCGCATCGTCAAGGGCGTCGGCAACTACGGCGAGATCTACGAGAACAACGTCGGCCCCAACACGCCGCTCAAGATCGCCCGCGGCCTGAACAATCTCTGGAGCAAAGGCGGGCTGCAGTACGCCCCGCCAATCCGGTAGCGGGCGAGGAAATCGAGGCGCCGGTCGCAAACAGCGGCCGGCGCTTCGCACATCCGGGGAGAACGGGACGGAACGACGCGGGCAGCTTGCCGGCGTCGGACTTTTGCGAAGGGTCAGACACATGGCAGTCACGGGGATCGCGGAACGCCGAGCGCGACGAACGACGAGCCCGCTCGATCTCCTCTACCGGCCTGAGGTGCGACAGGTTCTCTTCCAAGTCATTCTCGTCGTCGCGCTCGCTGCCCTGTTCTGGATGATCATCTCTAATACTGCGGCCAATCTGAAGCGGCAGAACATCGCCTCGGGCTTCGGCTTCTGGGATACGACTGCCGGCTTCGACATCTCACAGACGCTGATCGACTACACCAACACCTCGACCTACGGCCGCGTCTTCTGGGTCGGATTCTACAACACCGTTCTGGTCGCCGTGATCGGCATCGTGTTCGCCACCATCGTCGGCTTCACGATGGGCATTGCACGGCTCTCCTCGAACTGGCTGATCGCGCGCCTCGCGACTGTCTATGTCGAGACCATCCGCAACATCCCGCTGCTGCTGCAGCTGTTCGTCTGGTATTTCGCGGTCCTGAAAGCGGTGCCGCCGCCGCGCCAGAGCCTGGAGCTTCCGGGTGGCGTCTTCCTCAATCTGCGCGGGCTCTATCTGCCGGCGCCGGTGCCCAGGCCCGGGTTCGACGCCGTGCTCTTGGCGCTCGCGGTCGGTTTCCTCCTCGCGGTCGCGATCGCGACCTGGGCGCGTCGCCGCCAGCGATTTACGGGGGCGCAGTTCCCAAGCGGCCTTGCCTCGCTCGTGCTGGTCATCGGGCTGCCGGTAGCGGTATTCGTGTTTGCCGGCGCACCCCTCGACTTCGCCTATCCCAAGCTCAGCGGCTTCAATTTCGAGGGCGGTATCGTCATCCAGCCCGAGCTCATGGCGCTGCTCCTCGGCCTCGTCGTCTACACCGGCGCCTTCATCGCCGAGATCGTCCGCGCCGGCATCCAGGGTGTGCCCAAGGGCCAGAAAGAGGCGGCCCGCGCCATCGGCCTCACCAACAGCCAGGTGCTGCGCTTCGTCGTCATCCCGCAGGCGATGCGCATCATCATCCCACCGCTGACGAACAACTACCTCAACCTGACCAAGAACTCCTCGCTCGGTGTCGCCATCGCCTATCCCGACCTCGTCAGCGTCTTCGCCGGCACGGTGCTGAACCAGACGGGGCAGGCGGTCGAGGTGATCCTCATCACCATGCTCGTCTATCTGAGCCTCAGCCTGTTCACGTCCTTCTTCATGAACTGGTTCAATGCGCGCATGGCGCTGGTCGAGAGGTGACCATGCAACGCGATCTTGCCGCCAATACCGCCCGCAACGAGCCAGTGGCTCCGGCGCCCATGCGCCCGCCCCGCACCGAGATCGGGATGCTCGGCTGGCTGCGCCACAATCTCTTCTCGTCGTGGGGCAATGCGATTCTAACGATCGTTGGGCTCTACGTCGTGTGGAAGCTGCTCGACGGGGTCGTGAGCTGGGGCTTCGTCAATGCGGTGTGGACCGGCGACGACGGCAAGGCGTGCCAAGCCGAGGGCAGCGGCGCTTGCTGGGCCTTCATCCGGGCGAAGCTCAGCCAGTTCATCTACGGCCGCTATCCGGAAGAGGAGCGCTGGCGCGTCGACCTCGTCTACGCTTTGGCGCTGGCCGGCCTGGTGCCGCTGATGGTGCCGCAGATCCCGGGCAAGGCCTGGAGCGCCGGCTTCACGTTCCTCATCTTCCCGGTCGTCGCCTTCTGGCTGCTGACCGGCAGCGCGAGCAACGCGAGCGGCGGCCTTCTCGACGTGGCGGGGTTCGTTCTGGGCGTTGTCGGACTTGCCTGCCTGCTGCTGGCACGATCGAGCCTGCGGCTCGTCGGCGTGCTCTGCCTCGTGGCCGCGGTGCCGCTCGTCATGCGCTGGGTGTTCTCGACCAGCGGTCTCGTGCACCTGCCCCTCGTGCCCACGGAGCTGTGGGGCGGCCTGCTCGTGACGCTGGTCGTCGCCAGCGTCGGCATCACGGGATCGTTCCCGGTCGGCATCGCGCTGGCGCTGGGCCGGCGCTCGAAGATGCCGTTCGCGAGATGGGCCTCGATCGGTTTCATCGAGTTCGTGCGCGGTGTGCCGCTGATCACGGTGCTGTTCATGGCCTCGGTGATGCTGCCGCTGTTCCTGCCGGCGGGCGTCTCCTTCGACAAGCTTGTGCGCGCGCTCGTGGGTGTTGCCCTGTTTGCCGGTGCCTACATGGCCGAGACCATTCGCGGCGGCCTGCAGGCCATCCCGCGCGGGCAGTTCGAGGCGGCCGAGGCGCTCGGGCTCTCCTATCCCCAGCGGATGGCGCTGATCGTCCTGCCGCAGGCCCTCAAGCTGGTCATTCCGGGCATCGTCAACAGTTTCGTCGGCCTGTTCAAGGATACGAGCCTCGTCCTGATCATCGGCCTCTTCGATGTCCTAGGCATCGTCCAGCTCAACCTGACCGACGCCAAGTGGTTCGCCAATTCCACGGCCATGACCGGCTACGTGTTCGCCGGCTTGGTGTTCTGGGTGTTCTGCTTTGGCATGTCGCGCTACTCGCAGATGATCGAGCGCAGGTTGGCGCAGGGCGAGCGGCGGTAGGGCCCAAACGCGCACACCGACATCGCCGCGTCATGTGACGCGGGTAACTGAGGCGCCCGTGGAGTCGGCGTTAGGGTCAGCATGCTTGGAAGCGGACATGCATTGCGAGACACGAGCTGTGACACGGGCCATGAGCGACATCTACCAGGAAACCTGGGCCATCCTCGAGCTGCATTTCCTCACGCGGCCGCACCTGATCGACCGGGCACAGCAAGAGCTGGCGCAGTGCGTCGACAGCCTGCTGGCCGAGGGGCGCGATGAGCCGGGCATGTTGAAGAACCTGGCGTGCCGCACGATCCAGCTCAAGTACGGCCCCGCGCCGGCCCACGTTGATTGAGACAAGGTTGGGTCGAGCGAAGCGCTGATCCAACACCGGCTGGAGCGCGCGACCTGTGTTGGGTCAGCGCTGACGCTCGACCCAACCTACGCGCTTCGCGGCTGGCGTCGTGCCCAAGATCCCCGCCACCACCTCGCCGATCGCCAGCGACGCCGTCAGGCCGGGGCTCTCGATGCCGAACAGCGCGACGAGGCCGGGCTGGCCGTGCTGGTCCGGGCCGTGGATGGCGAAGTCGGGCACGGGCTCGCCCTCGCGGTAGAGCTTGGGCCGGATGCCGGTGTAGTCGGGGTGCAGGCGCGCTACATCGAGGCCCGGGTAGTAGCTGCGGATGAAGTCCAGGAATTTCTCCAGCTTTTCCAGCTCGAAACCGTAGTCGATGTCGGGGATCCAGGCGAGGTCGGGGCCGAACTTGCAGCGCCCGCCGATGTCGACCGTCGCATGGAGCCCGAGCCAGGCGCCGTCGGGCAGGGGATAGATGTGGCGCTGGAACGGCGAGCGGCCGGAGAGTGCGTAGTACTGGCCCTTGGCGTAGTAGGTCTCGGGCGGGGCGTAGCTGTCCCCGTAGCCCAGCAGCAGCGCGAGCTTGGAGGCATGCAGGCCGGCCGAGATGACGAGATTGGCGCAGGTGATGGCGCCGGGACTGTCGCCGCCCGTGGCGAGCCGGTAGAGGCCGGCCGTATCGCGCGCGATGTTCTCGACCGGGCAGCGCAGCACGACGCTGCCGCCGTTGGCCTCGACATGGCCCTCCAGGGCCAGCATCAGGCCGTGGCTGTCGACGATGCCGGTCGAGGGCGAGAGCAGGGCGGCGGCACAGGCGAGCTCCGGCTCCAGCGCGCGGGCCGCATTGCCGCCGAGCGGCTCCAGGTCGGCGACGCCGTTCTTCTCGGCCGTGGCCTTGATGGCAGCGAGCTTGGGCAGCTGGCTCTCCTGCGTCGCCACCAGCAGCTTGCCGCAGCGCGCGTGTGCCACGTTGTTGTCGGCACAAAAGCGGTAGAGCAACTCCTTGCCGCGCACGCACAGCGTGGCGCGCAGGCTGCCCGGCGGATAATAGATGCCGGCGTGGATCACCTCGCTGTTGCGCGAGGAGGTCTCCGAGCCGATCAGGGCGTGCTGCTCCAGCACCATCACCTCGTGCCCGGCCAGCGCCAGCGCCCGCGCAACCGCGAGGCCGACGACGCCGGCGCCGATGACGATGGTTTCCACATCCGCTGACATGCGCGTCCTGGCTAGTCCTGAGCATCCGCTGACCGGCCGCCTTGCAACACGGGGAGGCCCCGGGCCGCAAGTCCCGTGCGGGATTGTGGATAGCGAGACAGTAGCTTGCGGGTAGAACATAAAAGGAACATAATGAGGACGAACGTTCCAGGCGACTCGCATTAGAAGACGATCTCGACCGGCCGGAGATCGGGCCGACCGTACAGAGGAGGCATTTCGAATGGCCATCTTTTCCGCCAGCCGCCAGGCGCTGAAGCCCCACGCGCACGCGGCCGACGAGGTCTGCCCCTGGTGCGACCAGCCCATCTCGCACGACAAATTCGAGGACATCCGCCGGCGCATGACCGCCGAGCAGGACGAGCGCATCGCCGCGCTGGCCGAGCAGCACGTGCTCGAGAAGGCGGCCGCGGAGCGGAAGGCCAAGGCCGCGCTGGAGCAGGCCCGCGCGGAGGCGGCGGCAGCGGCCGAACAGCGGGTCGCGGCGGCCCGCAGTGAGGCCATGCGGGCGGCGGAGGCAGCCGTACTGGCGAAGGTCGGCGAGGTCCAGTCGCGGCTCGTCGCGGCGGAGCAGGAGAAGGCCGCGGCCCAGGCACAGATCGCCGCCTTGAAGCAGGACCAGGAGGCGGCCCTCGCCCAGCGCCTGCAGGACGCGCGGGGGGCCCTGCAGAAGGAGCGGGATACCGCGGTGCTGGCGGAGAAAGCGAAGGTCCTCAAGCTGCAGTCCGATTTGCTGGACATGCAACGCAAGCTCGAGGGCAAGACGGCCAACGAGCTGGGCGAAGGGTCGGAGATCGACCTGTTCGAGGAGCTGCGCGGCGCGTTCGAGGGCGATCGCATCAGGCGCGTCGGCAAGGGCATCAACGGCGCCGACGTGATCCACGAGGTGGTCCACAACGGCCGCGTGTGCGGCAAGATCATCTACGATTCCAAGAACCGCGACTCCTGGCAGAACGGGTTTGCCACCAAGCTGCACGCCGACAAGCTTGCCGAGAAGGCCGACCACGCCGTGCTCTCCAGCAACAAGTTCCCCAAGGGCGCACAGCAGCTGCACCTGCAGGACGGGGTGATCGTCGCCAGCCCCGCGCGCATCCTGGCGCTGGCGGAGCTCCTGCGCCGGCAAATCCTGCAGACGCACCAGCTGCGCATCAGCGGAGACGCGCGCGAGCACAAGTCCGAGGCGCTCTACGCGTTCATCACCTCGGAGCGCTGCAAGCAGCTGCTGGATTCGATCGATGCCCAGGCCGGCAAGATGCTGGAGCTGGACACCACGGAGGAGAAGGCGCACCGGCTCACCTGGGAGCGCCGCAACAAGCTCATCCAATCGGTCAAGAAGGTGCAGGGCGATCTCACCTTCGAGATCGACCGCATCATCGGCACCGCCGGCAACGGCCCGGAGGACGAGGCGGCGGCGTAGGGGTCATCCCGGGCTTCATGCCCGGGATCCAGCCATCCGCGAGCGCCGGAGCTGATTGAGAGATGGATCCCGGGGACGAGCCCCGGGATGACGATTTCAGCTGGTGGCCGCGGCGCGGAGGGCGGCGATGTTGTCGCGGTATTTGCCTCCCTTGAACACGGCCGAGCCGGCGACCAGCACGTCGGCGCCGGCGGCCGCGCAGATGCCGGCCGTGTCGGGCGTCACGCCGCCATCGACCTCCAGGTGGATGGGCCGCGCGCCGATCATGGCGCGGATGGCGCGGATCTTGGCCGCCATCGCCGGGATGAAGGCCTGGCCGCCGAAGCCCGGGTTCACGGTCATCACCAGGATCAGGTCGACGCGGTCGAGCACGTAGCGAATAGCGCTCTCCGGGGTCTGCGGGGTGAGCGAGACGCCGGCTTTCTTGCCGAGGGAGCGGATCAGCTGCAGCGAGCGGTCGAGATGCGGGCCGGCCTCCGCGTGCACGGTGATGATGTCCGACCCGGCCTTGGCGAACGCCTCGATGAAGGGATCGGCCGGCGCGATCATCAGATGCACGTCGAGCATCTTGCTGGTGTGCGGGCGGATCGCCGCCACCACGCCCGGCCCGATGGTGAGGTTGGGCACGAAGTGGCCGTCCATGACGTCGACGTGCACCCAGTCGCATCCCGCAGCGTCGATGGCGCGCACCTCCTCGCCCAGCCGGGCGAAGTCGGCCGAGAGGATCGAGGGGGCGATGAGGATGTCGTTGGGCATGCCTGCATCCATACCGGCGGTCGTGCCTCAAACCAAGCACACAGGTTGTCATACCGGGGCTTGTCCCCGGTATCCAGCCATCGGCCAGCGTCGGAGCGAGCGGCACCATGGATCCCGGGCATAAAGCCCGGGATGACAGGGCTAACCGGCGCCGCGCGTCTTGGTTTCGCCGCGCCTCGCGTGCCGCTCCAGGAACTCGATCATGGCGCCGGCCACGTCGGTGCCGCTCGCCTGCTCCATGCCCTCGATGCCGGGTGAGGAATTCACCTCGATCACCACCGGTCCCCGGCTCGACCGCAGCAGGTCGACGCCGGCGACGTTGAGGCCCAGCACCTCGGCCGAGCGCACCGCCGTGCGCAACTCGTCCTCGCTCATCACCACGGCTTCGGCCCTGCCGCCGCGATGCAGGTTGGCGCGGAAGTCGCCGGCCTTGCCCGAGCGCATCATGCTGGCGACGACCTTACCGCCGACCACCAGCGCGCGAATGTCGCTGCCGCCGGCCTCCTTGATGTACTCCTGCACCAGGATGTTCAAGTTGGCGGCGCTGAAGGCCTCGATGATCGATTTGGCGGAGGCCGCCGTCTCGGCCAGGATCACGCCGCGGCCCTGCGTGCCCTCCAGCAGCTTGATGACGCAGGGCGTGCCGCCGACCTCCTTGATGACGTCCTCGGCGCGGCGGGGCCCGTGCGCGAACGCCGTCACCGGCATGCCGATGCCGTCGCGGGCGAGCAGCTGCAGGGCGCGCAGCTTGTCGCGCGAGCGGCCGATGGCCACGCTCTCGTTCAGGGGGAACACGCCCTGCACCTCGAACTGGCGCAGCACGGCGAGGCCATAGTGCGTGATGGAGGCGCCGATGCGCGGGATCACGGCGTCGTACAGCGGCAGCACGCGGCCGCCGTACACCAGCGTCGGCTTGCTCGAGGTGATGTTCATGTGCACGTGCAGGGTATTGATCACGTCGATCGTGTGGCCGCGCGCCCGCGCCGCCTCGACGATGCGGCGATGCGAATAGAGACCGGGGTTACGCGCCAGCATGGCGAGCTTCATGTCGGATCTCCGCGCCCCCGCGTGGGCCCGCACCGAACGGCGGAATCGGTCTCTGATAGTGCATTTCGGGAGTTGGGACCAGGAGCGCCGTCGCCTAGGCCGGCGGATAAACCTCAGCAGGGCCTACGAATCCGCAAAGCGATGGGAGTGCGCGAACGGGCCTTCAGCGCTGCGGGGGCGCCGATTCGGCTGCCGGGGGCGCGTCGCCGGCCGCCGCCTCGTCGACATCGATGCTGGCATAAAACAGCCAGGCGCCGAGCACCACCATGACGATGAGGATGGCCAGCCCCAGAGCGGCACGGCGCACGGCCCATCCCAGCGTCGCCAGCTGCGGAGGTCGCGGTCCGGTCTCGAGCACGGCGTCTGGAATCCGGGACGTAGACGACAAGGCAAGACCTCCCTGGCACCGCGGCGATGTTTTTCGACTGGAAAGCTATGCCCCGCACATCCGGGCGATGAATGCGACGATGACTTGGGCGACGTCAAGGCAAGGAGCGGGCGGCAGGGGCGCGTGGGTACGCTTCAGGACATCGGCTGTGGCGCGCAGGTTACAGGAGGCGCGGGCCAGCCTCAGCGCACGCGGCGGCCGAACAGAACGATCGCCGACAGTGGCACCACCAGGCTGATCACGATCACGCAGATGACCAGCATCGGCAGATTGCCGTACAGGCTGCGATCGACGGGCAGGAGCAGGTTGAGATACTTGGTGCCCAGGCTGCCGGCGACCAGCGCCATGTTCATCAGCGAGGCCATCAGGGCGAACCAGGTGGCGCGGTGGCCGGAGGGCGCATAGATGGCGATCAGCGTGAGCAGCGGGATCATGCTGAGCTGGGCCAGCGGCGAGGCCGCAGCCTGGTCCACCAGCGCGATGCTGCGCGCGCCGAAGCCGAACAGACGCTCGGTGACCAGATGCAACTCGAACACCAGCGCCAACGTCGGCAACGACAGGATAGTGCCGAGGATCGTCAGCCACAGCAGCACGGTCGCCACCGGCTTGCGCGTGATCAGGTCGGACAGCAGCCATGCGCCGATCAGGCCGATGGCGGCGCCGGTCTGCTGCAGCACGCCGTAGAACGCCTCGTCGAACCCCAGCACGTCGATCTCGAACCAGCGGTAGCCCTCGCCGACACCGGGTACGGCGCGAAAGGCGAAGATGATGATCGAGGCAAAGAAGATGTGCTTGCGCGTCTCGGCATCGACCTCGCCGACCACCCGGCGCAGCATGGCGATGATCACGGCCATGGAGACGATGAAGACGATCTCCTGATTGAACCTGACGATGAGCCTGCCCGGATCGAGCCAGAACTGGGTCATCGCCAGCATCACGACGAACGCGCCGAAGGCGATGCCGCCGCCGAGGATGCGCCAGTCGATCGGACGCTGCTCGGAGGTCTCGAGGCGGACCAGCAACGCGCCGGAGATCGAGATCAGCGGCACGATCAGCCCGAGCAGGAACACCCACGCGTAGGACAGGTATTGCGCCAGCAGTCCCGACAGGCCGGCAACCGAGAAGATGCCGAACGAAAGCGCGAGCCGGCCCAGCACCTGCACCATGCCGAGGTCGTGATCGATGTCGGCTTGGGCGCGCGGGCTGCCGTCCGCGTCGATGCGGGGCACCACCTCCGTGCTCATGGCGTCGGCCACCACGTCCTGGATGACGACGCCGGTCACGCTGAGCAGCGCGGCCATGACATAGAGCGTATCGAGGGGCAGCGCCGTGATCCAGCCGCCGGCAGCGCCAGCCAGCAGCAGGAAGCTCAGCGCGACCAGGCCGGCGCCGGCGAACACGTAGGCGCGCCGCTGCGAGCCGAGCAGCGGCACCGTGTCCACCAGCTCGCCGAACACCATCTTCACGGTCCACGGCAGGGTGAGCCAGACGGCCAATCCGGCAAGCTCCGCCGGCGTCCAGGTGAGCGCCTTCTTGATCCAGAACGTCTCGGCGATGGCGGTGAGACCGAGCGCGCCGTAGGCGAAGTAGACCATCAGCAGGGGCAGATATTCCCAGCGCATGGCGCGGATCGGCGCGAGCAGGGCGTTCTCGATCTGGCGCTTCCAGTAGTCGGCTGGCCTGGGGCTGACGGCGTCCATCATCGGTTCCGATGCGCGGCGGCTGACGGGAACATGGCGAGCAGCCGAGGCCGGGGCAAGGCCCGATTGCCGGATGCTGCGTGCGCTGCCACGGGGTGGCGCGGTTGTGCACAGTTGCGTGCGGCGGCCTCGGCCGGTGCGCCGCACAACGTCTCGTCTTGTCTTGCGTTACCCGAATAGCTACCGTGCTGCCCATCCCATCGGTCGTAGAACAAGCGCAACGGAGAACCCCCGTGACGTTCAAGCTTCCCGAACTTCCTTATGCCTACGATGCGCTCGCGCCTCACATGTCGGCTGAGACGCTGCAGTTCCACCACGACAAGCACCATCAGGCCTACGTCGACAACGGCAACAAGGCTGCCGGCCCGGGCACCAAGTATGACGGCAAGAGCATCGAGCAGATCTGCAAGGAGGCGTTCGCCGCCAAGGACGCGCCGGTCATCAACAACATCGGCCAGCATTACAACCACCTGCACTTCTGGCAGTGGATGAAGAAGGGCGGCGGCGGCAAGAAGCTGCCGGGCAAGCTGCAGGCGATGGTCGACAAGGACCTCGGCGGCTTCGACAAGATGCGTACCGACTTCGTGCAGGCCGGCGTGACACAGTTCGGCTCGGGCTGGGCCTGGCTCGCGGTCAAGGACGGCAAGCTGCAGGTCGCCAAGACGCCCAACGGCGAGAACCCGCTGATGCAGGGCGCCTCACCGATCCTCGGCGTCGACGTGTGGGAGCACAGTTACTACATCGACTACCGCAACGCGCGACCGAAGTACCTCGAGGCCTGGTTCGACAACCTCGTCAACTGGGAGTACGTCGAGGCCATGCTGGGCAAGGCCGGCTAGTGTGATCGAGAAGTCCGCACCATCGCATTGGGCTAGGTCGAGGAGCGGACTTCTCGATCTGAATCACACTAGCATCATGACTCTGCTCGTGTCCTTCAGATCGCGAAATTCGTTCCGAGCCCGCCGCACACTGAGACGAATTTCGCGATCAGGACACTAGGCTGCTGGCGGTCACCGTGCGCGCGAGGGGGCTGCTCCCTTCGCGAGAGCGGCATCCTCACTGCCGGTATCGCGGTCGTTGCCGATCGTAGCGCGCAGGCAGGCGCGCCGCCGCTGGCTCGAATCCAGACACTGCTGCAGCCGATCGAGGAAGCGCATCTGCGTGCGGTAGCTGGTGCCGAGGCACGTGATGTCGACCCCGCAGCGGTCGCGCTCGCGCAGCTGCTCGCTGTGCCAGTGCCGCAGGCCCAGGTATTGGCCGAAATTCAGCCGGCGCGCAAAGCCGTCGACCCGGCGGATGGTCTGCTCGTCGGCCCGCGACAGTTGCGGATCCCGGCAGATGGTCTGCTCGCTGGCGCTCAGAGCCCTGGCCTTGCAGTTGAAGCTGGCCGCCGCCGCGGGCACCGGCGCCCACACCAGCATCCAGGCGATCAGCCCCGCGACGGCCCAGACCGCACGCGCTCGCAGCCCTGCCGTTACCGCCCGTTGCATTGCCGCCCGTCTGCGCTCCAATTTGCGTCCCTCATCCGGCAGCATAGCCACGGCAGGCGCTACACTTCAATCCGCACCTGCTGCGAGCTGCACGCGAGCGGCGGGGGCTGTGGGCCGGCCCTGCTCTAACGGTGGGCATTGAGCCAACCGAGCAGGATGCCGTTGAAGACGTCGGCACGCTCGACGTTGGGGAAATGCCGGGCGTTGGCGATCTCCTCGTAGCGGCCGCCGGGGATCAGCTCGGCAATGCGCTTGTTGCCCGCCGGCGGCGTCCCCTCGTCGAGGGCGCCGCAGACCACCAGGGTCGGCACTTTCACCGACGGCAGCTTCGGCGCGAAGTCGAAGTCGAGGATGGCCGCGGCGCAGCCGAGATAGCCTGCGGGCGTGGTGCCGGCGATGGTGGCGTGGATCTGCTGCCACCGCCCGGGATTGCGCGGCTTGTAGGCATCGGTGAACCAGCGCTCCATCGTCGGCGTGGCAAGTGGGGTGAGCGAATTTGCCTTCTTCACGGCGTCGATCCGCGGTGCCCATGCCGCTTGCGCGCCGGGCGGCGTCTGCGGCGAGGTATCGCTCAGCATGGCGGAGATGAGCCGGTGGCCGTGGGCGATGGCGAAGGCCTGGCCGAGCATGCCGCCGATGGAGAGGCCGACCAGCTGAACGCGCGCGATGCCGAGGAAATCGAGCGCGGCGGCGACATCATCGGCGAGCTGCGCCATCGTGTAGTCGCCGGCGACGGCATCGCTGCCGCCGTGGCCGCGCATGTCGAGGCGCAGCACGCGATAGCCTGCCGCCAGCAACGGCGGCAGCTGCTCGGCCCACATGCCGCCGTCCGAGGCCAGCGAGTGGGTAAAGCACACGACCTGCCCGTTCTCGGGCCCGGCCAGATCATAGTAGAGGTGGCGTCCGGCGAGATTGATCAGCATCTTCTCGGCTCTCCCGTGGTCAGAACCTGGATGAAGGCATTTCCGGAGCGAGCCTAAGCCGTTTGCCTCACCGTGCCAACGATCGCGCCGCCCACGCCGACCGCAATACCCCGAAAGCTGACATAAGGCAGGGGTCTGCTATGTGCCAATTGCGGTCATGCAGCGACATGGTCTATTTCAAAGCTTCTTTCAGGGAGAGGATAAACGGACGCAGACAGGTTTGGTCTGTGCCAAAGGCAAACTGCACGCGTTGCTGCCATTCGCTGTGCTCAATCAAGTCGCCGCTCACCTTGACCCGTCCCGACCCGACGCCATCAAACTCCAAGAACTGTTCCTCCCACATCGGCTTCAGCCGAGCCTGACCCGCCAATGTTCGGTCGAGTTGCTCAAGGCCGTCGATGAAGGTCTTAAGTGCTTGCTCTTCAAAATAGAACTTGTAGTTCACGGCAATCCAGTCGGAGCGGACGACTATCTGGCTTGAGTATCCAGACCCATCTTGGAAACGCTCAACTGCACGAAGCGCAAGGAAGGGGTTATCGGTATTGGTCTGCAGGATGATGTCCATATTGGCTATCGCCAAATCTTGGTGACGGCCTGATGGATCAGGCGGAGGGCGGTTTCGGGCTGACGGTCGATCGGCCTTGGCGATGACCTCGAGCCCGTCGGCGAACTTCACACCCTGGATGATCTTTGGCAACTGGTTGTGGCTGTCGAGGCCGCCGGCTTTTCCGCGCGGCCTCGACCAGCTTGAACGCCATGGCGAGCGCGGTCTTGTTGGAGCGGCATCCCTTCGAGCGCATTCGGTGGCGCACGGTGGCAAACGTGCTCTCGATGGGGGTCGTGGTCCTGAGATGCTTCCAGTGCTCGGCAGGGAAGTCATAGAAGTCCCGATGAGCAGGGCCAGGTCCTTTAGCAACCCACGGATCTGGTTCTCGAGATCGCGCTTCTGTCCTTTTGCAGCGCACGCCGATACGACAGCTCGGGGTCATCCCGATCCTGTCGCGCAAGCCGGCCGGCGGGCATGGTCCGAGAGTGGACATAGAGCCCGCCGCGTGTCAGCAGCCTCCTCGGCGCAAGCCAACCGACTCCTCACGTCGCCTTGGCCGCGCGATCGGGGTAGCTGCGCGCCATGCCGTCGCGCACGTCCTGCTGGATGCCGTACTGCGGGAAGGGGTAGCGAAAGCCGTTCTTGGCCAGGGCTTCCATGCCGGCGATCGCCTTGGCAACGTATTCGGGCGGCAGGGCCATCAGCATCTCGTCGTCCAGCACGCCGCCGTAGCGCCGCTCGGCGAAGCAGGGGATGGAGAGCGACGGTTGGCGCGTCTTGAGCGCGCGGCCCCAGCTGTCGGCGCAGGCGCTCTCGCCGACCACGCCCCAGTCGAAGCTCTTGTAGCCCGACCACTGCAGGCCGTTGATGAAATACATCATGGCGCCCGGCGTCGCGTAGAACAGCGCGATGTCGGGCGGGTCGAGCCGGCCGGAGGCGAGCGGCGCGACGGCGAGCGCCTCGTAGCGCCCGTCCTCGACGCAGTGCATGGCCGCCTGGTGGGCGCTCGCATCCTCCAGCGTCGAGAACCACACGCCCGTCATGTGCTTGCCGGAGAGCCAGGCGTCGTCCTTGGCGCGTCCGAGCCCAACCACGGCGCGGCATTGCGCGCCGACCAGGTCCTCCGACGTGATGCCGACGGTCCATCCGAGCCGCGCCGCCTGGGCCACCACCTGGTCCAGCGTGTGCACGGATTTGGGCCTGCGGATCTTGGGGATTGCCTCCATGTCGGCGCGGCGCTCGAACATCTTCATGCCGAACGGGATCGAGCGCAGCTTCAACAGGCCATCGAGTTTCGCGGCGAGATCGCCGATCGCGGGCGGCATGGCTTAGGGGCCTTTCGTGAGGACTTGGTCACGCGGGCTGTGGGTCAGCATAGCGAGAGTGCAGATCGAACGGCAATCGCCCTATCCGGGTCGTTGCATACGAGATATGGACCAAAGGTTGGAAATATACATTCCATTGCCGTCTTCCGGTGTGCCAAACTGGCCATCCAAACCGGCACATGACATAAGCCGCGTTGTCCTGGGGGGACCGTAGCTGTGGTCCGTGGCTCGCTGCCACGCTGGTGGATGCGCGGGTCATGCGCGATTGCCTTTCGTTCGTCCTCAATGGGCAGCGGCAGACGCTGCGGACCATTCCGCCCGCCACCACCCTTCTCAACTACCTGCGCAAGACCGAGCGCCTGACCGGCACCAAGGAAGGCTGCGCGGAAGGTGATTGCGGCGCCTGCACCGTGGTGATCGGCGAGCTGCGCGACGGACGCGTGCGCCAGCGCGCCGTCAACGCGTGCATTCTCCTGCTGCCGATGCTCGAGGGGCGCAGCGTCACGACGGTCGAGCGCCTGCGGGGGGAGGATGGGGCCCTGCACCCGGTGCAGCAGGCGCTCGTCGACAGCCACGGATCGCAATGCGGCTTCTGCACGCCGGGCTTCGTCATGTCGCTGTATGCGGCCTACCTCGGCGAGCCGAAGCCCGCGCCTGGGCGCATCGGCGACATCCTCGCCGGCAATCTGTGCCGGTGCACCGGCTACGGCCCGATCGTGCGCGCGGCGCAGGCCATGTACGATCTGCCGTCGGCCGCCGATGCCCGCAGGGGAGATCGCGACCGCGCCCAGCTCGAAGCCATCGCCCACGACGAGACGGTTGTACTCGACTGCGAGGGCCGGCGCTTCTTCTCGCCGGCGACGCTCGACGCGTTCGCCCGCCTGTATGCCGAGAACCCCGAGGCGACCATCCTCTCGGGTGCAACCGACGTCGGCCTCTGGATCACCAAGCTGCATCGGGATATCGCCACCTTCATCTCGACCAGCCGCGTGCCGGAGCTGCATACGATCGCCGAGGAGGGCGCGATCCTGCGCATCGGTGCCGCGGCGACCTGGAGCGATCTGGAAGAGCCGATCGGACGCCATTTCCCCGACTTCGGCGAGCTGTTGCGCCGGTTCGCCGGCGTCCAGGTGCGCAACGTCGCCACCATCGGCGGCAACATCGCCAACGGCTCGCCCATCGGCGACGCGCCGCCGGCGCTGATCGCGCTGGGCGCCCGGGTGGTCCTGCGCAAGGGATCTGCGACCCGCACGCTGCCGCTCGACGCGTTCTTCATCGCCTACGGCAGGCAGGACCGCCAGCCGGGCGAGTTCGTCGAGGCGATCGAGGTACCGCTGCTGGATCGGCCCGAGCGCCTCAAGTGCTACAAGATCTCCAAGCGCTTCGATCAGGACATCTCGGCCGTGTGCGGGTGCTTCAATATCGACGTCGCCGACGGGGCGGTGCGCGACGCCCGCATCTGCTACGGCGGCATGGCCGGCACGCCCAAGCGCGCGTCTCACGTGGAGGCGGCGCTCGCCGGCCGGCCGTGGACGCTGGCGACGGTGACGGACGCGCTGCCGGCGTTCGAGCGCGACTACACGCCGCTGACCGACATGCGCGGCTCGGCGACCTACCGGGCCCAGGTGGCCAAGAACCTGCTCGTGAAATACTTCCACGAGACCCACGATCCTTTGCAGCAGAGCCGCCTGGTCGGGCGCGCAGCGGCCTTCGGTTGAAATCTCAAATGCACGCGCCCAAGCCACGCCTGGACAAATCCGCCATCGACGGCGGCGTGCGCACCGCGTTGCGGCATGACAGCGGCCACAAGCACGTGTCGGGCGAGGCGACCTACGTCGACGACATCCGCGAGCCGCCGGGCACGCTGCAGATCTACATCGCCATGAGCGAGCGCGCGCATGCGGTGGTGACGAGGCTCGACGTCGCCGAGGTGCGCACGGCGCCGGGCGTCGCCATCGTGCTGACCGCCAGGGAAGTCCCCGGCGTCAACGATGTGAGCCCGGTCGCCGGCGACGATCCCATGTTCGCCGACGGCCTGGTTCAGTATTGGGGCCAGTCGCTGTTCGCCGTGGCCGCCGACACGATCGCGCAGGCGCGCGCCGCGGCCCGGCTGGCGGTGGTGGAGTACGAGGACAGGCCTGCCCTCCTCACCGTCGATCAGGCGATGGAGGCGAAAGCGTTCCTGGAGCCGCCGTATACGATGCAGCGCGGCGACGCCAAGGCCGCCATCGAGGCGTCGCCCCATGTGCTCGAGGGGCGGTTCTATATCGGCGGGCAGGAGCACTTCTATCTGGAGGGGCAGGTTGCGCTGGCCGTGCCCGGCGAGGACGACGACGTCACGGTGCATTGCTCCAGCCAGCACCCGAGCGAGATCCAGCACAAGGTCGCGCACGTGCTGGGCGTGCCGAGCCACGCCGTGACGGTTGAGATGCGCCGGATGGGGGGCGGCTTCGGCGGCAAGGAGAGCCAGGGCAACCTGCCGGCTGCGGCCGCGGCGCTGGCCGCCAAGCTGACGGGCCGCGCCGCCAAGTGCTGCTATGACCGCGACGACGACATGATGATCACGGGCAAGCGGCACGACTTCCGCATCGACTATCGCGTGGGCTTCGACAGCGCGGGCCGCATCCTCGGCATCGAGTACGACCAGGCGACCCGCTGCGGCATGTCGGTCGACCTCTCCTTTGCCATCGCCGACCGCGCCATGTTCCACGCCGACAACGCGTATTACCTGCCGGCGGCGCGCATCACCTCCTACCGCTGCAAGACGCACACCCAGTCCAATACCGCCTTCCGCGGCTTCGGCGGCCCGCAGGGCATGGTGGCGATGGAGCGCGTGATCGAGGAGATCGCGCACACGCTGGGGCTCGATCCGCTGGCCGTGCGGCGGGTCAATTTCTACGACCACATGGATGCGAGGCCCGCGAGCCCGCGCAACCTCACGCCCTACCACCAGACGATCGAGGATTGCGTGATCCAGGACATCGTCGACGAGCTGGAGACGAGCTCCGACTATCGGCGCCGGCGCGCGGAGATCCGCGCCTGGAATGCCGGAAGCCCGATCCTGCGCCGCGGCATCGCGCTGACGCCGGTGAAGTTCGGCATCTCCTTCACCAACACCATGATGAACCAGGCCGGCGCGCTGGTGCACGTCTACAATGACGGCTCGATCGCGCTCAACCATGGCGGCACCGAGATGGGCCAGGGCCTCCACACGAAGGTCGCGCAGGTGGTGGCCGAGGAGTTCCAGGTCGACATCGGCCGCATCAAGATCACGGCCACCACGACGGGCAAGGTGCCCAACACGTCGCCGACGGCGGCGTCCTCGGGCAGCGACCTCAACGGCATGGCGGCCCGCAATGCGGCGGCCGCCATCAAGGGGCGCCTCGTGGCGTTCCTGGCCGAGCGCCATCAGGCGGAGAGGAGCGACGTGGTCTTCCTGCCCAACCGCGTCCGCATCAAGGAGCACGAGATCTCGTTCGACCAGGCCGTGCACGAGGCCTATCGCGGTCGCATCCATCTCTCGGCGGCGGGCTTCTACGCCACGCCAAAAATCCACTGGGACCGGGCCTCGGCGAAAGGACGGCCGTTCTTTTACTTCGCCTACGGCGCGGCCGTCTCGGAGGTGGCGATCGACACCCTGACGGGCGAGAACCGCATCCTGCGCACCGACATCCTCCACGACGCCGGCCAGTCGCTCAACCCGGCCATCGACCTCGGGCAGGTCGAGGGCGGCTTCGTGCAAGGCGCCGGCTGGCTGACCATGGAAGAATTGGTTTGGGACGCCGAGGGCCGGCTGATGACGCACGCGCCCTCGACCTACAAGATCCCCGCCTGCTCGGACCGGCCGATCGACCTGCGCATGCGGCTCTGGGACAAGGGGCGCAACGTCGAGGACACGATCTACCGCTCCAAGGCCGTCGGGGAGCCGCCGCTGATGCTCGGCATCTCGGTGCTGATGGCGCTGTGCGACGCCGTGGCGAGCGTCGGCGACTATTGCATCTATCCCGCGCTCGACGCCCCGGCGACGCCCGAGCGCATCCTGATGGCGGTCGAGCGCATCAAGGTTAAGACGCGGGTAGCGCGTGAGGTGTGATGGCATGGCGTGACGACATCGTGCGTGACATCGACGGGCACGGCACGGTCGTGCGCGTGGTGATCGTGCGCGCCGACGGCTCGACGCCACGGGAAACGGGCGCCGCCATGCGCGTGAGTGCAGGGGAGGTGCACGGCACGATCGGGGGCGGCGCGCTGGAGCTCACGGCCATCGCGCACGCGCGCACGCTGCTCGCGACGGGCGACGACACGGCGGCGGCATGGGCGCGCGACGTGCGCGACTTCGCGCTCGGCCCGTCGCTCGGCCAGTGCTGCGGCGGGCACACGCGCGTGCTGTTCGAGGTGTTAACCATGCGCGAGCGCGGGCACGTCGCGGCGCTGGCACGGGCGTGCGACGCGGAGCGCGCCGTGCTGCTGCGCCCGCTCGCCGGCGGAATGGCGCCCTGCGTCACGGCCGATCGCCGCGAGCATCACGCGGACTGGCCGCTCGCCGTCACGCGTACGCTCCGTGACGTGCTGTCGGGCGCACGCGCACGCGAGGCGATGCTCGTACGGGGCGGCCGGAGCGAATCCGCGTGGTTCATCGAGCCGTTCGCCCGTCGCACCCACCGTCTTTACCTGTACGGTGCTGGGCACGTCGGCCGTGCGCTCGTGCATGTGCTGCGGGACCTCCCGTTCGACGTGGCGTGGATCGACACGGCGGCCTCCCGCTTTCCCGCCGACATTCCCCCGCATGCGCAGGCGCACGTCACGGGCGATTTGGCCGCGTTCGCCGCCGGTGCGGCGGGGGACGCCTTCCATCTCGTCCTCACCTACTCGCACGCGCTCGATCTCGCCATCTGCCACAGCCTGCTGCGCCGCGGCGATGTCCGCTTCCTCGGCCTGATCGGCTCCGCCACCAAGCGCACCCGCTTCCTGAAACGGCTGGGCGAGCTCGGCATCGCAGACGGCGAGCTCGCGCGCCTCACCTGCCCGATCGGCCTGCCCGGTCTCGGCGGCAAGGAGCCCGGCATGATCGCGGTCTCGGTTGCCGCCCAGCTCGTGCAGATCGCGGCCGCGCCGGAACGCCTCGCCGCCGACCAGCCGGTTGCTGCCGAGCGCGCACTTGCGCCCCGCTGAACTACCGTGTAGGTCGGCGCCTTGCGTGAAATCAGATGGGGCGTAGCCAAGCGGTAAGGCAGCGGATTTTGATTCCGCCATGCGAAGGTTCGATTCCTTCCGCCCCAGCCAATGTCGACAAGAGCTTACGCCGTTACAGCCTGTTCCATTTCGACTGGCTCGGCTGCCTCATTTCGACTTCGTTCTCGCGGCTTCAAGTCGGTACCGTCCATTTGGCACGCACACTCGGACCAGCAGCCCCAGTCCGAGCCGGGCGCTCGAGTGGCGCCACCTGCATAGGAACACCGCCGCTCAAAGAAAATTGTACGGATCGACGTCCACAGTAAGCCGCAGGTCGGTGGGCGGCTTGGGCAGGCTGTCGAGCCAGGCGCGCACATAGGCCTGGACGTCGAGCTCGCGCGGGGCCTTCACCAGCAGGCGCCAGCGGTGGCGGCCGCGGATCACGGAGATCGGTGCCTCGGCGGGGCCCAGCACCTCGATGCGGCTCGCGGGCGGCGCGTGGCGGGCGACGTCGCGGGCGTACAGCTCGGCCAGCTCCTTGTCGCGGGCGGAGACGACCAGCGCCACCAGCCGGCCATAGGGCGGCAGCACGGCGGACTGGCGCTGGCGGATCTCGCGCTCCAGGAAGGCCTGGCGGTCGCCCGAGATGATGGCCTGCATCACCGGGTGCTCGGGCATGTAGGTCTGCACGAAGCCGCGCCCCGCCGTCAGCACGCGGCCCGCACGGCCGGTGACCTGATGCAGCAGCTGGAAGGTGCGCTCGGCGGCGCGCGGGTCGGCCTGGCCCAGCCCCAGATCGCCGTCGACCACGCCGACGGTCGCAAGCTGAGGGAAATGGTGGCCCTTGGCCACCATCTGCGTGCCGATGATGATGTTGGATTCACCGGCCTCGATGCCCTTGATCAGCGCGCGCATCTCCACCAGCGATGGGACCAGATCCGAGGAGAGCAGGGCCACGCGCGCATCGGGGAAGCGCTGCGCCACCTCCTCGGCGATGCGCTCGATGCCCGGGCCGCAGGCGACGAGCGCGTCCGGCTCGCCGCATTTGGGGCACTTCTCCGGCATCGGCAGCGAGAAGCCGCAGTGGTGGCAGTTGAGCCGGTGGCGATAGCGGTGCTCGACCAGCCAGGCGGTGCATTGCGGGCAGTCGATGCGGTGGCCGCACGAGCGGCACAGCGTCAGCGGGGCGTAGCCGCGGCGATTGAGGAACAGCAGCGCCTGCTGCTGCTTGGCCAGCGTCTCCTGCATGGCTTCGACCAGGATGGGCGAGAGCCACATGCCGCGCTCGGGCGGGTGCTGGCGCAGGTCGATGGTGGCGACGGTCGGCAGCTCGGCGCCGGCGTAGCGCCCCGGCAGCTCGAGGTGGGCGTAGCGGCCCTGCTGGGCGTTGACGTGGCTCTCGATGGAGGGCGTGGCCGAGGCGAGGATGGCCGGGAACTTGCCGAGGTTGGCGCGCACGACGGCCATGTCGCGAGCCTGATAGTGCACACGGTCGTCCTGCTTGAAGCCGGTGTCGTGCTCCTCGTCGACGACGATCACGCCGAGGTCCCGGTACGGTAGGAAGAGGGCCGAGCGGGCGCCGACGACGACGCGGGCCTCGCCGGTGGCGGCTGCGCGCCAGGCGCGCGCGCGCTCGGGCGAGGAGAGGGCCGAATGCCACTCCACCGGCTGGCAGCCGAAACGCCCGGCGAAACGGTCCATGAACTGGCTGGTGAGCGCGATCTCGGGCAGCATCACCAGGGCCTGCTTGCCGCGCAGCAGGGCCTGCGCGACGGCCTCGAAGTAGACTTCCGTCTTGCCCGAGCCGGTGACGCCATCGAGGAGGGTGACGGAGAACGCGCCCGCATCGGCCGCGGCGCGCATGGCATGGACCGCGCGGGCCTGGTGGTCGGAGAAGGCGACCACGGCGTGGATCGGATTTGGCGTCGGGAAACGGCGCTCGGGGATCGCCACCTCGACCAGCGTGCCGGCCTCGATCAGGCCGTCGACCACGCCGGTGGAGCACCGCGCCTCTGCCGCCAGCGCGCCCTTGGCGCGGACCAGGCCGTCAGCGGCGATCTCGAGCGCGCGCTTGCGGGGGGGCGTCAGACGCGCCGGCAGGGCCGCGCCCGCGTTGAGCTTGACGCCGAAGCGGGGCTTTGCCGGCTCGAACAGGGCGGAGGGGCCCATCATCATGCGGGCGACCATGCCGAGCGGGGAGAGCGTGTAGCGCGCCAGCCACTCGGCGAACCGCATCGAGAGCGGCGGCAGCGGCGGCAAATCCGCCAGCACGCCAGCGATGGCTTTCAGCTTCTTGTCTGGCACGGGCTTGCCGGTATCGCCGATGGGCGCGTCCCACACCAGGCCGACGCGCACCTGGGGACCGAACGGCACGAGCACGAAGGCACCGGGCGCCACGTGCAGCGTATCGGGCAACACGTAGTCGTAGGTCTGGTCGAGCGCGACCGGCAGCAGGACGGGCACGCGCCCCGCACCGGCGGCAGCATGCGGTGCGGCATCGTCGAGCGTGGCGAGCAGATCGTGCAAGCAGGGACCCGGGTGGCAGCCGACTCAGGAACCGGACAGGTTATAGAGCGGCGTGAGGCGAACAAATGGCGAATACCGGGCAAGACGGGGTTGGAGGTGGATGACGGGGGAAAGTCCCGCCAAAGGCCGCGTGGGAGGCGACCAAGATCGCCCGTGTTTCATGTGAAACATGCTGGCGCAGACAGGTCCGTGCGGCGCGGGCCGCCTACCCGCCGGTCGGCTTCGCAAGCGACGGGTCGGCCAGATTCTGGCGCAGCATCTCCTGGAACTGCAGCGTCATCTCCTTCACGAAGTCCTCGTGGTTCGGCACGTGCAGGATCGTGTTGGCGACGTAGGCGCTGTAGCGGGTGGCGGCATAGAGGAAGGCCATGTGGAGGTCGGTGGCCTTGATCTGCGCGTTCTGGCGGTTGGCCACGTCGATGAACTTGTCGGCCACCTTCAGAAAGGCGGCGGTATCGAGATTGCCCTGGCTGCGCGCGGCGCGGCGCTGCTTGCGGTTCTTGTCGTCCATTGCCAGTCACCTCACCTTGCCGTCTCGAGGTTGCAGGTCGCGCCGACCAGGTTCTTGCAGACGCTCCGGGACGCGTGCCTTGTCGAGAATGCGAGCCGTAGGGTCCGGCATCCCTTGTGTGGGCTTTAGCACCAATGGGACGAGGATCGATAGCGACCTGGTCCGTTTGGGCGTCTCCCCTTGCCGCTGAAGCAGAGACGACTGGATGAGCCTCAGCTTCAGTTCGGCCCCACTGAGCCCCGGCGCATGCGATAGCACGGCCGCTGCCGCTTTCGCGGCGACTGCGGTGGCGAGCACGGAATCCCCGGCCAGCGCCACAGCATCAACCGTATTGCCACCCCAGTTCGCCGTAGCGGGGATCTGCGCGGTCGGCGGTGTCTTCGGGTCGATTCTCGCAGCGGTGACGACAAGGACATTCGCCAAGCCGAAGGCGGCCGGGTAGGTCGGGTCCTGGTCGAGATCTCTGCCATCATCGCCGGCCGCAACGACGAAGAGAAGCTGTGGGAAATGCTCGACGGCCTGCCGGAACGGCTGCCAGTCGTCCTTGCTCGGGCCCCACATGGGAACGACCATGACGCGCGCCGGCGTCCGGGCAACGAAAGCGACGGCGCGGGCGAGAGAGGCGGGATCACGGGGATCGACGCGTACGGGTACGAGGCGTGCACCTATCGTCGGGTCCAGTATATTAGTGGCGAGCGCCGTCCCGTCGCCACCCCAGTGCGCGGGCGTTTGGACCCTCCCGTCGCCGAACGGTCGATTGTCGTTGTCTGCGAGGTCGAAGCCGATCAGCTCTCCCTCGCCGTCACGGGCGAGGCGCCGCGCAATGTCCGGCACCGTGTAGTCGATGCCGGTGGTGAGAAGGGCGATGGCCACACCGCCGGGATCGCGGCCGGGCGGCAGCGGGGGCTTCTTGGCCTGGGCCAGCCCCCCCAGGCCGAATGCCGACATCGCCAGCGCCAACAGGAGAAGGAGCCGCGCCACCACTCACCTTTTTGCAGGCATGCCGGACGCGGCCTGCCGCAGCCCGAGCGAGCGAGCGATGAAATCGGCGATGCCCGCGATATCGTCGAGCCGGAACGTCGGCAGCACGCGCTCCTCCACCGCATGATCCGCAGCAACGGCAACGACGTTGGGGTCCTTGTCTGCCAGGCGTTCCTGGCTGGTCGCGGCCAGCCGCCGTGCCTCGATCTTCGGGATCGGCGCCGACTTGTAGCCCTCGACGACGACGAGGTCGCACGGCTCGAGCCGCGCGATCACGTCGACCAAATCGGGTTCCGGCGCGCCGGCGAGCTCCGTGACCAGCGCCCATCGCTTGCTCGAGACGATCGCGACTTGCCCGGCGCCGGCGCGGCGGTGGCGGGCGCTGTCGGTATCGGCATCGTCAATCTGGAAGTTGTGGTGCGCGTGCTTGACGCTCGCAACTCGCAGGCCCCGCGCCGTGAACTCGGCGATCAGGCGCTCGGCCAGCGTGGTTTTGCCGGATTTCTTCCAACCGGCGATGCCGATGACCGGCGGGCTGCCGGGGACCCTGGTCATGACGCAGCCTTCGCGAGCATGACGCGCAGCTGGTCGAGCTCCTGCGGCGTATTCGCATTGAAGAAGGGATCGATGTCGAGGCCGCCGATGCGCGCCGACGCAAACGGCACGGGGAGGGTGCCGTGACGGTCCGTCCAGTGCAGCACCTTGCGCACGCCGGCGCTGAGCTGCTCCTCGAGGTCCGCCGCAAGAGCAACTGGCCAGAGGCCGATCACCGGATGCAGCTCGCCGTTGGATTGGGCCAGCGCGATGGCGCCCGGGCGCGCCTCTGCCGCCGTCATCAGCCGCTCGATCAGATCGCGCGGCAGCAGCGGGGCATCGCCGGCGGCGGTCGCGATCCAGCGCGCTTCGGGCGCATGGGCCAGCGACCAGCGCATGCCCGCCAGAACGCCGGCCAGCGGGCCGACGAAGCCGCCGACCGTATCCGGCACGACCGGCAGCCCGAACGGCGCGAACCGCTGCGGCGGGCCATTGGCATTGATCACCATTGCACCCACTTGCGGTGCCAGCCGCTCTATGACGTGGGCGAGCATCGACTTGGCCCCGAGCTGCAGCAGCCCCTTGTCGCCGCCACCCATGCGACGCGACTGGCCGCCCGCGAGGATGACGCCGGTAACCTGAGTGACCGCATTCACCGTAAGACCTCGAATGCTTGTCGGCGGTCCGGGCCGAAGCGATAAATGACGAAATCGTCGTCAAAGGCGACCGCCTTCGAGACCTCCAAGCGCTCCATCATCGCGAAGCTGGTCCTGTCAACGAGGGAGAAGGATTGATCGCGGAAGGTCGCGGGCATTCGCCACGCGTATTCGAGATCGCTCATCGTCGTGTGCTCGATAGTGGCGGCACCAGATCGCACGAAGCTGCTGAAGTCCTCGGCAAGCACAAAGCCAATCTTGCTTTGGAGAAGAAGCCAAGTCTCAACGAGCACGAAAGTGCTGGTGACAAGCTCGAGTCCGGCGCCCAGTCGCTCGACCGCTCGGTCGTGGTGTCGATCCTTGACGTTAGCGGCCGCAAACCACGCCGAGGTATCGACGAATGCCCTCATTCTTGCTTCGTCTCGCGTGCATATTCCTCCCAGACAGCCTCACCTATGAGCTTGTCCTTGTCCTTTGCGATGTCAGTCGGCTCCGCGGAGCTTCCCATACCGAATATCTTGGACAGGAACATCTGCTGGCGGCTCTGCGCTCCTGAAATCGGCAGGTTCGCCGCAATCAGCTGGCGCAAATACGCTTCCATGGCGACGCCTTGGGCTTCGGCGGCCAGACGCGCTCGCGCGAGATCCTTCTCTTCGAGCTCGAGGGTGATCTGCTCAGTCATGACGGCAAACTATCATTTGCGCGACCCGCGGTGCAAATCTAAGCGAATGCCCGCACTCAATCCATAGCTCCCGCGAGGCTGCCCTTGCGCGCGTGCTTCCTGTCCTCGTCGCCCGCTTGCGCGGGATCGGCATCGAAGACGATGCGCTCCAGGCCCGCGAGCGCCACGAAGCGCTTGCCCCGCGCGCGCCCGATCAGGGTGAGGCCCGCCTTGCGCGCGAGCTCGACGCCCCATGCCGTGAATCCCGAGCGCGAGACCAGGATGGGAATGCGCATCTTGACGGTCTTGATCACCATCTCGGAGGTGAGCCGGCCCGTGGTGTAGAAGATCTTGTTGTCGGGCCCGATATGGTTGAGGAACATGTAGCCTGCAATCTTGTCGACCGCGTTGTGGCGCCCGACGTCCTCCATATAAAGGAGCGGTCTGCCCTCCTCCGCCAGCACGCAGCCGTGGATGGCCCCGGCCTTGAGATAGAGGCTGGGCTCGGTATTGATCTTCTTGGTCAGCTGATAGAGCCAGGAGGTCTTCACCTTCGCCTGCGGACTGAGCCGCACCTGGTCGAATTCCTCCATGAGGTCGCCGAAGACGGTGCCCTGCGCACAGCCGGAGGTCTGGATCTTCTTCTTCAGCTTGTCCTCGAAGTCGGTCTGCCGCGCCGTCCGCACCACCACCGTGGCGATGTCCTCCTCGAATTCGATGGCGGTAATCTCGTCGTCCACCTTCAGCATGTTCTGGTTGAGCAGGTAGCCGACCGCCAGCAGGTCGGGCCGATCGCCGATGGTCATCATCGTCACGATCTCGCGGGCATTGAGGAACAGCGTCAGCGGGCGTTCGGTGACCACGGCGGTCTCCACCGCCTTGCCCTCCTGGTCGATGCCCGTGACCGCGACCGACAGGCGCGGATCGTCGGGATCGGGGCGGACTGCGAATTCTTTCACGGTATCCTGCTCCTCGGCCTTGGCAGGCAGATATGCGGCCGGCTCGAATTGCCAATGGTTAAGGGACGTCGGACATCTTGCCGCCCATTGTACCATTGAGAAAGGACACCTGCGCGCCTAGACTGCGATGCTGTCGCGGGTCAACGATTGGCCACAGATCAGAGCTAGGCCGGCCCGCGCAAGACCAAGGTCGGGCCCGAAAGCCGCGGCAAGAGGGAGTTAGGCGTCCAATTCTTTCCCGTCCGGCTATCGGGCCATCTGCAGGCTCCAGCCCGGGAAGGCTTCACTCTTGCTCGAACATTGTCCGTGAGGAGAGGCCGTCGTGGCGGGCATGAATCGTCGTAGGTTCTTGAAGGCTGCCAGCATCGCGGGCGTGGGAACGGCCGCGGTCGCGGCTCCGGCCATCGCCCAGTCATCGCCGGAGATCAGCTGGCGTATGCCAACGAGCTGGCCCAGGTCGCTCGACACGCTTCAGGGGGGCGCGGAGCACTTCGTGAAGCTCGTGTCCGAAGCGACGGACGGCAAGTTTCAGATCCGGCCCATCGCCGGGGGCAACGAACAGATCCCGGCCTTGGAGGTGACGGACGCCGTTTCGCGCGGCACCGTCGAAGCGTGCCACACGGCATCCTATTACATGTGGGCCAAGGACCCGACGTTCGCGTTTGGCTGCGCCGTACCGTTCGGCCTCAATGGCCGCATGCAGAACGCGTGGTGGCTGGAGGGCGGCGGCGAGGCGCTGATGAATGCCTTCTACGCGAAGCACAACATCTACGGGCTCCTCGCCGGCAACAGCATGGCCCAGATGGGCGGCTGGTTCCGCAAGGAGATCAACACCATCGACGATCTGCGGGGCATCAAGATGCGCATCGGCGGCTTCGCCGCTGCCGTCATCTCCAAGCTCGGTGTCGCGCCACAGCAAATGGCGGTCACGGACATCCAGCAGGCTCTCGAGAAGGGCACGATCGACGCCGCCGAGTGGGCTGGTCCCCATGACGACGAGAAACTCGGCCTGCACAAGGCGGCCAAGTTCTACTACTACCCCGGGTGGTGGGAGGGCGGCGCCATGGTGCACGTCCAGATCAACAAGGAGAAGTGGGAGGCACTTCCCAAGGGCTACAAGGCCATCTTGCGAGCCGCCGCCGCGCAGGCCCACAACTACGTGGTTGGCCGCTACGACACGCTGAACCCGCAGGCACTGAAGCGGCTGCTGACCGCCGGCACGCAGCTGCGGCCCTTCTCGGAGACCATCCTCGATGCCTGCTTCAAGGCTGCCAACGAAGTGTACGCGGAAATCAGCGGCAAGAATGAAGACTTCAAGAAGCACTGGGAGTCGATCAAGGCCTTCCGCGCCGATCAATACCTGTGGCTGCAGCTCGCCGACAACACCTATGACACCTACATGATGATCCAGCAGCGCAAGAAGACGCTCTAGGGCGAGATCGTCAGTCGAGGCATGGATCGAGTGACGGCCTCAGCCTTGGTTCATGCCGGAGCGGTGCGCCCAGCCGGTCATGCGGCGCTCCAGCTCGACGGTCGCGGCGTAGATGATGACGCCGAGGATGGCCAGCGCGATCAGCGCGGCGAACACCAGCGGCACGTTGAAGTCGGCGCTGGCGCGGGTGATCAGATTGCCGATGCCGTAGCGCGAGGCGTTCGACTCGGCGATCACCGAGCCGACGTAGGCGAGCGTGATGGAGACCTTTAGCGAGGCGAACAGGTACGGCATCGAGCGCGGGATGCCAATCTTGACCATGATGTCCCACTTCTTCGCGCCCAGCGCCTTCATGACGTCTTCCAGCTCCGGCTCGATGGTGGAGAGCCCGGTGGCGACGTTGACGACGATGGGGAAGAACGAGATCAGGAACGCCGTCATCACCGGCGGCACCCAGCCGACGCCGAACCACAGGATCAGGATCGGCACGACCGCTACTTTGGGGATGGCGTTGAAGCCGACCAGCAGCGGCTGGCTGCCGGCGTTGACGATGCGCGAGGCGCCGAGCGCGATGCCGAGCAGGATGCCGAACACGACGGCGACGCCGAAGCCGGCCAGCGTCATCCACAGCGTGTGGAACGAGTGAAACAGCAGCTGGCTCCAATATTCGACCGAAGCCTGGGCGATCACGCTGGGCGCCGGCAGGAAGAACACGGGTATCTTGAAGAGGCGGCAGGCGGCCTCCCAGAGCACGAAGAAGACGATGGTGAAGACGTAAGGGGCGGCCGCGATGGCGGTGCGTTGTCCACCGGCGCTCATGCGGCCTGCCTCGCGCTGGCGATCTGGGATCGCAGCTCGTGCACGAGGTCGGTGAATTCTGGCGTGTAGGTGATGTCGAGGTCGCGTGGCCGGGGGAAACTCACGCGCCGCTCGGCGACGATGCGGCCCGGTCTGGAGCTCATGCAGAATATGCGGTCGGCCAGGAACGCGGCCTCGCGCAGGTCGTGGGTGACGAGAACGATGGTCACCGGTCTGGCGGCGTGCAGATCGCGCATCACGCACCACAGCTCCTCGCGCGTGAAACTGTCCAGCGCGCCGAAGGGCTCATCGAGCATCAAAAGCCGCGGCTCGTGGATCAGCGCGCGGCACAGCGATGCGCGCTGCTGCATGCCGCCCGACAGCTCCCAGGGATACTTGGAGCCCATGCCTTCGAGCCCGACCTGCGCCAGCAGCGCCTCGACCTTGCCGATGTAGGCCGCACGCTCGGAGCGCAGCCGTCTGCGATGCGGCTGCACGATCTCGAGCGGCAGCAGGATGTTCTCGAGCGTACGGCGCCAGGGCAGCAGGTTGGGTGCCTGGAACGCCATGCCGGCGATCTTGAGCGGGCCGGTGACCTTCTGCCCGCCAACCGTGATGGCGCCGGCCTGGGGAAACTGCAGCCCGGTGACGAGCTTCATCAGGGTCGACTTGCCGCAACCCGAGGGGCCGACCACGGCCGCGAACTCGCCTTCGGCGATCGAGAGGTTGAGCTTGTCCACGGCCAGCGCGCTACCCTGCCCGCCGTAGGCATGGGTGACGGCGTCGATGTTCACGAAATCAGCCAAGGTGCACCAGGGTCATACCGGGGCTTGTCCCCGGTATCCATCCATCGGCCTGCGCCGGCGCGCGCTGGTCGCTGGATCCCGGTGACAAGCACCGGGATGACGACCCGCGGCACGCTAGTTGACCTTGCGGTCCGCGGCCGGCGGCAGGAACGCCTCGGTGAAGATGTCCTCCACCTTGGGCTTGGACTTGAAGGTGAAGGTGAGCCCGATCTGCTCGATTGACTTGGCAAAGCGCGCCTTGTCGATGCCGCCGTAGCCGTTGGCCTTCACCCACGGCGTCACGAAGTTCTGCTTGAGCGACAGCTCGAGGCGCTCTTTCTCGACGTCCGCCTTGGCCACATCGTTGCGCTTGATGACAGTGGCAGTGGCAGCGGCGGGGTCGGCGACCGTGTCGCGCAGGCCCTTGGCGAGCGCCTTGATGAAGCCCTTGACGGCTGCGGGCTTCTCGGCGGCGAACTTCGGGCTCACCATCAGCACGTTGCCGTAGAGCTCGACGCCATGGTCGCTCATCAGTATCAGCACGATGTCGTCGACCGGCAGGCCGCGCGACTTCAAATTCATGTAGACGGAGAACGAGAAGCCGAACACGGCATCGACCTCGCCGGAGGCCAGCATCGGCTCGCGCACGGGGAAGCCGACGTTCTCGAACTTCATGGCGGCGTCGTCGAGCTTGTTGACGGTCTTGAAGATCGGCCACTGGGCATAGGCGCCGTCGGCGGCGGGGGCGCCGAATTTCTTGCCGACCAGGCTCTTTGGATCGGCGGTGATGCCCTTGCTCTTGCGCCCGACGATGGCGAACGGCGGGCGGTCGTAGACCATCATCACCGCTTTGAGATCGATGCTGGGGTTCTCGTCACGGAAGCGGATCAGCGAGTTCACGTCGCCGGTGCCGACATCGTAGGTGCCGGAGGCGACGCGCGGGATCGACTCGCGCGAGCCGTTGCCGGTGTCGATCGTGACATCGAGCCCCTCGGCCTTGAAGTAGCCCTTGTCGAGCGCCACCGTGAATGGTGCCGCCGGGCCCTCGAAGCGCCAGTCGAGTGTGAACTTCACCGGCGTCTGCGCCTGAGCGGCGGCGGATGCGCCCAAGGCGCCGGCCACGACAGAGCTCAGCACAGCAAGTCCGCAGAATCGGAAACGGCAGGTCATGGGTGCCCCTATCAGCCTTGTTGATCCCGCCCTCAGCCGAGCGCCTGGTGCGGCTGCTCAACCCATGGGCGTCGGGTAGCTTATCAGCGTCTGGGGTCCACTCGGAAAGCACTTTTTGTGCAGATTCCTATTTTGCATACTTTTTGAGCAGGATGAGAGCACAACTTGCGGCAACGGCCTTGGCGGGCCTCGAGTAGCGAATTGACTTGCGCGGCCCGGGTGCGAGAAGCGTAGCGGCGTCGGGCACGCCTCGGAGGCAACGATGGCGCAAGCCGCGCAGAAGAAGTCCTTCCCGGTTTCCTGGGACCAGTTCCATCGCGATGCGCGTGCGCTCGCCTGGCGGCTTGCCGACAAGGGCCCGTTCGAAGCCATCGTCTGCGTCACCCGCGGCGGCCTGGTGCCGGCGGCGATCGTGGCACGCGAGCTCGATCTGCGTCTGATCGAGACAATCTGCGTTGCGAGCTACCACGACTACACGAGCCAGGGCGCGCTGAAGGTGTTGAAGGGCATTGCGCCCTCGGTGCTGGCGATCGGCAACGGCAAGGGCAAAGGCGTGCTGCTGATCGACGACCTGACCGACACCGGCAAGACAGCGAAAATTGTTCGCGAAGTGCTCCCCGAGGCTCATTTCGCCACGGTCTATGCCAAGCCCCTGGGCGCTCCCCTGTGCCATACGTTCGTGACCGAGGTGTCCCAGGACACCTGGATCTATTTCCCCTGGGATCTCGACCTGCGCTACGTGGAGCCGATCCGGGACGGCGCGAAGCCCGCCGGCGACCAATGAGCCGCCGTTAGCAAGCTTCGCACTATGCCCCCTCGGGATCGTTGACAGCGCCAGGAGGAATTCTGACAGTTCCAGGCCTCGCCCGTGCAATCGGCCTCCGAGGGGTAGAGGATTGGACCTGCTCATTGGCGTCCTGATCGGCCTCGCAGTCGGGCTGGTGCTGGCCGCACGGCCACGGTGGCGCCATTTTTTGCTGGGGCTGCCCTCGGGGAGCCCGGCGGCGGCCACCAGTGCCGCTGCCGCCACGCCGCCGCCCGTCGAGACGGGCTCTGCCGCCGACGCCGAACGTGAATCCCTCTCCACGCACCTGCACCGGCTGGAGGCGGTCTTCTCTCCGCTGGCGTCGAACCTCGCTCACCCGCGCGAGCTCGAAGACCAGCGCGAGTTCGCGGAAGCCGTAGGCCTGCTGCAGGGCGCGGACGTATCGCTCGACACGGTGATGCAGTACGTGCAGGGCGCCAACTGGGCGCTGGCGGCCGTCGCGCTCGCGGCGCTGGGCAAGCGCGCCGACCGCTCCGACGTGGTGGAGGAGGTGCAGGCCCAGTTCGACAAGCTCTATCCCTGGCCGATGTACTTCGCCCTGACGTATTTCGCCGGGCTCGCGTCGCGGCCGCCGGTCGGTGCGCCCGCCGTGGGCGCCAAGGATTGGTGGGGCGAGAACCAGGTCATTCCGGTGCTGTTCCGCGATTACTTCGCCCAGCGCGAGCGCCTGGGAGATCCACCATCGCTCGGCACCGCTGCGAGCGCGAGCTACGCGTCGCCGCCGGCCGTCACCAAGACATTTCTCCAGCGCATCAATCATCCCTATTCCGAAGCCCTGATCAGGCAGCTCGACAACCTGCAACGCGCGAGCATCGATCGCACGTTTCTCGGCTCGTTCGGCCGCTTCTGGGCCGACGCCAAGGATGCCGATCTGCTGATCGAGCCCGACGGATGGCTCGAGGCGCTGGCCGCGGCCGAGAGTGCATCCCTGCAAATGCCGACGCGGCCGCTGCTGGTCAGCGGCGAGGCCCGCGTCGGCAAGTCGGCGTTCCTGCGCCTGCTGGCCAAGCGCCTCGACACCGCGGGCTGGACCGTGTTCGAGGCGAGCGGCGCCGATCTGATGGCCGGCCAGCAGTGGTTTGGCCAGCTGGAGGGGCGTATCCAGCGCACCATCGAGGAGCTGGCCGTCGCCAAGAAGCTGATCTGGTATATCCCCGACATCATGCAGATGGCGCGCAGCGGCACCCATCAGGGACAGGCGGCGAGCATCCTCGACCAGATCCTGCCGGCGGTCAGCGCCGGCCGCCTGATCGTCTGGACAGAGGCCACGCCGACCAGCACCGCGCGCCTGCTGCAGGCGCGCCCGACGCTGCGCGGCGTGTTCGAGCTGGTGCGCATGGAGCCCCAGCCGCAGGAGGAAACCGCGGAGCTGGCGCATGCCCTCATCAGCCGCCTGTCGGACGAGGCGGGCCTCGAGATCGACGCGGAGTGCGTGGAAGTGGCACTCCATTCTGCCCGCCAGTATCTGAGCGCGTCCAACTTCCCGGGGCCGGTTCTCGACCTCATCAAGGCCACCGCCAGCCGGGCCCTCAAGGCCGGGCAGGCGAAGGTCGACGCGCATGAGGTGGTGGTGACGCTGGCCCAGCTCACCGGGTTGCCGGTGTCGATCCTCGACAACAAGGAACGCGTCGATCTGGCCTCGATCCGCGCTTATTTCTCGAACCGCGTCATCGGTCAGGACGAGGCGGTGGGGGCCATCGTCGACCGCATCGCCATGCTCAAGGCGGGGCTGAACGATCCGGGCAAGCCGATCGGGGTGTTCCTGTTCGCGGGCTCGACCGGCACCGGCAAGACCGAGCTTGCCAAGACGGTCGCCGAGTACCTGTTCGGCTCCGTCGACCGGCTGGTCCGCCTCGATATGAGCGAGTTCCAGGCCGCCGAGACGGCGCACAAGATCCTGGGTGGCGAGGACATCGACTCGCTGATCAACCGCGTGCGCAAGCAGCCCTTCTCCGTCGTGCTGCTGGACGAGTTCGAGAAGGCGCACGCGGCCATCTGGGACCTGTTCCTGCAGGTGTTCGACGACGGCAGGCTCACCGATGCCATGGGCCACGTCGCCGATTTCCGCCACTGCATCATCATCCTCACCACCAACCTGGGCGCCACCAGCCATCAGACCTCCGGGCTCGGCTTCGCGCCCACCGCGGACGCGTTCACCGGCAACCAGGTGCTGCGCGCGATCGGCCAGACGTTCCGCCCCGAGTTCCAGAACCGGCTCGACAAGGTGATCGTGTTCCACCCGCTGACGCGCGACCTGATGCGGGAGATCCTGAAGAAGGAGCTCAATCGCGTGCTGGAGCGGCGCGGCCTCAAGTATCGCGAATGGGCGGTGGAGTGGGAGGCCTCGGCGCAGGACTTTCTGCTCGAGAAGGGCTTCTCGGCGGAGATGGGCGCGCGCCCCCTGAAGCGGGCGATCGACCAGTACTTGATCGCGCCGCTGGCGGCGACCATCGTCGAGCGGCGCTTCCCGGAGGGCGACCAGTTCGTGTTCGTGCGCAGCGATGGCCGGGCGATCCAGGCGGAGTTCGTGGATCCCAACAGCGATACTCCATCCAACGTCGCCTCGGCGCCGCCGCGCGCGCCGGCCAAGCCGCCGGCGCTGCCGGAGATGATCCTGGCCCCGAGCGGTTCCGAAGCAGAGCTCGCCGCTCTGCGGACCGAATACGCGGGCGTGGAGCAGAGCCTTGCCTCCGACCTCTGGGAGGACACGAAGGCGGGCCTGTCGGACAGCATGCGCGCGCCGGATTTCTGGAGCCGTCCGGATCGCCACCAAACGCTGTCGCGGCTGGCGCTGATGGACCGCGTGCAGGCCGCCATGGCTACTGCCTCCTCCTTGCGCGCGCGGCTCGCCAAGGGCACCGAGCGCACCGGCAAACACTCCCGCGAGCTGGTCGGTCGGCTGGCGCTGCAGCTGCACCTCATCAAGGAGGGCATCAGGGACGTGGCCGAGTCGGCGCCGATCGAGGTGGCGCTGCTGGTGGAGCCGGCCTTCGAGAAGACGGGCGACACGCAGGCGACGCGCCAGTGGTGCCTGCAGCTGCTTGCCATGTATCGCGCCTGGGCCGGCAACCGGCACATGCAGCTGGCCGAGCTGTCCGACGCCGGCGCCCGCCACCTGCCGCTGCTGCTGATCAGCGGCTTTGGTGCGCACCGCCTGCTGGAGCGGGAGGTCGGGCTGCACGTGCTCGATACCGGCGACGACGACAAGGGTTCGGGCCGCGTGGCCGCGCGCGTGCGGCTCGTCATCGCGCCGCTGGGCGACCTGCCGGCGGAAAGGCTGCGCAGCGTGCTGGCCGAGGCGCTGAGCCGGGGCCAGCAGCCGCATGCGGTGGTGCGCCGCTACCGCAGCGATCCCTCCCCGCTCGTCCGCAACATGAACGGCAGCTGGCGCTCGGGCCGGCTTGATGCCGTGCTGCGCGGCGACTTCGATTTGATTGCTGCGAGCCAGGCGTAGACAGGGAAGAAAAATCTCTCCTGTGCCTCCGGGTGTTACCCAGGGAATAGCGGCAAGGGTCGTACCCTGGCACGTTCGCCTCCATGGACATCCCCGGTTCACGGAGAACGACAATGAAGAAGACGATGGTCATACTTGGTCTCGCCGCGCTCACCGCGACGACGACAATGACGATACAGACCACCAGCGCAGAGGCTGGCCGCGGGTTGCGCCTTGGCGTCGGCATTGGCCTTGGTGTTGGGATGGCATTGCATCATCGCCAGCGCCACCACGTTCATCGGCACGTCCAGCGAACCCCGGTCTACACCGAGACCTATCGCGCGACGCGGTCGAAGCCGGTCAGCGAGGTCGCGTTCGCCGACGGCACGGGTCGCCAGTACGATCCCGCGACCAAAGTCTGGTTCGACGGCAAGGACGCGTGCTGGACCGGCAAGCAGAAATGGGCTTTCAAGCGCGGCGAATGGTTCTACGGCAGCAAGCGCTGGTACGAGGCCGGCGGCACCTGGCAGACCGACGTTGATGGCGAGCCGGTCCCGGTCGATTGCAAGGCGTCTCCGCAGTTCGCGGCCAAGGTCAAGACCGGACCCGGGCAGAAGACCATCGCCAAACGCGGCAACGAGTATTCGGAGGCGCGTGGCAACGCGGTGGAATCGGGCGAAGCTCCGACGAAGACAGCGGTGAAGCCGCCGTCGGAAGAGCCGGCCAAGACCGCGCCGCAGACCCGGGAATGCAGGAAGTATTTCCCGGCCGTCGGTGAAATGCTCGCCGTGCCATGCCCCGGCTAGGTCCGCGCTGAACATGAACCTGGGCCGGAGAGCGCATCGGCACTCCGGCCTGAAATTTCTTGATGCACGCCCCTCACATCTTCGAGACGTGCAGCGGCGGCACGCGGCCGGCCCACGGCATCGCCTGCTCCAGCGCCGTGGCGAGCTGTAGGAGCAGATGCTCGGCCGCCGGCTTGGCCGCGATTTGCACGCCGATTGGCACGCCGGTCGAATGCATGGCGAGCGGCAGCGACATGGCGGGCGTGCCCATGATGTTGTGGGGGATCGTGTATTGGCAGGGGACCTCGAACAGGTCCTTGATCAGCGTGCTCCAATCTGCGCCTGGCTTGGAGAGGTGGTATTTCCCCCACGGCTCGGAAACCCGCGCGGTCGTCGGCGACAGCCAGATGTCGTATTTGGTGTAGAACGCCGCGAGCTTGCGGCGCGCCACGTTGGCGGCACCGACGGCGGCGATGAAGCGGGCCGGCGTGATGTCCTTGGCCGCCCGGTAGACAGAATAGATGACGGGCTCCAGCGTGTCGGGACCGACCTTGTGGCCGCTGCGCTTGGCGTAGCCATCGAGGCGCGAGTCGAAGCCGAAGAAGAAGAGGTCGGTGGTGGCCTGCAGCGTCTCGGCACCACCCATGTCGGCGCTGGCCAGCTCCACGTTGTGGCCCATGCCCGCCAGCGCCTTGCCGGTCGCCTGCACGGCGGCCGCGACCTCGGGGTCGACCTTCACGCCGACCAGCTCGTCGAGCACGATGCCGATTCTCAGCTTCGGCGCCGGTTTCCGGGCGAGCGAGGCATAGGCCTCGTCGGGCTTGGGAATGATGAAGGGGTCGCCGGGCTGCGGGATCGATACGCAATCGAGCATGGCCGCCGAATCTCGCACCGTCCTGCTCTGCACGTGGTTCATCGAGTAGCCCCAGCCGCCCTCGTCCACCACCGGGCCGACCGACACACGCATGCGCGAAGGCTTGAGGCCGACGCCGCCGCACCAGCTGGCCGGAATGCGGATCGAGCCGCCGATGTCGGACCCGTGCGCGATCGGCACGATGCCGGCGAGCACCGCTGCCTGAGCGCCGCCGGACGAGCCGCCGGCCGAATAGCCCTGCTTCCAGGGGTTCGAGGTGTTGCCGAACATCGCGCTCTCGGTGGTCGCCGACATGGAGTATTCGGGGGCGGCAGAGCGGCCCATGATGTTGACGCCCGAGGCCTTCAGCATGTCGACGAAATAGGTGCCGACCTCGACCGTCATGCCTTCGCACAGGCGCGAGCCGAACTCGATTATGCGGCCCTTCTCGTGGCCGAACACGTCCTTGATGAGGAAGGGCACGCCGCGGAAGGCGCCGTTGCCCAGCGACTTCTCGTCGAGGCCGTCGATGCGGTCGGGGTAGATCTCGACCACCGACTTGAGGATGGGATCGATCTTCTCCTTGGCGGCAAGCGCGGTCTTGGCCAACTCCTTCGGGCTCACCTGCTTCTTGGCGACCAGCTCGGCCAGCCCCAGCGCATCATAGCTGGCGTATTCGGCGAGATTCATTTGAGGTACTCCTCTCGAGACTTCGATCTTTGCCTTTACCGTCGCCGCGAAGGCAGCATCCTCCTTACGCCGCAGCCGCGGCGCCAAATCCGGCATGGCGGCCCGGGGCCGCCTCGAACAGCGCGCGCGTGTACTCGTGCTTGGGGGCGGCGAACAGCTCGGCGGTGGGACCCTGCTCGACCACCACGCCCCGCTGCATCACGGCGATGCGGTCGCAGACCTGGGCGGCGACCCGCAGATCGTGCGTGATGAACAGCACGGCCAGCTCGAAGCGCTGGCGCACGTCGTCGAGCAGCTTCAAGACCTGCGCCTGCACCGAGACGTCGAGCGCGGAGACAGGCTCGTCGGCGATCAGCAGCTGCGGCTCCATGGCGAGTGCGCGGGCGATCGCGACGCGCTGGCGCTGCCCGCCCGAGAACTGGTGGGGGTAGCGATCCAGCGCATCGGGTGACAGCCCGACCAGCGCCATCAGGCGGCGCGCGCGATTGACGGCGTCCGCCGTGGCCAGGCCGAAATTGACGGGCCCCTCGATGATCGAGGCGCCGACCGTGCGGCGCGGATTGAGCGAGCGGTAGGGGTCCTGGAACACGATCTGCACGTGCCGGCGATGCGGGCGCAGGCTGCGCTCGGGCAGGTGCGCCACATCGACGTTGCCGATGCGGATGGCGCCCGAGGTCGGCTCGATCAGGCGGGCGATGCAGCGCGCGACGGTGGATTTGCCCGAGCCCGACTCGCCGACGATGCCGACCGTCTCCCCGCGCCGCACGGTGATGTCGACGCTCTCGGCCGCCCGCACCACCCGGCCGCGGCCGAGCCATCCCTTGCCGCCGTAGGTCTTGGACAGTTGCTCGGTGGCCAGCGCCACCGTCCCGGTCCTGGGCGTGCGCGCCGGCGGCTTGAGGCTCGGCACGGAGGAGATCAGCATGCGCGTGTAGTCGGACTGCGGGCGACGCAGGATCTCCTCGCGCGAGCCGATCTCGACCACCTTGCCCGACTGCATGACGACCACGCGATGGGCGACCTCGGCCACCACGCCGAAGTCGTGGGTGATGAACAGCACGCCGGTGCCGCGCCGCTCCTGCAACTCGCGGATCAGTTTCAGGATCTGCGCCTGCGTCGTCACGTCGAGAGCCGTGGTCGGCTCGTCGGCGATCAGCAGCGCCGGATCGAGCACCAGGGCGGCCGCGATCATGATGCGCTGGCGCTGCCCGCCCGAAATCTGGTGCGGATAGACGTCGATCAGGCGCTCGGGCTCGGGCAAATGCACGTGCCGCATGATCTGCAGCACGCGCTGGCGCCGATCGACTTCGGACAGGTCCGTGTGGATCTCCAGCACCTCGGCGATCTGGCCGCCCACGGTCATCACCGGGTTGAGTGCCGTCATCGGCTCCTGGAAGATCATGGCCATGCGAGTGCCGCGCAGATCGCGCAGGCGCGCGTGCGTGGCCTCGAGCACGTTCTCTCCCTCGAGCAGGATCTCACCCTTGTCGGCGGCGAGCTCGCGCGCCAGCAGGCCCATCACGGCCTGGGCCGTCACACTCTTGCCGGAGCCCGATTCGCCGACCACGCACAAGATCTCGCCGGGTGCGACGGAAAAGGTGATGTCGGAGACGGCGTGCGTGCGGTCCGAGCCGCGCGGCAGGCTGACGGACAGGCCGTTGATGGCGAGGACCGGGGAGGTTGCGGCCGTGTTCATGCGTCACACCCGCTTGGCGAAGCGGGGATCGAGCGTGTCGCGCAGGCCGTCACCCAGCATGTTGATGGCGAGCACCGCGAACGCCAGGCAGAAGCCCGGATAGAAGATGTTGTGGGGATAGATGCGAAACAGCGAGCGGCCTTCGGCCATGATATTCCCCCAGGTCGGGGTCTCCGGCGGGATGCCGATGCCGAGGAACGACAGGATCGCTTCGATGAGGATTGCGGACGCACAGATGAATGTGCCTTGCACGATCAACGGCGCGATCGTGTTGGGCAGCACGTGGCGCACGAGCAGCGTCGGCGTCGGCGTGCCGACCGTAATGGCCGCCTCAACGTACGGCTCCTCGCGAATCGACAGCACGATGGCGCGCACGAGGCGCACGACGCGGGGGATGTCGGGGATGACGATCGCGACGACGACCGCCACCAGCCCGGCGCGCGACAGCGAGACGACGCCCATGGCCAGCAGGATGGCCGGGATGGACATGAGGCCGTCCATGAACCGCATGATGATGCCGTCGAGCCAACGGATGTAGCCGGAGACCAGACCGATGACGAGGCCGAAGCTGACGCTGATGATCGCCACGGTGATGCCGATGATCAGTGACACGCGCGCGCCATAGACGACGCGGCTGTAGACGTCGCGGCCCAGCGTATCGGTGCCGAAGCGATGGACGAACTGCCGCTCCGTGCCGTCGTCGGCGCGGATGGTGCGCTCGACGCCCGGCTTCTTGTTGCGGAAGACGGGGTTGATCTCGGAGGGGTCGATGGTTCCCAGCAACGGCGCGAACAGGCCGATGAGGGCCAGGAAGATCACGATGCTCGCCCCGATGATGACGCTCGGATTGCGCACCACGATGCCCCATGTGCTGGGCTTGCGCGCGGCGGGCGCCGTCTCGGCGAGATCGGCGGGCAGGGCCTCGATGCTCAATAGCGGATCCTCGGGTCGAAGAAGGTGTACGTCACATCGACCAGCAGGTTGATCAGGACGTAGGTCAGCGAAAAGAGCAGGATCACGGCCTGGATGGTGGGATAGTCGCGCGCCAGCACCGCATCGACGGTGAGGCGTCCGAGGCCCGGAATGGTGAAGACCGATTCCGTCACTACCACGCCGCCGATCAGCAGCGCCACCCCGAGGCCGATCACCGTCACGATCGGCACCGCGGCGTTGGCGAGCGCGTGCCGGCGCAGCACCTTGCTTTCGGTCTGGCCCTTGGCGCGCGCAGTGCGGATGTAGTCCTCGTTCATGACCTCGAGCACGCTGGTGCGGGTGATGCGGGCGATCAGCGCGACGTAGATCACCGACAGCGTGAGCGATGGCAGGATGAGCCGCTGCAGCCAGCCGCCGATGCCCTGCTCCAGGCGCTGGTAGCCCTGCACGGGGAGCCAGTTGAGCTCGATGGCGAACACGTAGATCAGCAGGTAGCCGACGACGAACACCGGCACCGAGAAGCCGAGCACCGAGAAGCCCATGACGATGCGATCGAGCCAGCTGCCGTGCCGGTAGGCGGCCAGCACGCCGAGCGGGATGGCGATCGCCACGGCGAGGATGAGCGTGAAAACCGCGAGCGACAGCGTCGGCTCCAGCCGGTCGGCGATCAGCTCGGCCACCTGCTTCTTGAAGAAGAACGATTCACCCAGATCGCCTTGCAGGGTCTTGGTCGACCAGATCACGAATTGGGTGATGATCGGCTGGTCCAGGCCGAGCCGCTTCCTGATCTCGGCCACCTGCTCGGAGTTGGCGTTGTCGCCGGCGATGATGGCGGCGGGATCGGAGGGCGTGAGGCGCAGCATCAGGAACACGAGAACCGCGACGATGAACATCACGGGGATCGTCGCCGCCAGCCGGCGCAGGACGTAGGCGAACATTAGGTCCTATCCGCTGCGGACCGAGCCGGCGGCGTTCGCATGCCGCCGGCTCGGTCCAAGCTCACTTGATCGCGATGTTCCAGAACACCGGCACCGGCGTCGTCAGGATGCCGTCCACGCTCTTTCTGGCAGCGATCGGCTGATACCATTGGCCGAGATTGATGTGCGAGGTCGTCTTGGTGGCCTGGATTTGCACGGCCTCAGCGATGGCTTTCTGCTTGGCCGGGTCGGTCTCGCGGGCAAAGTCGTCCCTGAGTTTCTCCATCTCGGGATCGCACGGCCAGCCGAACAGGGCCTTTTCGCACGACGAGTTGAAGAAGGCGGCCATCACCGGATTGGTAATATCTGCCGCCACCCAAGACGTCAGGAAGGCATGCCAACCGCCCGCATTGGCCGGGTCTTTCTTGGCGCGTCGGGCGACGACCGTCTGCCAGTCCATCGACTGCATGTCGACTTTGAAGCCGGCCTTCTCGAGCAACGACTTTGCGACCGGAGCCAAATTGGTGAGTACGTCGAGATCAGTCGAGTGCATGAGGACGATGGGCGTACCGTCGTAGCCGGCTTCCTTCAAAAGCTCCTGGGCCTTCTTGAGGTTCGACTCGAGGAGACCATCCATTCCCTTTTCGGTGGCGAGCGCGGTGCCGCACACGAACATCGCCTTGCACGTCTTGTAGTAGTCCGGATCGCCGATCACGGCGTCCAGGAAATCCTTCTGGTTGAAGGCATACCAGAGGACCTGCCGAACCTTCGGATTGTCGAACGGCTTCTGCAACTGGTTCGGCCGGAAAGTGTACTGATTGCCGAGCGGGTTGTAGTCCCACAGCTTGATATTGCCGTCTTTTTTCAGAATCGGCAGGAGATCGTGCTTCGGCGTCTCGATGTAATCGATCTCGCCGGCGAGCAGCGCGTTGATGGCCTGCTGATGGTCAGAGATGGCCCGCCACTCCACGCGGTCGACCTTCACCACCTTGCCTCCGGCGAGGCCCGAGGCCGGCTCCGCGCGCGGCTTGTAGTTCGGGTTCTTGACGTAGACCGTCTTGTCGCCGGGCTTCCACTCGTCACGCTTGAAGATGAAGGGGCCCGAGCCGGTAAAGTCGGAGATCTGGGCACCGGGATCGGTGTCGGCCACACGCTTGGGCATCATGAAGGGGACATTGGAGGAAGGCTTGCCGAGCGCCGTGAGGACGAGGCCGGTGGGCTCCTTCAGCTTCATCAAGAATGTCTTGGTGTCCTTCACTTCGAGACCACCGACAAACGAGAAGAGCTTTTGTCCGAGCGCGTCCTTTTTGCTCCAGCGATTGAGCGAGGCAACGCAGTCCTCGGCGGTAACGGGCTGGCCGTCGTGCCACTGCAGGCCGTCGCGCAACGTGAACGTGTGCGTGAGCTTGTCGGCCGACGCCTCGTACTTGTCGACCATCTGCGGTTTGACCTCGCCCTTCTCGTCCTGCGAGAACAGCGTGTCGTAGACCATGTAGCCGTGGTTGCGCACGATGTAGGCGGTGGTCCAGACCGGGTCGAGGATCTTCAGATCCGAGTGCATGACGACGCGCAACGTCTTCTGAGCATGCACGGGTGCGGCAAACCAGGTCGCAGCCAGGATGGCAAAGGCCGCAACGAGGTACTTATGCAAGTAGCCCATTTTCCACTCCAGTTGGTGGTCGAACAGATCCAGCTCGTCACGAGACGCCGGCAGCGGGACTGAGCCGCCGCACGCATCTCGCTCATGCAGGATAACACTACGGCGGCTTGCCGGGTGTCAAAGCCTAGATGTGTCGCGCTTTTTGCCATTCTGCCCGCCGGGTCAGCACCCGACAGCTGGCGGCCGCGGCTTTTCGGGGCTTCCGTTTTGCACGCATCGCTCTAGGGTGGTGACCGAAAATCCCCCGGAACCCAGGAAATCCTATGCCCATCGTCAACCGCGTCGCCGACATGCATGACGAGATCGCAGCCTGGCGACGCGACTTTCACGAGCATCCCGAGATTGGGTTCGAGGTGCAGCGCACGGCGGGCATTGTCGCCGACAAGCTCAGGGCATTCGGCTGCGACGAGGTCGTGCCGGGCATCGGCAAGACGGGGGTGGTCGGCGTCATCAAGGGGCGCAGCATGACCTCGGGAACGGTGGTCGGGCTGCGCGCCGACATGGACGCCCTGCCGATTCTCGAGATGACCGGGGTGCCCTACGCCTCCAAGACGCCCGGCAAGATGCACGCCTGCGGCCACGACGGTCACACGGCCATGCTGCTCGGCGCGGCAAAGTATTTGTGCGAGACGCGCAACTTCGATGGCACCGCCGTCGTCATCTTCCAGCCGAACGAGGAGGGCCTGACCGGCTCGCGCGCCATGATCGAAGACGGGCTGATGGAGCGCTTCGGCATCCAGCAGGTGTTCGGCATGCACACCTCCCCCAGTCACGAGCTCGGCAAGTTCGCCATCTGCGCGGGCCCGATGCTGGCAGCGTGCGACAAGTTCACCATCGAGATCACCGGCAAGGGTGCGCACGCCGCGCGTCCGCACGAGGGCATCGACCCCGTGGTGGTAGCCGCGCAGACGATCATGGCGCTACAGACGATCGCCTCGCGCACCATTGATCCGCTCGAGGCGGTGGTGGTCTCCACCTGCATGGTGCGCGCCGGCGATGCCTTCAACATCATCCCGCAGAGCGTGGGCCTGACCGGCACCATCCGCACCTTGAGCGAGGCCGTGCGCCGTCAGACCCACGCCCGGCTGAGGACGATTGCGGAAGGCACCGCGGCGCTGTTCGGCGGCAAGGCCGAGGCCGCCTTCGAGGGCGACGTGCCGGTGACCGTCAACGACGCCGAGAAGACCAAGTTCGCCTCCGGGGTGGCCCGCGGGATCGTCGGCGAGGGCAACGTCAAGGACATGCGGCCGATCATGGGCGCGGAGGACTTCTCGCATATGCTGAACAAGCGCCCCGGCGCCTTCATCATGATCGGCAACGGCATCGGTCCGGGGCTGCACAACCCGGGCTACAACTTCAACGATGCGGCCATTCCGCTCGGCGTGTCCTATTGGGTGCGGCTGGCCGAGACGGCGATGCGGGCGTGAGCGTCGGAGCAATGGGGTCAGACCCTACAGCTCTGTTCCCACCGAAGACGGCTTGCGTGCAGAGGGTCTGACCCCATCACGCCAGCGTCTCCATCAGGCCCTGCATGAGACGGGTGCCCGGCTCGATCGAGGAATAGAGCAGGTGCTCGTCATTGGTGTGGGCGCCGTCGCCGTCCACGCCCAGGCCGTCGAGCGTGGCGATGCCCCTGGCGGCGCTGAGATTGCCGTCGGACCCGCCGCCTGACAGGCCGGCGCTCTCCAGCTTCAGGCCGATGCGGGCGGCGATCGCAGCCGCCTTGGCGAACAGAGCCAAGCCCCGCGCATCGGCCGGGAACGGCGGTCGGTTGAGGCCGCCCGTCAGCGTCATCTCGACATCGGGGTCGCCGGCCTCGAGCGCGCGGAAGCGTTGCTCCAGCTCTGCCGCGGCCTCCAGGTCGCGCACGCGCATGTCGACGTGGATGGTGCAGAATTCCGGGATGACGTTGACGCCGGTGCCGCCGCTGACGAGGCCTACGTTGGTGGTGATGCCGCGGGCGTAGTCGGTGAAGCCCTCGACCTGCTGGATGATCCCGGCCATGGCGCGGATGGCGCTGCGGCCCTTCTCGTGGTTGGCGCCGGCGTGGGCTGGACGGCCGCGCACGCGGATCACGTAGCGCCCGGTGCCCTTGCGTTGCGTCACGACCTTGCCGCCGGCGCGCTTGGGCTCGGTCACCAGCACGTAGCGGTTGCGGACCGCCTCGTCCTCGATGGCGCGGCGCGAGGTGACGCTGCCGACCTCCTCGTCCGGCGTAAACAGGAACGTGAGCGGCAGCGGCTTGGATGCGCCACCGCGGGCGAGGTTGCGGAAGGCGGCGACGGCGAGCGCGAGGCCGCCCTTCATGTCGTAGATACCGGGGCCGTACACCTTGTCGCCGTCGCGGCGATAGGGCAGGGCGCCGGTCAGCATGCCGAGCGGGTGCACGGTGTCGACGTGGCTCAGCACCAGGATGCCCGGCTCGCGGCGCTCGGGGTCGCAGCGCACGCGCAGCATGTCGCCGAACCGCTCGTCGAGCCTGATGCGCTCGCGCACCGCGCCGGTGCCCTCGAACCAGCCGTCGATGGCATCGAGCACCCGGTTCACGCCGGGCGGATCGCTGGTCGGACTTTCGACGCGGGTGATGCGCTCGATGTCGCCGAGAATGGCACCGGCATCGATGCGGCAATCGAGGTAGGTGGCCATCGCCATGCTTCCTGTCGGGAGGCGGGAGACTGGAACGCAGGGATCGATGGCATGGACGAAATTGGTCCGCAAGGGATCGCCACGACGTGCCGGGGGGAACCGATCGGATAGGGCGGCGTTAACTGGCCGACCTATGGCGTGGGGTTGGGTGGCTTCGCCATCCCTCGCTCGCATAGGCAAGAGCTCGCAATTGTCTGGAAGCCGTTAACAATCCCTTCGGTCCCCACCCGTATCCTTCCGCGTGTGGGGAGCACACAAAGTTTGGGTGCCCGCAAGCCATGTCCCGCGTCATTCCCCGCTCCGTCCTCTTCCTCGCCGCTCACCTGCTCTTCATCGGCACCGCCATTGCCGTGGCCTCCCTCAACTGAGGCCAGGGCAGCCGGTTAGCGCCGCGCGACCTCGTCGAACACCTGGCCGAACTCCACCGCGCCGGGCTTCTTGATATTGACCTCCATGCGGTCGTTGAGGGCGCGCAGCAGCTCGGCTGCGGTTTTGTCCCGCACGATGGTGTTGCGGTAATAGCCAGCCTCGCTGAAGAAATTCGTGGTCGGCATGTCGCGGGCGACCGGCGTCATCATCTCGAGGCCGGTGCGCGGGCCTGCCAGGTTCATCAGCTCGATCTCCGAGCCGCTGAGCGAGTTCCGCCCGGCTTTGACCGCGTCCTCCTGCAGCCCCTTCAGCTTCAACACCTGCAGCCAGGGGCCGACGTCCGCGTCCATGTTCAGGGTGTGGATGCCGAGGCCAGCCGGCGTGCCGCCAAAGCGCACGTGATGGCTCCATTCGTTCGGCACCGAGCGGGCCGATCGCAGCATGCGCCGCAGGATCGCGGCCTTGGCCTTCAAGGCCTCGGCGCGCTCGCGCGGCGTGCCGGGCGCGGCTGCCATCGCCGACAGCCGCTTGATGAAGGCCTCGCCGTTCCGGACCAGCTCGCTCGTGGAGTTGGCATGCAGCAGTTGCGCATAGCCGAGCGCCGAGGAGATCGGCCGGCCCTGCCTGGTGATGGGATTGATGCCGGACTGCATGTCGTAGGTGCCCTGCCCGCCGGTCTCGAGCGCATAGATGCGCACGACCTGGTCCTTGGTCAGCCCGACGGCGAGCGCTTCCATCGCGTATCGGCGCTTGAACTCCCGCTCGGTGGTGGGCGTCGGCACAAAGCCGTATTGCTCCTTCGCGCTCTCCAGAAAATCGGCGACGTTGGCGAGCGGCGTTGGCGGCACCGGCGGCTTGACGGCGGTGACGATCTTGGCGATGTCGGGCGGCAGCTCGGGCCCTGCGTATTTCGGTGGTTGCTGGGCGACGTAGTCGTCCGCCGCATACGTCTGGCCGAGCAGGTGTTTGGCCCTGCGCGCATCCCGCTTGGTGTCGACGCGGTCCCAATAGGTGCGATGCTGGCGGTCGAACTGTGTCTTGGCCTTGCTGTAGGCGAGATAGGTCGCGCGCTGCGCCGGGGTGAGCTTGGCTGCCAGGTCCTTGCTGATCTCTTGCGCGCCCGCGCTGCCCGGCCACAGCCACACGCTCGACGCTGCAGCGCACAACGCCTTCACGCAGGCGCGCCGGCTCGAAACAGCAAGGTTCGTCCGCGTCATCGAATCACCATGCCATCACCCCGGGAGCGGAATGTTGACGGCCGGCTCCGCTCCGAGAAAATGTCGCCGCAGTACCTCGCGTGCCGCCTTGCCCTGGTCGAGGTCGAAGGCATTGATGACCGCCACCCGGAAGCCGCCGGGCGGCATGGAATGGCGCTCCGGCGGTCGGTCCTCGTGGAACGTGATCTGCACGCTGGAGATGCCGGGCATGCCGGCGACCTCCTGCACCAGCGCCGGTTGGGGATGGCGATAGCGTCGCCCGTTCGGCCCACACAGCACCAGGCTGAACCCGTCGCGCCGGTCGCCGTCGGCGAACCGCCATTGACGGTCGCGATAGAGGGTGACGAACGCATCGATCCAGCCGGCGCCGTACAGATCGGGCCACTGGTCGGAAAGCCGCAGATGCGCCTCGATGATGCGGCCGCCGATGGTCTCCAGGTTGAGCATGCCGGTGTAGCCGCGCAGCTGCATTCTGATCCAGCCACCGCAGGCTGCCTCCAGCTCCGGATCGGCCGCGGCATGGACGGTCCAATAGTCGAACATGCCTTCGCCCACGGCGACCCCGGTCACGTGCCGCCACCACCGCGGCTCGCCGTCCACCACCGCGACGTCGGTCGAGACGTGCCGGCCCTCCAGCAATGTCATCCACAGGTGGCCGGGGCTGTGATGGCGGTCGTAGTCTTCGGCCGAGCGCAGGATGCGGCTGCCGGCGCCGAGCCCGCGGAAGTTCATGATCGGCTTGGAGAACACCGGAAAGCGCGGCGGTTGTGTGCCATGCGGGCCGGCCGCCAGGCCCTGGCTCAGCGCCACCTGCAGCTTGTCGAATACCCAGCGGTGGGCTGGGTTCCACTCCCACGCCTCGGGATCGTCGGTGGGAATGAACAGGTCTGCCGGACAGTCGACGGCGTCGAAGAACTGGTGGCGCCACGGCGCGGGCTCGATGATGGGCACGGTGGCGGTCCTTCGGTCGGTGCGCGCCAACCTAGCGGCCGGGCAGGTCGCCGTCGACGCATCCGCAGGGTTGCAAAATTCGCAGGCAGCCGTGGCGCCCGAATGGGCCTATATTTGCTCCATCAGATCACAGAGAGCCATGCACGATGACAAGCTCCGCCTCCGAGACTCCGCTCAAGGCCTACTGGCAGCCCGGCTGCACCAGCTGTCTGCGCATGAAGGAATTCCTCACCAAGCACGGCGTGCCGTTCGTCTCGGTCAACGTGCTCGAGAGCAAGGACGGCTTTGCGGAGCTGGCGGCGCTCGGCATCCGCAGCGTGCCGATCGTGCGCCGCGGCACGGACTGGGCGAACGGCCAGGTGCTGCGCGACGTGGCGCGCGTCGCCGGCATCAAATGGGGCGGCGCCCAGGTGCTGCCGGTTCCCGAGCTCGTTGCCCGCCTCTCCATCATCCAGCAGGCCGCGCAGCGTTTCTTCGGCCAGCTGCCGGAGGAGGCGCTCGGCCGCATGCTGCCGAACCGCCCGCGCAGCTATGCCCAGCTCGGCTATCACATCTTCAACATCGCCGATGCGTTCCTCGAGCACGAGGTGCAGGGCCTGCCCCTCAAGGAGGGCGCCTACAGTCGCGTGCCGCCCCCGCAGATGCAAACCAAGGCGCAGATCCTGGACTATGGGCGGGACGTGGCCGCGCGCCTGACGGCCTGGTCGAACGGCCCCGGGCGGACCACGGACTTCGAGCGCAAGGCCAACGTCTACTACGGCGACGTGACCCTGCACGAGTATCTGGAGCGCACCACCTGGCATTCCGGCCAGCACGTGCGCCAGCTGATGATGGTGCTGGGCCAGCTCGGCATCACGCCCGACAAGCCGATCGGCAAGGAGGCCTTCGACGGCCTGCCGATGCCCGACAAGGTCTGGGACGACGAGAAGCCCGCCGCGGCCTGAGGCTGCCTTCGGCTGGCGTGGATTCCCGCCTACGCGGGAATGACGTCGCGGACTTGATCAGCGACGTTGATTGTGTGCCGGGCGGTTGTGGGTCAGCAAGCTGAACCAGAAAACAGCATGCAGCCGGGCGTCCAGCTCTTCCTGTGTGGCATCGCCTCCACGATCGGCCACTTCGATGGAGCGATCCAGCTCGGCGCGATCGGAATCGCTCATCGTATCGAAAAACCGCGTGCGCCTGCGAGGCTCTCAGCAATCTCCGGCAACATCTGCTGCCGGTTGGGATCAGGCCCGGGGCAGGCGGCGCCCGACTCGCGCCTCGGATGCTCATGCGCCACGGCGGTGCGTCACGCCTTCAATTTCGGATCGAGCCAGTCGCGCAGCGCATCCCCGAACAGGTTGAACCCGAATACGGCGAGCGAGATGGCGATGCCCGGAAAGATCGCGACCCACGGCGCGCTCTCCGCATACTCCTGCGCGCCGCCCCGCAGCATCAGCCCCCAGGCCGGAACCGGCTCCTGGACGCCGAGCCCCAGGAATGACAGCGACGCCTCGATCAGGATCGCCTGGCCGACGGCCGCCGTCATCATGATGATGTAGGGCGCCATCACGTTCGGCACCATGTGGCGGAGCACGATGCGGGTGTGGCTGAAGCCGCAGGCGCGCGCGGCATCGATGAACGGCGTCTCGCGCACGGCGAGCGCGCTGGACCGCACCACGCGCGCGCAGCGCGGGATGAAAGGGATCGTGATGGCCAAGATGACGTTGTGCGTGCCCGTGCCGAAGATCGACACCACGGCAAGCGCGAGGATGACCAGCGGGAACGCCATCAAGACGTCCATGATGCGCTGGAAGACGAGATCGAAGCGCCCGCCGAAGTAGGCGCTGGCGACGCCGAGCACGAGCCCCAGCGTTGCCCCGACGAAGGCCGAGACGAAGCCGACCAGGAGCGCCGTGCGCGCGCCGTAGACGATGCGCGTGTAGAGATCGCGCCCGAACTGGTCGGTGCCGAGCCAATACTCGGCGCCCGGCGGCTCGAGCATGGCGCCGAAATTGTTCCGGGTCGGATCATAAACGGTAACGAAGTCTGCAAACACCGCCATGAACATCATGACGAACACGACGAGGGCCCCCGCGGCTCCCAGCGGGTTCTGCACCACGAATTGCCACGCCGTGGCCCAGCGCGACGGCCTGGGCGGCGCGTATTCGGCTGTGGAGGCGGCGGGTGGGGACAGGATTGCCATGGGAGCGCCCGTCAGCGGTTGTAGCGAATGCGTGGGTCGAGCCAAGCGTAGCAGATGTCCACGACCAGGTTGGTGAAGGCAAAGATGGCGACCACCAGCATCACCAGTGCCTGGGTCATGTTGTAGTCGTGGTTGGAGATGGACTCAACGAACAGCTTGCCGAGGCCGTTGAGATTGAACACCTGCTCGGTAACGACCAGCCCCCCCATCAGGAACGCGAACTCGATGCCGATGATGGTGATGACCGGCAGCAGCGCGTTGCGCAGCGCGTGCCGTCGCACGATCAACTTGCGGAAGACGCCCTTGGCGCGCGCGGTGCGCACGTAGTCCTCGCGCAGCACCTCGAGCATGGCCGAGCGGGTCATGCGGGTTGCCACCGCGGAGTAGCGATAGCCGGTCGCCAGCGCCGGCCAGATCAGCATGCTCAGGTTGTGCAATGGATCGATCCAGATCGGCACGTAGGTGATGGGCGGCATCCAAGCCACGCCGAACCAGGCCTTGGAGGTGATGAGGATGCCCAGGATGATCAGGATGCCGAGCCAGAAGGACGGCACGGCGACGCCGGCAATGGAGAAGGCGCGGACCAGGTAGTCGATCCAGGTGTTCTGCTTCACGGCCGAGATCGTGCCGAGCGGGATGGCGAGCAGGACCGCCGTCAGCGTGGCCATGATGGCGACCTGCAGCGACAGCTGGAAGCGCAGGCCGATCTCATCGATGATCGGCCGGCCGGTCCACATCGACTTGCCGAAATCGAAGATGACCAGGCCCTTGAGGAACTGCAGGAACTGCACCAGCATCGGCTGATCGGTGCCGATTTCTGCCCGGCAGTTGCGCAAGACTTGCGGGTCCATACCGCCGCCCGTCGCAAGCCGAAGCACGCACACGTCGCCGGGAATGAGGCGCATCAGGCAGAAGACCAGCACGGCCGCCCCGAACAAAGTCGGGATCATCAGCAGCACGCGCTTGAGGATGTAGTAGTACATGGTTTCCGAATCGGATCCCGCCGCCTGCTCGGCCGGCCGCGCATCAGGCGCGGCCGGCGGCAGGTGTGAAGCGGCGCGGCGGGCGCGTGGCTCCTACTTGTCGATCCAGACGACCGATAGGTCCTGGTTCAGGTAGTGGCTGGGCGTGATCTTCCAGCCTTTCATGTAGGAGCGGTGCGCGATGATGCGATACCACCACAGCGTGATGAAGTTGTGGGCCTGATCATCCAGCACGCGCTTCTCGTAGGCCCGCATCAGCCGCCTCTGCTCGGCTTCGTCGCCCGTCTGGTTCATGGCCTCGTACAGCTTGATCAGCTCCGCGTCCTCGAACTTGCCGTACTGGTCGCCGGCATTGGGGAGAAACTTCGAGGTATCGACCAGCGGATTGACGATCGACTGGCAGTTGAAGTCCATCGTCACATCGAAGTTGCCGGCGTCCAACGAAGCGTAGAACGGGCCCGTAGCCTCGACCTTTTGCTCGACTGTGATGCCGACCTGCTTCCACTGATCGATCAGCCAGGTGCCGACGATCGTGTAGGGCTGGTCGATGCCGCGATTGGCGAGCGTGAACTTGAGATCGCTGACGCCGGCTTCTTTCAACAGGCGCTTGGCTTCCTCGCGCGACTTGTTGATGTCGGGCCAGTAGCCCGCAAGCTTCTCGAGCTCCGCCTTCGTCGCGGCCAGTGGATGGCCCGGGAAGGCCACACCGCCGACGGCCTTGACGACGGCGATCTTGGAGAGGTCCTTGGAGCCGCCCCAGCGATCGACCGCCAGCGTCAGCGCTTTGCGCACGCGCACGTCGTCGAATGGCTTCTTCTGGTGGTTGGGCGTGATGAGCAGCGAGCAGTTCCAGTCACTCTCCTGCACGGTGATGTCCTTGCCGAGCGCGGCCACGAGGTCGTCGCGGCTCTTCGGCGGCAGGCCGCGGAACTCGGCGGCCGCCTGGTCGCCGCGGATCGCCTGCACCCTGAGCGGCTGGGTCTTGGCGAAGATCGCCTCGAAGCCGTCGAGGTAGGGTTTGCCCTGGTGGTGGTAGTCGGCATAGCGCTTGCCGCGCACGAGCGCGCCTGCCTCGCGCGTCTCGAACACGAACGGGCCGGAGCCCATCACGTTCTTCTCGTACCAGCGCTGGTCCTTATCGAGGATCGCCTTCGAGTAGATGAAATTGTAGGGCGTGGCGAGCGAGGGGAGGAACGCCCCCGAGGGGTGCTTGAGCTTGAACACGACCGTCTCGTCGTCGGGGGAGGTGACGCTCTCCACCATGCTGAATTGCGCCTTGCGGGCGCTGGAGATGCCCTGCGGCGGGAAGACGATGCGCTGGAAACTCGCGTGCACGTCCTTGGCGGTCAGCGGTGAGCCGTCGTGGAACTTGACACCCTTGCGAAGCTTGTAGGTGTAGGTCTTGCCGCCGTCGGTCGGATTGGGCATCTCGGTGCACAGGTCGCACACGAACTGGAGGCTGTTGGGGTCCTCGGGGTTCGCCCGGATCAGCGTGCTGTAGAACGGCGCAATCGGATGGATCAGGGCGAAGGTCGTCTCCTTGTGCCCGTCGAAGCTCGGCGGCTCATCCGGCACGACGAATTTCAGGATGCCGCCCTTCTTGGGGGTCTCAGCCTGGGCGGGTAGCGCTGCAATCGGCACCGCCAGCAGTCCGGCCACCATCGGAATGATAGATTTCCAGCTTAGGCTGCGCATGTCTGGTCCTCCCAGTAGGTTTTTTCTTGCTGGCCGCCGGCACCGACGCCGGATGGCAAGCAGCTACCATCATCCATATCGGCCGACTTTTCAAATGCCCATTCGGCTGCGGGTATCGAAATGCGGCTCGCAAACCGTTATGGGTTAAGAACACTGCGCAGAAATGCGCAAGGTGGGATCTGCCCCAAAATGCAGCAGGATGCGGTTTGGGGCCTGGCAATGACCGCAGCGATCTGAGGATTGGGGCATGAATCCGGGAGCAAGACTGAGAAAGGCGTTGGCCGGCAAGGGGCTGATCACGGCTCCCGGCGTCTACGACATGATTTCCGCAAGAATCGCCGACGGGCTCGGCTTCAACGCGCTTTACATGACTGGATACGGCGTGTCCGCGTCGCTCGGGCTGCCGGACGCAGGGCTCGTCAGCTACACCGAGATGCGCGACCGCGTCGCTCAGATCTGTCAGGGCACATCGACGCCGGTCATTTGCGACGCCGATACCGGTTTCGGCGGTCTCCTCAACGTCGAGCGCACGGTGAAGGGCTACGAGGCCGCCGGCGCCGCCGGCATCCAGCTCGAGGATCAGGCCTTTCCCAAGAAGTGCGGGCACACGCCGGGCCGCCGCGTGGTGCCGATCGAGCAGATGGTGCGCAAGCTCGAGGTCGCAGTGGCGAGCCGCACCTCCCCCGACTTCCTGATCGTCGCCCGCACGGACGCCCGCACCAGCCGCGGCCTCGATGAGGCGCTGCGGCGCGGGGAGGCCTATGCCAAGGCCGGCGCCGACATCCTCTTCATCGAGAGCCCCGAAAGCGAGGAGGAGATGGCGCGCATCGGCCGGAGTTTCGATACGCCGATCATGGCCAACATGGCCGACGGTGGGCGCACGCCGATTCTGCCGAGGAGGCGGCTCGAGGAGCTCGGCTACAAAATCGCGATCTTTCCTGCCACCGGCTTCCTCGCCACCGCCAAGGCGCTGTCGCAGGTCTACGGCGTGCTGAAGGAGACGGGCTCGAGCAACACCCTGGGCGCCGAGCTTTACTCATTCGACAGCTTCTGCCGCATGGTCGGTTTCGAGCACGTCTGGGAGTTCGACAAGCGCTGGCCGGAAGAGTGAGCCGCGCTCATCGCGGTCGCAGCTTGGCCCGCGGCAAGCCCGCGATCGTGCCGTTGTGCTCACCGAGCTTGGGCGCGCGGCTGCGGATCTGGGGCCGCTTGCCGTCGAGCGACAGGGGCAGACTCATCAGCTCGAGATCGAGATCCGGCACCGGCTGCAGCATGCCGAGCGCGGCCGTCTGCGCGTGCTCCTTCATGTCGCTCATGTCTTGGATCGGCGCGCATGGCACGCCGATCTTCTCCAGCCGCGACACCCACACCGCGCTCGGGTGCTGAAGCATGATCTCGCTGACCATGGCGATCAGCGTCGCCTTGTTGGCGACGCGATCGGGGTTGGTCTTGAAGCGGGGGTCCTGCGCCCAGCCGGGATGCCCGACCTCGGCTGCGAACTTGGCAAACAGCCGGTCGTTGGCGGCCGCGATGATGACCTGGCGGTCTGCCGTGTCGAAGGCCTGGAATATCACCACGCCGAGGCTCCCGCTCGGATGCCGCTCGGGCAGCTGGCCGCTCGCCCGGTAGCGCGCAAAATGCACGGTCAGCAGGCCCAGCGCCGTCTCGTACAGCGAGGCATCGACGACGCAGCCCGTGCCGGTCTTCTCGCGCTGCAGCAGCCCGGCGATGCAGCCGAGCGATGTCCACACGGCGCTGCCGAGGTCGAGCACCGAGGTGCCGATGCGCACGCCCGGCCGGTCGGGATAGCCATTGATGGAGAAGAGGCCGGAGAACGCCTGCACCATCGGCTCGTAGCCGGGGTTGCGCTGCATCGGACCGCCCGGCCCGAAGGCCGAGAGGTTGCAGTAGACCAGGCGCGGATTGAGCCCCCGCATACGGTCGCTGCCGAGGCCCAGCTCATCCATCACGCCGGGCCGCAAGTTGTGCAGCAGCACGTCGCACGTCTTCACGTAGCCTTCGAGCCAGGCGATGGCCTCCGCATCCTTGAGGTCGAGCGTGATGCCGCGTTTGTTGACGTTGAGCGCGTGGAACGTCGCCGACGTATCGCGCCAGAACGGCGGCCCCCAGCCGCGCGCGTCGTCGCCGGTGTCGGGCCGCTCGATCTTCAAGACGTCGGCGCCCAGCATGGCCAGGATGTAGCCGGCGTAGGGGCCGGCGATGTTGTTGGCGAGTTCCGCCACCTTCACGCCCGTCAATGGCAGCATGTGTTTCCCCTGCAATGCTCTTGCCTGCTCACCGTCCCGTGAAGTTCGGCGCGCGCTTCTCCAGGTAGTGCGCGATGCCCTCGCGGAAATCCTCGGTGTCGCGGCAGGCTTCCTGCTCGCGGTTGGCGATCCGGGTCGCCTCGGCCAGCGACTGGAGCATCGCCTCGTAGACCTGCTTCTTGATGATGCGGACGGAGCGCGGGGAGGAGAGGCTGGCGAGCTCGGCGGCACGCGCCTGCATGGCAGCGGCGAAGCCCTCGGCGGGCAGCACGCGCACCAGGCCCATGCGCTCGGCCTCCTCGGCTTCCACGTTGCGTGCGGAGTACAGCAGGTCGAGCGCGTTCATCGGCCCGATCAGCCGCGGCAGCATCCAGGAGGCGCCGTGCTCGGCAATCAGTCCGCGCCGCGCGAACGAGGTGGTGAGCTTGGCGCCAGCCGCCATGTAGCGGATGTCGCAATAGAGCGTGATGACGAAGCCGATGCCGGCGACGGGGCCGTTGATGCCGGCAAGGATCGGCTTCCTCACGGCCAGCATATAGCTGACACGCTGGGCGAAGTTGGCATCCAGGCCCTCGGTCGGCGCGTCATCCTGTGTCCTGAGCGTGCTCTTGCCCGCCGCCGCCGCCGACAGCCGCGACATGTCGGCGCCCGCGCAGAAGCCGCGACCTGCGCCGGTCAGCACGATCGCCCGCACCCCATCGTCGGCGTCGGCCTTGGCGAAGGCCTCGCGCAGCTCCGCGCCCATCTGTTGGGTATAGGCGTTGAGCCTGTCGGGGCGGTTGAGCGTGATGGTCGCGACCCGGTCCTCGACCTTGTAGAGGAGTTCCTGCCAGCCCTGGCTCATTGTGCGCTCCCGTCAGGTGATCTTCGCGCTGATCGGCAAAGTTCCAGACGGGAGTATAGAAGGCGGCGCGCGGTCGGCGCCACCGCGACGTCACGGGGAGGCGAACGGCCGGTGCTCAGCTCCGCCGCCGCACAACGAACTCTGCGGCGGCGCGCAGACCGTCGGCCCGCGTGCCGAACGGCTCGAGCGCGGCCAGCGCCTCGGCCTCGAGGGCGGCCAGGCGCTGCCTGGCCGCTTCCACGCCCAGCACCGCCACCAGCGTGGCCTTGCCGGCATCCTTGCGGGTCGCCTTGCCGACGGCGGCTGCGTCGCCCTCGACGTCGAGCAGGTCGTCGGCGATCTGGAAGGCGGCACCGAGCCGTTCGCCGTAGCGCGCCAAGGCCTGGCGCTCGGGCGGCTTGGCCCGGCCGAGGATGGCGCCGGCGGCGCACGCGTAGCCGATCAGCGCGCCGGTCTTCATGGCTTGCAGGCGCTGCACGTGCGCGAGGTCCGGCATCGGCGGCAGGCCCAGCTTGTCGGCCTCCAAATCGAGGCACTGCCCACCGACCATGCCGCCGGCGCCAGCGGCCCGCGCCAGACCGGCGACCAGTTCGGCGCGTACACCTACGTCGGGATGCGTCGCCGGCTCCGACAGCTGCTCGAAAGCAATCGTCAGCAGCGCGTCGCCGGCGAGGATCGCGGTCCATTCGTCGAAGGTCTTGTGCACCGTCGGCTTGCCCCGGCGCAGATCGTCGTTGTCCATGGCCGGCAGATCATCGTGCACCAGCGAGTAGCAATGCACGCATTCGAGCGCGGTCGCCGCCGACAGCGCTGACTCGGCCGGCACGCCGAATATCCGGGCGCATTCCATGACGAGGTATGGGCGCAGCCGCTTGCCGCCGCCGAGTGCCGCATGGCGCATGGCGTCGACCAACCGCCGCGGAGCGCCTGCAGCGGCGACGTCATCGAGGAGGCCGGTCAGGCGCCCCTCGACCAGCCGCACCGTTCGCTCGAGCTGTTGGCTGAACACCATGCTGGTCCCATATGTTGCCGTTGCACAGCTTTCGCGGCCGTGCCGTCCGCGTGCCTTTTTTTAGCGATCCGGTGCGGACGGCGATACAGAATCCAGAGCGATTGCCAAATCGACGCTCGGGTGAAGGGACGTTACGTGGACGAACGCGCTGGCGATCGCGAGCCGGGGCCGCCCGATACGGACGGCGGCGCCGAGCCTGTACCGCCAGGGGCCGGGCCGGCGCAGGTCGCGCCGAGCGGGCCCGCAACCGGTCGGTTGCCACCGGAAGCCCCTTTGCCCTATGCGCTGCTGCCGCGGGCCGCCGGGGGCGGGGCGGGAGCCGTCGCCGCGCTGGTCATGCTGGCGACCGGGCCGAAGGTTGACGATCCAGCACCAGAGCCGATCCAGGCGGCCGATCCAATCCTCGAGGTCGATGCAGCCGCGCCTCCCGCTCTCGAAACGCCACCACCCGCTGAGCCAGCTCCCATCGTCGTCGAGCCGGCCGCTATCGAGCCGCCTGAAGCGCATGTCGAGCCTGCAACGCTCGCCGAGGTCCTGGCGCCTCAACCTCCAGCACCCGTCCTGATCCGGCTGACGATCCCGACGGTCGAGCCGGTGCGCGCGCGCGCGCCGATCGAGCGCGAACCTCCTGGATTGATGCGCGCGGTGCCGGGTCCGCCGCCGATGCCTCCCTCGCCAACAGCTCCCGGGCCCTCATTCGAAGCCTTCCCGGCGCCGCCCCGCCACCCGCTGCCGCGTACGCCGACGATCGGCGATCTGCGCCGCTACCTGCGGCTGGCAATCTGGGGCGCGGCAGGCCTGATGCTGGCATATATAGCCCTGCTCTTGACGCTGGTCGTCCTCTACCGCTTCGTTGATCCCCCGACCTCGACGCTCATGCTGGGACAGCGCCTCACCGGCACGGCCATCCGGCATCGCTGGGCGCCGCTCGAGCGCATCTCGCCCAATCTGCGTCATGCCGTGATCATCTCGGAAGATGGCAGCTTCTGCCGCCACCACGGCGTCGATTGGGGCGAGCTGGCGGAAGCCATCGACAACGCCCGCGACGGCGTCGCGCGGGGCGGCAGCACCATCTCGATGCAGGTGGTCAAGAACCTGTTCCTGTGGCCATCGCGCAGCTACGTGCGCAAGGCGATCGAGATCCCGATGGCCTATCTCATCGAGGCGGCGTGGTCGAAGCGCCGCATCCTCGAGATCTATCTCAACATCGCCGAATGGGGTCCCGGAATATTCGGCGCGGACGCTGCCGCCCTCTACCATTTCAGGAAGCCGCCATCCCTGCTGACGCCGCGCGAGGCGGCCCTGCTGGCGGTGTCGCTGCCCAACCCGTTCGAACGCGAGGCTGGCAGCCCAGGGCCCGGCACGATCCGGTTGGCGGACAACCTGTTGCTGCGGATGCGCGGCACGCAGGCCAGCGCCGGGTGCGTGCGCACACCTCAGAGCAGCCGGTAGCCGTTGGCCGATAGTCGCTGGCAATGCGCCAGGAATGCCGCTATAAGCCCGGCCAAACGACGCGCAGGCGCCTCTCTGGGCCGGCGCACGACGCCTGCCCGAATGGAGAATTGTGCGATGGCGGTTCCAAGGAAGAAAGTGTCGCGCATGAAGCGCGGAACGCGGCGCTCGGCGGACGCGCTCGCGGCGCCGATCTACGTCGAGGACAAGGAATCGGGCGAACGCCGCCGCCCGCACCATGTCGACCTGAAATCGGGCAAGTACCGTGGCCGCCAGATCCTATCACCCAAGGCCGAGGTCTGAGATAGTGGCGCCGAGAAGGTTTGTGTTGGCCGCAAGCCCGCCTGAATGGCGCCCGACGCGTCCCGCACCATGGGGATTTGCGTTACTCGACGCCGACTGTGCTGGAGGATGATATGTCGATCCGCGCCCTGCCGCTGATGGTGATCCCGCTCATTCTCTACAATGTCGTCGTGGTGTTCTCTGGCAGCGGGCCGGCAACGGGGCCTCTCGGGACAACTCTGCTGAAGGTGCCGATGCTGAAGGACGCAACCTGGGTTTTCAGCTGGGGCGACCTGATCATCTTCGTCACGATGGGGATCCTGTTTGTTGAGATCGTCAAGGCGACGTACACGTCGACCATCTCGCTGGTCGATCACGGCCTGTCGATGTTGGTATTTGTCGCCTGCATCGTCGAGTTTCTGGTGGTCAGCAACGCAGCCACGTCCGTGTTCTTCTTCGTGATGGTGGGGGCGCTGATCGACGTGGTTGCCGGTTTCACCATCGGCATCCGCGTCGCCCGCCGCGATCTGACGATCGGTGGGGAGCATTGAGCGGGCGCTAGGGCCTGTCGTCAGTTGAGCCAGAAGAGTACGCAAACCAGCGCGACGGCGGCAAGGAAAGTGTTGGCGAGCTTGTCGTAGCGGGTGGCGAGAGCGCGGTACTGCTTGAGCCTGTTGAAGAACCG
>Ga0247727_10000164_pt1 | contig 149029 bp, 144 predicted proteins | sample WisWelCaveWW1625_FD_202498 | JGI IMG/M metagenome (GOLD analysis project Ga0247727, IMG submission 202498) | Biofilm microbial communities from Wishing Well Cave, Virginia, United States - WW16-25 | ecosystem: Environmental > Aquatic > Deep subsurface > Groundwater > Cave microbial mat... | reverse complement strand
GTGACCGTGCTCCAGGGCCTGTACACCGCCCTGGCCAACACCACGATCACCGACTTCTCGCAGCCGGGAAACCCCACGGTCCTGCTGAAGGATCATCCCACGCTGGTCAACATCAATAACACGACGCTCGGCCACAAGGGCTACCGCAACAATACCAACGCCCCCACTATTACCAACATTTGGACGATTCCCGGTTACGACCGTGACCTGTACGTGGCCAACCTGGTCGGCAGCATCGCCGCCGTGATGACGGCGTTTCCCAACGATTTCGGCTTCGTGGAGTACTTCGGGTTCAACGACCAGAAGGACAGTCAGTGCGGAGGTGAATCGCTGGACCAGCGCGTGGATTGGGAATTGGACTCGTTGTACAACGGACCCGGCCAGCCGTCGTTCGGCGTGTGGCGCGAGAACCTGGGCGAGTACAGCCCGTCGGTGGCGTCGGGCCAGAACCTGCTGGACTACGAGGGCCCCGGTTTCGTGAACGACCCCGAAAGCCATGTGCTCATGCAGTCCATCCGGTATTGGCTGGGCGCGCCGGTCAGCTTTGGCGCAAACGGGACCGCGAGCGGTTCGGTCGCCAACGGCATGTTGTTCGGTTACGTCACTTACGGTACCCGCTACTTGGAGACCTATATCCAAGATGTCACCATCACGACCGGCGACATCAAGCTGAGATTCGAGGAAATCCTGGGGCACCCGGTCAGCGACGCCGAGGCCGCGGACATCCAGGTGATTCTGAGCGACCTGCTGGTGGCGTGGAACGCCTACCTGGTCAGCGGGCCGGTGGTCGTGCCCGACTCGGTCACGGTGAACCAGGACAGCGGGGCGAACACGATCAGCGTGATGGCCAACGACGCGCCACCGCCCGGCGTGTCCCCGTGGGACAACCCCAACACCGATTTCCCCACCGCGGCCGATCTCTTGAAATTGACCGTCACGGCCGTGACCCAGGGGACCCACGGCAGCGTGCAGATCGCCGCCAACGGCACCGACGTGACCTACACGCCCAACGCCGGCTTCTCCGGCACGGACAGCTTTACCTACACCGTCCGCGATCAGTCGGTCGGCACGGCCACCGCTAGCGTGTTGGTCATGGTCCCCGGCACCACCGATGTTCAAGACCCCGCGCGCGATGGTGGTGTCACTCTGCTCGAGCAGAACGCACCCAATCCGTTCGGTGCTCTGACGCTGATCCGGTATTCGCTGGCGACGCCGGAGCAGGTGACGCTCAAAATCTACGACGTGGCGGGGCGAGAGGTGACGACCCTGCTGAGGAACGAGCGCCGTCCGGCGGGTGTCCACGAGTTGGAGTTCCGTGGCACCGGGCTACCGAGTGGGACGTATATCTGCCGGCTAATGGCAGGCCGCCGGGTGGTGGAAAGGAAGATGACCTTCATCCAATAGGGCGCGGCTGGGGCTCCCCCCGGGCCTTGATGTTGGCCCCCCACTCTTCACGCAGCCCCGATCCCGGCTAGTGTTGTGCCAACTTGACTGGCCCAGTGTTTCGGATCCGCGTCAGTGGGTAGTTCATGGTGCCGACTTTCCGGTTTTGGTAGCGTGGAACTCATTCCAATACTCTGTTTCTGGGTGTAACGTGCCTGTCATAAACCGCTTGGGGCGGTGGGAGGTGCGGGATGGCGTGGCGAGGGCACGTGACGGAGTTGCAGTGGCTGGCGATCCAGGAGCATCTACCGGAGCCGCGGAAGTACCCGAAGGGTGGGCGGCCACGGGTCGACGACCGGAAGTGCTTCGAGGGACTCTTGTGGATCCTCTGGACCGGGGCGCCGTGGGCCGCGCTCCCGAAGGAGTATGGGAGCGTCACGACGTGCTGGCGTCGGCTGCAGGAATGGGAAGAGAGCAGAGCGCTTCTCGACATGCGGAGGGCGTTCCTGGCGGACCTGGCTGACGAGGAGAAGATCCGCTGGGACGAGTGCTTCGCCGACGGGAGCTTCGCGCCGGCGAAAAGGGGGCTTCGGGGTCGGGAAGACGAAGAGGGGAAAGGGAACGAAGTGGGTGGTTCTGGTCGATGGCAAGGGTACTCCGCTGGGAGCACACCTGGACTCGGCGACCCCGCAAGAGATCAGGCTCCTCGAGGCGACTCTCGCCACGGTGAAGGTGAGACGTGCTCATCGCGCCGGGCGACCACGAACACGACCGACGCGCCTCATCCTCGACAGGGGCTACGACAGCAACCCGCTTCGCGCTCGGCTCGCTCGTCGTGGCATCGAGCCGATCATCCAGGCGACGCGACGTCATCCGAACGCCACGCACCAGGATGGTCGCAAGCTTCGCAGGTACAGGCACCGCTGGATCATCGAGCGGACCTTCGCTTGGCTGGGTCACTTCCGTCGCCTCGTGGTTCGCTACGAACGCCACATCGGGAACTACGCTGGCTTCTTCCACCTCGCATGCGCGCTCCTCACGCTGCGAGGGGTTATGAAATACGTTCTAATCCAGGGTGCATGCCCCCCCAAGGAGACTTCCCCCGATCGCGTCCCTCCGCGCCTCGGACGGCGGGCGAGCCCTACCTCGATCCCGTGAAGGTCGCCGTCCTCGGCACGACCTATTTCTTCGCGGGACGACTCGGTCTCTCGCTCGCGTTCTTCCATCACAGCGCCTCCCCCGTCTGGCCCCTGACCGGGATCGCCATCGCGGCCGTGCTCCTCTTTGGGGTATCGGATCTGGCCGGGCATCTGGCTCGGGGCCTTCCTCGTCAACATCACGACCTCGTGCTCGATCCAGGCGACGACCGGCATCGCGACGGGTAACACGCTGCAGGCCTTGATCGGGGCCTTCCTGGTGAATCGGTTCGCCACTGGGGCGAGGGCATTCGAACGAGCGCCCGATATCCTCAAGTTCGTGGTTCTCGCCGCCATGCTGAGCACGACCGTGAGCGCCACGTTCGGCGTGACGAGTTTATCTCTCGTCGGGCTCGCGCCGTGGGACAAGTTCTGGCCGATCTGGACGACCTGGTGGCTCGGCGACCTGGTGGGCGCGGTGATCGTCGCGCCCCTGATCGTCATTTGGGGCACGGATCCCTGGCCTCGATGGCCGCGACGGCGGGTCGTCGAGGCCCTGGCGATGCTGGCGTCGGTGGTCGGCATCGGCCTCATCGTGTACAGCGGCGTCTTGCCCGCTCCCTTCGATTCCGCTCCTCCGAGGTTTCTTGTGATCCCCGTGCTCCTCTTGGCTGCGTTCCGATTCGACCAACGAGGGGCGGTCACGGCCGCGTTCGCGCTGTCGGTCGTCGCGGTCTTTGGGACGCTGCAGGGCAACGATCCGCTCTTCCTGAGCGATCCCAACAAGGCGCTCCTCGTCTTGCAGGCATTCCTGGGGACGGTCACGCTGACGAATCTCGTGCTCGGTGGGCGCGTATCCGAACGCGACCGCGTCGAGGCGACGCTGCTCGAGAGTCGTGAGGCGCTACGCCGTCAGTTCGACGAGTTGGAGAACCTCATACCACACCGCTCCGGTCGGCCTCTGTTTCATGGACTCCGAGATGCGCTTCGTTCGCATCAACGAACGCCTGGCGGAGATCAACGGCCTGCCCGTCGCCGATCATTTCGGGCGAACGGTGCGGGACGTTGTGCCCAACTTGGCCGACACGCTAGAGCCGATCTTCCGGAGGGTCCTCGACACGGGGGAGCCGAGCGTGGATCACGAGATCATCGGTACGACGCCCGCCGAGCCTGGGGTCGAGCGCGTTTGGCTGGCGAGTTATCACCCGGTTCGCGGGCCCCACGGCCCGGTGCACGGGATCAGCGTGGTCGTCCAAGACATCACCGAACTGAGGAAGGCGGAGACCGAGAGGCCCAGTTCCGTCCTATCGTAGGGTCTTCCCTCAGGCCGGCATGAACAGAATGAAGTACTGATACGGCAGAAGCCCCTCCTCTCGCTGCAGCCGAAACCCGGCCGCCGTCATCTCCTCGATGACCAACTCGCGCGCGATGCGGTGTTCAAGCGGCGGCCCGACCGGGATGTCGCCGGGCTTGAAGTCGACGACCGCGACGACGCCGCCCGGCTTGAGGATCGCGGGGACCTTGCGAAGGTACTCGAGTCGGTCGTCGATGTGGTGGATCGTGTCGCAGATGAAGACGACGTCGACGGGCACCGGGACGCGCGGCTCGTCGGGCGGAACGAGGAGCGGGAAGACCTCGGGCGTCTCCTCGTGGCGCGCGCGCCCGAGCATGTGGTCGATCATCGTGGGCTCGATGTCGGCTGCGAAGACGATCCCGCCGGGACGGACGCGCGCAGCGAACGCGCGGTTGAAGTAGCCGGTGCCCGCGCCGATGTCGAGCACGACCTTCCCCGGGCCGAGAGGAAGCGACCCGACGACCGAGTCGGGCTTCTGCCACTCGTCGCGCCCCGGATCGTCGAACTTGGCGGCCCACGCCTCGACGTCCTCGAACGAGTGGCGGACGGTCGCGTCGTGGCGGTCGTTGCCGTGAGCGTGCTCGCGGGCCGGCGCGCCGCTCTCGTCCGGTTTGGATTGGCCGCGCGCTGCGCGCGCGGCGAAGGCGGCGACAACGACGATCACGAGGGCGGCGGCAAGTACGGCGATCAGCACGGGCGGGGTGTGGCGCGGCGATCGTGGCATCGTGTCTCCATTTCCGGGAGGGGTCGAGGGCGCGAGTATAGCAGAGCGCGCGCTTACGAGTCCGACTCGGGTGGCTCGCGGGACGCGACGCGCTTCGCCGCGAGCGCGTCCGGGCGCACGAAGAGCGTCTTCTCGCGCGCGCACGACGCGGTGCCCGCGGGGGCGCGGCGCGGCTTGCGGACGTGGCGCTTCTCGGTGTAGATCACGGGAACGAGCCCGGCCTTCCGCGCCTTCGAGTGGTGTGCGGCGAGGGCCGCGGCCTCAAGGAGAGCCTCCTTCGACGGCGCGGCCTTCGCGTTCCCTTTCACGAGCACGACGTGCGAGCCGGCGGTCTGCCCGGAGTGGAACCAGAGGTCCCACGGGCGCGCGATCTTGTGCGTGAGGAGATCGTTGTCCGCGTCGGTGCGACCGACGAGGACGGTGAAGCCGCCGGTCACCTCGTAGCGGTAGAGGCGGGCGCCGAAGTACGGATCGCGCGGCTTGCGACGCGGTCCGAATTCACGCGCCCGCACGGGATCGCGATCGCCGCGTGCTCGGCCCGACGGGTCCTGTCGCTCGCCACCTCGGCCCGGTGCTCGCTCGCGGAACGTTTCGTGCTCTCCCACCGCGGCATTCAATCCCGCGGCCACTGCTGCTTCGATGAGCAAGTCGATTGGTGTCTCTTCCGCGTCGGGAGATGACCAGCGCGTGTTTCCCGCGGCGGCGCGCGCGTGCGCTTCGACTAACTTCTCGCGGCGAGCGGTGAGGAGCGGCTCGCCACGCTCGCCGCGCTTCGCGTCCTTGAAGTAGCGGTCCGCGTTCTCCTGGGGGCTCTTCGACGGGTCGAGGGGGATGGTGAGAGTGCGTGATGGGTCGCGCGGGTCGGGGACGCGCGCCTCGGCGGCGCCGCGCGGGACGAGGCGGAAGTGAGCGACGAGCGCTTCGCCGAAGCGGCGGTACTCGGGCGCGCGCCGGGCGCGCTCGAGGTCGCGCTCGGTCGCGGCGAGCGCGCGCTCCGCGCGCCGCGCGGCGGCCCGCCAGTGCGCGCGCAGCGCCGCGAGGAGCGTCGCGCGCGCCGCGCGCTCGGCCGCCGCGGCGCCCCACGCGGCGGTTGCGGCGGCGAGCGTCGGGTGTTGCTCGACTCGCGCCCCCGAGAGTCCCGCGCCCGCGAGCCCGGCGTCCTCCGGCGCGAAGGCGAGGAGGAGCGGCGCGCGGCGAGTGGACGCCGGCGGATGCAGCACGCACGGCGAGAATCGCGCGGCGCTCCGGATCGGCTCACGCCGCGGCGCGCGCTCGCGCGGTGGTGGCGGCGGGTACGCGCCCCCGACCACGAGCGGCCGCGTGACCCCCGGCGCGCCGGGCGCGTACGTCCTCAGGCACGCGACGATCGTCTCGCCCTCGACGAGAAGGAGGTTCGCGCGCCGCCCCAGGTTCTCCCACGCGATCCGCCAGCCGCCTTCGACGCGCGCGTGCACCCACCGATCGCTGTCCGGCTGCTCCAGGCGCTCGATCGCGCGCCCGACGAGCCGCGCCGCCGCCGCCGCGATCGGGCACGGCGCCTCCGCGCGCCCGGCCGCGCGCCGCGCGCCCCGCCGCCGCTCCCACCCGACGCGCGGCGCGACCGTTCCCGCGTCGAGCACAAGCCGCTCCGCCACGCCCTCGAGCGCGATGATGAGCACGTCGATCCCCGCCGAGTCGATCCGCTCGATCGTCCGCCCGGCGATCGCCCCACCAATCTCGCGAAGGAGGAATGTTATGCACAGCGCATCCACGCTTTTTCCCCCGGCGGATGTTATGGGCGCCGTCGCGAAGGGTCAACCGGGAGCGCGCCACGAGCGCGTCCCGATCGCGCTACGAGCGCGCTTGCCCGCGCGCCCCGCGGCGTATACACTCTCTTGCTCGGCACCCCGGAGGGACTCCAAGTGATCAGCAGCATGACCGGCTACGGCCGCGCCGAGGCCGCGAAGAACGGCCTGCGGCTCGAGGTCGAGATCCGGTCCGTGAACAACCGCTTCCTCGACCTCGCGATGCGCCTCCCGCGGGCGATCATGCCTCTCGAGGGGAAGATCAAGGAGCTCCTCCAGCAGGAGATCAGCCGCGGCCGCGTGAACGTCACGATCTCGCTCGACGAGGGGAACGACGGCACCGAGGAGATCGAGTTCGACCCCGCCGTCGCCGAGGCGACGATCGCGTTCCTCAAGAAGATGAAGTCGCGGTTCCGGCTCGCCGGCGAGATCGAGGTCGGCACGCTCGCCGCGTTCCCGGACATCGTGAAGCGCCGCAAGAAGGAGTGGAGCGAGGAAGAGGTCTGGCCCCTCGCGCAAGGACTCCTCAAGAAGGCGATCAAGGAGTTCAACAAGATGCGCGTGACGGAGGGGAAGGCGCTCGCCGACGACCTCCGCAAGAGGATCGTTCTCCTCAACAAGGAGCTCGAGAAGATCGAGAAGCGGAGCCCTCGGCGCGCCGCGGAGGCGAAGGAAGCGCTGCGCCGCCGCGTGAACGAGCTCCTGAGCGGCGAATCGATGCAGATCACCGAGGAGCGGCTCGCGAGCGAGATCGCGCTCTTCGTCGACAGAATGGATTGCACCGAGGAGGTCGTCCGGTTCCGGTCGCACAACCTGCAGTTCCTCGAGTGCCTCGACGAGGGCGAGGCGGTCGGGAAACGGCTCGGCTTCCTCATTCAAGAGATGCACCGCGAAGCGAACACGATCGGCTCGAAGGCGAACGACGCCGAGATCGCGCGCGCCTCGATCTTCCTGAAGGAAGAGGTCGAGAAGGTCCGCGAGCAGATCCAGAACATCGAGTAGGCGGCGGGGGAGAGACGTGGCGAAGAAAGCGAGTCGGGCCTCGCGCCGGGCGGGCGCGCCGGGCGGGGCGTCGGAGGGGAGCCCGCTCGCGGGGAAGCGGGCCCTCGTCGGCGTGACGGGGAGCATCGCGGTGTTCAAAGCGGGCGACCTCGTGCGCGAGCTGGGGCGCCGGGGCGCGACCGTCGTCGTCGTGATGACCGACTCCGCGAAGCGGCTCGTTACGCCCGAGACGTTCCGCGCGCTCACGGGGCGCGAGGTCTACTCGGAGCTCTTCCCCGACCCGCCCGAGCGGACGCTCGGCGAGCCGTTCGCGCCCGCCGACCAGCCGATCCACATCAAGCTCGCCGCGCAGTCGGACCTCGTGCTCGTCGCGCCGGCGACGGCAAACGTCCTCGCGAAGATGGCGGTGGGGATCTCGGACGATCTCCTCTCGACGCTCCTCCTCGTCGCGCGCTGCCCGATCCTCGTCGCGCCGGCGATGAACCCGTACATGCTCGACCACCCGACGGTGCGCGCCAACCTCGCGGCCCTCGTCGCGCGCGGCGTGCGGATCGTCGAGCCCGAGGTGGGGCTCCTCGCGTGCGGCTACGAGGGCGAGGGGAAGCTCGCCGAAGTCGGGACGATCGTCGAGGCGGCCGAGCGCGTCGCGGCGACGATGCCGCCGGGCCCGGGGCGGACGCTCGGCGCGCCGGGCGAGGAGGGCGCCGCGCCCGCCGCGCCGGCGCGGGCGCTCGCGGGGCGCCGCGTCCTCGTGACCGCGGGGCGGACGGAGGAGCCGATCGACCCCGTGCGCTACATCTCGAACCGCTCGAGTGGGCGGATGGGCTTCGCGCTCGCGGCCGAAGCGCGCGACCGCGGCGCGTCGGTCGTCGTGGTGGCGGGTCGAACCGACGTGCCGGCGCCGCTCGGCGTCGAGGTCGTGCGCGCCGAGACGGCGGCGGCGATGGCCGGCGCGACGCGCGCGCGCGCCGCGGACGCCGACGTGGTCCTCATGTGCGCCGCGGTCGCGGACTGGACGCCCGCACGGCCCGCGCGCGAGAAGATCAAGAAGGCGAAGGGCGCGCCGGCGCTCGCGCTCACCCCGACCGAGGACATCCTCGCCGGCCTCGGCGCCGCGAAGAAGAACGGCACGCTCCTCGTCGGATTCTCGCTCGAGACGGGGCGCGGGCTCGATGAGGGACGGCGGAAGCTCCGCGACAAGCGCCTCGACCTCGTCGTCGTGAACGCCGCGGGAGACGAGGGGTCCGGTCCCGGCGCCGCCGCGAACCGCGTGACCCTCATCGACCGCCGCGGCAAGAGCGTGTCGCTCCCGCTTCTCCCGAAGACCGAGGTCGCGGCGCGGATCCTCGACAAGGTCGAAGCGCTGCTCGCGGAGCCGCGCCGGTGACGCCGCTCCCTCCCGATCTCCTCGCGGACGTCTCGAGGTTCTTCCGCGCCCGTGCGCGACTCGAAAGTCGGTTCTATCGACCGACGGGTCCGCTCGCGCCGCGTGACGGGAAGCCCGCGACCTCCTCAAGCGTGCCCCTCACGACGTCGCCGGGTCGGCGGGTGGCGCGAGCCGGAGACCTCGGTCGGCGCGCAGCGAGCGCGCTGCATGCGATGTCCACGGAAGTCTCGCCCGGCTCGCGAGCGAGCACCGATCCGAGGTGGCGAGCGTCAGGACCCGCCGACATCGATTCCTTCCACGCGGAGATCAAGGACTGCGTGAATTGCGCGCTCGGGCATTCGCGCACGCGCTTCGTCTTCGGCGTCGGGAACCCCGCCGCCGCGCTCATGCTCGTCGGCGAGGCGCCGGGCCGCGAGGAAGACCTCCAGGGCGTCCCGTTCGTCGGCGCCGCCGGCGCGCTCCTCACGAAGATCCTCGCCGCGATCGATCTCTCTCGCGACGACGTCTACATCGCCAACGTTCTCAAGTGTCGTCCCCCGGGGAACCGCGACCCGCTCCCGGAGGAGATCGCCGCTTGCCGACCTCACCTCATGGAGCAGATCCGCATCGTCTCGCCGCGGGTCCTCTGCGCGCTCGGACGCTTCGCCGCGCAGCTCCTGACGGGCCAGGAGGCGCCGCTCTCCCGCCTGCGCGGGCAGGTCTTCCCGTTCGGGGACGCGATCGTCATCCCCACTTACCATCCCTCGGCCCTTCTCCGGAATCCGAGCCTCAAGCGACCGACCTGGGACGACATGAAACGCGTCCGGGCGGAGCTCGACCGGCTCGCGCTCCGCTGAAGGGAGTCGGGACGCGGAGACCACGATGCCCGAGAAAACCGAACGGCTCGACAAGACCGCCCGCCTCGAGAAGTCGCTCCCGCACTCCGAGGACGCGGAGGTCGCCGTCCTCGGCGCGATGCTCCTCGACAAGGAGGCGGTGCCGCGCGTCATCGAGATCATCGACGACGGGTGCTTCTACAAGGAGAGCCACCGGCAGATCTACCGCGCGATCGTCACGCTGTTCGAGCAGAACGAGCCGCCGACCGCGCTCCTCGTGACGGAGGAACTCCGGCGCCTCGGGCTTCTCGAGGGCGTGGGCGGCGCGTACTACCTGTCGACGGTCCTCGATTCGGTCGCGACGTCGGCGGACGTGGAGCGCTACGCGAAGGTCCTGCTCGAGCGCGCGGTGCAGCGGCGCCTCATCCAGGCGGCGACGGAGATCGCGACGCGCGGCTACGAGGGGCGCGAGGACATCGCGGACCAACTCGACCTCGCGGAGCAGAAGATCTTCGAGATCTCCGAGAGCCGGCTCCGTCAGAGCTTCGTCCCGGTGCGGAGCGTCCTCCGTGAATCGTACGACCTCATCCAGGAGATCCACGACAGGGGCTCGAGCCTCATGGGGCTCCCCACGGGGTTCACCGACCTGGACGCGAAGACGTCGGGTCTCCAGTCGGGAGACCTCATCATCGTCGCGGGCCGCCCCTCGATGGGGAAGACCTCCTTCGCGCTCAACATCGCCGAGTACGTCGCCGTCGAGAAAAACGTGCCGGTCGGGGTGTTCAGCCTCGAGATGTCGAAACTGCAGCTCGTGCTGCGGCTCCTCTGCAGCCAGGGGCAGGTCGACGCGCACCGCATGCGGACCGGCCGCCTCGGCACGCACGACTTCGCCGCGCTCGGGCACGCGGCGAGCACGCTCGACAAGGCGCCGATCTACGTCGACGATAGCCCGACGCTCTCGATCCTCGAGCTCCGCGCGAAGGCGCGCCGGCTCCACTCCGAGGTGAACCTGGGTCTCGTCGTCGTCGACTACCTGCAGCTCCTGCACGGCACGGGGAGGCAGGAGAACCGGCAGCAGGAGATCGCGATGATCTCCCGCTCGCTCAAGGCGCTCGCGAAGGAGCTCCGCGTGCCGGTGATGGCGCTCTCGCAGCTCCGACGCCCCGCTCCGGTGGAGAAGCGCTCGAAGGACGAGCGGCCGCAACTGTCGGACCTCCGCGAGTCGGGCGCCCTCGAGCAGGACGCGGACGTCGTGTTGTTCGTCTACCGCCGCTGGTCGAACGACCCCGCGGTCAAGGTGGACGACACCGCCGCGGAGATCATCATCGGGAAGCAGCGGAACGGGCCGGTCGGCACGGTGCCGCTCACGTTCCTTCGCGAGTACACCTGCTTCAAGAACTACAGCCAGCGCGTCGCGATCCCCGCGGTGGGGGCCGAAGAGGTGGCGTAGCGCGGTGGCCTCCGGAAGACGCGAAGCGGGCACGGCGCGCTCGGCGCCGCTGGCCCTCGTCGAGGGCGCGCTCGTCGCGCTCGGGCGGCGGTCGCTCGCCGCGCTCGAAACGCTCGGCGAGTTCGGTGTTCTGCTCCGGAACCTCGCCGGCACCATCCCGGATGTGGGACGCAGCGTGCGCCTCACCGTGAGCCAGATGCTCACGATGGGAGTGAACTCGCTCCCCCTCGTCGTGATCACGGCGACATTCACCGGCGCGGTGACGGCGGTCCAGGCGGCCTACCAATTCCAGGGCTGGGTCCCGCTCCGTTATCTCGGGACGGTCGTCTGCAAGTCGGTCGTGATCGAATTGGGCCCGGTCCTCACGGCGCTCGTCGTGGGCGGCCGCGTCGGCTCGAGCATCGCGGCGGAGCTGGGGACGATGAAGGTCACCGAGCAGATCGACGCGATCGAGGTGCTCGGGATCGACTCGACGCGCTTCCTCGTGCTCCCGCGCATCCTCGCGCTCACGATCATGCTCCCGATCATCACCGTCTTCGCCGACATCGTGGCGATCCTCGGCGCGTACGTCGTCGCGACCGGAACGCTCGACATCAGCGCGCACACGTACGTCACGGGGCTCCGCGCGTTCTTCAAGGCCGAGGACGTCTACGGCGGGCTCGTCAAGGCGGTCTTCTTCGGGTTCACGATCTCGCTCATGGGCTGCTTCTACGGAACGCACACCGAAGGGGGCGCGGAGGGAGTCGGCCGCGCGACGACGAACGCCGTCGTCGCCTCGTGCCTCCTCATCCTCGTCCTCGACTACTTCCTCGCGACGGTCCTCTTCCGGATCATCTTCGTGTGACGCCCATGATCCAGATCGAGGGCGTGCGGAAGGCCTTTCGCGGGAAGGAAGTCTTGCGTGGCGTCGACCTCGACATCGCGAAGGGCGAGTCGCTCGTCATCATCGGGCGAAGCGGCTGCGGGAAGAGCGTCCTCCTCAAGCAGATCATCGGGCTCATGCGGCCCGACGGGGGGCGGATCGTCGTCGCGGGGCGCGATGTCACGCGTCTGAAGAAGAAGGATTTGGCGGCGATCCGCACGCGGTTCGGGATGCTGTTCCAGGGGTCCGCGCTCTTCGACTCGATGACGGTGAAGGAGAACATCGCCCTTTCGCTGCGCGAGCACACGAGGAAGTCGGAGGCGGAGATCTCGCGGATCGTGCGCGAGCGGCTCGAGATGGTCGGCCTCGACGGCATCCAGGACCTCATGCCGGCGGCGCTCTCGGGCGGGATGAAGAAGCGCGTGGGCCTCGCGCGGGCGCTCGCGTCCGACCCGGAGATCTTGCTCTACGACGAGCCGACCACCGGGCTCGACCCGGTGAGCGGTGACATGATCAACGACCTGATCGTCACGCTCCGCGAGCGGCTGCACGTCACTTCCATCGCGGTCACGCACGACATGCGGAGCGCCTACAAGATCGCCGACTCGATCGCGATGCTCCACGACGGGAGGATCGTCTTCCGAGGGAGCGTCGCCGAGACCCAGGAGACCGAGAACCCGACCGTCCGAAACTTCATCTCGGGGGGCGGGAACGGCTCGCCTCAGCCGTACTGACGCGCTTTTGTAGCCACGGCGGGACCCGCGGGATATACTCTCGCGATCGCCCGGCGGCCCGCCGGGAATCGTGGAGGGGAATTCTTGGACCGTTCGGTCGAGATCCGGGTCGGCATCGTCATCCTTCTCGCGATCATCCTCTTCGTCGGCGGCATGATCTGGATCACGGAGACGCGCGTCGGCGACCGTGGCTACTCGTTCCAGGCGGCGTTCCCGACGGTGGGGGGGCTCGCGCCGGGCGATCCGGTCCAAGTCGGCGGCGTGGAGCGGGGCCGCGTCAAGGCGGTCGACCTTCGCGAGAGCGACGTTCTCGTGACGATCTGGCTGCCGACGAACGTGAAGGTGCGTCAGGACGCGCGCGTGAGCGTCGAGAGCCTCGGCCTCATGGGCGAGAAGATCGTGTTCATCACGATCGGCCAGGCGCCGGAAAGGGTCGCGCCGGGGAGCGTCGTCGCGGGGACGTACACGCCCGGGACGGGCGAGACGATGGCGCAGCTCTCCGGTGTCCTCGAGGACCTCGGGCGCATCGTGGAGAACCTCGAGGCGACGCTCGGGACGGACAGTGCGCGCGTGATGCTCCGGAGAACGCTAGAGAACGCCGATCGCCTCGTGGGCCAGACGATGGCGCTCGTCGAGGAGTCGCGCCCCAAGGTCGCGTCGGCGGTCGAGGACCTCAGCAAGTCGGCGAGCGAGGTGCGGTCGCTCGTCACGGCGAAGCGGGAGCAGGTGGAGAGAACCGTGGACCGCGTCGACAAGGCGACGGTGCACCTCGACTCGCTCGTCGCGGACCTGTCGGCGACGGCGAGCGCGATGCGGCGGCTCACCGCGAAGATCGACGCGGGCGAGGGGACGCTCGGGATGCTCGCGCAGGACGACAGCCTGTACCACGATCTCCGGCGGGCGCTCACCAGCGTGGACACGCTCCTCGTCGACATCCAGAAGCACCCGAAGCGCTACCTCAAGTTCAGCCTCTTCTGAGGGCGCGGGGCTCGTGGGCGCGGTCGCGATCGTCGTCGCGGGGGGGAGCGGGGCGCGCCTTCCGGGAGCCGTCGAGAAGCAGTTCGTGACGCTCGGCGGGCGGCCGGTGGTCGTGCGCGCGCTCGAGGCGCTCGCGGCGGCGCCGGAGGTCGGCGCGATCGTCCTCGTCGTGCCGCGCGGGCGCGAGGAGTTCGCGCGGCGCGAGATGGTCGGCGCGTTCGGCGTGCCGCGGGTCGCGGCGGTCGTCGCGGGGGGCGCGACGCGCGCCGCGTCGGTGCGGCTCGGGCTCGCGGCGGTGCCGGCCGACACGGACTGGGTGATCGTGCACGACGCGGCGCGGCCGCTCGCGACGGCGGCGCTCGCCGCGCGCGTGCTCGCGGCGGCCGGCGAGACGGGCGCGGCGGTGCCCGCGATTCCCGTCGCGGACACGGTGAAGCGCGTGCGCGACGGCGTCGTCGTCGAAACGGTCGACCGCACGGGGCTCTGGATCGTGCAGACGCCGCAGGCGTTCGGGCAGCGCACGCTCGTCGAGGCGCACGCGCGGGCCGAGCGCGAGGGAAGTGACGCAACCGACGACGCCGTGCTCGTCGAGCGAGCCGGCGGGCGGGTGCGCATCGTGGAGGGCGAGCCATGGAACGTGAAGATCACGGAGGCCGGCGACCTCGCGCTCGCGGAGGCGATCGTCGCGGCGCGGGAGGCGGGCGCGTCGCGCGGAGAGCGGGCGGACAGACACGGCGCGCCCCGAGGGCGGAAGCCGTGAAGCGCGCCTCCAAGGCCAGTGCGAAGGTGGAGCGCTCGTCGAAAGCCCGCCCACGTGGTACGCGCACGACCGCGGCACGTCGCGCGCCGGCGCTCCGCGTCGGGATCGGCTACGACGCGCACCGTCTCGCGGAGGGACGCCGCCTCGTCCTCGGCGGCGTCGAGATCCCGCACGAGCGCGGCCTCCTCGGCCACTCCGACGCCGACGTCCTCCTCCACGCGGTCATGGACGCGCTCCTCGGCGCGGCCGGCCTCGGCGACATCGGCTGCCACTTCCCGAACACGGACGAGCAATTCCGCGACGCCTCATCGGTCTTCATGCTCGTCGCGACGGCGAGCCTCCTCGACGCGCGCGGCTTCCGAGCCGCGCAGGTCGACGCGACCGTCATCGCGGAGGCGCCGCGGATCGCCGAGCATGTCCCCGCGATGCGCGCGCAAATCGCCGAGACGCTCGAGCTGGACGAGGAACTCATCACGATCAAGGCGACGACGCAGGAAGGGCTCGGCTGGATCGGCCGCGGCGAGGGGATCGCCGCGATCGCGGTGGCGCAGGTGGAGAGGGTCGCGCGGCGCGCCGCCATGAAAGGCGTGAAGGGACGGACGACTCAACGAGCCACGCGTCGGAAGAGACGGTAGTCATTCGCTTGTCGATCCTCCCGACCGACCGGCCTTCCTCCTGGCCCCACCACTCTTTCGACGGTATCATCAGTTCATTCTTATACCGGCCGATAATCGGGCTCTAGGGACACGGTCTCGGTGCGCGTGAAACGGGAGGAACCATGAAAGTTCTCGTGCTGATGGGTGGACTGTCCGGCGAGCGGGAGATCTCGCTCCGGACGGGGCGTGGAGTCGTGGGCGCGCTCGTGCGTCTCGGCCACGAGGTGAAGGCGATCGACACGGGGACGGGCCAGCGCCTCCTCACGGAGGCGCAGGACGCGCGGCGCCTCGAAGCCGCCGCCGGCGGCGCGACGCGGAGCGGGCCGCCGCGGGCGGTCGCCGACCTCTCGACGCTCCCCACGCTCGTCGCGGACCGCTCGCTCGACGTGGTGCGCGACGCGACCGAGGGGACCGATGTCGTCTTCATCGCGCTCCACGGGGGCGCGGGCGAGGACGGGACGATCCAGGCGCTCCTCGAGGTTGTCGGCGCGCCGTACACCGGCTCCGGCGTCCTCGCGAGCGCGCTCGCGATGAACAAGGAGAAGTCGAAGCGGGTCTTCCGCGACGCGGGCATCCCGACGCCGCGCGGCGTCTTCGTGACGACCGACGGTCTCACGGTGCCGCCGCAGGTCCGCGAGTTCCCGACGCGCGCGGGCTGGCCGGTCGTCGTGAAGCCGAACGACCAGGGCTCGACGATCGGCGTCACGATCGCGCACGACGCCGCGGAGCTCGCCGCCGGGGTCGCCGCCGCCGCGCGCCTCTCGCGAGACGTCCTCGTCGAGGAGTTCATCCCGGGCCGCGAGCTCACCGTTGCGGTCCTCGGCGGCGAGGCGCTCCCGGTCGTCGAGATCATTCCCGAGTCCGGGTTCTACGACTACGAGGCGAAGTACTCGAAGGGGCGCTCGCAGTACCGCGTCCCGGCCGACCTCCCCGAGCCGCAGGCGATGCGCGTGCGCGAACTCGGCGCGGCGGCGTTCCGCGCGCTCGGCTGCCGCGGCGTCGCGCGCGTCGACTTCCGCCTTCACACAGACGGCACGCCGTACTGCCTCGAGGTGAACACGGTCCCCGGGCTCACCGAGCTCTCGCTCGTCCCGATGGCGGCGCGCGCCGCGGGCTTCGAATACGACGAGCTGATCAACCGGATCCTCCGCCTCGCCGTCACGGACGGCGCGAGCTGACGGGCGCGACCTCACCCGAGTCGCGACCGAGCCCCCGCCCGCACACCATGCGCATCTACGACAACCTCGAGCGCAAGAAGAAGGAGTTCGTGCCGGTCGTTCCGGGCCGCGTGGCGATGTACGTCTGCGGGATGACCGTGCAGGGCCCCCCGCACGTCGGGCACATCCGCGCCACGCTCTCCGGCGACATGATGGCGCGCTGGCTCGAGCACAAGGGCCTCCGCGTCACCGCCGTCCAGAACTTCACCGACATCGACGACAAGATCATCGAGAAGGCGAACGCGGAGGGCGTGACGTACCAGGAGATCGCGCAGCGGAACATCGACGAGTACTTCGACGTCGCTCGGCGGATGGGGCTCCGCGAGGCGGAGCACTTCCCGCGCGCGACCGGGTACATCCCGCAGATCCTCGCGCTGATCGAGCGGCTGATCGCGAAGGGCTCCGCGTACGCGGCGGGGGGCGACGTCTACTTCGCGGTCGAGTCGTTCCCCGGGTACGGGAAGTTGTCGGGGCGAAGCGTGGACGAGTTGCGCGCCGGCGCGCGGATCGAGGTCGGCGAAGCGAAGCGGAACCCGGTCGACTTCGCGCTGTGGAAGGGCGCGAAGCCGGGCGAACCGGCGTGGGAGAGCCCGTGGGGGCCGGGGCGCCCGGGCTGGCACATCGAGTGCAGCGCGATGGCGATGAGCCTCCTCGGCGAGACGATCGACCTCCACGGCGGCGGCCTCGACCTCATCTTCCCGCACCACGAGAACGAGGTCGCGCAGTCGGAGGCGGCGACCGGGCGGCCCTTCGTGAACTTCTGGGTCGAGAACGGGCTGCTCAACCTCGAGACCCGCAAGATGTCGAAGTCGGAGGGGCACTTCTCGCTCGCGCGCGAGATCCTCGACGAGGTCGACGCGGAGACGGTGCGGTTCTACCTCCTCTCGACGCACTACCGGAGCCCGCTCGAGTTCTCGCGCGAGCGGCTCGCCGAGGCGGACCGCGCCCTCGACCGCTTCCGGAACTTCTTCCACAACATGAGCCTCGTGGGCGGGAGCGCGGGGGCGGTCGAGCCGGCGGCGCTCTCGGTCGAGGCGCGGCGCGCGTGGGAGCGGATCGCCGAGACCGGGCGGCTCTTCGAGGAGTCGATGGACGACGATTTCAACACCGCGCTCGCGCTGGCGCGCCTCTTCGACCTCGTGAAGGAGTTGAACGGCTACGACCTCGCGGCGAAGCCGACGGCGGAGAAGGGGGCGGTCCTCGCGCGCGGCGAGGCCGAGGTGCGGCGGCTCGGCGGGATCCTCGGGCTCTTCCAGGGGCTCGGGCGCGCGGCGGCGGTGCCGGAGCCGGTGCTCGCGCGCGTCCGCGAGCGCGACGCGGCGCGCCGCGCGAAGGAGTGGGCGCGCGCCGACGCGATCCGCGACGCCCTCCGCGCCGAGGGGTACCTCCTCGAGGACCGCGCCTCCGGGACGAGCGTGAAGATCGTCCGCGAGTAGCGCGCCGCCTAGCGCGCCGCCTGGCGCGATGCGCGCGCTTCCGAATCGCTTCGTTTGACACCTCTCCGACCCTCCGATAGACTACGCGCTGCTTTCCCCGCAAAGGAGAGGTGAGATCGCGTGACTCGTCCTCGTCCGCTCGCGGCCGCCGCGCGCGGTTTTCTCTTGCCGGCCTTCGGCGCGCTCGCCTCGCTCGCCGCGCCCGCGTCGATCGCCGCGGCGGCGCCGCCGGCGCGCCCCGACATCCTCACGGTCGACGAGATCCGCCCCGGCATGAGCGGCGTCGGGAAGACCGTATTCCGCGGGACCGAGATCGAGGAGTTTCAGATCGAGATCATCGGCGTCCTCCGGAAGGTCTCGCCGAATGGGGACATGATCCTCGCGCGCGCCTCGGGCGGCCCGCTCGCCGAGACCGGCATCATCGAAGGGATGAGCGGAAGCCCCGTCTACGTCGGCGGGAAACTGATCGGCGCGGTCGCGTTCTCGTGGCCCTTCGCGAAGGAGCCGATCGCGGGGATCACGCCGATCAAGGAGATGCTCGAGGTGATGGACCGCGCGGACCGAGCGCCGGACGAGCGAGCGGACGCGGGCGACGCGCTCGGCGACCCGCTCGAGGCACGCGCCGCCGACGTCGAGGCGGGGGACGGCGCGCGCCTTCGCCCGATCCGCACGCCGGTCGTGATCTCCGGCTTCGACCCGCGCGTCTCCGGGCGGGTCGTCTCGTGGCTCGAGGGCCTCGGCTTCACGGCGACGCCGGGTGGCGCGGGCGCGGGGATCGGCGTGGGCGCGGCCGGCGCGGGCGCGGCGGGCGCCGCGGCGGGCGCCGGCGAGGTCGCCGCGCCCCCCGAGCTCACGCCCGGCGCCGCGGTCGGCGTCCAGCTCCTCTCCGGCGACGCGTCGATCACCGCGATCGGTACCGTCACGCACCGCGAGGGAGACCGCATCATCGCGTTCGGCCACCCGTTCCTGCTCGCGGGAGACGTCGATCTGCCGATGACGGGCGCGTACATCCACGGCGTCCTCCCGAGCGCGCTCTCCTCGTTCAAGGTCGGCTCGCCGCTCGACCCCTTGGGCACGCTCACCCAGGACCGCCGCACCGCGATATCCGGAAACATCGGGCCGACGCCCGCGACGGTCCCCGTGGCGATCACCATTCGGACCGCTGATGCGACGCGCACCTATCGCTACGCCGCCGTCCGGAGCCGGCTCCTCACGCCGACGCTCCTCCAGCACGCCGCCGTGAGCAGCCTCATCGCCACGGAGGCGCTCGTGAGCGAGGAGACGATCGAGACGCGCGTCGTCACGCGCCTCTCGGGAGGGCGCCAGATCGTCCTCGAGAACCGCTTCGCGGGCTTCGCGAGCATCGAAAACGTCGCCGAGGAAGCGGTCGGGCCGGCGGCCGTCATCCTCCAGAACCGATTCGAGAAGGTCGCGATCGAGGGGGTCGAGATCGAGGTCTCGCTCGCCCCGGGCCGCCGCGCGGGGCGACTCGAGGCGATCCGAATCCCACGCAACCCCGTGCGCCCCGGCGAGACGATCACGGTCGAGGCGTCGGTGAAGACGCACCAGGGGCCGCTGCGCGTCGTGCCGATCGCGCTCGAGATCCCGAGCGGCGTCCCGGACGGCGAGCTCACGCTGCGAGTGTGCGACGCCGCTGGGCTCGAGGAGGCCGAGACGAAGCGGGCGCCGCAGCGCAAGGAGTGGGAGGACCTCGAGACGTTCCTCGCGAGCCTGGAGGCGCGGCCGCGGAACGACCGGCTCTACGCGCAGCTCGAGGCGCCCAACACCGGCGTCACGATCGCGGGGCGGGAGCTCCCGGCCGTTCCACGCTCGGTCTTCGCCGTGATCGACTCGGACCGGCACACCGAGAACGCCGGCGTCGCGTCCGCCTCGATCGTGGCGGAGGGCGAGGCCGAGATCGGGCTCGTCGTCTCCGGCTGCAAGACGATCCCCGTCCACGTCGACCACAAGGCCCCGTGACGCGCCGCACACCTCGAGAAAGGAGCGCCATGCGTCGAACCATCACTCCCGTCACCCGCGCGCGGGCGCGGCGGGCCGCGCGAGCCGGGAGGACAATCGCGGCCGCGCTCGCGCTCGCCGGACTCGTCCCCGCCCTCATGCCGGGCTCGGCCCTCGCGGTCCACACCACGTACTGGACCGTGACGCGCACCGAGGACTTCGAGAAGGGGACGCTCGAGCGCGTCTCTCTCGAGAAGCCGGGCACGGTCCTCCTCGCGCCGAGGGCGACGCCGCTCGCCGACCCGGATGCGCTCTACGCGTGGGCGCTCGCTCGCGACGCGGCGGGGAATCTCTTCGTCGGCACCGGCGACGGCGGCGTCGTGTACCGCATCCCGGAGAAGGGCGAGGCGGTCGAGTGGTTCGACACGATCGAGATGGAGATCACGGCGCTCGCGTTCGACCGCGAGGGGCGGCTCTACGCGGGCGGCTCGCCCGACGGGACGATCTTCCGCATCACGGGGAAGGGCGAGGGGGCGACATTCGCCGACACTCCGGAGAGTTACGTTTGGGGGCTCGCCTTCGACGACGCGGGGAACCTCTACGCCGCGACGGGGACGCGCGGGCGGATCTACAAGATCGGGCGCGAAGGCCAGAGCGAGGTCTTCTACGAGACCGAGGACACCAACGTCCTCACGCTCGTCTACGACCCGAAGCGGAAGGCGCTCGTCGCGGGGACGGAGGGGCGCGGGCTCATCATCGAGATCGGTCTCGACGGCAAGGGGCACGTTCTCTTCGACTCGGGGCACGAGGAGATCGGCGCGATCGCGCTCGCGCCGGACGGGACGATCGCGGTCGGCGGCTCGGGGGAGAGCGAAAGTGGGAATGCCGCGAAGAAGCCGCAGCCGAGGAAGAAGGACGAGACGACCTCGCGCGGGAAGACGAGCGACGTCGACCAGGACGACTCGGCGGCGAAGACCGATGGGACCGCAACGGTCTACCGCATCGCGGCGGACGGCGTCGTGACGCGCGTCTGGGAGTCGAAGGAGGAGTTCGTTTACGCGCTCCTCTTCGACAAGAGGGGGTACCTAGTCGCGGGGACGGGGGGCGATGGCGCGCTCTACGAGGTCGCGCCGGACGGCCGCGCGACGCGCCTCCTCTCGCTCGACGAGTCGCAGATCCTCGACCTCGTCGAGACTCCGGCGGGGATCGTCGCCGCGACGGGGAACCTCGCGAAGGTCTACCGCATCGGACCCGAGCGCGACGCGGAGGGGACGGCGCGCTCCGACGTCTACGACGCGCGGAACGTCGCGCGCTGGGGGAGCATCTCCTGGCGGGGCGAGACGCCCGAGGGGACGGAGATCGCGCTGCGCACGCGAACCGGCAACACGGACAAGCCGGACGGATCGTGGAGCGATTGGTCGCGGCCGCTGGCACGCGGCGACGGGAGCGAGATCCCCGGCGGGCGATCGCGCTTCCTCCAATGGGAAGCGACGCTCACGGGAAGCAAGGCGGCGACCCCGCGGCTCTCGGAAGTCCGCGTCTCGTTCGTGGAGGCGAACCTCCCGCCGCAGGTGAAGTCCGTCGAGGTCTTCCCTCAGGGAACGGTCTTTTTCGAGGGGGATCCCGACGTCCGGCCGAAGCCGCTCTTCCAAGAGTTGCCGAACGGCGTCCGCGTCGAGTTCACGACGGATGGGCGCGAGGCGCAGGTTTGGACCGAGGCGGAGAACCCGTGGGCGCGCGGCGTGCGGACGATGCGCTGGGACGCGACCGATCCGAACGCCGACGTCCTCTCCTACGACGTCTACTATCGGGCGCTCGACGAAGGGCGTTGGAAGTCGCTCAAGGAGAAGTTCGACCAGAGCCTCCTCACGTGGGAGACGGAGTCGTTCCCTGACGGCGACTACGAGATGAGGATCGTCGCGAGCGACCGGCTCGACAACCCGCGCGGCGAGGAGCTCGCGGGCGAAGGGCTGTCGGAGCCGTTCGCCGTCGACAACACGCCGCCCGAGATCCTCTCGATCTCGGCGAGCCGCGACGGCGACCGGATCGTCTTGCGCGCGACGGCGCGCGACGAGCGGAGCTTCTTGAGGCGCGCGCTCTACGCGGTGGACGCCGAGGAGTGGCGCCCGGTCGGGACGAAGGACGGCGTCTTCGACGCGCTCGAGGAGGAATTCGAGATCCGCACCGACCCGGTCGAGGGCGGTGAGCACACGGTCGTCCTCAAGGTGTACGACGAGCACGCCAATGCACGGGTCGGGCGCGCGGTCGTGAGGTAGCGCGCCGCCGCGTCCGCCGTCGACGCGTCCGCCGTCCGGAGCCTCGTTGAAGCGTCCCCTCATCCTCGTCGCCATCCTCGTGGCGCTCGGCTGCTCCCTCGTCCTCCTCGTGCGCGGCGGGGGCGGTCGCGGCGCGGGCGGGGCGCGCGACGCGTCGCGCGCCGGCGGCGGCGCGGGCGCGCTCCCGTCGCCGAGCGCGCTCCTCGGCGGGTCGCCGCACGACCGGGCGCGGGCCAAAGTCGAGGACGGGAAGGCGCTCGAGGAACTCGATCGGCTCGACGAGGCGGAGCGCGCGTTCCAGGAAGCCGCCGCGCTCGACACGACCTTCGCGCTCGCGGCCGCGCGGCTCGGGGCTCTGCGGCTCGTGCGCGGCGACCGCGCCGGGGCGCGCCCGCTGCTCGAGAGGGCGCTCGCGCTCGATCCGCGGCTCGCCGAGGCGCGCTTCCACTTCGCGTTTCTCCTCGAGGAGGACGGCGAGCTCGAGCGCGCGGAAGCGGAGTACCGCGAGGCGGTGCGCGCGGACTCCGGCTACGCGGAGGCGTACAACAACCTGGGCTACCTCCTGATCCGACTCGGCCGCGCGGAGGAAGCGGTCGCGGCGCTCGAGGAGGGGCGGCGCCGCGATCCGGAGAGCGAGTTCCTCGCGAAGAACCTCGGCCGAGCGTACGCGCGCCTCGGGAGGTGGGCCGACGCGCGCCCGCTCCTCGAGGGGGCGCTCCCGCTCGCGGGGCACGACCCGGAAGTCCTGCTCGATCTCGCTTGCCTCCGCCGCGCGCTCGGGAACGAGGCGGAGGCGCAGCACCTCATCCGGCAGTACGCCGGCTCGCAACGCGACCCGGAGCGGCGCTCGGCCGGCGAGGCTCTCTTCGCCGCGACGGCCGCGACGAAGAAGTCGTGAGCGCGATCGTGACCTGGCTTCGAGGCCGGAGGGTCCGCTGATGGAGAGGGAGATCCGCAAGATCGGCGTCGTCGGCGCCGGCAACATGGGGAGCGGCATCGCGCAGAAGTACGCCGCCGAGGGGTTCCGCGTCGTGCTCGTCGACCTCGACGAGCCGGCGGTCGAGCGGGGGACCGCGCGCATCGACGCGTCGCTCCGCGAGGGGGTCGAGCGCCGCGTCTACACGGCGGAGCGCGCGTCCGCGATCCGCGAGCGGATCCACGCGACGCCCGACTGGCGCGCGCTCGCCGCCGTCGACCTCGCGCTCGAGGCGGTCTTCGAGGACCTCGGCGTCAAGCGCGACGTGATGATCCACCTCGAGGAGGTCGCGCGTCCCGACGCGATCCTCGCGTCGAACACCTCCTCCTTCATGATCCACCAATTGGCGGGCGCGCTCCGCCACCGCGAGCGGCTCATCGGGCTTCACTACTTCTATCACCCGGCGAAGAACCGTCTCGTCGAGGTCGTGTCGGGGCGCGACACGTCGCGCGAGGTCTACGCCGCCGCGTGGGCGCTCCAAGACGCCGCCGGGAAGACGCCGATCCGTTCCGCGGACGCGCCCGGCTTTGTCGTGAACCGCTTCTTCGTGCCGTGGCTCAACGAGGCGGTGCGTCTCCTCGAGATGGGCGCGGCGGACATCGCGACGATCGAGGCGGCGGCGAAGAAGGCGTTCGGCATCGGCATGGGGCCGTTCGAGTTGATGAACGTCACGGGGGTGCCGATCGCGTTCCACGCGGCGGAGACGCTCGGCCGCGAGTTGGGCGAGCTCTACGCGCCGGCGTGTCTCCTCGGCGAGCAGGCGCGCACGGGAAAACCGTGGACGCTCGGCGGCGAGCCGAACGCGACGCGCTTCGACGACGTCGCGGAGGAGCTCCTCGGCGTCGTCTTCGCGGTCGCGTCGGAATTGGTGACCGTCGGCGTCGGCACGATCGAGGACGTCGACATCGGGGCGCGCGTCGGGCTCCGCTGGCCGCGCGGCCCGTTCGAGATGATGAACGCGCACGGCATCGCCGAGTCGGTCGCCCTCGCCGAGCGGACGGTCGCGCGCCACGACCGCCCGCTTCCGGCGCTCCTCTCGCGGCGGCGCGAGGTCGAGGGGCGGTTCGTCTTCCGTCTCGTCCGCCTCTTCGTCGAGGACGGAGTCGCGACGGTCACGATCAACCGGCCCGACGCGCTGAACGCTCTTTCCGAGGAGGTCGTCGCGCAGCTCGCGGATCGCGCGGGCGAGGCGCTCGCGCGCGCCGACGTTCGCGCGCTCGTGCTCGCGGGGACCGGCAAGGCGTTCGTCGCCGGCGCCGACATCGGCTTCTTCCTCCGCCACATGGAGCGCGGCGAGCTCGATCGGATCGTCGCGTTCACGGGGCGCGGGCAGGAGTTTCTGCGCGCGCTCGAGAAGAGCGCGAAGCCGGTCGTCGCGCGGCTCGCTGGCCTCTCGCTGGGCGGGGGCTCCGAGCTCGCGCTCGGCGCCGACCGCATCGTCGCGACGGACCGCGGCTCGATCGGCTTCCCGGAGACGGGGCTCGGCATCTATCCCGGGCTCGGCGGGACGCAGCGGCTCCGCGCGCGCGTCGGGAAGGGGCTCGCGCGTTATCTCATCTACACCGGCGACATCCTCGGCGCGCGCGACGCGCAGGCGATCGGTCTCGTCGACGCGGTGGTGCCGCACACCGAATTGCCCGAGGCGATCCGCGCGGCGACCGACCTCGCCCCACGGCCCGATCCCGCGCCCGGCGAAGCGCCCCCGCGCGGGGGCGCGCTCCCCGAGCCGTACCGCGCGCTCGAGGCGTTCTTCCTCGCGCACCGCGTCGCGGACTTCCTCGCGGGGAAGGCGGACGCGGCCGGGAACCCGGCGCTCGAGAAGGCGGCGGCGCGCGTGCGCCGCAAGGCGCCGATCGCGCTCCGGCTCGCGGAGCGGCTCATCGACGAGGGGGAGGGCCTCCCCTGGGAGCAGGCGCTCTCACTCGAGCTCCGCCACCTCCGCGAGATCTTCTCGACCGCCGACGCGCGCGAGGGGCTCTCGTCGCTCGGTCGCCAGACGCCGCCCGTCTTTCGCGGCGAGTGATCGCGCGGCGGTCGCTGCCGCCAGGGCGGGATTGACAGCCCCCGGATCGCGGGAGTACAAGAGAGACGAACCGCAGGATCCCTCGTGATGTCAGGAGACCCGCGCACGAGGCCCGCGAATCCCCGCTCGCCCCGCCGCGGCTCCCCGACCTCACGCACGCGTCCGCGATGGAGGGAGCCCTCATGTCCCTGCTCCGACCGCTCTTCCTGATCGTCATCCTGACTGCGCTCATCATCCTCGCCGCGCCTACCGGCACGCGCCCGGCCGGCGCGCAGCAGCTCGACTGGGCAGCTCTGAGCTGCGAGATTCTCGACGGGCCCGGCCCCGACTCGCTCACCCTGAACGTCACGCTCGCGCTCCTCGAGTCGCCGGACTCCGGACAATTCGACGTGGACGTGGCGATCTTCTTCAACGGCCTCCTCTGGGACCAGCACACCATCACGGCGATCCCCGAGTTCCTCCGCGACTGCCCGCAGGTCGCCGGCTGCCCGCCGCCGACTCCGCCTCCCTGCGGCCGCACGACGTACGGTTTCAAGGGCGTGATCTGGCAGGACGATTGGAAGTGCCGCCGCCGTCTTCCGCTGTCGGGGCCATGCGACTGCGTGAAGCCCGGCGATCCGGTGCCGCACGAGAAGCGAGTCCGCAAGCCGCCGTCGAACCCGCCGCCCCCGATCCCGAGCTTCTTCGACATCTACATCGACCCCCTGGAATTGTTCGGCGAGACGAACGAGAACAACAATCGCTGCGTCGTGCCGTACAATCCTCCGACGGCGACCGAGCAGAGGTCGTGGGGGATGGTGAAGGGCCTGTATCGCTGACCCGATACCCAATTCGCGGTTGACCTCGGGCGAGCGAAGGCTCCTCCTCGCCGCCGCGCTCGTCGCTGCGGCGGCGTCGGCGATCCTCAAGCGGGCCGTCTTCGGCAACATTCCCCACGGGTGGGACGCGATTGCGTACGTCTTCCAGGCGCGCGTCTTCGCGTCCGGACGCCTCACGGCGCCCGGCGTTCCCCTTCCAGATTCCTTCTGGATCGAAAACATCGTGAGCGAGTCGGGGCGGCGCTTCGCGATCTATCCGCCCGGCTGGCCGCTCGTCATGGCGCCGCTTGCGGCGCTCGGCGCGCCACACCTCGGGAGCGCGCTCCTCGCGGGCGGCGCGCTCCTTCTCGCCGCGCTCCTCGCGCGCCGCCTGTTCGGCTCGAGCGAGATGTGGCTCACCGTCGGGCTCCTGCTCGCCTCGCCCTTCTTCGTCTTCATGGGGACGAGCGACTTCGCGCACCTCCCCTGCGCGACGGCGCTCCTGGGTGCCGCGGTCGCGCTTCTCCGGGCGCTCGATCGAGCGCCCGGGCACGAGCACCGCGCGTGGAGCCGGCTCGCGGGCGGCGCGGTCGGGCTCGCATTCCTCATCCGGCCGTACTCCGCGATTCTCGGAGGGATCGGCGTCCTCCTCGTGTCGCTCGCGGCGGTCGGCTCCGCGCGGCGGCGATGGCTCCCGGTCATTCGTTCGGCGGCGCCCTTCGCGGCGATCGGCCTTCTCCTCTACGCCGCGCACAACTCCGCGCTGACCGGATCCCCGCTCGTGTCGCCGTACAGCCTGCACGCGGCGGACTTCAGCTTCCTCGGCAAACGAGGTGCGTTCCGTGAGAGCGTGTGGCAGAACGTGGGAACGAACGCACCCCGCGCCCTCCGCTCGCTCGCGACGGAGACGTGGGGCTGGCCGCTCCCGGATCTCTGGCTGTTCGCTCTGCTCCCGCTGCTCCGCCCGAGGGACCGCCGCGCGTGGGCGCTCGTCGGCGCGGCCGCCCTCTTCGTCGCCGGGCAGAGCCTCTACTACTTCTTCGACCTCGCGTACGGCCCGAGGCTCGTCTTCGAGGCGCTTCCGTGGATCGTGTTCGGCACGGCCGCGGCAATGACGGCGCTTTGGCGGGCCGCGCGCGCCCGCGTCGCGTGGCGCGCTGCACCCGCGCTCGTCGCCGCGCTCCTCGCGCTGCAATCCGGGGCCGGGGCGTTCACCCTCTATCCCCGGCTCGCCCGGTACTACGCCGCAAACTACTGCGGCCAGGGGCGGGAACTCCTCCGCGAGGTCGAGAAAAAGGGCCTACGGAACGCGGTCGTCTTCGTGCAGACGAAATGGAACCGGAGGTTCGCCTACGGAAACGTCTTCCTCCTCAACGCACTCGACGTGCGGGAGAGCCCCGTGGTCTTCGTCCGGTTCGCGCCGGAGGCCGTGGCACCGGTCATCGAGACGTTTCCCCGCGACGAGTACTGGCTCTTGAGCGTGGACTACGAGGACCTTCCCACGCGAAACGTCTACTCGGATCGCTTCCGCATCACGAGGTTGGACTGGAACCCGGTGCGGATCGCGCCCGCGCCCGCGGCGCCGGGTTAGCGGTCCACGCCCGGGGCGGGGCCCGCGCGAGCCCTTACGTGACCGCGTCCTCGCCTGTGATGTCGGCGCCCACGATGAGGCCGTGGATGTCGTGCGTCCCCTCGTAGGTGTAGACCGACTCGAGGTTCATCATGTGGCGCATGACGTGGTACTCGGCGGTGATGCCGTTCGCACCGAGGATGTCGCGCGCGGTGCGCGCGCAGTCGAGGGCCATCGCGACGTTGTTGCGCTTGGCGAGCGAGACGTGCACGTGCCGCGCGACCCCGCGCTCGCGCAACCGCCCCAGTTGCAGCGCGAGAAGTTGCGCCTTGGTGATCTCGGTGAGCATCCCGACGAGCTTGATCTGCACCAATTGGAACTTCGCGATCGGCTTCCCGAACTGGATGCGCTCCTTTGAGTAGTGGAGCGCCATGTCGTAGCAGGCCATCGCGGCCCCGACCGCCCCCCACGAGATCCCGAATCGCGCGTTGTCGAGGCACCGCAGCGCGCACTTGAGCCCGTCGGTCTTCGGCAGGACGTTCGACTCGGGGATCTCCACGTCGGCGAGCACCAACTCCGATGTCACGGACGCGCGCAGCGAGTACTTCCCCGTCTGGTCCTTCGACGTGAAGCCGGGCGTCCCCTTCTCGACGAGGAAGCCGCGCACGACGCCGTCCTCCTTCGCCCATACGACCGCGACGTCCGACACGGTCCCGTTCGTGATCCACATCTTCGCGCCGTTCAGGACGTAGCGGTCGCCCTTGCGCTTCGCCCACGTCTTCATGCCGCCGGGATCGGAGCCGTAGTCCGGCTCCGTCAACCCGAAGCAGCCGATCGCCTCGCCGCGCGCGAGCCGCGGGAGCCAGCGCCGCCGCTGCTCCTCGCTCCCGAACGTGAAGATCGGGAACATGACGAGGCTCGACTGCACGGACGCGAAGGAGCGGAGCCCGCTGTCGCCGCGCTCCAATTCCTGCATGATGAGCCCGTACGCGACCGCGCCGAGCCCGATCCCGCCGTACTCCTCGGGGAACGTCGGCCCGAGGAACCCGAGCCGCGCCAACTGAGGGATCAACTCCCGCGGGAACTCGCCGCGCTCGTAGTGCTCGGCGATCTCCGGCATCACGCGCTCGGTCACGAAGTCGCGGACCGTCTGGCGGATGCTCTTCTCCTCGTCGGTGAGAAGCGAGTCGATGTCGTAGTAGTCCACTCCCTGGAACGCCTTCATCGCGGCTTCGTCCTCCTCGTCGACGGCCTCGGCGATCGCATCCTCATCGGCCGCGCCCTCACCGGTCTCGCCACGCGGGCTTCCTCTTCTCGAGGAAGGCGCGGATCCCTTCGTTCATGTCGTCCGTTTTCACCAATTCGTCCAGGTAGAGCCGCTCGCACGCGGCGAGCGCGTCGAGCGGCGCGCGCTCGGCGCCGAGCCGGAGCGAGCGCTTCGCGATCGCGAGCGCCGCGCGGCTCTTTCTGGCGAGCGTCTCGACCCAGCGCGCGACCTCCTCGTCGAGGCGCGCCGCGGGAACGACCGCGTTCACGAGGCCGAAGTCACGCGCCTCGCCCGCGCTCATCCGCCGACCCGTGAGGACGATTTCGGCCGCGCGCTTCGCGCCGACGAGCGACGGGAAGAGCGCGCTCGCCACCGGCGGGAAGCACGCGAGGTCGATCTCCGGCTGCCCGAACGTCGCGTCGTCCGCGGCGACCACGAGGTCGCACGCCGCGGCCAATTCGAGCCCGCCTCCGAGACAGTGCCCGCGCACCGCGGCGAGCGCGACCGAGGGCATCGCCAGCGCCGCGCGGACCGTGCGGTGGAACGCGCCGAGCATTTCCGCCACGCGCTCCGGCACGTGGTCGGGCACGCTCGCCCCGGCCGAGAACGCCTTCTCGCCGGCGCCGCGGATCACCACGACGTGAGGCGGCTCCGGATCGCGGGCCGTCGCCTCGAGGGCGTCGGCCATCTCACGGAGCATCTCGATGTCGAGGATGTTCAGCGGGGGTGCGGTCAGCGTGAGGTGGAGGGCTGGGCCCCGTCTCTCGAGCCGGACCTTCCGGGGTTTCATCATCGTCCGGTTCCTCGCTCAGGCGAGGATTGTCGGAGAGATCATTCGGAATGTCAAGCGCGCGCGGCCGCGACCCGGCCCCTCGCCGCTCGCTTGACACTCCGCACGTCATTCATTAATTTCCCGAAGCGTTTACCCTGTCCCTCGTCACTCGCAACAAGGAGGATGGAAGGAATGCATCCGTCGAATCGCACCGGCTCCCGCTCCGGCTCCCGCTCCTGCGCGCTCCTCGCCGCGCTCTTCGCTTTCGCGGTCGCAGTCCCCGCGCTCGCCGCCGAGGAGGTCTACTCCATCGATCCGGTCCACTCGAACGTGAGTTTCAGGATTCGCCATCTCACGGCGAAGGTCACGGGCGCCTTCATGACCTATACCGGCGAGATCCGGCTCGACCGCGCGGACCTCTCGAAGGGATCGGTGACGTTCGAAATCGAGACGGCGAGCATCAACACGAACAACACGGACCGCGACAACCACCTGCGCAGCCCGGATTTCTTCGAGGCGGAGAAGCACCCGAAGATCACGTTCAAGAGCACAAAGGTCACCGTGGACAAGGACGACCCGAACAGGATGTCGGTCGATGGGATGCTCGCGATGAAAGGGGTGTCGAAGCCCGTCTCCCTCAAGGTGGAACTCGGCGGGTTCGTCAAGGACCCGTGGGGGAACGAGAAGGCCGGCTTCGACGTGACCGGCCGGCTCAACAGGAAGGACTACGGGATCCTATGGAACAAGGCCCTCGACGCGGGTGGCTTCGTTCTCGGTGATGATGTCGACGTGATGATCTCGCTCGAGGCGGCGAAGAAGAAGGAGCCGGCGCCCGAGACGAAGAAGGCGGAGGAGGGCAAGAAGGGCTAGTCGCCGCGACCCCGAGGACGGTTGGGCACGATGGGCCGCGGTCGCCGAGCGCCGTTCGCGATCGCGGCCTTCGCATTGAGCCACCGCCTCAAGGTCATCCTCGCGTTCCTCGTCGTCTACAGCGTGTGGGGGTCGACCTACCTCGCGATCCGCGTCGGCGTGCGCGACCTGCCGCCGGCGCTCTTCGCGGGCGTCCGCTTCGTCGTCGCGGGCCTCCTCATCCTCGCCTTCGCGCGCCTGCGCGGCCGCCCCATCCCCACGAACCCCGCGCACCTCTGGCCGCTCGCTGTCGTCGGGTTCCTCCTCCTCGTGACCGGGAACGGCTTCGTCGTCTACGCGGAGCAGTACATCGACTCGGGCCTCGCGGCGCTCATCGTCGCGACGGTCCCGTTCCTCATGGTGGGGACGGAGGCGCTCCTTCCCTCGGGCGAGCGGATCGGCCGCCGCGCGCTCGCCGGTCTCCTCGTCGGGTTCGCGGGCCTCGCCCTCCTCGTGTCGCCGAAACTCGCCGCCGGCGCGTCCCAGGACACACGCGGCGTCGTGGCCCTCCTCCTCGCCTGCCTCTCCTGGACGATCGGCTCGCTCTACTCGAAGCGGCGCGGCGTGCCGGTCCCGGCGCTCGTCGCCACGGGGATCGAGATGCTCGCCGGCGGCGCAGTCCTCGTCGCGATCGGCCTCGCGGCGGGGGACCCGGCGCGCGCCCGCTGGACTTCCGACGCCGTCCTCGCCCTCGCCTACCTGACCGTCTTCGGCGCGGCCCTCGGATTCACGGCCTACATCTGGCTCCTCGACCACGTGCCGCCATCCCGCGTCTCGACCTACGCTTACGTGAACCCGGTCGTCGCGCTCGTCCTTGGGTGGGCCCTCCTCGGGGAGGTCCTCACGCCACGGATCCTCGTGAGCGCCGGGGTCATCCTTCTCGGAGTCGTCCTGGTCACGACGGCCCGGGATCGTACCCCCGCGCCGTAGGGGGGAATCCGGCGCCCCACACGCGGGATTCTGTGGTATAATCCCCCGGTGTTGTGGCATCGGCCGCCCCGGGCCGGCCCGTCTCCCGAGATCCACTTCATACAGAAAGAGGAGGCCACTATGTCCGTGTTCCATCCCTCGCTTCGCAAGACGACGGGGCTTTTCGCCCTCGGACTCTTCGCCGCGGCCTTCGTCGTCCTCGCACCCGCTCCCTCCGTCCGCGCCGCGGACGACGGGCCCCTGGCGACTCCCCACCAGGAGAGCTTCTCCGAGTGGGTTGCGCGCATGGAGGCCTACTTCGACCAGAATCCCGAGCTCAAGTCGACGCCGGGGAGTGGGTGGAAGCCCTTCAACCGATTCAAGTGGTTCTATGAGGAGCGGCTCTCGGAGGATGGCACGATCCCCATCGGGGCGCGGTGGAACGCCTTCCTCCGGAAGAAGGAGCTCGAGGGGGCGCGCGCGAAGGCTGCGACAAACCAGTGGTTCTCACTCGGACCGGCGAACTTCGCCGGGCGCATGCTCGACATCGAGTTCGACCCGACGAACGCGAACATCCTTTACGCCGGCGCGGCGGGCGGCGGGATCTGGAAGAGCACGAACGGCGGGCTCGCCTGGACCGCCCTCGACGACGAGCTTCCCACGCTCGCGGTCGGCGCCATCGCCGTCGTTCCGTCCAACCCGAACATCGTCGTGATCGGCACCGGCGAGGCGACGAACAACATCGACGCCGTCTACGGGGTCGGCATCCTCCGCTCGACGGACGGCGGCGCGACATGGAACACGACGAACGTCACGGCCACGGTCGCGAACAGAAACGGCTTCCACGCGATGGAGGCGAACCCGTTCACGGACGTGATCCTCGCCTGCGACCTGAACGGCGTGTGGCGTTCCTCCGACCAAGGCGCCACGTGGACGCAGGTGCGAACCGGCGGCGAGTTCACCGACATCAAGTGGAAGCCGGGAAGCGCGGACGTCTGCTACGTGGTCCGCATCTCGGAAAGCACCACCGGCCGCATCTTCCGATCGACGGATGGCGGCGTGACGTGGGGCGGCGCCTCGGCCGGCACGCCGAACAATCTGTTGTGGGGAAAGACGAGGCTCTCCGTGACGGCCGCGAACCCCGAGTATGTCTACGCCGTCTTCAGCCACCAACAGACGCTCGCCTTGCTCGAGGTCTCCCGGACGACCGACAGCGGAGTGAGCTGGACGGCGCGGACCACGGTGGATCCGGGGATCGGCGGCCAGTGCTGGTACAACCTCACGGCCCAGGCGGACCCGAACGACGCTTCGAGGCTCTTCATGGGAGGCACGCCGCTCTTCCGCTCGAACAATGGCGGCACGAGCTTCACGGGGATCGCGGGGAACGTGCACGTCGACCACCACGGGAGTGCCTACCGGCCGGGATTCGACGACAACCTCTTCGTCGCGTCCGACGGCGGGATCTGGGAATCGACCGACGACGGCACGACCTGGCTCGACCGGAACGTCGGATTGGTGACCTATCAGTTCTACGACATCTGCGTCTCGCCGCCGGACCCGCTCCGCTCGTGGGGCGGCACCCAGGACAACGGGACCGACCGCTGGCTCAACAGCACGACGTGGCTCAACGGGCTCGGCGCCGACGGCATGGTCTGCAACGGGCATCCGACGGACGCGAACATCGTATACGGCGAGATCCAATTCGGCGACCACAGGAAAAGCATCAACGGCGGCGCCAACGGGACCTGGTTCTCCATCAATAATGGCATCACCGGGAGCGGCAACTGGGTCACGCCGGTCGAGATCGATCCCACGGACGGGAACCATCTCTACACGGCGACGAGCACCGGGACCTTCCGCACGACGGACGGAGGGTCGAACTGGGTCAATGTCTCTGCGAACGCCTTCGCGTCCTATTCGATCAGCCCCGTGGACGGAAACCTCGTGTGGGGTATCGCGCAGGCGCAGGCGAGCTACTCGACCGACGACGGCGCCACGTGGAATGTCTCCGCCCCCATTACCTTCCCGGTCGGGAGCGGGATCAGGATCCACGCCCACCCGACCGACTACAACTCGGCTCTCGCCACGTTCGGGAGTTACAACGTGAACAACCGCCACGTTGCCCTGACGACGGACCTCGGCGCGTCGTGGACGGACGTCACCGGCGACTTCCCGTCGCAGCCCGTCACGGCGGTCGAGATCGATCCGCAGAGCCCGAGCACGTGGTACATCGGGACCGACATGGGGGTCTGGGTCTCCGCGAACGGCGGCGTGAACTGGTTCCCGTTCGAGACCGGGTTCCCGAACGCGGTCGTCGCGGACCTCGAGATCCAGGACTCGGGGCGGAAACTGCGCGCGGGGACGCACGGGCGCGGGATGTGGGAGGTCACGATCCCCGACGCCGCGACCGGTGTCGGCGGCGCGATCGCGTCGGGCCCGAGCAACCTGATGTTCGATCGGGCGTGGCCGAACCCGGCGAAGAGCCAGATGCTCCTCCGCTACGCGGCGCGCAACGCGGCGCCGGTGAGCCTGAGCATCTACGACGTGCAGGGGCGGCTCGTCACCAACCTCGCCGAGCACGCGGCCGACGGGATCATCCGGGAGGTGCGGTGGCGGACGGACGGCGTGCCGAACGGCGTCTACCTCGCGCTGCTCCGCTCGGGGAGCGACGAGAAGTCGCAGAAACTGTTCGTCGTGAAGTAGTCGCTCGGCGCGACGCGGTCGCGTCGCAGTCGGCGGGTGTCGAGAGCGCCCCGGGTCGCGAGGAATGCGGCTCGGGGCGCCTCGCTTTTCACGCGGCGGGCGAGTGCCTCACCGGGTCGTCGCGTGGCGGCGGGGGCGCGTGAGCAACACGTAGAGCGCGAGCGTCGCGCCGTCCGCCGCGACGGCGAGGAGCCCGGATTCGGGGCCGAAAGCGCCGCCCACGAGGAGAGATGGGCCCTGGAATCGCGTCTCGAGGAGTGGCGCGGCCGCGGGTCCGAGCCCGCTCACCGCGCAGCCGAAGATCCCGCCTTGGGAGAGGTTCCAGCCGAGGTGCCAGCCGATCGGCAGCCAGAGCGCTCCGGAGCGGAGCCGCGCAACGCAGAGGACGGCTCCCGCGACGAAGACGTCGAGGATGGCTACCGCGTCGATGCCCGGGTTGGGGAGGTGGGACGCGGCGAACACCGCCGCGGTGACGAGGACCGTCGTCGTCGCCCCGCGCGTGGCGAGGAGCGGGACGAGTAGCCCTCGGTTCGTGATCTCCTCGAAGGCGCTCGCGAGGAGAAGGAGCGCGGCGGTCGGGGCGAGCGAGAGGGCGGCCGCGGCGGCGCGCGCCGTGGGGGCGATCGTGACCCAGCCGAGCAGAGCGGCGGCGGCGATGACGAGCGCGAAGTTCGCGAGGCCGATCGCGAGCCCCGCGAGCGCGTCGCGGAGCGCGCCCTCGCGGCGGAGGCCGACGTCGCCCCACGAGAGCGCGTCGCGCCGCGCGACGCGGCGCGTCGCGAAGAGGGCCGCCGCGACGCCCCACACCATGATGGGGATGAGGCGCGGCTCGTCGATCCGGATCTCCCCGCGAAGCCCGAGGGCGAGGCTCATCGGGATCGTGGCGACGAGAAGGAGCGCGATCCATCCCCACAGTTCGAGCCACCGGAGCGTGATCCGCCACGCGGACGGCCGCGCGCCAGGAGCCTTGCCCGACTCGCCTCCGTCCTCTATCGTCATCGGCCGCGGATCGGTCATTCCGGAAAGGAGACTCCCACGATGCGTCGTTGGATGCGAGTCACACTCATTGCGTTCGCCGCGATCCTTCCGATCGCGGCGGCGCGCGCCGGCAGCGACGCGGCCGCGGCGCCGGAGGCCGCCATCGTTCGGCTGCGCGCCGATCTCGTCTTCGCGGCGGCGCCCGGCCTCCCGGAGGGCGCGACGCAGGCGCTCCTCCGCTCCGACCCTGCGACCGGCGGCATCGAGCGCTTCGTCCGATTCCCCGCGGGGCTCCACATCGGCGCCCACTGGCACTCCGCGGGCGAGCGTGTCGTCGTCGTGCAGGGTTCCATCATGCTCCGGATCGGAGACGCGACGAAGGAGCTCGGCGCGGGATCGTTCGCCTGGATCCCGCCCCGGACGATCCACGAGGCGTGGGTCGACACGAGCGGCGCGACCGTGTTTCAGATCTTCACGGCGACACCGGACCGACGCGCGCCGGAGGAGTTACGCGCGACGAAGTAGCGGGGCGTGCGCGAGAGGGTCTCTCGGGGACCCTCACGACTTCGCCGGGTGCCCGCGACGTCGCGCGGTGTCCGCGCGACGAGCGGGCGGCGAAGCGTGCGGGAGGGGAGGGCCGTGTTACGGCCCGGACCCGTTCCTCGAGAGACCCTCTCGCGCACGCCCTCCCGCTCTACTCGCCCGCCTTGCCCCCCGCGTGCCGCGGGTCGGACGCGCCGCCGGGCGCGCTCGCCTGCCAAGCGCGGATGAACGCGACGAGCCCCTCGATCTCCTCCTCTCCGAAGTGACCGCCGTGGTCCTTCCCCCACGCGCGCATCTCCGTCCCCTTCCGGCCCGCGCGGATCGTCTCCGCGATCGTCTCGTCGGTCACCGCGTCGAGGAAGCTCCGCGACCGCAGCGCGGGCCCCTTCTCGCTTCCCCCGCCCCCGCCCCCGTGGCACTCCGCGCAGTGCGCGACGAAGACCATCTCGGCGAGCGGGAGGAGCCGCGCGTGCCGCCGCGCCGTCTCCTCCTCGAGGAGGCGCGCCTTCCGCCGCGGCTCGCCCGCGGAGTAGAAGAGGACGAACAGGAAAAGGGCGCCCGCGAGGAGAACGAGAGTGAGGAGCGGCCGGGCGAGACGGTCGCCGGAGCGCGCGTCGCGGACCTCCGTCACGAGCGGTTCGCCTCCCTCACGATCGCGCGACCTCGCTCATGCCCGCACGACCTGGTCTGGACCGAAGCCCTTCCTCTTCACGATCTCTCCCGTGTCGGCGAAGAGCTCGCCGTTTACGATGCGGAGCCCGACGAGATCCATCGGCCTCGGCGGCGGCCCGCCGGTGACGAGCCCGTCGCGGTCGTACGCGCCGCCGTGGCACGGGCAGCGGAACGACGCGCGCGCCTCGTCCCACGGCACGAGGCAGCCGAGGTGGGTGCACGCCTGCGAGAGCGCGAGGAAACCGTCCTCTCGCCGCACGACGAAGAGTCGGCCCTCCGGGATGAGGCGGATCTCGCCGGGCGCGTACCCGTCCGCGCGCCCGCACGGGACGCGGCGGCCGCCCCGCCTCGCTTCGGGAGCGAGGTATGCGAGGACGGCCCCCGCCGCCTCGGCGAGGAGCCCCGCGGCGAACGCCCCGATCGCGCCGAGGAGGAAGCGGCGGCGCGACGCTTCACGCGGGCTCAGCGGCTCCACGGCCATCGCCACGCCCACTCCTCTCCTCGGAAGAAGATCCCGATCACGGTGAGCGCGAGGAACACGAGGACGAGGAGCGAGCCGGCCGCGAGGACGCCGCGCCGTTCCCTCGGGAGGCGCCCGGGGCCGCGGTCGAGGTAGGGAAGTGCGACGAGGAGCAGGACCGCGATCCCGGGCGCGACGATGCCGCCCCAGAACGCCGAGTAGTGGACGAGCTCCTGGAGGCCGCTCACGAACCACGGCGCGCGCGCCGGGTTCGGCGGTTTCCCGGGGTCCGCGGGCGGGTCGAGCGGCAGCGGGAGGAGGGCGCTCGCGACGAACAGCACGAGCGCCGTCGCGAGGAAGAGCGCGGTCATCTTGATCAGGGTCTCCGTCGACGAGTACGCGCCGAGCCCGGGGTTCCCGCCGCGCGCCGGGTGAGTGAGCCCGGCCTTCCGGAGCGAGTAGAAGTGCACGGTGAGGATCGCGAGGAGCCCGCCCGGAAGGAGCGCGACATGCACGGCGAAGAAGCGCGTGAGCGTCGGCGCGCCCAGTTCCGTTCCGCCGAGGAGGAGGCCCCGCGCCCAGTCGCCGACGAGCGGGACGTACGACGCGATGTTGGTGCCGACGACGGTCCCCCAGAAGCCGGTCTGGTCCCACGGGAGGAGGTACCCCGTGTAGCTCTCTCCCGCGGCGAGGAGGAGGAGCGCGACGCCCGAGTGCCAGCCGAGCGCGCGCCCCTGCTTGTACGCCGCCGTGTAGAACACGCGCAGGACGTGCAGGAAGAGCACGATGAGGAGCGCGTACGAGGCCGTGCGGTGCAGGCCGCGCACGAGCGCGCCGAACGGCACGCGGCGCGTGATCGCCTCGACGCTCGCGTAGGCGCCCTCGGGCGTGGGGGAGTATCGTAGGAGAAGGAGCGCCCCCGTCGCGAGGAGGATCACGATGAGAAAGAGCGCGACCTCGCCGAGGTAGAACGTGTGGCAGAATCGCCACGAGTCCCGGCGCAGGTTCTTCGGCAGGACGAAATCGAAGAGATACGAGAGGAGAGTCGGCGCGCCCTCGCTCGCTCTCGGCGGGGCGATCACGAAGGGCCCGGTCGGGCGATCAGTCCCCTTCGGAGCCACCCGACTCCGTCCCCTGCGGGGCCGGCGGGGTCGACACTGCGGGGGGCTCCTCCTTCGGAGGCTCTGGACGGCGGGTGGAGGCCCGTTGCGGGGTCCGCCCCCACGCCGAGGACGATCGTGGCTCCGGGAAGATGAGCGGCGGGAGTTCGGGCGCGGGCGGGGTGCTCGGGATCTCGGCGTTCGGGGTCGAGGGCTCGATCGACTCGCGCGGTGGAGGGTAGATCGTCACGAAGGTCGGCGCCTCGCGAGCCGGAGCGCCGGCCGAGTCCTCGCGGTCGCGGCCGTCCCGTCCGCGCCGGGGGCCGCGTTCTCCGCGCGACTCCCCGCGCCCCTCGCGGTCGCGATCTCGCCCGCGTCCTCCGCGGCCCCGTCGCCCCTCGCGCTCCTCTCGCCCGCGCTCGCCCCGGCCGCGCCCGCCACGCTCTTCGCGGCCCGCGCGCTCTTCGCGGCCCTCGCGCTCTTCGCGGCCCTCGCGCTCCCCGGCCTCCTCGGCCGGCTCCTCCGCCTCGAGGTCGTCCATCCGAGCGCTTGCCCGGGGCTCGAATTCCGGCTCGCTGGCGGCCGTTTCCCCGATGGCCTCGCGCCGCTCTTCGCCTCCGTCGCCCGCGCCGCCGCGCCGACGGCGGCCGCCGCGCCGTCTCCTTCTTCGCTTCTCGCCGGTTCCCGATTCTCCCGCCGCGACGTCCTCGGAGTCGCGCGGGGCGCCCTCCTCCTCCATCTCGAACTCGATGCCGCCGGGATGCGCGGTGATCTCTTCCTCCGCGCCCTCGAGGTCCCGCAGCCGCTCAAGCCGTTCCCGCTCGAGGATCCGCTCCGCGGCGCGCGCGAGGCTTCGGTCGTCGCGCCGGTCTTCGCGGCCGCGTCCGCCGCCGCGTCCGCGCCCGCCGCGTTCTCCTCGGTCGGCCCGCTCCGCGCCTTCGCCGCGTCCGCCCCGCTCCCCGCCGCCGAGTCGCCGTCGCTCGCCCCCGGCGCCCGCCGGCTCCCGGCGCTCGCCGCGTCCCCCGCGCCCTTCCCGCCCTTCGCGCTCCTGGCTCTCGCGCACTCGCCCCTCGCGCACTCGCCCCTCGCGCACTCGGCCCTCGCGCTCGCGCCCCTCCCTCTCACCGGTTCCGCCGCGCCCGCGGCGGCCCCGCAACGAGTCGTGCCGGCGCGCCGACTCCCGCGCCTCGCCGAAGAGTTCGACGAGTCGCTCGTGGCGGTAGTGGAAGTACTCCTCGATCGCGGGGCGGATGAAGAGTCGGTGCGCGAGGCCTCCGAGGAAGCCGAAGGGCACCTCGTACTCGACCATGTCGATCACCCGAGTCGCGTCCGCGTTCCTCTCGAAAAGGTGCGTGTGCCGCCACTCGCGGAAGGGGCCCCGCTCCTGCCAGTCGATGAATCGATCGCCCCGCTTGAGGCTCCGGATCGACAGCTCCCAGCGGATCGGGACGAGCCCCACGCGCATGCGGAGCCGGATGCGCGAGCCGAGTCGGAGCGGCAGGTCCGCGTCCTCGACTTCGAGGCCGAAGGCGGGCGGCGTCACTTTCTTGAGGTTCTTGGGATTCGTGAAGAAGTCGAAGAGCGTCTCGAGCGGCGCCCGGACGGCGACGCTCGTTCGGAAGTATTCCATGGTTCTCCTGTGCTGGGCGCCGCGGGGCGGCGGGTCTCGCTCTAGGTCGGCGGGCTCATTATAGCAAGCGGTTGCGGGGGCTGTTCAACGGTTTTGTCGCGCCCCGGCGCGCCCGGGGCGGTGAGAGCCCCGCCGGCCGGTCGTTCCCGGTCACCAGCGGCGACCCAGCACGTAGCCCAGGAGCCCGGTCGTGAGCCCCATCGTGATCGCGACGAAGTCGATGGGGAGGAGGACGAGGACGCGAGCGACGAAGAGGGGCCCGCGGAGGCGGAGGAAGAACGCGAGGAGATCCCGGAGGAGGAGGGGGGTGGCGATGGCGACCGCGACGGCCGCAGCGGCCGCGGCGCGCGGACCGCCGCCGGGCGCGACGAGCGCGAGCGGCACGATCCACGAGAGGACGAGCGCCGAGACGAACGGCGATGGGATCGACGTGTAGTTCCCTCTTCGGAGCCGCCGGAACCGGTCGCGGAGCTGCACCTTGAGGAGGCCGGAGGAGCGCGTGAAGTCGGTGACGAGGAGCGAGCGGAGCGTGTAGTGCTTGATGTGGAGGATCTCCACCTCGGGGGCCACGCGCAGGCGCGCGCCGCGCTCCGCGAGGCGCTTGCCGAGGTCGGAGTCCTCGATGTTCGGGCGGCGGTAGCGGGGGTCGAACCCCTCGACGCGATGGAACGCGGCGCTCCGGACGGCGAGGACGCTCGAGTAGAGGACGGAGAGATCGCTCTCCTGGCGGAGGTACGAGTAGCGGAGCCAGAGGTTCTTGTAGTCGCTCGCGAAATTGGCGAACGCGGGCGCCTCGGATTGCACGCCGACGACGCCGTCGAGGGTCGGATCGGAGAGGCGGCTCGAGATCGTCGCGAGCGCGCCGGGCAGGAGGACGACGTCGGCGTCGGTGAAGAAGAGGACGTCGCCGCGCGCCGCGCCCGCCCCGAGGTTCCGCGCGCGGGCGACGCCCCCCGGCTCGCCGGCGGAGAGAAGCGTCACCGGGAAGCGGCGCGCGATCTCGGGCGAGCGGTCGGTCGAGCCGTCGTTGACGACGATCACCTCGAGCGGCGGTGTCGACGACGCGAAGATCGAGGTGAGGCTCCTCTCGAGCGTGCGCTCCGCGTTCTTGACCGGGATGATGACGGAGATGTTCGCCATGAGTGGGGTTCAGCGCTCGAGGAGGCTCGCGAGGCGCGGGTCGCGGGCGGCGGCGGCGCGGACCGCGTCGCCCCCGCGGCGGATCGCTTCCGCGAGCGCGGCGCGCGCGGCGACGCGGTCCCCCGCGAGGGCCGAGGCCGCGGCCCGCCCGTACGGGAAGCGCGGGTCGCTCGGGAAGCGCGCCGCCGCGGCCTCGTGCGCCGCCGCCGCCCGCGCGAGCTCGCCGGACTCGAGAAGCAGGTTCGCCAGATTGACCGCGGCGTCGGGCGAGTCGAGGAACTCGCGTGCGGCTCGCTCGAGGACCGCGAGCGCTTCGTCGCGGCGGCCCAGGCGGATGAGCGTGACGCCGAGGTTCACGAGGCGCTCGGCGGTGGGCGGCGCCGCGGCGAGCGCGCGCCGGTAGTGCGGCTCCGCCTCGGCGAAGCGGCCGAGCGCGCCGAGGAGGTCCGCGATCCTCGCCTCGGCCGCCGCCGCCGCGACGGCGCCCCCGCCCGCGGGCCCGCCCGCCGCGACGCGCCCCAGCAACTCGTGGTACTCGGCGAGCGCCTCCTCGATGCGCCCCCCGGCCTCGAGGACGCGCGCGAGGTTCGCTCGCGCGTCGAGGAACCCGGGATCGTCCTCGATCGCCCGCCGGTACGCGGCCTCCGCCTCCGCGCGGCGACCCTGCGCCTCGAGCGCCGTCCCGGCGTTGTGCGGCGCCGCGGGGAGGAACGGGTCGGCCTTCTCGGCGCGCGCGTAGTCGGCGAGCGCCTCGTCGAGCCTCCCCTCCGCCTGCGCGCACGAGCCGCGGTTCAGGTACGCGCCCGCGAAATCCGGGTTCACGCGAAGAACCGCGTCGTACGCGGCGACCGCATGGGCGTATCGCTTCTCCTCCTGGTGGAGCGCCCCGAGGTTCATCATCGCGTCGATGTAGAGCGGGTTCTCGCGGATCGCGTCGCCGAAGGCGCGCTCGGCGGCGGCCCGGTCGCCGCGGCGCAGCGCGGCCTGGCCGATCGCGACGTGCGAGCGCGCGAACGAGAGGCTCGGGTTGCCGGCGAGGCGCACGTGAAGGAGCGCGCCGAGCGCGAGGACGGCGGCGACGCCGAGCGCGAGAGGGCGCGCTCGCCGCCGCCGCGCGAGCCCGGCGAGGCGCGCGAGCCCGGCCGCGGCGAACACGATGAGAAACGGGACCGCGGGCTGCCGGTAGCGGTCGCAGACGAAGAAGATCGTCACCGCGCCCATGTTCGCGAGCACGAAAAGCGCGGGGAGGAGGGCGCGCGGACTCCGCGCCGCGCACGCGGCGCCCGCTCCGATCGCGGCGAGCGGCGCGATGAGCCCGAATGACAGAACGCTCGCGACGAGGATCGTCGAGTGGCGGCGGAAGAAGTCCCACGACGCGTTCAGCGGGATCTCGTAGTCGCCCCAGTAGAGGGCGAGCTTCCGCGCGAGCAGGCGCGCGTACGCAAGCGGGTGCTCGCGGATGTACGCGAACGCCTTGCCGTACCAGAAGCGATCCACCTCGGAGGCGCGGAGCGCGCGCCCCGCCTCCTTCTCCGCGAAGCGCCGCGAGTCGCGCTGGTCGATCGCCTCGGGAGTGCCTTGGAAGAACGGAGGGGGCCGGTAGGTCCCGTCCGTGTACTCGTTGTTCCCCATGTAGAACGAGATGCCGCCGTGGTGCGAGATGAGGACGAAGTCTCCCGCGACGAGCGCGTTGCGGGCGCCGGAGATCGCGAGCGGGATTGCCGCGCTGACACAGAAGGACAGGGCAAGTGCTACGGAGGAGGCAGGTCGCGCTCCGCGGCGGCCCCGTGGCCCTCCGCTTTCCCGCTCCCCACCCCCGGCCGCCGACGTCGCGCGACCTGCCTCCTCCCTTCGTCCCTGTCCAAGCAGGATTGCGCCGATAGCGAGGGGAGCGAACAGCAGGAACTCGGGGCGGACGAGCATCCCGAGACCGAGGAGAAGGCCGGAGAGCGTGATCTCGCGTCTCGTCCGCCGCTCGATGCCGCGGTCGAGAAGGAGAACCACGGAGAGCGCGAGCGTGAGCGCGAGCGTCGTGTTGAGGAGTTGGATCTCGTAGAAGAGAAACGGGCCGTAGACGAGCGAGAGGAGGAACGCGAGGAGGGCCGTCGTTCTCCCGAACGCGCGCTCCGCCACGAGGAAGATCAAGAGGCCGTTCGCGACGCCGAGGCCCGCGTGGACGATCTTCGGCGCGATTCCCTCGCCGAGGAATCGATAGATCACGCCGAGCACGTACGGGTAGAGCGGCGCCATGTGGAACGGCTCGTGGCCGAGCCAATCGCCCGCGGCGATCCTCTTCGCCCAGTTGTGGTATGAGAGCGCGTCCAGGAAGAGGAGGTTTTCGAGCGGCGTGCCCGGAATGCCGAGCAGGTAGAGCGCCCGCAACAGAAGGCCGGTGAAGAGGATCCCGGAGATCAGGACCATGCGCTCGGTTCGTGCTCGGCCGGCGGGCCCAGGGGTGAGGTTCTCGGCGACTCGTGTCACGCGCGTGAGAAGCTAGCACGCGAGCCAGGTCCTGGCAAAGGAGTTGCACCCCCGCAGCCCGGCGTTCGCCGGAGCGCTCGGCATCCCCCGCCACGGCGAGTCGTCTAACTCTTTGATGCAAAGCCAATTGCGATCGGAATGGGCGGCTCGGTCGGGCTGGTCTCGGGCCCGCCGGCCGGGGCACCGGCGACTCCCCGGCGCGACCTGGCGGGGCCATCCTCGCGCACCCGACCCTCCGTCTCCCGCCGCTCCTGGGGGTCCGCCGGCGCCGACTCTCGCCTTCCCGCCCGACCCCCGAAACGCCCGCAAGCGGTATCAAAAAAATCCCTTGACGCTCTTTCCTCGGGTCGTTTAGATTCCACAGTCTGCCCGCCCTTCTCTCGCGGGGGGAGACGGGCGGAGCATCCCCACATCGCCTATCCGCTGGCGTAGCTCAGTTGGTAGAGCAGCTGATTTGTAATCAGCCGGTCGGGGGTTCGAGTCCCTTCGCCAGCTACGCTTCGATCGGACGGGGTGCTGTGTGTCCTTTTCTCGGTGTCGGGGAGGTACCCAAGCGGCCAAAGGGAACAGACTGTAAATCTGTCGGCTCAGCCTTCAGAGGTTCGAATCCTCTCCTCCCCACCAGTTTCCGCGGATCTCCGGGAGCGCTCTCCCGAGGTCGTGTCCCGCGGAGGGGGGACGAGCAAGTTCGAGGCGGGAATAGCTCAGTGGCTAGAGCGTCAGCCTTCCAAGCTGAGGGTCGCGGGTTCGAATCCCGTTTCCCGCTCCAGATGTCGGGGGCGCAGACGTCGGGGCCCACGTAGCTCAGTCGGTAGAGCATTTGCATGGTAAGCAAAAGGTCACCAGTTCGATTCTGGTCGTGGGCTCCATCTCCACTTCCTAGGTCGCTCCAGTCGGTCGGGAGACCCGTTTCGTAATCTCCATTTGCACGGAGGAAGGAAATGTCGAAGGCGAAGTTCGAGCGCACGAAGCCCCACGTCAACATCGGGACGATCGGCCACGTCGACCACGGCAAGACCACGCTCACGTCGGCGATCACGAAGGTCCTCGCAAAGAAGGGTCTCGCCCAGGCGAGGAACTACGACGAGATCGACAACGCGCCCGAGGAGAAGGAGCGCGGCGTGACGATCAACGTCCACCACGCCGAGTACGAGACCACGAAGCGGCACTACGCGCACGTCGACTGCCCCGGGCACGCCGACTACGTGAAGAACATGGTGACCGGCGCGGCGCAGATGGACGGCGCGATCCTCGTCGTGTCCGCGGCGGACGGGCCGATGCCGCAGACGCGCGAGCACGTGCTCCTCGCGCGGCAGGTGAACGTGCCGCACATCGTCGTCTACCTCAACAAGGTGGACATGGTGGACGACCCGGAGCTCCTCGAGCTCGTCGAACTCGAGGTGCGCGACCTTCTGACGAAGTACGAGTTCCCCGGTGACAAGACGCCGATCATCCGCGGCTCGGGCCTCAAGGCGATGGAGGGCGACCAGAGCGACATGGGCGAGGGCTCGATCGTGAAGCTCATGGAGGCGGTCGACGACTACATCCCGACGCCGAAGCGCGAGACCGAGAAGCCGTTCCTCATGCCGATCGAGGACGTGTTCTCGATCACGGGCCGCGGGACGGTCGCGACGGGCCGCGTCGAGCGCGGGAAGATCAAGGTCAGCGACAAGGTGGAGATCGTCGGGATCCGCGACACGCGCGACTCGGTCGTGACGGGCGTCGAGATGTTCCGCAAGCTCCTCGACGACGCGCAGGCCGGCGACAACGTGGGGCTCCTCCTCCGTGGAATGGAGAAGGAGGACCTCGAGCGCGGCATGGTGGTCTGCGCTCCGAAGAGCGTGACGCCCCACACCAACTTCGAGGGCGAGGTCTACATCCTCTCGAAGGAAGAGGGCGGACGCCACACGCCGTTCTTCGACGGGTATCGCCCGCAGTTCTTCTTCCGGACGACGGACGTGACCGGCACCGCGAAGCTCCCCGCGGGGCGCGAGATGGTGATGCCCGGCGACAACTTGAAGGTCGACGTCGAGCTCCACACGCCGGTCGCGATGGAGCAGGGCCTGAGATTCGCGATCCGCGAGGGCGGCCGAACGGTCGGCGCCGGGGTCGTGACGAAGATCATAAAGTAGTTCCCCTGCGGGGAACGGGAACATAGTCGGAAGGGGAACGTGCCGTGCGAACGATGATCACGCTCGCTTGCAACAAGTGCAAGCAGCGCAACTACACCACGACGAAGAACAAACGGACGCAGCCGGACCGGGTCGAGTACGTGAAGTACTGCCGGTTCTGCGGGGCGCACACGCCGCACAAGGAGACTCGCTAGGAGCGATCGGCCGTCGGGCCGCGCCTCTCGCGTTCGCGATCGGGATGCTACAGAACGCCGCCCAGTTCATCCGGGAGGTGCGGGTGGAGCTCGCGAAGGTCACCTGGCCGACCTGGAAACCGATTTCGCCCAAGACGGAGCTCTGGGGCTCCACGCTCGTCGTGATCGTGGCCGTCGTCCTCCTCGCCGCCTTCATCGGCGTGGTCGACCGGATCCTGACGATGGTCCTTCAGTGGGTTCTGGGATAGGGGAGATCGTGGAGCAAGTTTCCGAGAAGCATTGGTACGTCGTGCACACCTACTCGGGGCACGAGAACAAGGTGAAGAGCAACATCGAGCGCGCCGTGACGCAGGCCGGGCTCGCGGACAGGGTCGACCGAGTCCTGATCCCGACGGAGAGCGTCGCGGAGATGAAGAACGGGAAGAAGACGGTTTCGAGCAAGAAGTTCTTCCCGTCCTACGTGCTCGTTCACATGGAGCCGTCGCAGGAGGCGGTGAACCTCATCAACGACACGCCCGGCGTCACGCGGTTCGTCGGGTACGGAAACAAGCCGACCGCGCTCTCCGACGAGGAGGTCGAGAGGGTCCTCAACCGGATCGAGGGGACGAAGTCGAAGCCGATCCCCGAGATCCCGTACCGGGTCGGCGAGCACGTGCGCGTCGTGGACGGGCCGTTCAGCGAGTTCACGGGCGTCGTGGACGAGATCAATCAGGAGCGCGGCAAGCTCAAGGTCATGGTCAGCATCTTCGGGCGCGCGACGCCCGTCGAGCTCGACTTCCTGCAGGTGAAGGGACTCTAGGAGAACCGCATGGCCGCACCCAAGAAGCGCGTCATCGCCGTCGTGAAGCTCCAGTGCCCCGCGGGGGCCGCGAACCCGGCGCCGCCCGTCGGGCCGGCGCTGGGCCAGCACGGCGTGAACATCATGGGGTTTTGCCAGGAATTCAACGCGCGGACGAAGGAGCAGGCGGGGCTCATCATCCCCGCGATCATCACGATCTTCGCGGACCGCACGTTCACGTTCATCACGAAGACGCCGCCGGCGGCCGTGCTCCTCAAGCGGGCGATCGGCGTCGCGAAGGCGAGCGGCGAGCCGAACCGGATCAAGATCGGCAAGGTGACGCTGAAGCAGGTGCGCGAGATCGCGGAGATCAAGATGCCGGATCTCAACGCGAACGACATCGACGCGGCGATGGAGATGGTCAAGGGCACCGCGCGCAGCATGGGCATCGACGTGGAAGGAGTCGCAGCGACGTAGGGTTTTCTTTGAATGAGAACACACGACGCCATGGGGTGCTGAGGTCTTCCCCCCGTGGGCCGTGCGGGACGAGCCCGGGCGCCCCCGCCACAGCGCCGCAGGCGCTGGGGCGAAAGGGGCGGGCGAGCAAGCCGAGCCGAGGCGCGCGGAGCGCGCCGCAGGCGTGCCCGCGGGGGGAGGACCTCGGCACCACACAGCAGCACGCCGACGACCAGATCGGCGGCACGGGCGGCGCTGAGCGCGGCGCCCGACACACGAGCGGCGCCTCGAGCGCCGTCTGGGAGTGCGAACCATGGAGCACGGAAAGCGGTATCGGAAGGGAAGCGAGCGGATCGACCGCGCGCGGCGCTACAGCGTCGCCGAGGCGGTCGAGATCGTGAAAGCCAACGCCAACGCCAAGTTCGACGAGACGATCGAGGTCGCCGCGCATCTCGGCGTCGATCCGCGCCACTCGGACCAGCAAGTCCGCGGCACGGTCGTCCTCCCGCACGGGACCGGCAAGACCGTTCGCGTGCTCGTCCTCACGAAGGGCGAGAAGGAGAAGGAAGCGAAGGACGCCGGCGCGGACCACGTCGGGAACCAGGAGTTCCTCAAGAAGCTGAACGAGGGCTGGCTCGACATCGACACGATCATCGCGACGCCCGACATGATGGGTGAGGTCGGGAAGCTCGGGAAGATCCTCGGCCCCCGCGGGCTCATGCCGAACCCGAAGAGCGGGACGGTCACCTTCGACGTCACGAGGGCGGTGCGCGACGCGAAGGCGGGGAAGATCGAGTACAGGACCGACAAGGCGGGGAACGTGCAGGCCCCGGTCGGCCGGGCGTCCTTCACCAAGGAGGCGCTCGCCGAGAACGTGACGTCGTTCCTTCACGAGCTGCAGCGAGTGAAGCCGCACACCGCGAAGGGGAACTACATGAGGACGGTGACGGTGAGCTCCACGATGGGGCCGGGCGTTCGGATCGACTTCCAAACCGAGCTCGCCGTCCCGTAGCGGGACCGCCAGGAGATTCGCATGGCCACTACCGAAAAGATCGAGGTCGTCGAGGAGCTCTCGAAGGACCTCTCGCAGTCGCGGGGCGTCTACCTCGCGGACTTCACGGGCCTCAGCGTCGACAAGATCACGGCGCTCCGCCGGGCGATCCGCAAGTCGGGGAGCCGCTTCATCGTCGCGAAGAACACGCTGGCGAAGCGGGCGATCAAGGGCTCGCACCTGGAGCCGCTCACGAGCCACTTCCGGGGGCCCACGGGGATCGCGTACTCGATCGACGACCCCGTGGCGCCGGCGAAGGTCCTCGCCGACTTCGGAAAGGATAACGAGGGGTTCGCGGTCAAGGCCGGCTACGTCGAGGGCTCCGTCCTCGGCGCCAAGGAGGTCGGCCGGATCGCGGCGCTCCCGTCGAAGGCGATCCTCGTCGCCCAGGCGATCGGCATCGTGCAGAGCCCGATGCGCGGCCTCGTCACGGTCGTGAACGGGGTGATGGCGGGCCTCGTCGTCGCCCTCGAGGAGATCCGAAAAAAGAAGGACGCGTCGTCCGCGTCGCAGTCATAGAAGCCGGTAGCGAGAGATTTCAACTCGGGCTCAAGCCCCGTATCGAGAGGAGAACGCGATGACCACGGCAACCGAGAATCCAAACGTCGCCAAGATCGTCGAGGCGATCGAGAAACTGACCGTCCTCGAGGCGGCCGATCTGGTGAAGACGCTGGAGACCAAGTTCGGCGTCTCGGCCGCCCCGCAGGGAATGATGATGGCCGCGATGCCGGGGATGGGTGGCGGAGCGGCGGCCCCCGTCGAGGAGAAGACCGAGTTCGACGTCGTCCTGACGGGCGCGGGCGACAAGAAGATCCAGGTGATCAAGGTCGTCCGCGCGATCACCGGGCTCGGACTCAAAGAGGCGAAGGACCTCGTGGACAACCCTCCGAAGCCGGTCAAGGAGGGGGTCTCGAAGGCGGAGGCGGAGAAGATCAAGGCGGAGATCGAGGAGCAGGGCGGCAAGGTCGAGCTGAAGTAGTTCGCGCTTCAGAACGCGTGTGAGTCTTGCGGGGCGGCTTCGGCCGCCCCACTGGCGCCTAGCGCCCGGGCATCCCCTCAACGTGAGGAAGTGATCGCATTGGCAACCGTCGAGCGCGTGAGCTTTTCGAAGATCCCGTCGATCATGGAGATTCCGAACCTTCTGGACGTGCAGCTCCAGTCGTTCGAGAGCTTCCTCCAGAGCAGGGTACCTCCCTCGAGGCGGGAGAACATCGGCCTCCAGGCCGTCTTCAACGAGATCTTCCCGATCCAGGATACCCGCGGGAACTTCTCGCTCGAGTTCGTCTCCTATAGCCTCGGCGAGCCGAAGTACGAGGTCGATGAGTGCCAGGAGCGGGACGTCACGTTCGCCGTGCCGCTCAAGGCGACGCTCCGACTCGTCGTGCGCGAGAACGTGAACGGCGAGCGCGAGGTGAAGGACATCATCGAGCAGGAGGTCTACCTCGGCGAGCTCCCCGTCATCACCGACAAGGGGACCTTCATCATCAACGGCGCCGAGCGGGTGATCGTGAGCCAGCTCCATCGCTCGCCCGGGGTCTTCTTCGACGAGGAGATCCACCCGAATGGGAAGCGCCTCTACTCGACGCGGGTGATCCCGTACCGCGGGTCGTGGCTCGAACTCAGCCTCGACGTGAACGACGTGATGTTCGCGCACATCGACCGGAAGCGGAAGCTCCCGGTGACGGCGCTCCTGCGCGCGCTCGGCTACTCGAGCAACGAGTCGATCCTCGCCCTGGTCTACGAGTTCGAGGAAGCGCACCTCCGGAACGTCAAGAAGAAGGAAACGCTCATCAACCGCGTCATCGCGCGCGACGTGCCCAACGAGGCGACGGGCGAGGTGCTCGCCGAGGCGGGCGACCCGATCGACGCGGCGATGCTCGAGACGATGAAGGTCGCGGGCGTCGATCGGATCTACCTGGTCGTGCCGGCGGAAGGGTTCGACAACGAGGTCATCCTCAACACGCTGCGCAAGGACACGACGCCGAACGAGGAGGAGGCGCTCAAGAAGATCTACACGCTGCTGCGCCCCGGCGACCCGCCGAGCCTCGAGACGGCGCGCGGCCTCCTGGAGCGGCTCTTCTTCAACGCGCGGCGCTACGACCTCGCGCGCGTCGGCCGCTACAAGATCAACTCGCGGCTCGACCTCGACTTGCCAAAAGATCTGACGATCCTCGACCACCGCGACATCATCGCGATCATCAAGCAGCTCCTCAGGCTCCGCGCGGGCCAGGGTTTCACGGACGATATCGACCACCTCGGCAACCGGCGCATCCGCTCGGTCGGCGAACTCCTCGCGGCTCAGTTCTCGATCGGGCTCTCCCGCATGGCGCGGATCATCAAGGAGCGGATGAGCCTCCAGGACACCGAGTCGATGACGCCGTACGACCTCGTGAACGCGAGGACGATTTCGGCGGTCATCAAGAACTTCTTCGGGTCGAGCCAGCTCTCGCAGTTCATGGACCAGACGAACCCGCTCGCGGAACTGACGCACAAGCGGCGCCTCTCGGCGCTTGGGCCGGGCGGCCTCACGCGCGAGCGCGCGGGCTTCGAGGTGCGCGACGTGCACTACTCCCACTACGGGCGCATGTGCCCGATCGAGACGCCGGAGGGCCCGAACATCGGGCTCATCTCCTCGCTTTCGACGTACGCGCGCGTGAACGAGTTCGGGTTCCTCGAGACGCCGTACCGCCGCGTCGAGAAGGGGCGCGTCACCGAGGCGATCGACTACCTCACCGCGAGCGAGGAGGACCGCTACGTCATCGCGCAGGCGAACGCTCCGCTCGACCAGCGCGGGCACTTCCAGACCGAATTGGTTGCATGCCGCCACCGCGACAACTACCCGGTGATGCGGCCGGAGGACGTCCAGTACATGGACGTCTCGCCGAAGCAGCTCGTCTCGGTCGCGACGGCGCTCATCCCGTTCCTCGAGCACGACGACGCGAACCGCGCCCTGATGGGGTCCAACATGCAGCGCCAGGCGGTGCCGCTCCTGATCCCCGAGGCGCCGATCGTCGGCACGGGGCTCGAGGGGCGCGTCGCGCACGACTCGGGGGTCTGCGTCGTCGCGCGGCACCCCGGCCTCGTGAAGAGCGTCGCGTCGGACCAGATCACCGTCTCCTACTCGCGCGCGAAGGACACCGACCTCTCCGGGATGGACGGGCTCGACGTCTACAAGCTCACGAAGTTCCGTCGCTCGAACCAGGACACCTGCCTGAACCAGCGGCCGCTCGTGAAGGTCGGACAACGGGTGCAGAAGGGCGAGATCCTCGCCGACGGGCCGTCGTGCGAGCAGGGCGAGCTCGCGCTCGGCGCGAACGTCCTCGTCGCCTTCATGCCGTGGCACGGCTACAACTTCGAGGACGCGATCCTCGTCTCCGAGAACCTCGTGCGGGAGGACCGCTTCACCTCGATCCACATCGAGGAGTTCGAATTGCAGGTCCGCGACACCAAGCGGGGCGTGGAGGAGATCACGCGCGAGATCCCGAACGTCGGCGAGGAGGCGCTCAAGAACCTCGACGACGACGGCATCGTGCGGATCGGCGCGCACGTCCGCTCCGGCGACATCCTCGTCGGCAAGGTGACGCCGAAGGGCGAGACCGAGCTCTCGCCGGAGGAGCGGCTGCTCCGCGCGATCTTCGGCGAGAAGGCTGGCGACGTGCGGGACGAGTCGCTCAAGGCGCCCCCCGGCATGGACGGCATCGTGATCGACATCAAGGTCTTCTCCCGCAAGGAGCGCGACGAGCGCGCGAAGGCGGACGAGAAGAAGAAGGTCGAGGCGCTGCGCCGCGGCTCGCGCAAGGAGGCGAAGCGGATCAAGGACCTCCGCGACGAGCGGATCCGCGCGATTCTTGAGGGCGAGACCTCGGAGAAGGTGCTCGACCGGACCGGCGAGGTCCTGATCCGCGCCGGGCGGAAGCTCACCGGCAAGGCGCTCGAGGAGGTCGACTTCGATCTCCTGCCGGCCGACTGCCAGGTGACGACCGACCGTGCCGTCAACAAGAAGCTCCAGTCGGTGATGGAGTCGGCGCAGGAGATGCTCGACAAGATCGACCGCGACCTCGAGCGCGACATCGAGCGCTTGGCGCGCGGCGACGAGCTCGCGCCGGGCGTCGTCAAGTTGGTGAAGGTCTACGTCGCGAAGAAGCGGAAACTTTCCGTCGGCGACAAGATGGCGGGACGGCACGGGAACAAGGGCGTCGTCGCGAAGATCCTCCCCGAGGAGGACATGCCGTACCTTTCCGACGGGACGCCCGTCGAGATCGTGCTGAACCCGCTCGGCGTCCCCTCGCGAATGAACCTCGGGCAGATCCTCGAGACGCACCTCGGGTGGGCCGCCCGCGCGCTCGGCTACCGCGTCGCGACGCCGGTCTTCGACGGCGCGACCGTGGACGAGATCAAGGCCGAGCTGAAGAAAGCGGGCCTTCCGGAGTCGGGCAAGACGACGCTCCACGACGGCCGCAGCGGCGAAATCTTCGGCGAGCAGGTCACCGTCGGCTTCATCTACATGCTCAAGCTTTCGCACCTCGTCGATGACAAGATCCACGCCCGCTCGATCGGGCCGTACTCGCTCGTCACGCAGCAGCCGCTTGGCGGAAAGGCGCAGTTCGGCGGCCAGCGCTTCGGCGAGATGGAGGTGTGGGCGCTCGAGGCCTACGGCGCGGCGCACACCCTGCAAGAGTTGCTCACCGTGAAGTCGGACGACGTGATCGGTCGCTCGAAGGTCTACGAGGCGATCGTCAAGGGAGACAACCCACCCCAGCCGGGGATTCCTGAGTCCTTCAACGTGCTCGTGAAGGAGCTGCAGAGCCTCGGACTCGACATTCACCTGGAAGAGGAATAGGGGGGGCGGCCGTGTTCGCAGCGCGAGAAGAAAAGGAAAAGAAGGTCCAGACCTTCGAGTCGATCCGGATCCAACTCGCCTCGCCCGAGGTGATCCGTTCCTGGTCCTACGGCGAGGTCACGAAGCCGGAGACGATCAACTACCGCTCCTTCAAGCCGGAGAAGGACGGCCTCTTCTGCGAGAAGATCTTCGGGCCCGTGAAGGACTGGGAGTGCAATTGCGGGAAGTACAAGCGCATCCGCTACCGCGGCGTGATCTGCGACCGCTGCGGCGTCGAGGTGACGCAGGCGAAGGTCCGCCGCGAGCGCCTCGGCCACATCGAGCTCGCGGTCCCCGTCTCGCACATCTGGTACTTCAAGGGGATCCCGAGCCGCATCGGCCACCTGCTCGACATGAGCGTCCGGAACCTCGAGCGGATCCTCTACTACGAGTCGTACGTCGTGATCGATCCGGGCGACGCGCCTGTCGAGAAGAAGGAGCTCCTCACGGAGGACAAATTCCAGGAGCTCAAGAAGGAGTTCGGCGGGCGCTTCAAGGCCGACATGGGGGCGGGCGCGATCCGCGAATTGCTCGCCGAGATCGACATCGAGGAGCTGGCGAACGAGCTCCGCGTGTCGGCGCGCGTCGAGACGTCTGCGCTCCGAAAGAAGGAGATCCTCAAGCGCCTGAAGGTCGTCGAGGCGTTCCGCCAGTCCGGGAACAAGCCGGAGTGGATGATCCTCGAGGTGATCCCGGTCCTCCCGCCCGACCTGCGTCCCCTCGTTCCGCTCGAGGGGGGGCGCTTCGCGACGAGCGACCTGAACGACCTGTATCGGCGCGTGATCAACCGGAACAACCGCCTGAAGAAACTCATCGACATCAAGGCGCCCGAGGTGATCCTCCGGAACGAGAAGCGCATGCTCCAGGAGGCGGTCGACGCCCTCTTCGACAACGGGCGGCGCTCGCGCGCGGTGCGCGGGCCCGGGAACCGGCCGCTGAAGTCGCTCTCCGACATGCTCAAGGGAAAGCAGGGACGCTTCCGCCAGAACCTCCTCGGGAAGCGGGTCGACTACTCGGGACGATCGGTGATCGTCGTGGGCCCCGAGCTCCAACTCCACCAGTGCGGGCTCCCGAAGAACATGGCGCTCGAGCTCTTCAAGCCGTTCATCATCAAGAAGCTCGAGGACAAGGGTTACGTGCAGACCGTGAAGAGCGCGAAGAAGCTCGTCGAGCGCGAGCGCCCCGAGGTGTGGGACATCCTCGAGGAGATCATCAAGGACCACCCGGTTCTGCTGAACCGCGCGCCGACGCTCCACCGCCTCGGCATCCAGGCGTTCCAGCCGGTGCTCGTGGAGGGGAAGGCGATCAAGATCCATCCCCTCGTCTGCGCCGCGTTCAACGCCGACTTCGACGGGGACCAGATGGCGGTGCACGTGCCCCTCTCCTTCGAGGCGCAGATCGAGGCGCGGCTCCTCATGCTCTCGTCGCAAAACGTGCTCGCGCCCGCGAGCGGCCGACCGCTCGCCGCGCCGAGCCAGGACATCGTGCTTGGCTGCTACTTCCTCACGAAGGACAAGCCGGGCGAAGTCGGCCAGGGAAAGGCGTTCGAGTCCTGGGACGAGATGGAGATGGCCTACGCGCACAAGGCGCTCGGGCTCCATGCGATGGCGTGGGTCCGCGTCGACGGCAAGAAGACCGAGACGACCGTCGGGCGGATCATCTTCAACCGGATCGTCCCGAAGGAATTGGGCTTCGTGAACAAGGCGCTCGACAAGGGCGAATTGGAGCGCCTCGTCTCGGACTGCCACTCGCGGCTCGGCGCGCACGACACGGCGGTCTTCCTCGACAGCCTGAAGACGCTCGGCTTCGCGTACGCGACCGTGGCCGGGATCACGGTCGGCATCGACGACATCCTCGTGCCGAAGGAGAAGCACAAGCTCCTCGAGAAGGCGGACCGGATCGTGACGCAGGTCCACAACCAGTACCTGAAGGGCGTGATCACCGACGGCGAGCGCTACAACAAGGTGATCGACGCGTGGACGCACACGACGAACGAGGTCGGCGAGATCATGTTCGACGGCCTCTCCTCGGACCGCCACGGCTTCAACCCGATCTTCATGATGGCGCACTCCGGATCGCGGGGCTCGAAGGAGCAGATCCGGCAGTTGGCCGGGATGCGCGGCCTCATGGCCAAGCCGCAGAAGAAGATCACCGGGCAGATGGGCGAGATCATCGAGCAGCCGATCAAGTCGAACTTCCGCGAGGGGCTCACGGTGCTCGAGTACTTCATCTCGACGCACGGCGCGCGGAAGGGACTCGCCGACACGGCGCTCAAGACCGCGGACGCGGGCTACCTCACGCGGCGGCTCGTCGACGTCGCGCAGGACGTGATCATCAACGAGGCGGACTGCGGCACGATCCTTGGCCTCGAGATCAGCGCCCTCAAGGAGGGCGAGAAGGTCATCGAGCCGTTGAAGGACCGCATCCTCGGCCGCGTCGCCGCCGAGGACGTCTTCCATCCCTTCTCGGACGAGCTCCTCGCGACGGCCGGCGAGGAGGTCATCGAGGACGTCGCGCAGGCGATCGAGTCGGCCGGCATCGAGCACATGAAGATCCGCTCGGTGCTCACCTGCGAGTCGAAGCGCGGCTGCTGCGCGAAGTGCTACGGGCGAAACCTCGCGACCGGGAAAATGGTGAGCATGGGCGAGGCCGTGGGCGTCATCGCGGGGCAGTCGATCGGCGAGCCGGGCACGCAGCTCACGCTCCGCACGTTCCACATCGGTGGGACGGCGGCGCGCATCGCCGAGCAGTCGCGCGTGACGGTCAAGATCGGCGGCAAGGTCGGCTTCAGCGAGGCGCTCACGTCCGTGAAGCTCAAGGGCGAGGAGGAGGCGATCATCGTCCTCGGGCGGACCGGCGAGATCGAGATCCACGACGACGCGGGCCGGATGCGCGCCCACTACAAGGTGCCGTTCGGCGCGCGGCTCCTCGCCCACGACGGGCAGGTGGTGAAGGAGGGCGATCCGCTCTTCGATTGGGACCCGTACGCGACGCCGATCCTCACCGAGAAGACCGGGACCATCCGTTTCGTCGACATCCAGGACGAGGTGACGCTCCGCGACGAATTGGACGACAAGACCGGGCTCCGCCAGCGCGTGATCGTCGACTACAAGGACAAGACGCTCCACCCGCACATCTACATCCTGGCCGACGGCGGCAAGAAGCTCGTCGAGTACGCGATCCCGACCGGGGCGCGCATCCTCGTGCACGACGGCGTCAAGGTCGGCGCGGGGACGACCCTCGCGAAGATCCCGCGCGAGATCTCGAAGACGCGAGACATCACGGGCGGCCTCCCGCGCGTGGCCGAGCTCTTCGAGGCGCGCAAGCCGAAGGACGCCGCGACCGTCTCCGAGATTGACGGCGCCGTCTCGTTCGGGGGCCTCATCCGCGGGATGCGGAAGATCAAGGTCACGTCCGACACGAGCCTCGAGACCGAGTACCAGATCCCGCTCGGCAAGCACCTCGTCGTGCGCGAAGGGGACCGGGTCATCGCCGGCGACCGCCTCTCCGACGGGCCGATCAACCCGCACGACATCCTGCGGATCAAGGGCCACAGCGCAGTCGAGGAGTACCTGGTCAATGAGATCCAGGAGGTCTACCGCTTGCAGGGCGTGCGGATCAACGACAAGCACATCGAGATCATCGTGCGGCAGATGCTCCAGAAGGTCCGCATCGACGATCCGGGGGACACCGTGTTCCTCGAGGGGGACAAGGTCGACAAGGGCATCGTCCGCGATGAGAACGATCGGGTCGTCGTCGAGGGCGGGAAGCCCGCGACTTACCAGCCGCTCCTCCTGGGGATCACGAAGGCATCGCTCTCCACGGAGAGCTTCATCTCGGCGGCGTCCTTCCAGGAGACGAGCCGCGTCCTCACCGAGGCGGCGATCAAGGGGAGCACCGACCGCCTGCTCGGCCTCAAGGAGAACGTCATCATGGGGAACCTGATCCCGGCCGGGACCGGCTTCGCCCGGTGCCGCCGGATCCGCCTCACGGAGCCGATCGAGCTCCCGGAGACGCCGGCCGAGATGCCGGAGGGGTTCGAGGGAATTCCCCTGGAGAAAATTGTTGACAGCTAGACTCTCGCTCTCTAGACTGCAAATTTTGCCCTTGCCATCGGTAGGGCGGCTTAGGAGGGGTACTTGCCGACGATCAACCAGCTGATCCGGAAGGGGCGGAAGCGCATGAGGAACAAGACGAGCGCTCCGGCCCTGCAGAACTGCCCGCAGAAGCGGGGGGTCTGCACCCGCGTCTACACGTCCACCCCGAAGAAGCCGAACTCGGCGCTCCGGAAGGTGGCGCGCGTGCGCCTCACGAACGGGATCGAGGTCACGTCGTACATCCCGGGCGAGGGGCACAACCTCCAGGAGCACTCGATTGTCCTGGTCCGCGGGGGGCGCGTGAAGGACCTTCCGGGCGTGCGGTACCACATCGTGCGAGGAACGCTCGACGCGGCGGGCGTCGACGACCGGACGCAGAGTCGCTCCAAGTACGGGACGCGCCGCAAGAAGGCGGGCGGAGCCGGCGGCAAGGCGCCGGCCACCGCGAAGGCGTAGGGGAAGGACATGCCGCGTCGACAGGTGATCATCAAGCGGGAGACGCCTCCCGACCCGAAGTACGGGAGCCCGCTCGTCACGAAGTTCATCAACAGCGTGATGGAGAGGGGAAAGAAGAGCACCGCCGAGCGGATCTTCTACGGCGCGCTCAAGCTGATCGAGGACAAGACGGGCCAGCCGGGGCTCGCCGTCTTCAAGACCGCCGTGAACAACGCGAAGCCGGCGGTCGAGGTGAAGTCGCGCCGCGTCGGCGGCGCCACGTACCAGGTGCCGGTCGAGGTGCGGCCGGCCCGCCGGACCGCGCTCGCGATCCGGTGGCTCATCGAGTACTCGGCCGGCCGGTCCGAGCACTCGATGCAGGAGAAGCTCGCGGCCGAGTTCATCGCCGCGTCGAAGAGCGAAGGGAACACGATCAAGAAGAAGGAAGACACGCACAAGATGGCGGAGGCAAACAAGGCCTTCGCCCACTACAGATGGTAGATCACGGAAACGGACGATATGCCAAGGGAAACTCCACTCGAGCGCACGCGCAATATCGGCATCATGGCGCACATCGATGCCGGCAAGACCACGACCACGGAGCGCATCCTCTACTACACGGGGAAGCTGCACCGGATGGGCGAGGTGCACGACGGCGCCGCGACGATGGACTGGATGGACCTGGAGCGCGAGCGCGGCATCACGATCACGTCCGCGGCGACCACCTGCATCTGGAAGGACCATAGGATCAACATCATCGACACGCCCGGCCACGTCGACTTCACGGTCGAGGTGGAGCGGAGCCTTCGCGTCCTCGACGGGGCAGTCGCCCTCTTCTGCTCGGTTGGCGGCGTCGAGCCTCAGTCCGAGACCGTGTGGCGCCAAGCGGACCGGTACGGCGTGCCGAGGATCGCGTTCGTGAACAAGATGGACCGGGTCGGGGCCTCGTTCGACGCCGCGGTGCAGATGATGCGCGACCGCCTCGGCGCGAACGCCGTGCCGATCCAGTTGCCGATCGGCGAAGGGGAGATGTTCAACGGTCTCGTGGACCTGGTCACGATGAGGGCGATCACGTACGACGACGAGAGCCTCGGGGCGCGGTTCCATGACAACCCGATCCCGCACGACATGGAGGAGCGGGTCCGCGAGGGGCGGAAGTTCCTCCTCGAATCGATCTCGGAGTTCGACGACAAGATCATGGAGATGTACCTGAACGACCAAGAGATTCCGGTGGACGAGATCAAGGCCGCCCTCCGGCTGGCGACGCTCAAGGGGAAGGCGACGCCGGTGCTCCTCGGCACGTCGCTTCGGAACAAGGGCATCCAGCGGCTCCTCGACGCGATCATCGACTACCTTCCCGCCCCGACCGACATCCCGCCCGTGAAGGGCGTGATGCCGGGCGAGGAGGAGGAGCTCACGCGGCCCGCCTCAGACGACGCTCCCTTCGCGGCGCTCGCGTTCAAGATCATGACCGACCCGTACGTCGGGAAGCTCACGTACTTCCGCGTCTACTCGGGCACGCTCTCCGCCGGCGACGCGGTGCTCAACGCCAAGACGAACAAGCGCGAGCGGGTCTCGCGGATCCTCCAGATGCACGCGAACAAGCGCGAGGAGCTCAAGACCGTCTACGCGGGCGAGATCGCGGCGGCGGTCGGGCTCAAGTCGACCGGGACCGGCGACACGCTCTGCTCCGAGAAGCACCCGATCGCGCTCGAGTCGATGAAGTTCCCCGAGCCGGTCATCGCGATCGCGATCGAGCCGAAGACGAAGGCGGACGAGGAGAAGCTGCACGCGGCGCTCCAGAAGCTCGCGGACGAGGACCCGACGTTCCGCGTCCGCACGGACGACGAGACGGCGCAGACGATCATCTCCGGGATGGGCGAGCTCCACCTCGACATCCTGACGACGCGCATGGCGCGCGAGTTCGGCGTCGAGGCGAACGTCGGGAAGCCGCAGGTCGCGTACCGCGAGACGATCAAGAAGAAGGTCGAGGTCGAGGGGAAGTTCGTGAAGCAGACCGGCGGGCGCGGCCAGTACGGGCACGTCTGGATCGAGTTGGAGCCGGGCGAGCACGGCACCGGCTACGCCTTCGTGAACAAGGTGGTCGGCGGGACGGTCCCGATCGAGTATATCCCGTCGGTCGAGCGCGGCATCCGCGACGCGATGGAGAACGGCGTGATCGCGGGCTACCCGATGGTGGACATCAAGGCGACGCTCACCGACGGCTCGTACCACGACGTCGACTCGTCGGACATCGCGTTCCGGATCGCGGGCTCGATGGCGTTCCAGGACGGCGCGAAGAAGGCGCACCCGGTCCTCCTCGAGCCGATCATGGACGTCGAGGTGGTCGTCCCGGACGAGTACATCGGCGAGGTGATCGGCGACCTCAACTCGCGGCGCGGCCGGATCGGCGGCACCACGAGGCGCGGCGACGCGCAGGTCGTGGCGGCGTCGGTGCCGCTCGCCCAGATGTTCGGCTACGCGACCTCGCTCCGCTCGGCGACGCAGGGCCGCGCGATCTACACGATGCAGTTCTCGCACTACGCCGAGGTTCCGAAGCAGATCGCCGAGGAGCTGGTCGAGAAGTCACGCGGCGGCGCGGTGAAGCGCTAGGACGAAAGGGACGAGGGCCATGGCGACGCAGAGAATCCGGATCCGCCTTCGGGCGTACGACCACGTGATGCTCGACCGCTCGACGAGCGAGATCGTGCAGACGGCGAAGCGCACGGGGGCGAAGATCTCGGGCCCCGTGCCGCTCCCGACGCAGCGGAGCGTCTACACGGTCCTCCGCTCGCCGCACGTGGACAAGAAGTCGCGCGAGCAGTTCGAGATCCGGACGCACAAGCGGATCATCGACATCATCGACTCCACGCCGCAGACGGTGGACGCGCTCATGCGCCTCGACCTTCCGGCCGGCGTCGACATCGAGATCAAGGTCTAGGAGCGCGGATGGCGACCAAGAAGAAGGCTGCCGGCAAGAAAACGGCGACGCCCGCCAAGGCGGCCCCCGCGAAGGAGGCGCCCGTCAAGACGTGGGGCGGTGAAGAGCGGGGCCGCGTCTCCCTCGCGGACCGGCTCTTCGGCGTGCGGCCGAACGGCCACGTCGTCTACGAGACGGTGAAGGCGTACCTCGCGAACCAGCGGCAGGGGACCGCGAAGACGAAGACGCGGAGCGAGGTGCACGGCGGGACGAAGAAGCCGTGGAAGCAGAAGGGGACGGGCCGCGCGCGCGCGGGAACGGTCACGTCGCCTCTCTGGAGGCACGGCGGGCGCATCTTCGGGCCCCGGCCGCGCGACTACCGGATGGAGATCCCGAAGAAGATCCGGCGGCTCGCGCTCCGGTCGGCGCTGTCGGACCGCGCAAAGGACGGGCGCGTCCTCGTCCTCGAGTCGCTCGACCTGCGCGAGGCGAAGACGAAGGAGATGGCCGCGTTCCTCGCGGCGAACGAGCTCGCCGGGAAGAGCTGCCTCCTCGTCGTCGACGCGTTCGACGAGAGGGTGGCGCGCGCGGCGCGGAACATCCCGCGCCTCTCGGTGCGCGTCTGGGACGAGCTGAACGCGCACGACGTCGTGCGGAACGAGTGGCTCGTGATCACGAAGAGCGCCCTCGAGGCGATGGAGAAAGGCGCGGCGCGATGAAGGACCCGCGGAACGTCCTCGTGAGGCCGATCGTCACCGAGAAGGGGAGCCGCCAGCGCGAGGCGCAGAACGCGTACTACTTCGAGGTGGCGCGCGACGCCAACAAGGTCGAGATCAAGCGGGCGGTCGAGTCGCTCTTCCAGGTGAAGGTCGTCTCCGTGCGGACGTCGATCCAGCACGGCAAGATCAAGAGGCTTGGGCGCTTCATGGGCCCGCGGCCCGACTGGAAGAAAGCGATCGTGACCCTCGCCAAAGACAACACGATCGAGCTGTTCGAGCAGGTCTAGGAGCCCAGAATGCCCGTCAAGAAATTCAAGCCGAAGACGCCAACGCTCCGGTACCGGACGGTCGCCGATTACTCCGTCCTCACCGACAAGGCCCCGGAGAAGGCGCTCCTCACTCCGCTCAAGAAGAGCGCCGGGCGCAACAACCGGGGGCGGATCACGATGCGCCGGCGCGGCGGCGGCCACAAGCGCTTCTACCGGATCATCGATTTCCGGCGCCGCAAGTTCGGCGTGAAGGCCCAGGTCGTCGCGATCGAGTACGACCCGAACCGTTCGGCGCGGATCGCGCTCTTGCAGTACGTGGACGGGGAGAAGGCGTACATCCTCGCGCCGGACGGACTGCGCGTCGGCATGGTGGTCGAGTCGGGCCCCGACGCGGAGATCCGCGAGGGGAACGCGCTCCCGCTCCGGAACATCCCGCTCGGCTCGACGATCCACAACATCGAGATGAAGCTCGGGCGCGGCGGGCAACTCGTGCGGACGGCCGGGGCGGGCGCGCAGTTGATGGCGAAGGAAGGGAGCCACGCGCTCGTGCGGCTCCCGTCGAGCGAGGTCCGGAAGGTGCCGATCGACTGCCTCGCGACGATCGGCCAGGTCGGGAACCTCGAGCACGAGAACGAGGTCTGGGGGAAGGCGGGGAAGTCGCGCTGGATGGGGCGCCGCCCGAAGGTGCGCGGCGTCGCGATGAACCCGGTCGACCACCCGCTCGGCGGCGGTGAGGGGAAGTCGTCCGGCGGACGTCACCCGTGCACGCCGTGGGGCGTCCCGACGAAGGGATACAAGACCCGCAACCCGCGGAAGATCTCGAACAAGATGATCGTCAGACGCCGCAAGGGCGGGGCGAGGAGCGAGACGCAATGAGCCGGTCGCTGAAGAAAGGGCCGTACATCGACACGAAGCTCCTCGAAAAGCTCCAGCGGCTGAGCCGGATGGGCGAGCGTCAGGTCGTCAAGACCTGGTCGCGGCGCTCGACGATCTCCCCGGAGTTCGTCGGGCACACGCTCGCCGTCCACAACGGCAACAAGTTCATTCCGATCTACATCTCGGAGAACATGGTCGGTCACAAGCTCGGGGAGTTCGCGCCGACGCGCACGTTCCGCGGCCACACCTCGCGAAAGGCGAAGGAGGCCGCGCTCAAGGCGGCCGAGGGCGTGGCGGGCGGCGCCGGCGGGCCGGGCGGTCCGCGGGGCGGCCCCGGCGGCGGGGCGCCGAGCGGCCGCTCGTAGGCCGCGCGGCCGGGACTCGCCCTCGCCTCGGGCCAGGAAAGAGGAGACGCTTTGGAATCGCGCGCAGTCGCACGTTGGATTCACATGTCGCCGCGTCGGGCCCGGCTCGTCGCCGACCTGATCCGCGGCAAAAAGGTGGACCTGGCGCTCGAGATCCTAGACAACACGCCGCGCGCCGCCTCGGAAGTCTTGAAGAAGACGCTCCAGTCGGCGGTCGCGAACGCGGTGAGCCGCGAGGGGAGCGCGCACATCAAGACCGAGGACCTCGTCGTGAAGTCCGCGTTCGTGGACGGGGGCCCGATGATGAAGCGCTTCCTGCCGCGAGCGATGGGGCGGGCGACGCGGGTCCGCAAGAGGATGGCTCACGTCACGATCGTCGTGAGCGAGATGCAGGCGAAGGGCGGCGGAAAGACCGCCTAGCCGGTAACCGAGGCGGGGAGCGAAGCCCCCGCCGCTGGAGAACGCATTGGGACAGAAGACGCACCCCGTCGGATTTCGGCTCGGGATCATCAAGACCTGGGACTCGCGCTGGTACGCGAAGCGCGACTACGCGGCCCTCCTCAAGGAGGACATCTTCATCCGCCGCTACGTGAAGAACCGCCTCTTCCGGGCCGGGATCTCGAAGATCGGGATCGAGCGCGCGCCGAAGAAGGTCACGATCATGATCCACACGGCGAGGCCGGGGATCGTCATCGGGCGGAAAGGGGCCGAGGTCGACCAACTTCGGGACGAGCTCCAGCACCTAACCGGCAAGGAGATCCACATCAACATCCAGGAGATCCAGAAGGCGGAATTGGACTCGGTGCTCGTGGGCGAGCACATCGCCAAGCAGCTCGAGCAGCGCGTCGCGTTCCGCCGCGCGATGAAGAAGTCGATCGCCTCCGCGATGCGCATGGGCGCGGGCGGGATCAAGATCGTCTGCTCCGGCCGCCTCGGCGGCTCGGAGATGGCGCGCACCGAGAGTTACCGCGAGGGCCGCGTCCCGCTCCACACGCTGCGCGCGGACATCGACTTCGCGATCTCGGTGGCGCGGACGACGTTCGGCGCGATCGGGATCAAGGTCTGGATCTTCAAGGAAGAGGTCCTGGCGAAGGCGGGCGCCGAGACGGGGAAGAGGACCTAGGAAAGAGCGCCGCCGATGCTCATGCCGAAGCGGGTCAAGTTCAGGAAGCAGCAGCGGGGGCGCCGCAAGGGGCTCGCGACCAAGGGCGCGACGCTCCACTTCGGCGAGTACGGGCTCAAGGCGCTCGAGCCGGCGTGGATCACGAACCGGCAGATCGAGGCGGCGCGCGTCGCGCTCACGCGGCACGTGAAGCGCGGCGGCAAGATCTGGATCCGCATCTTCCCCGACAAGCCGGTCACCGAGAAGCCGGCGGAGACGCGGATGGGGAAGGGGAAGGGTTCGCCGGAGCACTGGGTGGCGGTGGTGAAGCCGGGGCGCATCCTCTTCGAGATCGAGGGGGTCAAGCCGGAGCTCGCGAAGGAGGCGATGCGCCTCGCCGCGGGGAAGCTCCCGATCAAGACGAAGTTCGTTTCGCGCGAGGACTAGAGAATGGCCGAGAAGAAAGCGACGGCGCACAAGTTCCGCGAGATGACGCGGGCCGAGCTCGAGTCGCACCTCAAGGAGATCAGGGAGGAGCTCTGGAACCTGGAGTTCCGCCGCATCAGCCAGGAAGTCGAGAACCCTCTTCGGCTGCGATCGCTGCGGCGCGAGGTCGCCCGCGCGACGACGATTCTCAATGAGGACGCGCGCGGGATCCGGAAGTTGGCCGGCGGCGAGCCGAAGGCGGCGGGGCCCGCGTAAAGACGCCGGCGCTCGAGCGCCGGACGTGGACGAGTGGAGGATTTGATGGTGACGGAAACCGAGAAGACGGGCACGGCGAGGGGCAAGCGAAAGATTCGGACCGGCCGCGTCGTCTCGAGCAGCATGAAGAAGACGATCGTCGTCGCGGTGGAGAGGCTCTTGAAGCACCCGCAGTACGGCCGGGTGATCAAGCGCACCTCCAGGCTCTACGCGCACGACGAGCGGAACGAAGCCGGGCCGGGCGACCTCGTGCGCGTCGCGGAGACGCGCCCGCTCTCGAAGCTCAAGCGCTGGCGCCTCCTCGAGATCGTCGAGAAGGCGAAGTAACCGCGGCCGGAAGGAAACGCTCATGATCCAGCAGCAGACGATCCTCACGATCGCGGACAACACAGGCGCCCGGAAGGCGATGTGCATCCGCGTGCTGGGCGGCACGAAGCGCCGCTACGGGAGCGTGGGCGACATCATCGTGATGACGGTGAAGGACGCCCTCCCCGGCGGCCAGGTGAAGAAGGGCGAGGTCGTGAAGGGCGTGATCGTGCGGACCAAGAAGGAGATCCGCCGCAAGGACGGCTCCTATATTCGATTCGACCAGAACGCGGCGGTGCTCGTGAACGACCAGAACGAGCCGCGCGGGACCCGCATCTTCGGCCCCGTCGCGCGGGAGCTCCGGGAGAAGCAGTTCATGCGCATCATCTCCCTGGCCCCCGAGGTGCTCTGATGATCAAGCGAAGGAAGAAGATGGACGGCGGCCACATGCGGATCCGGAAGGGCGACACGGTGATGAAGATCTCCGGCGTCGGCAGGGGGAAAACGGGGAAGGTCCTCAAGGTGATCCCCGATCGGCGCCTGCTGATCGTCGAAGGCATGAACATGGTCAAGCGGCACACGAAGCGCGGCCGCAAGGGGCAGACGCAGGGCGGGATCGTCGAGATGGAAGCGCCGATCCCGATCTCGAACGTCATGCTCGTCGTCGACGGACAGGCGACGCGCGTGGGGTACACGCGGCTCGCGGACGGCTCGAAGGTGCGTGTCGCCCGCAAGACCGGAGAGAACATCGCGTAGCGCCCTGGCGCGCGGCCCGGGCGCGCTCGCCCGCGTCGTCACCTGAAGATTCCCGCGCCGGGTGCGCGAGGCTTGCAGGAGGAGTGGCTCGAGTGGAACGGCTGTCAACCAAGTACAAGAGCGAGGTCGCGCCGGCCCTCATGGCGCGGTTCGGGTACAAGAACCCGTACCAGGTGCCGCGGCTCCGGAAGGTCGTCGTCAACATGGGCGTCGGGAAGGACGCGATCCAGGACCAGAAGTTCCTGGACGCGGCCCTGCACGACCTCACCGCCATCACCGGCCAGCGGCCGAGCGTCCGCCGCGCGAAGAAGTCGATCTCGAACTTCAAACTGCGGTCGGGGATGCCGGTGGGAGTCGCCGTCACGCTGCGCGGGGCGCGCATGTACGAGTTCCTGGACCGCCTGATGAACGTCGCGATCCCGCGCATCCGCGACTTCCGGGGCGTGCCGACGAAGTCGTTCGACGGGCGCGGAAACTACACCCTCGGGATGGACGAGCAGATCGTCTTCCCCGAGATCGACTACGACAAGGTCGCGAAGATCCGCGGGATGGACATCACGATCGTGACGTCCGCGAGGACGGACGAGGAGGCGATGGAGCTCCTCGCCCAGATCGGAATGCCGTTCCGCAAGAAGTAAACCGAGAGGACCGGGGCGGCCGCGCCGCGGCGCCCGAGGAAGGACATGGCGAAGAAGGCACTGATCGAGAAGTCGAAGCGGACGCCGAAGTTCAAGGTGCGGAAGTACAGCCGCTGCCAGCGCTGCGGGCGCCCGCGGGCGTACCTCCGGAAGTTCGGCCTCTGCCGCATTTGCTTCCGCGAGCTGGCGCTCCGGGGCGAGGTCCCCGGCGTGGTCAAGGCGAGCTGGTAGGAGACGAGGGCCCATGAGTCACACAGATCCGATCGCGGACATGCTGACCCGCATCCGGAATGCGGCGCGGGCGAAGCACCGCCGCGTCGACATCCCCGCCTCCGGCATGAAGCGGGAGATCGCGCGCGTCCTCGCGCGCGAGCGCTACATCGAGGGGTATAAGTTCATCGAGGACCGGAAGCAGGGTCTGCTGCGCATCTACCTCAAGTACGCGGCCGGCGAGAAGCCGGTGATCGCGGGGATCCGGCGCGTCTCGACGCCGGGGCTCCGCCGCTACGAGCCGTCGTCGAAGATGCCGCGCGTGATGGATGGCCTCGGAATCGCGATCGTCTCCACGTCGCAGGGCGTCATGACCGGCAAGGAATGCCGCGCGAAGGGGATCGGCGGCGAGATCCTCTGCACGGTCTGGTAGTCGAGGGGGAACGGAACCATGTCGCGAGTCGGTCGAATGCCGGTGAAGGTGCTTCCCGGCGTCAAAGTCCAGGTCGGCGCGACCGCCGTCCAGGTCGAGGGGCCGAAGGGAAAACTGACGCAGCCCTTCCATCCCTCGATGAAGGTGAGCCTCGACGGGGACACGATCGTCGTCACGAGGTCCGTCGAGTCGAAGTTCCACCGCTCGCTGCACGGCCTCACGCGGAGCCTCATCGCGAACGCGGTGGCGGGCGTGAGCACGGGCTTCTCGCGGACGCTCGAGATCAACGGCGTCGGCTACAAGGCTCTGGTCGAGGGGAAGAAGGTCGTCCTCGCGCTGGGCTACTCGCACCCGATCACGTACGAGCCGCCGCCGGGGATCACGGTCGAGGTGAAGGAGAACACGACGGTGGTGATCTCGGGCGCGGACAAGAAGATGGTGGGCGAGGTGGCGGCGAAGATCCGCTCGTTCCGCCCGCCCGAGCCGTACAAGGGCAAAGGCGTCAAGTACAAGGAAGAGGTCATCCGGCGGAAGGCCGGAAAGACCGCTGCCACCACGTAATCGGAGGCGGACGCGATGAGGGCGACGAGACGACTCGACCCGCGGATTCGGCGGCACCTGCGCATCCGGAGCAAGGTCTCCGGGACCGCCGAGCGGCCGCGGCTCTCGGTCCATCGGACCCACAAGCACATCACGGCGCAGATCGTGAACGACATCGAGGGGAGGACGCTCGTCACCGTCACGAGCACGGCGAAGGAGATCCTGGGCCTCCTCGGCGAGGACCGTTCGAAGTTGAACCGGAGCAAAGTGGTCGGCCGCCGGATCGGCGAGCTCGCGAAGGCGAAGGGGATCGTGAAGGTGGTCTTCGATCGCGGAGGCTACCTGTACCACGGGCGCATCAAGGCCCTCGCCGACGCGGCGCGCCAGTCGGGGCTTTCGTTCTAGCGGGTCTATGAAGAGAGGATTGGAGCCGTAATGGTGGAGAGACGTGACAGAGGCCCGCGGCGCGATCGCGGCGACGGTTCGAAGGACGATTTCATCGAGCGCGTGATCTACATCAACCGCGTCGCGAAGGTCGTGAAGGGCGGCCGGCGCTTCTCCTTCACGGCGCTCGTCGCGGTGGGCGACGGCAAGGGGCAGGTCGGCGTGAGCCTGGGCAAGGCGAACGAGGTCTCCGAGGCGATCCGCAAGGGGACGGACCAGGCGAAGAAGTCGATGATCACGGTGCCCCTCCTCCGGGAGACGATCCCGCACGAGGTCATCGGGCACTTCGGGGCCGGGCGCGTGTGGCTCAAGCCGGCGTCGCCCGGAACGGGAGTGATCGCGGGCGGGCCGGTGCGCGCGATCCTCGAGTCGGCCGGCGTGAGGAACATCCTCACGAAGTGCCTCGGGTCGAACAACCCGCACAACGTCGTGAAGGCGACGATGGCGGGGCTCATGTCGCTGCGCATGGCGCGCGACGTCGCGCGCATGCGCGGCATCACCGTGCGCGAGGTGTTCGGCGTGGTCGAGGAGACGCGCTGATGGGCCGCCTCCGCGTCACGCAGATCCGCAGCACCGTGGGGCGGCTCGAGAACCAGAAGCGAACGATGCGGGCCCTCGGCATCCGGCGGCTCCATCAGACGGTCGAGCACAACGACACCCCGGTGATCCGGGGGATGATCGCCAAGGTCTTCCACCTCGTGACGGTGGAGGAGATCGGCGGCGGGAAGAAGAAATGACGCTCACTCTCGGGAACCTCGCGCCCAGGAAGGGCGCGATCAAGAAGCGCAAGCGGGTCGGCCGCGGCCCCGGGTCGGGCCACGGCAAGACGTCGACGCGCGGTCACAAGGGGCAGAAGGCGCGCAACAAGGTCAGCCCGTGGTTCGAGGGCGGGCAAATGCCGCTCCAGCGGCGGCTCCCGAAGCGCGGCTTCCGGAACACCGAGCACAAGGAGTTCCAGGTCGTGAACGTCGGCGACCTCGCGCGCGTGGGCGGCGCCGGGCCGATTACGCCGGCGCGCCTCGCGGAGAGCGGGCTCATCCGCAACGCGGCGCGCGCGGTGAAGATCCTCGGCGACGGGGAGCTCGCGGCGGGCGTCGAGGTGCACGCGCAGGCGTTCAGCAAGAGCGCGCGGGAGAAGATCGAGGCCGGCGGCGGCAAGGTGACGTGGATCGACGCGGCGGGCGCGGTGATCGCGCCGCCCAAGCCGAAGCGGATCTACCGGCCGAAGCCGGTGCCCAAGCCGGACGCGGACGAGGCCGCGGCGGCCGCCAAGGGGAAGGACAAGGAGAAGGGGAAGGGGAAGGAGAAGGGGGCGGCGAAGGGGGCGGCGAAGGGGACGGCCGAAGGAAAGGCCGAGGGGAAGGCGAAGCCGAAGGAGGGCGCGAAGGACGCCGGCAAGGCGCCAGCGCCGAAGGCGAAGGGCGAGGGCGGGGGCGAGGCGAAGGTCGCGAAGGTCGAGAAGAGCGACAAGGGCGAGAAGCGTGAGAAGCGTGAGAAGGACGAGTAGAGAGGACGCGCGGTGATCGAGAAATTCCGAAGCATCTTCAAGATTCCTGAGTTGAGGAAGCGGGTCCTCTTCACGCTCGCGCTCCTCGTCGTGTACCGCGTCGGCGGTCACGTCCCGGTGCCGGGCATCAACGGCGCCGCGCTCAAGGCGTGGTTCGAGGCGAACAAGCAGGGGCTCTTCGGGCTCTACGACCTCTTCGTCGGCGGCTCGCTCGAGCGCGCGACGATCTTCGCGCTCGGCATCATGCCGAACGTCTCCGCGTCGATCATCCTGCAGCTGCTCACGGCGGTCGTGCCGTACTTCGAGCGCCTCCAGAAGGAAGGCGAGGAGGGGCGGAAGAAGATCACGCAGTACACGCGCTACGGGACGGTGGTCCTCGCGCTCATCCAGGGTTACGGCATCGCGATCTTCCTGCAGGGGCTCGGCGCCGTGCAGAGCGGCGGCCAGGCGCTCGGCGTCGTGATGAATCCGGGCTACGGGTTCATGTTGAAGACGATGATCACGCTCACCGCCGGCACGGTCTTCGTCATGTGGCTGGGCGAGCAGATCACCGAGCGCGGCATCGGAAACGGCATCTCGCTCATCATCACCGCGGGGATCATCGCCGAGTACCCGGGTAACGCGATCAGCACGGTGCGGCAATTGATGAGCGGCACGCTCCAGATCTACATGGTGGCCCCGCTCCTCGCTTTCATGGTCCTCGTCATCGCGGGGGTCATCGCGATCACGCAGGGGCAGCGGCGCATCCCGGTGCAGTACGCGAAGCGCATCGTCGGGCGGCGCGTCTACGGCGGCCAGAGCACGCACATCCCCCTTCGCGTGAACACCGCGGGCGTCATCCCGATCATCTTCGCGCAGTCGCTGATCATGCTGCCCAGCACTTTCCTCGCGCTCGCCGTGCCGGGAAACCAAGCCTGGGCGGAGGCGGTCAACGCATTCCTCTCGCCGACGGCGCCCCTCTACAACATCCTGTACATCGCGATCATCATCTTCTTCTCGTATTTCTACACCGCGATCATCTTCAACCCCGTCGACCTCGCCGACAACATGAAGAAGTACGGCGGGTTCGTGCCCGGCATCCGGCCGGGAAAGAAGACCGCGGAGTACATCGACAGGATCTTGACGCGGATCACGCTCCCCGGGGGCGTCTTCCTCGCGGCGATCGCGGTCCTGCCGGTCTTCCTGATCGAGTGGGCGAAGGTCCCGTTCTACTTCGGCGGGACGGGGCTCCTCATCACGGTCGGCGTGACGCTCGACACGCTCCAGCAGATCGAGTCGCACCTCGTGATGAGGCACTACGACGGCTTCATGAAGAAGGGGAGGATCCGGGGGCGGCGGTAGCGCCGCCGCGACGAAATGCGGATCGTCCTTCTGGGGGCCCCGGGCGCGGGGAAAGGGGTGCAGGCGCGCCGGATCGAGGGCGCGTACGGCGTCCCGCAGATCTCGACGGGCGACATGCTCCGCGCGGCGGTCGCGCAGGGGACGCCGCTCGGCAAGAAGGCCGAGGGATACATGACCGCGGGGCGCCTCGTCCCGGACGATCTGATGATCGCCCTGGTCGAGGAGCGGCTCCGCGCGCCGGACGCGGCGGAGGGCTTCATCCTCGACGGCTTTCCGAGGACGCTCGCGCAGGCGGAGGCGCTCGACCGGCTGGTCGCGCGGCTCGGCCAGCGGATCGAGCACGTGATCGGGCTCTCGGTGAGCGACGAGGACGTGATCGCGCGGCTCAGGCGGCGCGTCACGGAGAGCGGCGAGGTCGTGCGGCGCGCCGACGACATGCCGGAGACGGTGGTCGCGCGGCTCAAGGTCTACGAGGAGGCGACGAAGCCCCTCGTCGAGTACTATCGGAAGAAGGGTCTGTACGCGGAGATCGATGGCGGCCGAGAGATCGAATCGGTATGGAGCGAGATCCAAGGGCTCCTCGGGAGGTAACCAGGCTCGCAAGATGACGCAGCCCGCGCTGTCGACGGATCGAGCGATCATCAAGACTCCGGACGAGATCGAGGGGATCGCGGCGGCGTCGAGGATCGTGGCGGAGGCGCTTGAGGTGTGCGCGCGGCACGTCCGCTCCGGCGTCGAGACGCGCGAGCTGGACGAGATCGTGGAGCGCTTCATCCGCGACGAGCGCGGCGCGGAGCCGGCGTTCAAGGGCTACCACGGGTACCCGGCCGCGATCTGCGTGTCGGTGAACGAGGAGGTCGTGCACGGGATCCCGGGGAAGAAGACGCTGCGCGAGGGGGACATCGTGAGCATCGACATCGGCGTGCGGCTGGGCCGCTTCTACGGCGACGCCGCCGCCACGTATCCGGTCGGCGAGGTGGACGAGCAGTCGCGGCGGCTTCTCGAGACGACGCGCGAGGCGCTCGACCTCGGGGTCCGGCAGGCGCGCGCGGGGAACCACCTGACCGACATCGGGCACGCCGTCCAGGAGCGCGTCGATCGCGAGCGCTTCGCGGTCGTGCGGGCGCTCGTGGGGCACGGGGTCGGGCTCGCGATCCACGAGGACCCGCAGGTCCCGAACTACGGCCCGGCCGGCAAGGGGCCGGTGCTGTGCGAGGGAATGGTGCTCGCGATCGAGCCGATGGTGAACGTGGGAACGTACGAGGTCGAGATCCTTCGCGACGGCTGGACGGTCGTCACGCGGGACCGTTCGCGCTCGGCCCATTTCGAGCACACGGTCGCGGTGACGGCCAACGGGCCGCGGGTGCTGACGGTATCGTAGGAACGAGGCCAGACTAGGAGAACTGTTGTGAAGGTACGCGCATCGATACGGAAAATCTGCGAGCACTGCAAAATCGTGCGGCGCAACGGCGTCATGCACATCATTTGCAAGAAGAACCCGCGGCACAAGCAGCGGCAAGGCTAGGCCGGACGACCGGTCCGGAAGGGGGCATTCGTGGCACGAATCGCAGGCGTCGATCTTCCCGCCGACAAGCGGATCGAGATCGCGCTCACGTACATCTTCGGCATCGGGCGCTCGACGGCGCACCGGATCCTGCAGGACACCGGCATCGACCCGAGCATCCGCTCGAAGAACCTGACCGAGGAGCAGACGGCGAAGCTCCGCCAGGTGATCGAGAACGAGTACAAGGTCGAGGGGAGCCTCAGGTCCGAGGTCTCGCAGAACATCAAGCGCTTGATGGATATCGGGACGTACCGCGGGCTCCGTCACCGCAAGAACCTGCCGGTTCGCGGGCAGCGCACGCACACGAACGCGCGCACGCGCAAGGGCCCGAAGAAGGGCTCCGGCGTGATGAGGATGAAGTCGGTCGCCGCCGCGAAGCCCGCGGGCGGCCCGAAGCCGAAGTAATCGAGGAGGAGCGCATTGGCCGAGAAGACCACGACCACGACGACGACCGCGGCCGCCCCCGCCGCTCCGCAGAAGAAAGGAAAGAAGGGGGGCAAGAAGAAGAAGGACCGCAAGTTCGACGCGGTGGGGATCGCCCACATCTCCTCGACGTTCAACAACACGATCGTGACGATCACGGACCTCAAGGGGCACGTGGTCTCGTGGTCGAGCGCCGGGAAGATCGGGTTCAAGGGGTCGAAGAAGTCGACGCCGTTCGCCGCGCAGCTCGCGGCGGAGAACTCGGCCAAGGAGGCCATCGAGCTGGGCGTGCGCAAGGTCGAGGTCCGGGTGAAGGGCCCGGGTGCGGGTCGTGAGGCGGCGATCCGCTCGCTCCAAGCCGCGGGGCTCGATATCTCTTCCATCCGGGATGTGACGCCGATCCCACACAACGGCTGCCGGCCGCCCAAGCGGCGCCGGGTCTAGACGGTTCGGAGGTATTGAATGGCTCGTTATTGCGGCCCCAAGTGCCGGCTCTGCCGACGCGAGGGGACCAAGCTCTTCCTCAAGGGGGACCGGTGCCACACCGCCAAGTGCGCGATCGAGCGCAGGGGCTACGCGCCTGGCGATCACGGCGAGAAGCAGCGGAGGAAGGTCTCCGAGTACGGGCGCCAACTGCGCGAGAAGCAGAAGGTGCGCCGCATGTACGGCATCCTCGAGAGGCAGTTCCGGACCTACTACGAGGAGGCGACGCGCATGAAGGGCATCACCGGGGAGAACTTGATGAAGCTCCTCGAGCGGCGCCTCGACAACGTCGTCTACCGGCTCGGGTTCGCGCCGTCGCGCTCGGCGAGCCGGCAGCTCGTCCGGCACCGGCACTTCACGGTGAACGGACGGTCGGTCGACGTGCCGTCGTTCCTCATGAGGCCGGGGGACGTCGTGCAGGTGCGCGAGCAGAGCCGCGGGCTCACGCACTTCAAGATGATGAAGGAGATCGCGAGCGAACGGAACCTCTGCGACTGGCTCGACCGGGACCTCGACCGCCAGCTCGGGACGCTGAAGCAGATCCCGACGCGGGCGGCGATCCCGACGCCGGTCGAAGAACAATTGATCGTCGAACTTTACTCCAAGTAACGTGATCGCTCTCCGGGTTCCGCCGGGCAGCAGGCGCGGCCGCGCGAAGGGGGCACTGAGCGCATGAAGTGGAAGAATCTCCAGATGCCGAGGAAAATCGAGAGGGACGAGGCCACCTACACCTCGACCTACGGGAAGTTCATCATCGAGCCGCTCGAGAGAGGGTTCGGGACGACGATCGGGAACTCGCTCAGGCGGGTCCTTCTGTCGTCGCTCCAAGGCGCGTCCGTGAGCAGCATCAAGATCGACGGCGTGCTGCACGAGTTCTCGTCGGTCCCGGGCGTCTACGAGGACGTCACCGAGTTGGTGCTGAACGTGAAGGGGCTCCAGGTGCTCCTGCACACGGACGGGCCGAAGACGCTCACGCTCGACGCCGAGGGCCCTGGTCCGGCGACCGCCGGCGACTTCCAGAGCGACGCCGACATCGAGATCCTGAATCCGAAGCACCACATCGCGACCGTCGACAAGGGCGGGCGGCTCCGGATGGAGCTCGAGGTGACCGCGGGGCGCGGCTACGTGCCGGCCGAGGCGCAGGCCGCGGAGAAGGTGATCGGCGTGGTCCCGGTCGACGCGAACTACTCGCCGGTGAAGCGCGTCACGTACCAGGTGCAGGACACGCGCGTCGGGCAGAAGACCGACTACGACAAATTGGTGCTCGAGGTGTGGACGAACGGGAGCGTGGAGCCCGAGGACGCGGTCGCGTACGCGGCGAAGATCCTCAAGGACCACCTCCTCCTCTTCATCAACTTCGAGGAGGCGGCGCTGGTCGAAGAGCGGCCCGAGGTGGCCGACGACCACGAGGAGCTGCGCGAACTTCTCATGAGGAGCGTGGAGGAGCTCGAGCTGTCGGTGCGCTCGTCGAACTGCCTCAACACGGCGAACATCAAAACGATCGGCGACCTCGTCCGGCGGAGCGAAGGCGAGATGCTCAAGTACCGGAACTTCGGGCGGAAGTCGCTCAAGGAGATCTCGGACATCCTCCGGGGGATGAACTTGCGCTTCGGGATGGACGTCGACGCGATCATCGGCGCCCCACCCAAAGAATTGGAGCCGGTCGACCTCACGAAGCTCTCGTCGAACTGAAAGGAATCACGTCATGCGGCACCTCAAAGCGGGGCGGAAACTCTCCCGCTCGGACAGCCACCGGTGGGCGATGCTCCGCAACATGGTAACGTCGCTCTTCGAGAAGAACCGCATCCTCACGACCGACGCCAAGGCGAAGGAGGCGCGGCCGCTCGCGGAGCGGATGATCACGTTCGCAAAGCGCGGCGACCTGCACGCGCGGCGGCAGGTCCTCCGCTTCATCACGCGCGAGGAGATCGTCGATCGGCTCTTCGCGACGATCGCGCCGGCGTTCAAGGAGCGCAGCGGCGGCTACACCCGCATCCTCAAGGCCGGCCGGCGGCGTGGCGACGCGGCGCCCCTCTCGATCCTCGAACTGGTGAACGCTCCCGAGGCCGAGGTGAAGGCCGAGGTCGACGAGAAGGACAAGAAGAAGGCGAAGAAGAAGGGTGGCGAGGGCGAGGCCGAACCGCCCGCCGCCGAGCAGAAGAAGGCGAAGCGCAAGATGAAGAAGGCGGCGCTGGGGGCGGGGGCGAAAGAGTAGGGCGAACCCGTTCGGCGGGTCCTGCCGCGGAGCGCCCCGCTGCGGGCCCCTCCGACCGGTGTGGATCCTCCCGCTGCGGGGCACTCCGCGTCTCCCGCCGAACGGCGCACACGATGACTGCTCTGCGAAGGCTGATCGCCCGGGTGCGGGAGCGGGGCGTCGTCTGGACCGCGCTCTGGTACGCGCGCTGGGGCTTCGCGCACGCGCTCCGGCGCGTCGACCTCCTCGCCATCGGCGTCGAGAAGCGCCGCTTGATCACGGGCGAGGGGACCGTCTCGTCCCTCCACCACACGCTCGAGGAGAACCGGCGGATCTGGAACACGTACGACTGGTCGGAGGGTGGGGAGGAATGGACACAGGCGGTCAAGGAGTATCGGGGCCTCGATCCCGCCGCGTGGAAGCAGACCCTGATCGACCGGATGATGAAGAAGTACATCCGGCTCGGTTCGACGACGCTCGAGATCGGGCCTGGCGCGGGACGTTGGACCGAGCATCTCCTCGGCATTGCTGGCGCTCTTCACATCGCCGACATCTCCGAGAAGTGTCTCGCGGTCTGCCGTGAGCGCTTCCACGACCGCGGCCAGATCCGATTCCACCTCATCCGGGACGACGGCCTCTCCTTCCTCGAGCCCGAAAGCATCGATTGCATCTGGTCGTATGATGTCTTCGTCCACATCACTCCGAACGACGTGGAACGGTACGTCGGCGACTTCCGTCGGATTCTTCGGCCAGGCGGGGTCGCGGTCATCCACCATTCCGGGCGATACCGCACCGCGGAGGAGGCCGAGATGAGCTACCGCTCACACCTCGACTCGACGCTCTTCGCGCGGATGCTCGCGCGACAAGGGCTCGAGATCATCGAGCAGGACGTGACGCTTCCGCACAAGCCGGGGGATGTCATCACGGTCTTTCGGCGTCCTGCGGGGAAGGCCGCTCGTTAGGCGGCCGGCGGGCCGCTCATCGCACCACGGTGACGCGAGCCGCTCGCGATTCCCGGTCGACCTCGAGTCGGAGGATGTACACACCCGCGGCGGCCGGCGCCCCGCGGTCGTCCCGCGCGTCCCACGCGAAGTCGCGCGCGCCGGCCGCGAGCGCGCCGTCGAAGAGCGTGCGCACGAGGCGGCCGCTCGCGTCGTAGACGCGCAGGCGCGCCGGCCCCGCCTCCGCGAGTCGCGCCCGGATCGCGAACCCGCGCGCGCTCGGGTTCGGCGTCGGCGGCCCGAGCGCGAGTGCCCCCGCCGTGGCGCTCGGCCCGCCCACTCCCGTCGGGTCCGCGACGATCTTGAACACCTCGCCGTCGCAGTAGTTGCAGATGTACATTTCCCCCCGGGAGTCCTCTCCGAACGAGGCGATCCACACGACGTCGAGCACTCCTTCGGGATCGAGTTCGGCAGTCCGCTCGGTGATCTCCGTCGCGACGCCGCCCACGACGCGGAGCGTCCAGATCTGCCCTGAGCGGAAGTCGGCGAAGAAGTACGCCCCTTGCAGATCCGGGATCGCGGCGCCCCGGTAGACGTAGCCGCCCGTGATCGCCGCGCGAACGCCGCCCCCGTGGTCGTAGACGTGGATCGGCCGCGTGAGCCCGCTCGAGTCGCACGGGTCCGGGCAGATGAACGTCGCGTATCCCTCGAACTTGTTCCAGCCGTAGTTCTCGCCGCCTGCGCTCGACGCGGGCTGGTAGTCGATCTCCTCCCACAGCCCCGCGCCCACGTCGCCGATGTACAGGTCGCCGGTCGCGCGGTCGAACGAGCAGCGCCACGGGTTGCGCAGCCCCTTCATCCAGAACTCGTTCTTCGGGCTCGGCCCCCCGGCGAACGGGTTGTCGGGCGGGATCGCGTACGGGAACGCGGCGTCCACGTCGAGGCGGAGGATCTTCCCGTTGCGCGTTGTGTCGTCCTGGGCGTAGTAGCCCAGGCTGTTTCCGCCGTCTCCCACCGCGACGTGGAGGTATCCGTCCGGCCCGAACGCGATCCACCCCGCGTTGTGGTTCGTGCCGCCGGTCGGCTTCGGCACCGCGAGGATGACGACGCCCGTGCTCGTGTCGGCGCTGTCCGGGTTCGCCGAGACCATGTAGCGCTCGACGACGACCGCGCCGTCCGGCGCGCGCGTGTAGTCGACGTAGAAGTATCCGTTCGACGCGTACTGCGGGTGGAACGCGAGGCCGAGGAGCCCCTGCTCGCCCGTCGTCGCGAGCCCCGACTGCGTCATGAAGGGTGACGCCTTCAGCGTGTTCGTCGCGAGGTCGAGGATTTGGATCTTCCCGGTGATCTGCTCGAGGATGAAGACGCGCGCCGAGTCGCCGGGCGGCGCGGTGACGTAGAGCGGGCGATCGAGCCCGGTCGTGACGCGGATCGTCGTGAGGGGCGTCGCGGCGAGCGCGGGCGCGGGCGCCTGGAGTGCAGCGACCGCGGTGATCGCGACGACTGCGGTGATCGCGACGATTGCCGCGAGCAGCGACGCCGCGGCGCGCGGGCGCACGCCCGCCGGATCGAAGCGTGTGCGCGGCGCCGTGGGGGACCATCGCATGGGAGGGGACCTCGTCGCGCGCGGTCGGCCCGGGGTGGGGGCGGCCGCCCTCACGACCGCGAACGCCGACGATTATATCACCTCGAGCGCCGAGTCGGAAGCCGCGCGGACCGCGGCCCGTCTACCCTCCGACCCCCAGCGACCGCGGCAGATCCTCGATGAGGAACATCAGTCGGCCGATGAGGAGCGAGATGCGCGCCATCACCGTGAACCCGTACGACGCGCCGAACGAGATCATGAGGAACCAGATCCCGACGCGCGCCGCGCCGCCGACCGCCCCCTTGTGCTCGGTCGAGAAGAAGAAGTACACGAGCGACGCGATCAGCCCCAGGATCAGGATCGCGTTGTTGACGTTCGTGCCCATCGAACCGGTGTTGACCGAGAGGAGATTCGCCTGGATCTGCGCGATCAATTCGCTTTGCAGGAAGCCGATCACGGCGAGCCCGGAGAACGTGCCGACCATGAGTCCCATCGCCCAACGCGAGAGCCACGAGATCTTCCCCATGAACCGCGTGAAGAGGAGGAGGCCGAGCGCGAGCGGGATGAGGAGCAGGAGATCGCCCGCGATCAGTTTGTTGAACAGGTTCGGCACGAGCACGTTGTGCCACTCGACGCAGAACCAGTACCCGGCGCCGATCCCCACGAACAGGTACTCCGCGAATTTGTAGATCGGGTTGTCCTTGTAGAGGTAGGAAAAGATCGCGAGCGTGAGGATCGCGGCAACGATGTTCCAGAGCGCGTCGGCGGAGAGCGTCACGGCGGCCCCGACTTCCCCGACCTCTTGCGCAAGAGGAACGCGACGTTGCTCACGATGATGAGCGCGATGATCGCGAGGTGGCCGAGCGACTGCGCGTCCATCCCGCGCGTCGCGGTGCCGGGCGTGTCGATCAGGCGCTCGTACTCGGCGGCGCCGGCGAGCCCGCCGACGAGCCCCACCAACTGCCCCGACTGGAAATTCGGGACGTACTCGGGCTCGCTCACCGCAGTCGTGCACGTGCCCATCTTCATCCCGAAGCGCCGCTGCACTTGCTGGAGCCACTCCTTCGTCCCCGGGTAGCCGCCCGAAATATTGAGAAGGAGCGCGACGTCCTGGAAGTCCTTCACGTCGGCCATGATGGGATACGATGTCGTCGGCTTCCCGTGGTAGTCCACCGGGTAGGCGTTCGCGATGTCGGTCGCGATGCTCACCATCACGACCTCACGCCCTTCCTTGAAGCCGAGGTTCACGTAGTCCTCGCCGTACGTCTTCCCGCACTCGTCGCCGATCTCGCGCAGGACGTTCTCGGCGAGCGGCCCCGCGGTCGGCCAGGTCGTCCCGCAGATCACCTTCATGTTGCGCCGAAAGAGGTGGCGAAGCGTCGCCTGCGCCATCGGCACCAACTCGGGCGCCGCGCTCGGGTCCCAGTCGGTCGCGAAGTAGACGACCGAGCCCTCGGGGAGTGCCTCGATCGCCTTGTGGAGCCCGATTACTTTCGGCGTCGGCTCGATCGGCAAGCCGAGCGGGTTGAGGAGCGGGAGGAGGACCGCGAGCAGGATGACGAGGAAGAGATAGCGCCGATCGAGCTTCTCGAGGCGGGTGGCGAGGCTCATGCGAGGCGGCCTCCCGCGCGCGACCCATCGAGTCGCGAGCCCGCTCTCATTTCCCCGCTCCCCCTTCGCCTAGGTAGTTCCGCTCGATGCCGAGCACGATCTTCAAGCCCGTCGCGATCGCGCCGAGCGCCGCGCCGATCAGGATCGCGCGCTTCGCCGCAAGGTTCGGGAAGTCCATGATCCACGCCTGGACGCTTGCAAACGTGAGACCGTCGGGCAGATTGAGCGCGTCGGACATCGCGTTCCCGACCGGAACGCGGCCGATCATCACGAACACGGCGGTCACCGCGAGGAGCGTCGCCTCGAACGAGCGCACGCGGAACGACCGGAACGCTGCCGACGCGATGTAGAACGCGAGGAGCGAGAACATCGTCGCCTGCATCGGCGTGTACATGTAGAGGAAGATGCTGTTGAAGACGCCGCGGATACCACCCTTGTCGGCGATCCCGAACGCGAGCCCCAGGAACAGCGTGACGAACAGGCTTCCGAGGAGCGCCGCGGCGAACGGCCACTCCTTCTCGCGCCGTGAAACCTTGTGCAGGTTGATCTTGACGAGGTTCGCGACGCCCAGGAAGAACGAGGCCGCGATGATGATGATCGCCCAATCGCGGAACCGCTGCGCCCAGTCCGCGATGAACGGGTGCGGGACGAAGAAGTCCACGATCATGAGGAGGCCGAAGACGACGGTGAAGAGGAGAGGGACTTCGCGGCGCATGCTATTCCACCCGGAAGAAGTCGGGAAGATTGGGCACGGCGCCCGTGCTCATGAGGATCGCCCCGACCACGAAGAGGAGGATTATCGCGCCCTTCATCCAGTCTCCCGCCTTGAGCGAGCCGAGGAGGCGCGGCTCGCGCGACAGGTACGCCGTCGCCGCGAAGAACTCCTCGCCGATGAGCGCGTAGTCGCACGCGACGACGAAGAACGGCAGTTGGTGGATGTTCGCCGTCCCTGCGATCTGGATCGCGCCGGTCGCGAAGCCGGTCTCCGCGAGGATCAGGCTCTCCGCGAAGAACGATCCGAGGAAGAGGTTCGCGGCCGGCTTTTCGCGCATCATGATTCCGTCGATTCCGGCGGTGAACGCGAACTGCTCGTCGGAGAGGTAGCGGATGTTGCGCGGGTCGAACGCCTCGGGGTGGCCCGCGTCGAGGTAGCCCTGGCGCACCGTCTCCTCGGCGAGCGGCACGACGAACGCCTTCCCGATCGGGACGATGAGCGGCGTCCCGTAGCGCGCGACCGTCTTCGCGACCGCGTGGAGGATCACCATCGAGTAGATCGTCTGGATGTCGGTGACCTCCTGGCTGCCCGGCACGTAGAGAACCGCCTTCCCCATCTCGGTCGCGCGGCCGACGGCCTCCTCGATCGCTGAGAGGCCCGCGATCTTGCGGATGAAGAGCGGGCGCCCGCGCATCGCGAGCAGGATGAACGCGACGAGGAAGGCGAGGAAGATTGCGAGGACGAGGAGGGCGACGGCGCGGCCGGCGTGGAACATCGAGTGCGCGGCGGCGACCGGCTCGCTCCACGGCGAGGGCGCCGTCCCGTCCTGGTAGAGCGCGACGACGCGGTAGCGGTACGGCGCGTCGTTCTCGAGCGGCGGCACGTCGCTGTTGTCGCGGCGCGTGTCGATGAAGGAGGTCGCCTCCGCGCCCGCGTCGCCGACCTCGATCCCCTCGTAGTCGTCGGCCGGCTCGGCGGAGCCTTCCGCGCGCCAGATCTCGTAGCCCGAGACGGGCGGCACGCCCTCGACGACCGGCGGCGCGCTCCAGCGCACCGTGATGCTCTGCCCTCGGTCGTTCGGCGTGTCGGCCGCCTCGACGTTGTATGGCGCGGCGAGTTCGAGCGGGGGCGGCGCCTCCGTGATGATGTCGGATTCGGATTGGGCGAGGGTGGGGGGGGCAGGGGGCGCGAGGGTCGTGAGCGCGGCGATGAGGGCGGCGATGGTGCCGTGGGGGGCGAGGCGGGCGAGCGAGACGAGAGGGGCGAACGTGACGAGGCGAGCGGGGCGCAGAACCAGGGCGATGGGCTTCGCCGAAGTCACGGTCCGGCTAGAGTAGCGGGGCCGCTTCCGCGATGTCAAGGAAAGGACGAGGGTTGCGGCGCTGGGGGCGCCGAGCGAGGCGCTGCCGGTGCGCGGGACCCGCAAGCCGAGCGCCCGCCCCGTCGGCTGGCACCCTGGTCTCGGACGGGGTAAACTCGGCCCCACGCGCCCGGATGGGTTAGGCTGCGGGCCACGCAGTCTATGATGACGGTCGCGTTCCACGAGAATTCTGGAACCCGCCGGTATTCGGTGAGGATCGAGTTCTCGCGCGCGGGATACGGAGACAGGATAGGTCGTGTGGTTCGCAGCCCAACGCGAATTCACTGTGCGCCCTAATTCTAGTTAGCCGCCTACGGAATGTGGGTGTCGAATCGATGCCATGAAGATCCTTTACGCCTTATTTGCCGCCGCGATTCTGGCCCTGGGCATACTCCACATGGCCACGACGTTCCGGCTCTCTTCGAGCCCCGCCGCTAAGGTCTGGTTCTTTGGTGCAGGAATGGCTATCGCCCTTGGCGGAGTCTTGAACTTCCTAAATCGACGATATGGGCTCGCCGCTTTCGGCCTACGCGCTGCATGCATCGGTACGAACCTGCTCATGGTCTGTTTCGCCAGCATCGCTGGACGCGTGACGGGCGCAAGCGTCGCGGAGCAAGTCGTAATGCTGACCGTGCTGACTTCTGCTCTCGTCCTTTCGGCTCTGCGCTCTGCTAGCATCGGCCCTCCGGCGCCCCGAGCATGAGCAAGAGATCTCACACTGGAGACTCGGCGGCTAACAACCGCGTGAACCTGTCAGTCTGTCCCGTCACGCGCCTTCAATCAGCAGAAAGGCACGTGCCGGTCCGGCCCGCCGGTTACGCGCGGCGTTAGCCGGCGTCCACGATGAGGCGCGCGAATTGGCCCCACCTCCAACGCTCGGCGTAGCCCTCGCCCCCCTCGACGCCATCGTCCCACTCCGCGAGGAGTTTCGCCGCGAGATGCGCTGCCAGATCGTGCACGATTCGTGGCACGCGCGCGGGTTCACCGATTCGTACGTCCTTCGCCTGAACGGGCAGATCGTTGGCTACGGCTCAGTCGGAGGCGTGCCGCCGGAACCCAAAGAGACCGTCAAGGAGTTCTTCGTCGTGCCGCGATCCCGCGGCTCCGCCCTCCCGCTCTTCCGCGCGCTCGTCGCCGCGAGCCGCGCGCGCGCGATCGAAGCGCAGACGAACGACCTCCTCCTCTCGCTCATGCTTCACGACTGCGCGGTTGACCTGACAAGCGACACGATCCTCTTCTCCGACGGACTCACGACGACACTCCCGCCGCCACCCGCCGCGACTCTCCGCCGCGTAACCGAAGCCGACCGCGCGCGCGTCTTCCGGCACACGCTCGAACCGGTCGGCGACTGGGGGCTCGAGCGCGACGGCGAACTTGCCGCCACCGGCGGGCTCCTCTTCCATTACAATCCCCCCTACGGCGACATTTACATGGAGGTCGCCGAGCCGCACCAGCGGCGCGGGCTCGGCAGTTACCTCGTCCAGGAGTTGAAGCGCATCTGCTATGAATCTGGGCACATTCCCGCCGCTCGCTGCCGTCACGACAACCAGGCATCGCGGCGCACCCTCGAGCGCGGGGGCATGTTCCCGTGCGCGCGGATCGTGCGAGGCCGCATTCCGACCGGCGATCGAGTCTGATCGGCGAGCCGGGGCCGCGATGAGATTCCGCCTCGATTACCGATGACCAAGACGCGCCTCGAAGCGTTCAGCGACGCCGTGATCGCGATCGCGATCACGATCATGGTGCTGGAGTTGAAGGTCCCGCACGGCGCGGATTGGGGAGCGTTGCGCCCCTTGGTGCCGGTGCTCCTTTCGTACGTGCTGAGCTTCGCCTTCCTCGGCATCTATTGGAACAATCACCACCACATGCTGCACGCCGCCGACCGGATCAACGGCAAGATCCTCTGGGCGAACCTGCACCTGTTGTTCTGGCTCTCGCTGTTCCCGTTCGGGACGCATTGGATGGGGGAGAGCGGCTTCGCCCCGTTGCCGACCTCCGTCTACGGCGTCGCGCTGCTCATGGCCGCGATCGCCTACCTGATACTCCAGAACTCGATCATCGCGTTGCACGGCTCCGACTCGAGGCTCGCGATCGCGGTGGGCCGAGACGCGAAGGGGAAACTCTCGGCGCTCTTGTACGTCGTGGCGATCCCGGCGGCGTTCGCGGCGCGGTGGGTTTCGGTCGGGATCTACGTGTTCGTCGCGCTCATGTGGCTCGTCCCCGACCGTCGGATCGAGTCGCGGATGAATCACGGGTGAGGGACTGAGTCCACGTGCGAATCGCGGTCTTCGGCGTTGGGGGAGTGGGTGGGTACTTCGGGGCGCGGCTCGCGCAGGGCGCGGGCGCGGGCGCGGGGGCGGGCGCCGGCGAGGGAGCAGCACCGGGCGCCCGCTCTGGCCACGAGGTCGTGCTCATCGCGCGCGGCGCGCACCTCGCGGCGATCCGCGAGCGTGGGCTTCTCGTCGAGACGCCCGCCGAGCGCCTCATCGCGCGCCCTGCGCTCGCGACGAACGACCCGGCCGAGGCGGGCGCCGTCGACGTCGTCCTCCTCGCCGTCAAGGCGTGGCAGGTGCCCGACACGGCGCGCGCGCTCGCGCCGCTGCTCGGCCGCGAGACGTTCGTCGTCCCGCTCCAGAACGGCGTGGAAGCGGCGTCGCAATTGGTCGCGGCGCTCGGCGCGCCCCGCGTGCTCGGCGGGCTGTGCGGGACGATCAGTTTCGTCGCGGGCCCGGGCCACATCCGAAGCGTCGGCGCGACGCACTTCGTGCGCTTCGGCGAACTGGACAACCGGCCGAGCGAGCGCGCCGAGCGGCTGCGCGAGGCGTTCGCGCGCGCCGGCGTCGACGCGTCGATCCCCGCGGACATCCACGTGGCGCTCTGGGAGAAGTTCGCGTTCGTCGTGCCGGTCGGCGGCCTCGGCGCGGTCACGCGCGCGCCGATCGGGGTCCTCCGCGGGCAACCGGAGACGCGCGCCCTCATCGAGCAGGGAATCCGCGAGATCGTCGCGGTCGGGCGCGCGCGCGGCGTCCCGCTGCGCGACGACGTGCTCGAGCGGACGCTCGCGTTCGCCGACCGCCTCGCGCCCAGCGGAACCGCGTCGCTCCAGCGCGACATCGCCGACGGCAAGCCCTCCGAGTTGGAGGCGTGGAACGGCGCGGTCGTGCGGCTCGGCCGCGAGGCGGGCGTCTCGACGCCGCTCCACGCGTTCATCTATCATTGCCTTCTGCCGCTCGAGCGGCGGGCGCGCGGAGAGTTGGAGTTTCCCGAGTAGCGCCGCCTCGGCGCGCGGGCCCGCGTGAGGGCGCGACACCCCCTGGAGAAACGAGATGAGCACGGAGATCGACCCGCGTTACCCGGTTGGGAAGTTCGTCAAGCCTGCCGCGATCGACCGGTTCGTGCGCGAGGCGCACGTCCGCGAGATCGAGGCCGCGCCCGAGAACGTCCGCTGGGCGGTCGCGCGCCTGAGCGACGCGCAACTCGATACGCCGTACCGCGAAGGCGGCTGGACGGTCCGCCAGGTCGTGCACCACATCCCGGACAGCCACCTCAACGCGTACGTCCGCTTCAAGCTCGCGCTCACCGAGCAGGATCCCACGATCAAGCCCTACGACGAGGCGCTCTGGGCCGAGTTGCCCGAAGCGAAGCGCGGCCCGATCGACATGTCGCTTCGCCTACTCGAGTCGATCCACGTGCGCTGGGTCGCGTGCATCCGCGCGCTGCCGGCCGAGTCGTTCGCGCGCGCGTTTCGCCACCCCGAGTTGGGCACGATGACGCTCGACGAGCAACTGGCGATGTACGCTTGGCACGGCCGGCACCACGTCGCGCACATCACGTCGCTCAGGGAGCGGATGGGGTGGAAGTGAACGGGGCGTGGATGAGTGAGGCGCGGATGAGCGGCGCGCGAACGAAAGGCCCGCGAATGCGGCGGCTCGCGAGCGCACGATGCTGATCCAGGCGGCGCTCAACGGGGCGCGGACGCGCGAGGAGCACCCTGCGCTCCCGATCACTCCCGAGGAGATGGCGGTCGCGGCGCGAGAGTGCGTGACGGCGGGCGCGCGGGCGATCCACGTCCACGCCCGCGGGCCCGACGGGCGCGAGAGCCTCGCGGCCGCCGACGTGGCGCGCGCCGTCACCGCAATCCGCGCCGCCGTCGCCGCGGGCGTTCCGATCGGCGTGAGCACCGGCGCGTGGATCGTCCCCGACGCCGACGCGCGGCTGCGCGCCGTCGCCGCCTGGACGACTCTCCCCGACTTCGCGTCCGTGAACTTCGACGAGGACGGCGCGGAGGCGCTCGCGGACCACCTCCTGTCGCGCGGCGTGGGGGTCGAGGCTGGCCTCTCGAGCGTCGCCGCCGCGGAGCGCCTCGCAGCGAGCGGCCTCGCGCCGCGCTGCCTTCGCGCGCTCCTCGAGCCGGACGAAGACGACGTGGACGCCGCGCTCGGGACGGTCGCGTCGCTAGAGCGGGCGCTCGACGCGGCGCGGATCGCGCTCCCGCGCCTTCTCCACGGGCGCGACGCGACGGCGTGGCGGCTCGTGAGCGCGGCCGCCGCGCGCTGCTACGACACGCGCGCAGGATTCGAGGACACGCTCACGCTCCCCGGCGGGCTCCTCGCGCCGCGCAACGCGGACCTCGTCGCCGAGGCGCGCCTGCGCTCGTCGGGTCCGTCCGCGGTCTGCCAGTAGGGAGCGCGCTGGCCCGCAATCTCCGCCGCGCGGCGGCCGCCCAGCGCGCTACGACCTAATGTCTCGAATCGCCACGGCGAACGGCGCGCCGCCCTTGGGCCGCGCCTCGTAGGACGCGCCGGCCGCCGCGCCCTCCGCGCGCACGACCGCGAGCCCCGCCGCGCGCGCCTCGCCCGGAAGTTGCGCGACGCTCGTGAGCCGCCCCGCCTCGCGCCCCTCGCGATGGAGCGCGACCGGAAGCGCCGCGCGCGCCGCGGCCTCGATCGCCAACTCCACGCGCACGAGCACGCGGTTCACGTGCCCCAAGTTGTGGATCCGCGCGAGCACCTCCTGCCCGACGTAGCAACCCTTCGTGTAAGAGACGGCGCCGCCCAGCCCAACCTCGTCGGGGAAGTCGTCGTCACCGATTTCGCGGCCCCACGCGGGGCGCCCCGCCGCGACGCGCAGCGCCTCGCGCGCCGCCTCGCCGCACGCGCGCACGCCGTGCGCCTCGCCGCACTCGAGGATCCGGTCGCGCACGAGGTCCGCGCGCGCCGCCTCGACCCACACGTCGAACGCCATGAGCCCGAGCCGGTCGTTGCGCAGGATCAGCACGCGCCCCTCGGGCTCGTCGACCTCCGTCCAGAGAAACTCCCGCGCGGGGATCGGGTCGAAGCCGACGCACGCGTGACTCAGGACGTGCCCGGCGACCGGGCCGTGGAGCGAGAGGATCGACCACGACGACGATCGGTCCGCGATCTCGACGTCTTCGGAGATGATGAACTTGCGGAGCGTCTCGAGCGTCGCCTCGCGCCGCTCGGGCGCGGTCTCGATCAAGACGTCGTCCGCGCGGCGGATCACGAGCAAATCCGCGACGACCTTCCCCTTCGCCGTCACGAGGAGCGCGGGCTGCGCCGCGCCGTCGGCGAGCCCGGTGACGTCCGACGTCGCCATGGCGTGGAGGAAATCGATGCGGTCCCGCCCGGTGACGACGATCTTCCCGTTCGCGGAAAAATCGAAGAGGCCCGCGGCGCGGCGCGTGGCCTCGATCTTGGCGGCGGTGTCTCTCATCTCGCTCAGCCGAACGCGCCCCTCACTCCTCGATCATCTCGACGTTCGCGCGCGGCATCGTGACCTCCGCGTCGCCGTCGAAGCGCACGGTGAGGACGCGCACGGACGCCTCGGTCTCGAGCGGTCGGAGCTCCGGCGGCAAATCCGTGACCACGCCGATCCGCCCGAACCACGGGTCGCGGATGGCGCGCACCGGGCTCCCGACGCGAAGCCCCTGCGCGAACTCCTCCGCGCCCGCGGCGACGCTCTCCGGCGCGATCGCGGGGTCCGGCACGATGATCTCGGGCCGCATCACGCCCGCGCGGATCTGCGTCGCGCCGTTCACGGACGCGCGCGCCCCGACGCGGTCGCGCAGGAGCCGGAACGTCTTCTCCGCCATCCGCATCTTCCCGAATCCTTCCGTGACGACGAGCGTGATCCCCTTCTCCTCCTGCCCCGTGATCGCGACGCCGAGGTCGTAGCCGAGGAACGCCTTGAGGTCCGAGTCGGAGAAGCCGCCGACGACGATTGCGCGCGCGCCCGCCTCGACGGCGCGGCGCAAGACCTCGTGCGTCACGTACGAGCCGCCGATCAGGACCTTTCCCGCGAGGTCGCCCTTGATGTGCGACGCGCCAACGGCCTCGTCCGGCCCGTCGACGATCGCGTGCAGCACGCCGCTCGTTTCGCCGCCGATCCCGAAGATCCCCTGGATGAACGCGCCGGCCGTGACCATCACGACGCCTTCGCCCGGCAGCACGTCGGCGACGCGGCCGTCGACGTAGGCGTTCACCTCGACCGGGATCGGCGGCTCGCGCAGGATCACCTGCCCCGTCACGGTCGACACGCCCTCGACGGTCCCCGCGATCGGCGAGCGGCACTCCGACTTGAAGAGGCCGAAGAAGGACTTCGACGTCGCGATCACCTCGTCCTTCGCGACCGCGTCGCCCTCCTTCTTCAGCATGTACTCGCGGAGGTCCTCCTGGTGGATGCCGAGGAGGCTCGCGGCCTTCACCGTCTGCACGTTGCCGGGGAGTTGCGTGCGCGCGACGACGTCCTCGGCGCGGAGCATCTTCCCCTTCTCGACGAGCACCGTCCCTTTGAGGGGAAGCCGCCGCGCGCGCTCGATCCGCGCGAGCGCCGTGACGCGAAGCCCTGGTGTGTACGCGTGCGCCATGTGTGTCGCTCCGTCTCGCTCCCCGAGCCGCTCGCCGCCGCTCCGCGCTACCGAGGGTAGAGGCCGAGCGCCTCCTTCCAGTCGTTGAGTTTCGCGATCCGCTTCGCCGCGTCGCCCGGAAGCGCGAAGGGCCGGCCGCGCGCGTCCACGACGACGCCCACGACCCCGCCCTTCACGGTCGCCTCGATGCTCTTCCCCTTCCCATCGCCCATGTCGAGCGACTTCGCGGGCTCGATCACCGCGCGCGCCGTCTCGCCGACCGCGAGCGGGATCACCGCCATCGCGCCGAATGGCACCTCGCGCGCGACGCGCCCCTTCGGCGTCTCGAGCGCCACCTTCACGGCCGGCGCTCCCTCCTTCGCGGCGCCGACCGGCGCGATCGCCGTGCCGAGGTGGATCAGGCAGTCCTTCTCGAACACGTCCGTGGCGGCCTTCTCGTACTTCGAGGCGAGGACGCCGAGTTGCGGCATCATGAAGATCGAATCGACGGCGAGGTGCGTGAGCCCCTCCGGGAGGAATGCGTCGACGAGCATAGCGGCCGCCTGCGCGCGCCGCGGCGCGTGCGAGAGGACGCCGCCCGAGCCGACGAGCAGGTGGAGCCGCCCGAGGTCGATCAACGTCTCGCCGCTCGCCGCCTGGTCGAACGTGTCGGAGATCGTGCGCTCTTGCTGCACGCCCTTGAGGCCCACAGCGAGCGATTTGTGCTGCTCGAACGCGAGGCGCAGCGCCTCGCGCGCGATCGCCTGCTCGACCTGCAATTCCTCGAGGTTCTGTGGAATCGTCGTCGGGCGGATCATCTTGTTCTTGATCCGGTTCCGGAGGTCCGCCTCCTCCATGTCGAATGGGACCCAGCGCATGATGTTGTCGAGGCCGGCCTCCGCGAGGACGTTCGACACGGAGTACGACATCCCGAGGTTCGCCGAGACGGTCCGGTTGAAGACCTCGTCGAAGACGGAGAAGATGTCGGTCGTCGCGCCGCCGATGTCGACGCCGATCACATTGATTCGGTCGCGCTCGGCGACGCGCTGGATGATCGAGCCGACCGCGGCCGGCGTCGGCATGATCGGGAGCGAGGTCCACGCCATGAGCTTCTTGTAGCCCGGCGCGTGCGCCATCACGTGCTCCATGAACAGATCGTGGATCTTGAGGCGCGCGGGCATGAGGTTCTCGCGCTCGAGGACCGGGCGGATGTTGTCGGTGACGACGAGCGCGGTCTTCGAGCCGAGCCGCTCCTCGACGATGCCGCGCGCGTCCTTGTTCCCCGCGTAGATCACGGGGAGCTCGTAGCCCGCGCCGAGCCGCGCCTTCGGGTCCGCGGCCGCGATCAGCTCGGCGAGCTCCGCGACGTGCGTCGTCGTCCCGCCGTCGATCCCGCCCGAGAGGAGGATCATGTCGGGGCGCAATTCGCGGATGCAGCGGATCTTCTCGTGGGGGAGGCGGCCGTCGTTCGAGGCGATGATGTCCATCACGATCGCGCCCGCCCCGAGCGCCGCGCGCTCGGCGCTCTCGCCGGTCATCGTCTTCACGACGCCCGAGACCATCATCTGGAGGCCGCCGCCGGCCGACGACGTGGAGAGGTAGACGTCGACGCCGTCCGTGCCGTTCTGCGGCGTGATGATGCGCTCGCCGTCGAGGAGGCGCCGCCCGGCGAGCTCCTCGACCTCCATGATCGCGTTGAGGACGCCGCGCGTGACGTCCTCGAAGGGGGCCTCGACGGTTGTCGGCGCCTCGCCGCGCACGACGAGCCGGTACTCGTCGCCGACTTTCTCTATGAGGATCGCCTTCGTCGTGGTCGAGCCGCAGTCCGTCGCGAGCACCGACCGGATGTCGTTTGGTTCAGCCATTCTTCTCGGCCTTCCTCTTCTCGCGTTCGGCGCGGGCGCGCGCCTGCGCCTCATCCTCGAGAGCCTCGATCCGCACGAGCAGGCGCTCGACGTTCCGCCGGTCCTCGAGCGCCTTCGCGAAGCGCGTGTACGTCACCGTGTCGAAGAGCGACCGGACGAACGGCTCGAGGAAGTGAAGCGCCTGGCTCCCGAGGAACGAGAGCGGCTTCGACGACTCGAGAAGGAAAACGGCCGGCGTGGACATCCCTCTCGCGACGATCGCGACCGCCACCTTCTCGATCAATTCCGCGTCGTAGTCGCCTTCGGCGCCGCCTCCACCGCCGCGACCTCCCGGGACGTCCTGATCTGGCATCTTCCCTTCAGCGTCTCCTCGAGCCACGCAATGACCTCCACGCGATTCGTCGAGAAGAGCAGCCTGAGCCCGCGGTACGGCTCGAGCCAACTCGGTTTCGCGAACGGCGAGAGCGTCGCGCCGCGCCGGTCGACATGCACGCTCCGGATCTCCTCCCACCGCCGCGCCCGCGACACGCCCGCCCGCCGCGCGCGCGCGCCCCACGCGTCGAGTCGGTAGGTCGTCGGGAGGAACCACGGGGAGAAGCTCGAGCCCAGGATCGCGACCGACACGAGGAGAAGCACCAGGTCGCCGAACGCGATCCAGGTCGCGACGAGGATCGCGGCGATGACGCCGAGGAGCGCCGCCGTCGCACCCGGCCGCTCGCGCGCCGGATGCGCGCGCCAGACGAGCTCCCTCTCGGATCTCGAAGTCTCTCCCATGCCTCGCGAGAAGCCCGATTTTGCCATTCCATGGGAGTGGGCGTCAAGGAGCTGGCGGACCCCAGGCAAAAGCCATGGCCCAGCGGTCGACGCGCTCTGAGCCGCCCCACGGGAATGTTGCCCAGTCCACGCGCACCGAGAGCGGACCGACCTCGCTGATGCCGAGCCCGAATCCGTAGGTGTTGTCCTGAATGCCGCCGTCATCGTCGTCGATGAAGCCGACGCGGGCGCTCACGAGGCCGAAAAGCGAGACATCGGCACCGAACAGGAGAATCATCCTCTCCTTCGAGATCTGGCTGAACTCCACCGCGGGAAAGACAGTCTCGAGCCCGACCGTCACCTCGAAGAGGCCGAGGCGCCTCGAGTCGCCCAACGACAATGGAGAGTCGGCCTTTCGAGCGAATTCGATCCCGAGGCCGGCGTGGAGTTGCCTCGCGAGGTCAGCCGCTTGCTCCTTTTCCTGGTACTCGAGCGTCCCGCCCACGTGCAGAAGTGAGATCCCCGCGAGCGGAGTCACGGTGAGGATACTGCCGTCGGGTCGCCGCGACTCGAAGGTGGAAACCTCTTTCAGGGCCATTCCGATGCTCGCTGAGAACGCCCCTGCCTGGCCGTCGTCGATCAGCAGTTCAGGAATCGGGTCCGAGAGGTGCGACCAGACGTATTCCAGGGTGAGACCAACGCCGACCCGCGAACTCATCGGCAGCCCCAGGCCCGCTGCGTAGGCATGATCGAAAGATGGTGTCTCGGTTACCCCTCCTGAGGGAAGTCCGAACCGGATTGTCCCGAACGAGTATCTCCGGAAGCTGAGCCCGGCCCTCAATGAGCCCAGGGTCGGAACTCGGCCGGTGACAGCGACGGTCCGGAGATGCGTGTCCTCTCGGAACGGAACGACATCCCCGGTCGTGACCAACGCCTCGCTCTCTTCCAAGAAGGCCAAGAACCCCGGATTCCAGCGCATCGCGGTCGGTCCGTCGGACGCGATCACGGTCACGTTCCCCATGCCGGAGGCGCGGGCTGACTCGAGGATCAGCGGCGCGTAGATAGCGGGGGCGCCCTCGGAGACCGCAAACAGGTCGGCCGGGACGAGGAGTACGGCAAGGGCGGCTGCGGCCGCGACACCGATGGGTCGGAAAAAGAAGACGCGATTTGGCACGTCCTTCGGCGCTGTGGACGACTCTGCGCGACGGTCGGCTTGCATCGGGGAGCTCCTTCGGGAGGGAGAGCGGAAGGGACGATTCGAAACGTAGGGCTCGGACGGCTCCTCGTCAATCCACATGAGTGTCCCGCGTCGGTTGACCCTCCCTCGCGCACGGGATAGAATCGTTCTCCCGGGGCCGGCGCCCACTGCCCCAACGGAGACCCTAGCGCATGAACCTGGACGACGCGGGCGCGCTCCGCGCGGCCGATCGCGGGAAGGTGCTCGCCTCCATCGAGGGGATGCGCCCGCAGTGCGCGGCGGCGCTCGCCGCGGCGCGCTCGCTCGCCCTTCCGTCCGAGATGCGCGACCCGCAGGAGATCGTCGTCGCCGGGATGGGGGGCTCGGCGCTCGCCGCGGAGATCGCGCGCTCGCTCCTCGCGCGCGACCTGCGCGTGCCGCTCTCTATCGTGCGCGGCGACGCGCTGCCGGCCTCGGTGGGTCCGCGCTCGCTCGTCATCCTGTCGAGCTACTCCGGCGAGACGGAGGAGACCCTGGGCGCGGCCGCCGCGGCGCTCGAGCGGACGCCGCGCGTCGTGGCGATCACGACGGGGGGTGCCCTCGCGCGCCGCCTCGGCGAGCGCGGCCGCCCCGTCCTCCGCGTCGACCCCGCGACGAACCCATCGGGCCAGCCGCGCTTCGCAGTTGGCGCGGCGCTCTTCGCGCTCCTCGGCCTCCTCGAGAAGATCGGCGTGCTCGACACGGCGACGGCGTGGGCGACCGGCGGCGGCGGTGCAGGCGCCGCGGGCGCCGGCCGCTCGGGCGAGAGCGCCGGCGGCGGCGCGAGCGGCCTCGAGCGCGCGCTCGCCGCGCTCGACGGCTCGCGCGAGCGCTACGGCGCCGACGCCGGCCGCGCGGCGAACGCCGCGAAGGAGACCGCGTTCCACCTCGAGGCGCGCGCCGCGCTCGTCGTCGCCTCCGCGCACCTCGCCGGCAACGCCCGCGCCCTCGCGAACCAACTCAACGAGACGGCGAAGTCCTTCGCGGTCCCCTTCGAGATCCCCGAGTTGAACCACCACCTCATGGAGGGCCTCCTCTTCCCGGCGTCGAACCGGGGCGCGCTCCTCTTCGTCTTCATCGAATCGCCGCTCTACGGGGCGCGCCTGCGCGCGCGCTACGCCGCCACGCGCGAGGTCGTCGCGCGCCAGGCGGTCGCCGAGCGCACGATCGCGCCGCGCGGCGACACGCCGCTCGCCGAGGCGCTCGACGCGCTCGCGTTCGGCTCGTATCTCGCGTACTACCTCGCCCTCCGCAACGGACAGGACCCCGCGGCGATTCCGTGGGTCGATCACTTCAAGGCCCGCCTCGCCGCGCTCGCGGGCGACCGGCCGGGGGCCTGAGGAGGGCGGATGAGCGAGCCGGTGCCCATGCCGGCGCCGGACCCCGCGGCGCCCGCGCGACCGATCGCCCCGGCCGGAGTCCCGCCGCGCGCGATTGAGCCGATCGACCCCGAGCCACCCCGCGTGCGCATCGCGCTCCGCTCGAAGATTCTCCTCGGCATGGTGGGCACGGTGCTCGCCGCGCTCGTCCCGACCGCGCTCGTCGTCAACGACTGGCTGACGAAGAGCGTCGAATGGAAGATCGAGCAGGACTTCACGAGGGCCGAGCTGACCTTCATCGAGATCCAGGAGATGACGGACTCGCTCCTCGCGCAGGAGGCGCGGGCGCGCGGCGAGGACCCGCTCTTGGTCGCGGCGACCGTGGCGGGCGATCAGGCGGGCGTCCGGAGCGCGCTCGGCTACGGGGACCTCGACCTCGTCACGTGGGACCTCTACGCGATCGTGCGCGCCGACGGCGCGACGATCTGGTCCGGCGGCGCGCTCGTCGGGACCACGCCGGACCGCGCGACGGCCACGATGCTCGCGATGGCGCTCGGAGGCGAGGCGCCGAACGGCGCGTGCGTCCTCGGCGGCGTCGTCTACGAGGCGATCGCGCGCCCCCTGATCGACGATGGGCAGATCGTCGGCGCGATGCTCCTCGGCGCGCGGATCGACAATGACCTGATCCAGAAACTCCGCGCCATGTCGGGGAGCGAGGTCGCGCTCATCGTCGAGGGTCGAATCACGCTTTGCACGCTCACGCCCCCGCAGCGCGAGAGCCTGGAGGCGTGGCTCGGAGGCGGGCGGGCCGCCCCCTCGTCGGACGAGGCGGCCCCCGCGCCGCTCGCGCTCATCCCGCCGGACGCGGGCGCGCCGGTCGGCCCCGTCTCATCGCTCTCCGTGAAGCTCGCCGACGAGCGCCACGTCTGCGCGTTCCTCCCGATCCTCGACGCCAAACGGAACCCGATCGGCGACTTCCTCCTCTTCCAGTCGGTCGATCGGGCGATCGGTTACTTCGACACGCTCCGCCAGATGCTCTTCTTCATCGGCGCGATCGCCGGCAGCCTCGCGATCCTCTTCGCGATGGTCATCGCGCGCGGCGTGACCAGCGACGTCAACGAGCTCGTGCGTGGCGTCCGCGAGGTGGAGCGCGGCAACTACGACCACCAGATCACGCGCCGCACGCGCGACGAGATCGGTTACCTCGCCGCGATCTTCGACGACATGCGCGTGTCGCTGCGCGGCCAGATGGACCAGTCGCGCTGGTTCACCGAGACGTTGAGCGCGAAGAACGTCGAGCTCGAGGAGACGGTCACGGAGCTCCGGAAGACGCAGGGGGAGCTCGTGAAGTCGGAGCGGCTCGCCGTCGCGTCGCGGCTCTTCGCGCAACTCTCGCACGAGCTGAACAACCCGATCTACAACATACAGACTTGCGTGGAGATCCTCCGGAAGCACACGCCCGCGAACGATCCGAACCGCGAGTACGTCGACCTCGTCTACGCCGAGGTGCTCCGGATGGGGAGGCTCAGCAAGCAGATGCTCGGCTTCGCGAGCCCTCAGCGCGACGAGATGGGTCCGACCGACCTCAACGCCGTCCTCACGGACCTCCTCAACGTCTCCACGCGCTGGCTCGAGGAGAAGAGCATCGGCGTCGAGAAGCGGCTCGCGCCCACGCTGCCGAAGGTCCTCGCCTCCCCCGACCAACTCCGTCAGGTCTTCCTGAACCTCTTCGTCAACGCCTCGGACGCGATGCCGAGCGGCGGCCGCCTCGCCGTCGAGACGGAATCGGCGGACGGCGGGGTGCGCGCCCGCGTGCGCGACACCGGTTGCGGCATCGCGCCAGAGAACAGATCGAAGATCTTCGACGCGTTCTTCACGACGAAGGGCGCCACCGTCAGCGGAGCGGGCCTCGGGCTCTCGATCTCGTACGGGATCGTGGCGCGCCACAAGGGACGCATCGAGGTCGAGAGCGAGCCCGGCAAGGGCGCGTGCTTCACGGTGTCGTTCCCCGTGCTCGCGGCGGCGCCCGAGGGAGGCGGATGATGGCCGGCGAGGGGAAAATCCTGGTCGTCGACGACGAGAAGGCCTTCCGCGTCCCGATCGTCAAGCGGCTCGTGGACGAGGGCTTCGACGTGAGCGCCGTCGAGGGGCCGTTCGTCGCAATCGACCGCCTCCGGGCGGAGCACTTCGAGCTCGTCCTCTCCGACCTCAAGATGGACGGGATGAGCGGAATCGATCTCCTCAAGGAGATCAGGGCCGTCTCTCCGGAGCTTCCGGTGATCCTCGTGACCGGCTACGCGTCGATCGACTCGGCGGTCGAGGCGATCCGCCGCGGCGCGATCGACTACCTTGTAAAGCCGTGCAACAACGACGAGCTCGTCATCCGCATCCGGCGGGCGATCCGCGAGAACCGGAAGACGCGCGACCTCGAGATCCTACGGGGGGAGGTCGAGCAGAAGTACTCGTTCGCCAACATCGTCGGGAAGAACCGCCTCATGGCGGAGATCTTCCGGCTCATCGCGCAGATCGCGGAGACCGACGTGACCGTGCTGATCCGCGGCGAGACCGGAACGGGGAAGGAGCTCGTGGCGCGCGCGGTGCACTACAAGAGCCCGCGCAAGGCGAAGCCGTTCGTCGCGGTGAACTGCACCGCGCTATCCGAGACCCTGCTCGAGAGCGAGCTCTTCGGGCACGAGCGCGGCTCGTTCACCGGCGCGATCCGCCAGAAGCTCGGGCGCTTCGAGATGGCGCACGGCGGGACGATCTTCCTCGACGAGATCGGCGACCTCCCGAAGGAGACTCAGACGAAACTGCTCCGCGTCCTCCAGGAGCACGCGTTCGAGCGCGTCGGCGGGAGCGAGACGATCCACACCGACATCCGCGTGATCGCGGCGACGCACAAGAACCTCGAGGAGGCGATGGCCGCCGGCAAGTTCCGGAACGATCTCTTCTACCGTCTGAACGTGATCCCGCTCGATATGCCGCCCTTGCGCGAGCGCCTCGACGACATCCCGCTCCTCGTCGACCACTTCATCCGCCAGTCCGCGGAACGGCTCGGGCGCAAGCCGCCGAAGCCGACGGCGGGACTCTTACGTCAACTCATGATGCACGACTGGCCGGGGAACGTGCGCGAGCTCGAGAACGTCATCGAGCGGGCGATGGTCCTGGACGCGGGGGAGACGCTCGGCGAACTGACGCTGCCGACGGGCGTGGGGCTGCGGGAGCCGTCCGGCGGGACGGTCGCGGGGATGGATCTCGCGGACATCGATTACCCGCTCCCCCTCCTCACGAGGCGGATCATCGATGGCCTCGAGCGCGAGTACCTCCGGAAGGTGCTGCAGCGGTACGAGGGGAGCATCCAGCGCTCGGCCGAGCACGCGCGCATCACGCGGCGCTCGTTCTTCGCGAAGATGCGGTCCTACGGCATCAAGAAGGAGGAGTTCAAGAGGAAGGCCTGAGGGAGGGTGCCGCGCCGGCCCGAGGCAAGAAAAACGGGCACGGACGGGCGGTCCCATCCCCCCCGAGGATTAGGACCTTATCATCAAGCCCGCCGTGCCCACTGCGGCTAACGGATCGTCCGATCGATTGGGCCCTCCGGGGCATTTCGAATGCTCGGCCGCAAGGCATTCCCGGATGACTCTCTCGATCGGCTCCCGCTGGGTGTCCATACTCAAGGAGCATGCCACGAGGCCGATCCGCCCCAAACTCTAACTCGTTGTCGCCCCAAGCATTCAGCCCTCCCGATCCACTCGGCCGGCGCGAGCGGTCCAGTAGAACAGGGTACGGCGCTTCCCATGATCTGGTGGAAAACCACTAGATAACCTCGTAATTCGCGCGAGGCCAAGTGGTTGGAATCTTGGGAAGCGGGGTTCCGATCGGCAATCGCCTTCCCAGCCATTCGGACCGCTGGCGGGGGCCCCTCGCCGGCCGCTCGGAAGGGGCGTGTCTAGTAGTTCACGCGGGTCTGGAGGTACGCCCAATACGCGTTGTCCGCCTCCGTGGAGGAGCCGAGGCTCGCGGAGACGAACTGGTCGATGAGGTCGCCCGAGGCGAAGTACGAGAACCCGGACTCGACCGCGACGTTGTCGGTGCAGGGGATCTTCGCGATGACGTCGATCTCGCTCCCGAACGAGGAGAACGTCTCGTTGCCGCCGCTCCCAGCCACGACGAGATCCTCGGCCGAGCGGAAGTTGTGGTACGTGACGCTGCCCGTGAGCCACCGCATGGGCTTCCCGGAGACCTTGAAGAGGATGTCGAGGAGCCCCAGCTCGCCCGTGTCGTCGGGGATGTCGGTGAAGAGGTCCATGTAGCCGTAGAACTTGTGGTTCGTCGCGAAGAGCGTGTCGAAGACCTTCACCTTGTCGTCGGTCGGGTTGTCGTCCCCGGAGAGCCAATCGAGACCGACACCGACCGTGGGCTCGACGGGGCTCGCGAGCGTATACGAGACCCGCCCGCCGAAGTACGCCGCCGAAATGCTCGAGGGGCCCAAGTCCCCGGTCTGCGCTCCGCCCTCGACCTCGTAGGCGATCCCCATGCTCGACCCGGCGAGGCGCCCGCCGATCGTGAACTGCTTGAGGACGTCCTCGCCCGTCGCCAGGGTGTCGGCGTCGTGGTCGTAGAATGCAAACGCTTCGATCGTGTGCTCCGGCAGCGCGCGGATCGTCGCGAAGGCGCCGAAGAAGTCGTAGTCGCGCCCGCGGAACGGGTCCCCGACCCCCTCGCCGATCTTCGCATCGAAGACCTCGACGTCGAACCGCTCGCCGCGGTACCCGAGGACGATTCCGTCGAAGGCGCGCCCGGTGTTCGTCCAGTCGCTCGCGCCGATCAGCCGCTCGTTCCCGTACGAGAGCTCCATCCGCCCCAGGCGGAGCCAGAGCCCCGGCGCGATGAGGTCCTCGGCGAGGATGTAGCCCTGGTGCATGTCGCTCCGCACGCCGATCCCGCTCGTCGTGCTGGATTCCTCCCCGAAGACGCGCGCGTCCTGCGCCTGCGCGAACACCGTGACCTTCTTCGGGAGAGCCGCCTTCACGGAGAGCCGCGTGCGCAGGAAGCTCTGCTCCGTCGTCGACGAGTTCGGGACGATCTTGTCGCGCCCGTCGATCTCGAACCGGTGGCGGACCTCGCCCTGGATCTCGAGGTTCACGGGGATCGTCGCGACGGGCGCGGCCGCTGCTGCGGCGGGCTGCTCGTCGGCCGCCGCGACGGGCGGGAGCGCGAGGGGAGCGATGGCGACGGAGGTGGCGAGAAGAGCGAGCGTCACGAGGAACGCTCGAGTCGCGAGGACAGCGAACGGGAATCGGGGGTGCCGCATGCCGAAAGCCTCCTGGAACTCGAAGGAAGGAGTCGAGGATCGAAAGGCACGATTCTCCGGGACCGAGGCGTTGGTGTCAAGGAGATTGCCCTCGAGTCCGCCCCTTGCGGGGCCGCGTCGCGAACCACGCGCGCGCGCGCTCCATCTCCGCGACGAAGGGCTCCGGGTCGTTCGCGAGCGCGGCGTCGACGAACTCGCGCGCCGCCTCGAGGAGGAGCGGGAGCGTGCTCGCGCTCTCTCGGTTTTCGTGCTGGATCGCGTGATAGAGCCGGGGGTTCTCCGCCGCGACCTCCATCGCCGTGCGCGCCTGCTTCCAGAAGGTCGTGCTCGCGACGCCTCCGAGTTGCGCGAACGTTCGGCCCGTCTTGAGGAGCGCGCGCGCGAAGATCAGGTTCACCGCGTGCGAGAGGCCGAGGACGACGGCCATCGCGCGGTCGTGCTCCTCGAGCGAGATCGCGTGGATCGCGAGCGACGTGGGCGCGAAGAACGAGCGCACCTCGCGCGCGGCGCCTGCGTCCCCCGTGTCGCAGACGAGGAGCGTGCGCCCGGCGAGGAGGACGGCGTCGGGACCGAAGAGGGGATGGATCGAGGCGACGCGGAGGCCCGAGGCCACGGCCTTGCGCACGAGCGGGATGACCGGCGTCTTGAGGCTGAAGATGTCCGCGACGAGCGCGCGCGGGCGGAGCGCGAGGACCTCGCCGAGCGTTTCTCGCGCCGACTCGAGCGGCGTCGCGACGATCGCGATCTCGGCCCACGCGAGCCCCTCGGCCAGAGACCCGAACGATGCGAATCCCTCGAGCCGCCCCGCCGGGTCGCACGTCGCGACCGCGTGCCCCTGCCCGTGGAAGAACCGCGACAGCCACGCGCCCATCTTCCCGCGCCCGCCCACGACGAGCACGCGCCTGAGCGCGCCCTCGTAGGACGTCTCGTGGATCTCCTCCTGCTCGCGGACGGCGCCCTCGATCAGCGTGCCGAAAAGCGACTCGACGAGGTCCCGCTCGACGCCGAGGCGGTGGCCGAGGTGCGCGGCGCGCGCGCGCACGTCCTTCTCGGTGCGGAAGTCGCGGATGGGGAGGCCCGCGCGCGCCTTCACGTTCCCGATCGCGCGGGCCGCGCGGAGTCGCGCGGCGAGGAGCCGCACGATGTCGCGGTCGATCCGCTCGATTTCCTTCCGGAGGGCGCGGAGCGCGTCGTCAGGTCGTGTGGCCGCGCGGCGGCCGCGGCCGCGCTTCCGTCGCGGAGTTCGCGGGCCGGAGGGCATCGGGGTGGCGCGAGTGTAGGCGGCGCTCCGGACCCGGTCAAGGCGATGGCGCCGCGATCGGGCGACGGAGCGTGACGCGGAGGGCCGGAACGCGCCGCGGCGCATGCCGCGGGCGCCGACCGAGGCTAGTTGTCGCTAATCGTGATGGCCGAAAGCGAGCGCGACGAGCGGGTCGGGCCGCACGAGGACGATGCTCCGCCGCACGATCGTGATCCAGCCGCGGCGCCGGAATTCGTTGAGCGTCGCCGTCGTCGTCTCACGCGTCGAGCCGATCAGGTTCGCCAACTCCTGGTGCGTGATGCGGAGATTCACGCGGGTCCCGGCGCTCTCCGCGACGCCGTTTCGCTCCGCGAGCCGAAGAAGCGCGCCCGCGAGCCGGGACGGGACGGGGCTCCAGACGAGGCTCTCGAGCTGCCGGATCGAGTCCTTCACGCGCGTCGCGAGGAGACGCGTCAAGAGCGAGGCGACCTCCCTGTGCCGCTCGAGGAGGGCGTGGAGGCGCGCGCGCGGAACGACGACGAGCAGGGACGGGTGGAGCGCGGTCGCGAACGCCATGCGTCGCCCGTCCTCCAGGACCGCCTCCTCACCGAAGATCTCGCCGGGCCCGTAGAGCCCGAGGGTGAGGTCGCGGCCCGAGGACGAGCAGACCGAGATCTTCACGAGGCCTTCCTCGATGATGTAAAGCGGATCCGCCGCCTCCCCGGGTCGATAGAGGAAGCCCCCCCGAGGGACTCTCTTGCGTCCGGCGCCCGCCAGGAGCCAGGGTCCCAACTCGAGATCTCGAAACCCTTGATGCAGGACGGCGGCTTTGAGGTGGTCGGGGCACGCGGCCATGGCGCTGTCCTTTCACGACCAGTAGGGGAGTCCGCGACAGGAAGCGCATACTCCATTCCAACCGAGCACTCGCCCAGCCCCAACGCCTAACAGACTATGGAACAGCGTGTTGTGGTCGTCCGACGCCCGGCCTTCGGTTGGTGAAAACTCTCAAAAGCGTGAAAATTTACAGAGAAGATCCTCGGTCCGGAGGCGGAACCTTGTCAAATGAAAGGATTTCCGCGGAGGACAACGAAAGCAACCAAAGTGGACACGGTGTGTCCCCCGGACGGGGCTGGAAGGAGGGGAAGCGGAAGACGGGGAGGGGGCGGAACCTGTGGGCGGAGGCCCCCGCCCGGCCGGCTTACTCGGTCCTCTTGAGGCTCCAACCGGAGAGGCAGCGGGCCGAGGAGACGATCGCGCTGAGGACGATCGCACGGTCCGAACCCTGCTCGAACGTCTCGCCCGCGATCGAGCCGGTGATGACCAGAAGGGCGGCGGCCCGCACGCCGCGGTATCGAGCGGTGGCGAAGAGGGCGGCGAGCTCCATCTCGAACGCGAGGAGCCGCGCCTTGCGGTACGCGTGCAGGCGTGGCGGGACCTGCCGATAGAAGGCATCGCTCGTGATCACCCGCCCAAGCCGGAACGGGAGGGGCGCCGTCTCCAGGAGGCGCGTGAGGGTCTCTCGCAGGACCCCGTCCGGCGCCCGCTTCGACCCGCGCGGGAGGTAGTAGCCGGACGTCCCCTCCCCGCTCACGGCCTCGCTCGGGACGACGAGGCTCCCCACCGAGACGAGCGGCGAGACCGCCACCGCGGAGCCGAAGATGATGATCTCCTTCGCCCCCGCCGCGATCGCCTCCTCGAGGATGACCGCCCCGGCCGGCCCGCCCAGCGCCCCGCGCACGAGACCGACCTTCTCGTCTCCGCGCGACTTCACGAGCGCCCTCCCAACCAGCCCGAAGCGGGTCGGGGTGATGTCGGTCGCGCCGAGGGTCTCCTGGAGCGCGTGGAAGAGGATGCTCGGGTAGGCGTAGTAGACTCGTTCCGGTAAGGCATACTTCGAGGGGAGCTGCGAGGGCTCTATCCGCCCAATTTCCGAGGGTTTGCGGGCGGGCTGCCTTCGGGGGGCCGCTCGGGGCCGCGGCGTGCTCGACTTCGTCTTGGGCATCAGGGCCACCGTCGGGCGGGCCGGGCTCGACTTCTTCTTCGACGTCACGGGTACTCTCCGCGTGGGACCGGGGCCGATATCGGGCCGCATGCTAGCATGGCCCGACAGGTCGACAAGCGAAAACTGCCACTTGCGCGAAACGATTGGGGTTGGGGCCTCGGTTATAGTCGAGCCGTGAGTCTCCCCCGCCCCGTATTCGCCGCCGCCGTGGCGCTCACGCTCGCGACGCTCGCGCCTTACCTGTACGGGGCCCTGGCCACGCCGCCCGGGCGGTCGTTCACCTGGCTGCACGCGCTCAACCCGGGCGACCCCTACACGTACCTCGCCTGGATCCAGCAGGGCCGTGAGGGGGGCCTCCTCTTCAGCGAGCTCCTGACCGGGGAGAGCGGCCGCCCGGTCCTCTTCCACCCGCTCTTCCTCGCGATCGGTTGGGTCGCCAGGGTGACCGGGCTGTCGAACATGGCCGCGTTCCACGTCGCGCGGGTGCTCCTCGGCGGGCTCCTCGTCGTGCTCCTGAGCCGCCTGGTCGGGAGGTTCGTCGGGGCGGGGAGGGCGCGCCGGGCGACGTTTGTCTATCTCCTCGTGTCGGGTGGGCTCGGGTGGGCGTTTCTTCCGCCGGGCGCGCCGCTCACGGCCGGGGCGGTGGACCTCTGGATGCCCGAGTCGAGCGTCTTCCTCTCGATCCTCGAGTCGCCGCTCGTGGTCTGCGCGTGGGCGCTGCTTGCGGCGATCCTCCTCGCGGCGATCCCGGAGGAGGCCGCGTCGGGGGAGCGACCCGGCGGCGGGTCCCGACGATGGCTCGCGATCGCGGGCCTCGCGCTTCTCCTCGGCCTCGTGCACCCGTACGAGGTCGTGAGCCTCGCGGCCGTGCTCGCGGCGGCGGTGGCGCTCGGCGTCGCACTCCGCTGGCCGCGCCCGGCATGGGGCGCGCCGCCTCTCGTCGCGCTGCTCGCCGGCGCCGCTCTCCCGGCCCTCTACCACGCGCTCGTGGTGGCGCGAGACCCGATCTTCGGCCGATACCTCAGCGCCGCGAACACGCTGTCGCCCCCACCCGGGCGATTCCTCGTCGCCTTCCTCCCATCGATCGTGCTCGGGGCGTTCGCGGTGCCTCGCGTGCTGGCGCGGCGGCGGCCGCGCGACCTCGTGCTCCTCGCGTGGCCCCTCGCGACGGCCGCGCTCCTCTACGCGCCGCTTGCCGTGCAGCGGCGCTTCGTGCTGGGGGTCCAGATCCCGCTCGCGATCCTCGCTGGGATCGGCGCGTTCGAGGTGATCGGGCCGGCGCTCGCGAGGCGCCTGCCCGCGCGCCTGCCGGCGCGCCTCCCGCGGGCCGCCGGCGCGGCCCTCCTCGCCGGCGCGCTGGTCGTGGCCGCGCTCTCGAACGTGGCCGTCGTCCGAGCGGACATCGAAGCCTACCGGCGCGGAGGCTACCCGCAGTACATCCCGGCCGACCTCGCGCGCGCGATCCGCCGCTTCGGCGAGGTCGCGCCGCGCGACGCCGTTCTCCTCAGCCACCCGAGCGTGGGCTACTTCGTCCCGGGGCTCACCGGGCGACGCGTCTACGCCGGGCATTACGACCAGACCGTCGACCTCGCCGGAAAGATCGAGACGGTCCGTGCCTTCTTCGACGCGGGGACCCCCGACGCGGCGCGCCGCGCGTTCCTCGCGGGGTCGACGATCACGCACGTCCTCCACTCGCCGGTCGAGCGGGCTCTCGGGAGCGTGGAGCCGAGGGCGCTTCCGTACCTCGAGGAGATCGTCGCGGAGGGCGCGATCCGGATCCATCGCGTGCGGCGCGAGACGCTCGCTCCGTAGCGCGGCTCGTCGTCTCAGCGGCCCAGTCGCGAGTTCGAGAGGATGTAGAGGAACGCGAGCGCCTGCGCGGAGGCGAGGAGCGGAAGCCACGCGCGCGCGCGCGGCGGCGCGGGCTCGGCGCGGAGCGCCGCCTCGAGCGCGAGGGCCTGCGCGACGAACAGCGGCCACGCGAAGAGGTCCCAGTCCCGCGAGAACCCGAGGCGCGGGTTCCACAGGAAGAGGAAGAGGAGCGAGCCGGCGAGGGCGAGCGCGCGGAAGCGATCGCGTGAGGCGGGCTGCGCGCGGCGCGCGAGCCGCGCGCCGACGAGCGCCGGCGCGAGCGCGACGGCGAGCGGCGCGACGAGGAGCGCCTCGTTCACCACGAAGAGCAAGTGCTCGGGCGAAAGGAGCTCGCCGGGCGAGACGAAGCCGGCGTTCGCCGTCGCGATCGGATGGAAGCCGCCGGCGTACGCCGCGGCGACGGCAGCCGGCCCGTGGAGCGCCGTGACGAGCGCGAGCGTGAGCGCGATCGGCGCGAGCGCCGCCGCGAGGGCGCGCGCTGGCGCCGCGAGCGCCACCGCCGGCAGGAGCCACGCCGCCGACAGGTTCCACACGGCCGCGAGGCCGAGGAGGAGGCCGCCGCGCGCCGCCCGCCCCTCGAGGAGGAGCGCGAGGCCCCACGCGACGAGCGCGAGCTGCACGTGATAGTGCTCGACGTATCCGAGAAAGAGCTGCCACGCGGCCGTGCCGCCCATCCCGAGGAGGAAAAGCGCGCGTCGAGCGCGCTCCTCCGGCGCGGGGAAGAGCGCTCGCGCGAGACGGAAGAGCGCGGAGACGGCGAGGAGGCCGCCGAGGAGCGAGAGGCTCGAGAAGGCGCCGACGAGATGCTCCGGGAAGAGCGCGGCGAGCAGGCGATGCGCCTCGAACGAGAGGGGCGCGTTCGCCTCGGGGCCCGTCGCCCCCGGAACGAACCGGTAGAAGCGCACCGCGTCGCCGTACGGGACCGTGTTGGGGAGCGCGATCGTGAGGAGGACGAGGAGAGCCATCCATAACCATGGCGCGCCGAGGACGCGCGCGGCGCGGGACGCCGGCGCGACGCGGAGCGCCGCCGAGGCGCCGAGCGCGAGCGCGATCGGGCCGAGGACCGCGAGCGCGACGTGGAGCGCGGGCGCGAGCCTCTGCGGATGCGAGACGCCCCACGTGAGCGCCGAGTGCGAGATGACGCCGCCCAGCGCGTTGAGCGCCGTGAGCAGCGAGCCCGCCGCGAGGAGGTAGCCGGCCGGGACCGGGCGCCGCGCGGCGGATGGCGGGGGATCGGAGCGCGCGCTCATGGGGAGCGTCGATTATAGTCGAGCCGTGCGCATGCCACGACACGTCTTGGTGATCGCGTTCCTCGTCCCCGTCGCGACCCTCCTCCTCTACCTCGCGGGTGAGCGCCTCACGCCGCCGGGCAAGTCGTTCCTCTGGATGCACGCGCTCAACACCGGCGACACGTACGCGTACCTCGCGTGGGCCGAGCAGGCGCGCGACGGGCACGCGCTCTTCCGCGTGCCGTTCACCGAGGAGCCGTGTCGGCGTCTCCTCTTCCACCCGATCTTCCTCGCGATCGGACTCGCGGCGAGGGCGCTCGCGTTCCCCTCCATCGCGCTCTTTCACGCGGCGCGCGTGGTCCTCGGGGGACTCCTCCTCGTCGCGCTCCACCGGTTCTTCGCGCGGAGACTGCGCGCGGCCGGCGCGCCGCCCGGCGCGGCCACGTTCGCCCTCCTCTACGCCGCGCTCGGAAGCGGGCTCGGATGGCGCTTTGCTCGGCCCGACGTCCACGCGCTCCGCCTTCCCGTCGACCTCTGGATGCCGGAAGCGGTCCTCTTCCTCACGATCCTCGAGTCGCCGCTCTTCATCGGCGGGATTCTCCTCGCCGTCCTCATCCTGGACGGACTGCTGCCGGCGGACGGGAAGGCACGGTTCGCGGGCGCTCGCGGCGGGGCGCTGCTCGTGCTCCTCGCTCTCCTCCTCGGGTTCACGCACCCGTTCGAGTTGGTGACGATCGCGGCGGTGCTGTTCGTCGCGGCGGCGATGGCGCCCGCGCTCGGCGTGCCATTGCCGTGCTGGTTCGCGCGCTCCGCGGCGCTCTTCGCGGTCGGCGTCGCGATCTCGTTCGCGTACGTTCGCTTCGTCCTGGGAGGCGATCCCGTCTTCGCGCGGTGGCTCGCCGACGTGCGGTCGCCCTCGCCGCGACCCGCCGCTTACCTCATCGCCTTCGCGCCCCAGATCCTGCTCGCGCTGTTCGCGCTCCCACGGGTCCTCGCGCGCCGCGCGCCCTCCGATCTCCTCCTCCTCGCGTGGCCGGTCGCGGCGGCGCTCCTTCTCTACGCGCCGCTCGCCCAGCAGCGGCGCTTCGTCGCGGGCGCGCAGATCCCGCTCACGGCGCTCGCTGTCGAGGGTCTCCTCGTCGGCCTGCCCGACGCGCTGCGCCGCGCGCGCGCGTTCGGCTCGCGTCGCCGCGCCCTTCCTCTCGAAGCGCTCCCCGCGCAGGGTCGCCGCTCGCGCGTCGCTCTCCTCGCGGCGTTCCTGGCGTTCTCGTTCGCGACGAACGCCGTCGTCCTCCGCGCGGACGTCGCGCACTTCCGCCGCGGCGAGTACCCTCTCTATCTCGAGCGCGACCTCCTCGCCGGAATCGCGGCGTTCCGCGATCGCTCGGGCGACGACGCCCTGCTCCTCGCCTCGCCCGAAGTCGCGCATTTCGTGCCCGCGCTCGCCGGCCGGCGCGTGTTCGGCGGCCACGCCGACATGACGGTCGACGCAGCGCGGAAGGCCGACGAGGCGCGGCGCTTCTTCGGCGCGGCGTCGGCGCCCGACGAGCGTCGCGCGCTCCTCGCGCGCGCGGGCGTGACGCACGTCCTCCTCTCGCCGTACGAGGCCGCGTTCGCCGGCCGCGATCCGGCGCACCTCGCCGGCCCCGACCCGGGCGCGTACTTCGGCGGGGTCGCGGCGCGCCTCGGCCTCGTCGCCGTGTTCCGCGCGGGCCCCGTCACGCTCTTCGAGGTCGCGCGCGGCTGAGAGGGCGCGGGCGAGACGGGCCGGGGCCGCCGTCTGGTAGACTCCCACGAGCATCCCGATGACGCCCGTCTCGCTTCTCTACGCCGTCTCCGGCTTCGTCGCGCTAGGCTACCAGGTCGTCTGGTTTCGGCTCTTCGTCGATCGGTTCGGCTCGACGAACCTCACGTTCGTCCTCGTCGTCACGAACTTCATCGGCGGGCTCGGGGTCGGCGCCCTCGCGAGCGAGCGAGTGACCGCAGCGATCGCGCGCCGCCTCCGCCTGTCGAGCCCGGTCGCGACCTGCGGCGCCGTCGAGCTCCTCGTCGCGGCGTCGCTCCTGTTCACCGCGGCCTTCCAACTCGCGGGCGTGCGGATCGGCGGGGAATTCCCGTACCACGCGACGCTCGCCGGCATCCACGAGCAGGGCCGCGCGCTCGCCACCGCGAAGGGGGCGGTCGCCGTCCTCTGCGTGTTCGTGCCGTGCGTCTTCATGGGGATGACGTTCCCGCTCCTCTGCTCGGCGTTCCCGGGGAGCGGGCGGTTCCCGTCGGCCCTTTACGGATGGAACACGCTCGGCGCGTGCGGCGGGATCCTCGCGTGCGAGTTCCTCTTCCTGCCGGGGATCGGGCACACGCGGACGCTCATGGTGTTGCTCGGCGCGAACATCGCGCTGGCGGCGGCGCTCCTCGCGCTCGGGGCGCGGATGGGGCGGGCGGAGAGCGGGGGAGACTCGCCCGCCGCGCGGGTCGATCGTCCGTCGCCTAGCGCGTCCCCACCGCGCGGCGCCGCGCAACCGGTCGGACTGCCCGCGAACGCCGACGCCCCCGTGAGCCTCCTGCTCGTGCTCGCGGTCCTCTCCGGCTTCCTGTCGGGCGCGCTGGAGAGCGACATGTTCCGTCGCGTCCGCTTCGTCGGCGCGAACTCGGACGTCGCGATGGCGTTCGTTTCGTTCTGGGCGATCCTCGCGATCTTCCTCGGCGCGTGGACGGTGCGCGCGCTCCGGGACCCGCGGCTCTCGCTCGTGAAGGGCGCGTTCGCGGCGGCGCTCGTCCTTTACGCGGCCGCGTGGCGCTTCGTCTACCCGGTTCGCGATTGGCTCAACGCCCGCTACGCGAGATCGGTCCTCGCGTCGCTCTCGCCCGATGAGGCCGGCTCCGCAGCGACGCTCGCCTTTTTCCCGCTCCACGGAAACCTCCTCCTCCTCCTCGCGTTCGTCGGGATCATCGTCTTCCCCGCGTACTATCTGGTCTCGTGGCTCCTGCCGGTCGTGTGCAACCGGCTCCACGGCCACCGCCGGCACTTGGGTATCGCGTACGGCATGAACACCCTAGCGTTCTGCGTCGGGATGGTCGGTTTCGGGTGGGTCGCGCCGCGCGTGAGCGTCTTCTACGCCGCCAAACTCTCGATGCTCGTCTTCGCCATCGCGGTCTTCTTCCTGGCGACGTTGCGCGAGGACGCGCGCGCGAGGCCGAGGTGGCTCGCGGCGGTCGCGCTCGCGTTCGCCGCCGCCGCGCTCCTCACGCCGCGCGGGTTCGACAAGGGGTTCTTCAGCAAGACGTCCCCCGCCACGCTGTATCCGGTTCGCGCGATGAGGAGCAACGGCGCCCACACGACGTTCGTCGTCGACGACCCCGTCGGGCCGCGGCTCTTCTTCGACGGCCACTCGATGTCCGGCACGAGCGAGAGCGATCAGCGCTACATGCGGCTCATGGCGCATTTCCCGCTGCTCGCGCAGGCGGCGCCGCGGCGCGCGCTTCTCATCTGCTTCGGCGTCGGCAACACCGCGTCGGCGATCGCGGCGCACGAGGGGATCGAGGCGATCGACGTCGTCGACCTCAACGAGAAGGTCTTCGAGACGGCCCCCGAGTTCGCCGCGACGAACGGGCGCGTGTACGAGGACCCGCGCGTCACGCTCATCCACGACGACGGGAGGAACTTCCTCAACGTGACGTCGCGCGCCTACGACCTCGTGACGAGCGAGCCGCCGCCGCCGATGAGCGAGGGGGTCTACCGCCTCTACTCGCGCGAGTACTACGAGGCCGCGCTCGCGCGCCTCTCGCCGGGCGGGCTGATGACGCAGTGGCTCCCGATGCACCAGGTGCCGCGCGAGGGCGTGGAGATGGCGATCGCGACGTTCCTGAGCGTCTTCCCGCACGCGCTCGCGTTCGTCGGGCACGATGAGCACGTGATCCTCGTCGGGGGGAGGGCGCCGATCGACGTCGCGACGATCGAGCGGCGGCTGGGGGAGTCGGCGCGCGTCGCCGCGGAGTTGGCGCGGCTCGGCGTCGCCGATCCGGTCGCGCTCCTCGCGCGGATCGTCGCGAGCGACGCGATGCTCCGGCGCGAGTACGGCGGCGCGCGCGTCGTGAGCGACGAGCGAAACGATCTCGCGCACCTCGTGATGCGGCCGCTCGACGCGGCCGTGCTTCGCTACGACCCAGTGGCGCTGCTCGCCGACCCCGACCTCGGGGTCGAGCGGCTCGCGTGCGCGAATCGTCTCGAGAAAACGCTCACGAACCTCGCGCTCCTCAAGTCCGTCGTGCCGGACTTCCCGGTCGCGTCGCTCGCGAGCGTGCGCGAGACCGCGGGCGCGTCGGCGGGGCGCGTCGCGTTCGCCGACGCGGACTGGGCCGCGATCGCGGCGCTCAACGAGCAGGCCGTGCGCGCGGCGCGCGCCGGCCGACTGCCGGAGGCGCTCGCCCTTCTCGAGCGCTCGATCGCGCTGGCCGGCGACCAGCTCCACGTCCTCTCAGGGATCGCGACCCTCGATGGCGAGACGGGCGACCACGAGGCCGCCCTCGCCGCGTGGCGGCGCCGCGAGGGGCTCGCGCCCGGCGATCCCGAAGCGGCCGCCGGCATCGCGCGCGCGCTCGCGGCGCTCGGCCGCTAGCCGGCGGGCCGATTCGAACGCCGCGCGGAGCGCGCGGCCGGACGTCTCATCGGAACGAGAACATGACCCCGATCTCCGGCGCCCAGTCCGGGGCTTTCGACGTCAGGCCGAACGCGTTGTTCAGCTTGATGAAGACGTTGGGCCGGAGAAACCACTGCGCCTCGGTGATCAGCTCGATCTCGTCTCCGGTTCCCTCCACCGCGACGAAGGCCCGAAGGCCGGGAGAAATGCGCTTCAGGTACTCCACGCCACACTCGCCGAATCCCACGCTCTGTTCCGCCGCATCGTACTCGACCGCCGCGCGCAGGGTCGTCGTGCCCCACGCGAAGCCCCGCACGAGGCCGGTGCCGAACTGGAACTCCCAATCCCGCGTTCCGATGAGCCTCTTCGTCTTCTGAAGCGGGAGCACGACCTCGAAGTAGGAGAAGATCTCCGGGCGCTTCTCGGTCTCTCCGTTCCATCGCCAACGAATCTGCCCCTCGACGTCTCCGAGTCCGGATTCCTCCACTCGGGCGGGCGTGCCCGACGGGTCGTCGGGCGACCTCTCCTGGCTCGCCGAGATCGTGGCGGCCTCGAGCTCGACCGCGAGTCGGTCGGAGACGCCGTAGCCGAGGAAGATCAGCCACTCGCTGGCCCGGTACTTCCCACGGAAATCCTGATCCAGACCGAAGCCCAATTCGTCGGGGCTGTATTCCGCGTCGTCGTCGCGGTAGTACTCGAAATACGGGTAGACGAGAAACTCGCGCCGCTCGATGTACGTGCCGAACATCGAGGTGGGGAGCCCGGCGCCTCGATCCCTGGAACGGTCGACGTCCCGTTGGGCCCGAGCCGCGGACGGCTGGGCCGCCCCCGCGATGGCGAGCGCGACCAGCAAGGTCCACCGAGCCCGCCCGCGATTCCCACTTCCGCTTAGGATGTCGAGCATGAACTTCCTCCTGCCGTTCGAGACACTGGCGAAAGGGGCCGCAGGGGCGGGCCCGACGCGCGAACCGCGCCCCACGGATGCCAGATAAATCAGTTTTCGATCGCGGTCAACTCGATTCGGTCGTGACCGCCCCGCGACATCTCCAGAACCATGCCGACTCCGAATGCGTAGGTCTTGGTCTCACGCGCTCCCGGCGACAAGTGCGACCACTCCATCGTCTGCAGGCAATCTTCGAACTCCCCATAGGGGACCTCGGCCTCCTGGGAGAGACTGACGACCTTGGCCTCGTCTTCCGCCACGCCCTCGTAGAACTCCTGCTGGTACTGCGTTCCGATCTTCGGCTCGGCGAGCATGAAGATGCCGGGGACCGCGCCGTCGACGCCGGCCTCCCAGGAGCCCGCGGAGTCCACGATGGCGCCGTTCACGATCTCGTAACTCTTCTCGCCGAAGTACCAGACGTTGCCATCCCCGTCCTGGGCGAACCAGTCGGACGTGTCTTCGATCAGCTCTCCCTCGAGAAACGCCTGGTCATGCACGACCGTCGTGACGACGCCGAGGATCGTCTTGCTCTCCTTGGTCACCTCGACCAGGATCGTCTCGTTGCCGTCCGCCGTCTCGCCCGCGTACGTGAAGATCCTCTCGCGCGCGAACCCGAGGTAGGGGTTGTCGATTTCGGGAACGAAATCCTCGGCGGGCGGGAATTCCGGCAAGTCGGCCGCGGACGGCGCCGCGCTTCCGGACGCCTTGAGCGCACCCTCGGTCGGGGCGGTTGATCGGTCGCTCACGCAGCCGCCAAGAATCGCGGCGAGGATCATGATGCGCATGGTGTGGGACATCGTCTGCCTCCCTTCGGCTTGGTGCTCGGTTGGTGCGGCCTCACGTAGATCACCGCATTGCAGAGAGGGAGCAGACGAACGTGGCGGTTTGTGACAGCGCGGGGAGACGCGGCGGTCGATGAATCTACGGCGTCAGCGACAGGACGTGGGGACCGAGCGCATCCACGAGGCCGCCGGCCCCGGTCGTGACGCGATGGCCTGCTTTGAGGAAGATGCGATCCCCGTCCACCCGGATCTCGATCCGGGGCGCGGTGTGGGGGATCTCGATCTCGAACGTCGCCGAGGGACCCTGGTTGTCGATCACGAGCCGATCGGCATCGGAGGAGAAGGTCGCGGCGCCGAGCGGCGCGCGCACGACGACCTCGGCGCCGTCGGTGAGCGACACTCGGACCTGCCCATCCGCTTGGCGCGAGGTGAACAGGATGACGAGCGCGTCTCCTGGCGCGACCGCGATCCCCGCGACGCGCGGCGCTAGGGTCTCCGCCGGCGCGGACGCCGGCGGCGATGGCTCCGGGCCTCCGCCGAACCACACGACGACCGCTTCCACCAACGCCGGCAGCGGCGAGCCGGGCACGGCGTACGCGGCCCCGCCGACGCAGAGCGCCAAGACGACGCCCGCGGCCCAGCGGAGGCGGCCTGAACTCCGCGCTCGCGCCTCGGCCGTGGCCGCGATCGCGTCGGCGTCGGCGCGAGGCGGAGGATCGTCCACCGCGCGGAGCAGGGCCTGCACCTCGTCCACCTCGCGCTTCGCCGCGTCGACGCGCCGGCGGCAGTCGGCGCACCGCGTCACGTGCTCGCGGGCGGACGCCTCCGCCGGCCGCGAGAGCTCGCCATCGAGCAGGCGCTGGACCTGTTCCTCGTCAAGATGCATCGGACGCATCCTCGTAGGCGTCGCGAAACGCTCGGCGGGCGCGCGCCAAGAGCACTCCGACGCTGGTTTCGTTCAGTTCGAGGGCCGCGGCGATGTCGCGGTAGCTGTAGCCTTCCGACCGGAGGAGGAGCATGCGCCGCTCCCGCTCCGGCAGCCGGTCGAGCGCCGAGCGCACACGCCGGCGCGAACCCTCAGCCATCGCCCCCGCATCGGGCGCGGGCGGCGGGTCCGCGTGGACGCGCTCGCCCCTCGCCGGGGTCAGGAGCCGCAGGCGCCGGCTTCGCGTCGACTTCTCGTTCCGGAAGAGGTTCATCGCGACGCTGATGAGCCACGCTTCCGGCGCGTCCGGCATCGATCCTCTCTGGTAAAGCCTCACGAACGCCTCCTGCACGACGTCGGCGGCCAGCTCCGGCTCTCCCGACAGACGATTCAGGTAGCGGTAGAGCCGCTGGAAGTGCGCGTCGAACAGTTCCACGAATCGATCGTGAAACGTCGGTGTGATCTCAGGCAGGGCGCCAGCACCCTCCCGCCGACGCGCTCTCAGGCCCGCCGACGCCTTGTCGTGGTATCGCAACAGTTCCGAACTGTCCACACCGGCCACTCCAGACTAGGAACAGGAGACCCGGCCGGTTTGTGACAAGACAATCCCATGTATCAGAAACGCCAGTCGAGCCCGACGACGAGTGGGGCCTGGGGGCGCATCTCGATCTCGAGGAGCCTGCCTGTCGACGGATCCGTGGCGTAGGTCAGCAAGTTCCTCCGGCCCAGGATGTTCGTCATCGAGCCGAAGACCGCGATCATCGCGTCGCGCCCGCCGATGTTGAGGTGCCAGTGCTTCCGGACGCCGACGTCGACGCGGACGTAGGGCGGGAGCTTCGTCGCGCCGAGCGCCGCGCTGCCGTAGTGCGGGCTCCCGCCGAACTCGCATCCCTGGTCGACGAGGTTGCAGGCCTCCCACTCGAAGGCGTTGGGGATGGTCGTCGTCCGGCGTCCCAGGGCGGTCGCCGCGCCGACACGGACGGAGGCGGTGGCGGACGGGAAGACGATCACCCCGCCCTCCAGGAGATGCGTCGCGCCGTTCTCGGGGACGTAACTCGAGTCGCCGTACTCGAGCCGCACGCGCTGCAAGCCGTAGGAGGCGACGATCCCGTAGCGCGCCGCGCTCACGGCGGCCTCGAGGGAGACGCCGCGCGCCGTGCCGGACCCGATCGCGAACGCGCCGGTCGAGAAGGGCTCGCCGTCTCGCGGCGCGACGAGCACGAGTTGGTCGGAGCCGCGCGCGTACGCCTGGACGCCGAGCCGCATGCCGGCGACGGGACGGTAGTCCGCGGCGATCACGCCCTGGTCGCTCCGCGCGACGGGAACCCCGCGGGCGCCGACGCCCATGTAGAGGTCGACCGGGAAGACGTTCCCGACCACCGATTCCGCGTTCCGCAGCGACTGCGCGAACTGGTGCGTTCGCGCGTAATGGCCGGAGAGCGTCAGCCGCTCCGACGCGTTCCATCGCAGTTGCGCGCGGGGCCCGAGGTAGACGTCGTCGGAGGTCGCGGCGAGCGTCGCTCCCAGGTCGATCTCGACGCGTGGGCCGACCGCGCGCGCGTGCCGCGCGAACGCGGCCGCGACCGACGTCCGCGCGCCGAGCTCCCAGGGCGGCACCGCGGCGGAATCGGACTCGATCCGATACAGTGTCTTGATCCGCTCGACGCGGAGCCCGGCGGCGGTGGTCGAGCCGGCCGATTCGCGCTCGACGGACGCGAGGAACCCTTCATCGCGTCGCGTCGACGTCATCTCCAGGCCGGCGGCCTCGGCGGCCCAGACGGCGCTCGCGCCGCAGGACGCGCCCCAACCGAGGACGCGCACGGAGGCGGCCGCGGAGGAGCGCGCCCACTCGACGCCCAGCGAGTGGCTGTGCCACTCGAAGACGTTGCGGGGGGGGGCTTGTCCCGGGACCGCCTCGTCGGACGTGAGGGCGGCGGCGTTGATGTCGTTCTCGCTGTCGTAGCCGAGGAGCCGGACTCGCCCGCCCAACGCCGGCGCCTCGAATTTCCCGAGAGCGTCTCCGGTCTCGCCCAAGAGGTACGAGGTTTCGCCCCGCGGCACGACGACGTCGGGGAGGCCCGTGCGCAGGCTCAACACGTAGCCCGCGCCGCCCGCGCCGAGCGGGCCGTCGAGCGTGAGGCGCGTCTGCGTGGTGCTGGCGCTCCCGTGAGCGCGGAGGCGCGGGCCGGGCGTGCGCGTGACCGCCTCGATCGCTCCGGAGAGCGTGTGCGGGTACGAGCGCGACGGCGCGGAGGACGACAGGTGGAGTCCCGAGAGCGCGTCGGGGTTCCAGGCGCTCGACACGCCTGCCGAGTGGTAGGGGCTGAACACCGGGATGCCGTCCAGGAGATACGCGGTCTGATCGGACGCGCCGCCCCGAATGTGGATCCCGCTCGGCGATTCGGGACGCAGGACCACCTCGCCGCCGCCGAGCGCCTGGAAGACGTCCGGCTCCGCGAGGAGCGGGTGGTTCCGGACCGCGGCGAGAGAGAGGTCACGATCGGGGAACGCCGTCGTGTCGCTGGCGTCGAGGCCGCGCACGATCACGGGGGCGCCCACCTCGATGGGCGGAAGGTGAACCGGCTCGGGGCGGAGCGAGACGTTGATCTCCAGTTGCCCGTCCCGCGGGACGAGCGCGTGCAGCGTGTGCTGGGCGTAGCCGATCGAGCGGACCGCGATGTGGAGCGGCCCGGCGGGAACCGGTCGCAGCACGTATCGCCCCTCGGCGTCGGTCGCGACGGCGCGGTCGAGGTCGGTCAGCGCGACGACGGCGCCCACGAGGGGCGCGCCGGTCTCCTCGTCCCGCACGGTGCCGACGATCGACGCCGGCGTCGGCTGCGCGGCGTGCGCGGCGCAGGGGAGCGTCAACTGCGCCGCCTGTCCCACGGCGAGCATCACGACCGTGCCCAGAAGGAAATGCCGCATGCGTGTTCCCCCGGCGACAGCCAGCCGCAGGGCGCTAGACCGCAGGCTGCCAGTTCATCGAGGGTTTGCGACGAGAGGCGGCACAGTCACGCAGGTAGAGGTTGATGAGCGTCTGATAGGGCACGCCGATCTCCTCAGCGAGTCCTTTGAAGTATCGGATGGTCGCTTCGTCCAGACGAATCGTGACCTGCTTCTTCAATCGTTTCACGTACGGATTCCTCTTGGCTTTGGAGAAATCGTACTCGCTCTTCATGGTCTCCACCTGCGCTCGTATTCGACGCGCTCGTTACGGGTCGCCTTCCGCGCCGAGATGATGCGGATCATCTCCTCGGACTCTCGGTAGCAGTGGCACACGACCAGGATGCGGAGGGCGGAGCTGAGACCGAGAAGAATGAAGCGCTCTTCGGCCGGCGAGTGGTCCGGATCACCACGCAAGAGGGCTCGCTCATCAAAGAAAACCGTCGCCGCCTCCTCGAATGAGACGCCATGCTTCCGCCGGTTGCCTCTGGCCTTCTGCTCATCCCATCCGAACCCCAGCCCAGCCACGCCGACAGTATAACTACGGCGTATTAACGCTGCAAGCCCTTCGTGCGATAGAGTTCCGGCTGCCGCTATCCGAGGGCCCGCTGGCGAGCACATCCGCAAGAATGATAACGTGATTGCGAGCTCCCCATGCGCCTCTATTCCGGCCTCTCGCCGCACTTCATCCTCGACACCGCGCGGAACCAGATCGCCGAGAAACTCCGGACGGCGTTTTTCCAGGCGTACCGGTACGAGCCGTCGCCCGGCGAGGTGAACGCGTGGCGGAACTCGCTCCGCGCCGTCGCGCAGGTCTTCGAGACCAGCGGGCTCAAGGACCATGGCGTGATCGTGGAGTACCAACTGCCGCTCACGTCGAAGCGGCTCGACTGCCTCATCTGCGGGAAGGATGGGGGCGGTGACGAGAACGCGGTGATCATCGAACTGAAGCAGTGGGACCGCTGCGAGGAAGCGGTCGGCGACAAGTTGGTCACGACCTGGATGCAGGGGAGGCCGCGCGAGATCCTCCATCCGTCCGCGCAGGTCGGACAGTACCAGCAGTACCTCGCGGACGCGCACACGGCGTTCCACGAGGGGCCGCGGCCGATCGGGCTCGCCTCGTGCGCCTACCTTCATAATTACACGCCCGTGCCGCAGGACGTCCTCTACTCGGACGTCTTCGCGCCGCTCCTCGCGCGGTCGCCGACGTTCTCGGCCGACGACTTCGACGACCTGCAGGCGTTCCTCGCGGGGCGCCTCGCGGGCGGCGAAGGGCTCGCGACGCTCCAGCGCATCGAGGAGAGCAAGTACCGACCGAGCAAAAAACTGATGGAGCACGTGAGCGGGCTCATCAAGGGGAACCCCGCGTACGTCCTGCTCGACGAGCAGCTCGTCGTGTATGAAAAGGTGATGGCGTGCGCGCGGGCCGGGTTCCACGACCGGCGGAAGACCGTGCTCATCATCCGGGGCGGCCCCGGCACCGGGAAGTCCGTGATCGCGATGAACCTCGTGGGCGACCTGATGGCGAGGCAGTACAACGCGCAGTACGCGACCGGGTCGCGCGCGTTCACAGAGACGCTGCGGAACATCATGGGATCGCGAGGCGCCGCGCAGTTCAAGTACTTCAACAGTTACGGGGACGCGGAGACGAACGTGATCGACGTCCTGGTGTGCGACGAGGCGCACCGCATCCGCAAGACGAGCCACTCGTTCTACACGCCGAAGGCGAAGCGCTCCGGGAAGCCGCAGATCGACGAAATCATCGGGGCGGCGAAGGTGAGCGTTTTCCTGATCGACGACAAGCAGATCGTGCGGCCCGACGAGATCGGGTCGGTCCCGTACATTCAGGAGCGCGCCGAGGCGCTCGGCTGCCGCATCCAAGAGTACGCCCTCGAAGCCCAGTTCCGCTGCGCCGGCTCCGACGGCTTCATCAATTGGGTGAACAACACCTTCGGCATCGAGCGAACGGCGAACGTCCTCTGGGATGCGCGCGACCCGTTCGAGTTCCGGATCCTCGATTCGCCGGAGGCGCTCGAGGCGGAGATCCGGGGGCGCGTCGCCGCGGGCGCGACGGGGCGCGTGACCGCCGGCTTCTGCTGGGAGTGGTCCAACGCGCGGCCCGACGGGACCCTCGTCGACGACGTCGTCATCGGCGAGTACCGCCGGCCGTGGAACGCGAAGCCTGAATCAGGCCGGCTCGCGCGCGGCATCCCGAAGTCGAACCTGTGGGCCCACGACCCCCGCGGGATCGATCAGGTGGGGTGCGTCTACACCGCGCAGGGCTTCGAGTTCGACTACGTCGGGGTGATTTTCGGGCAGGACCTCGTGTATCGCTTCGATCGGCAGGGCTGGGTCGGGCAGCCCGAGCACTCGCGCGACACGAAGGTGCGGCGGGCGAAGGGCCAGTTCGTGGATCTCGCGAAGAACACGTACCGCGTCTTGTTGACGCGGGGCCTCAAGGGTTGCGTCGTCCACTTCATCGACAAGGAGACGGAGAAGTTTGTGAGGAGTCGGATCGAAAGCGGCTAACGCGCCGCGCAGCCCGTTTGCCTAGCCCCGCGCTGTCCTCGCCGCCGCGACCAGATTCTTGAGGCTCGCGACCGCCTCCGGATACGCGCGCGTCTTGAGGCCGCAGTCCGGGTTCACCCAGAGTCGCTCGCGCGGGATCGACTCGAGCGCGCGGCGCAGCATCCCGGCCATCTCGTCCGCCGCCGGCACGCGCTCGGAGTGGACGTCGTAGACGCCCGGCCCGATGCCGCGCCCGTACTTGTGCTCGCGGAAGACGCCGAGCAATTCGCCGCCCGAGCGCGACGACTCGATCGAGACGACGTCCGCGTCGAGGTCCTCGATCGTGCCCATGATCTCGTTGAACTCGGAGTAGCACATGTGGGAGTGGATCATCGTGTGCGGCGCGACGCCCGACGACGCGAGGCGGAACGCGCGCACGGCCCACCGCAAGTATTCGGGCCGGTCCGCGCGCCGCAGCGGCACGCCCTCGCGGAACGCGGGCTCGTCGATCTGGATCACCGGGATGTCGGCGCGCTCCAGGTCCACGGTCTCGTCGCGGATCGCGAGCGCGAGTTGGTTCGCGATCGCCTCGAGCGAGAGGTCCTCGCGCGGGAACGACCACTTGAGGATCGTGACGGGCCCGGTGAGCATTCCCTTCATCGGCTTCTTCGTGAGGCCCTGCGCGTAGCGGCTCTCGGCGACCGTCATCGGCGCGGGGCGCGAGACGTCTCCGTAGATGAGCGGCGGCCGCACGTAGCGGGTGCCGTACGACTGCACCCATCCCTCGATGAACGCCATCCCGCGGAGGCGCTCGGCGAAGTAGTCCACCATGTCGCTCCGCTCAAACTCGCCGTGGACGAGGACATCGAGGCCGATCTCCTCCTGGAGGCGGATGACCTTCGCGATCTCGTCGCGGACGTAGGCGTCGTACTGCTCGCGCGTCATCTCGCCCTTGCGGAAGCGTTCGCGCGTCTTGCGCAGTTCCCCAGTCTGCGGGAAAGAGCCGATCGTCGTCGTCGGGAGCGGCGGGAGCGCGAGGCGCTCGCGCTGGGCGCGGTCGCGCTCGGCGAACGGCGCGCGGCGGAAGTCGCCGTCGCGCAGCGCCGCGGTCCGGGCGCGCACTTCGGGGTTCACGGCGAGCGGGTGGTGACCGCGCTCGGCGGCGACGCGCGCGCTCTCCTCGAGCGCGGCGCGGACCGGCGCCGCTCCGCGCCCCTCGTTGAGCGCCCGCGCGAGCGTCGCGACCTCGTCGAGCCGCTCGTCCGCGTACGCGAGCCAGCCTCGGATCGCGGGGTCGAGCCGCTTCTCGAGCGCGACGCTGTGCGGTAGGTGAAGGAGGCTTGCCGACGGCGAGAGCCACAGCCGCTCGGCCGGCACGCGCTTCGCGATCTCATCGAGCGTCTCGAGCGCGCGCGCCAAGTCTGTCCGCCACACGTTCCGCCCGTTCACGATCCCGGCGACGAGTTGCTTGTCCTCGGGGAACCCGTGGCGGCGCAGGTCGTCGAGCGAGCGCGGGTCGCGCACGAAGTCGATCTGCACGGCCGCGACCGGGAGCCCCACGACGCGCGGGAACGCGTCGCCGAGCCGCCCGAAGTAGGTGGCGAGGTGGATCGGAGTGCGCCCCGCCTCCTTCGCGACCGTCGCGTACGTCTTCTCGACGAGCGCGAGGTCCTCATCCGTGACGTCGCAGACGAGCGACGGCTCATCGAGCTGAACCGCGGCCGCGCCCTCGCGCCCCAGCATCGCGACCAGCCGCCCGTAGAGCGGCGCCAACTCGGCGAGCAGGTCCGCGCGCCGCGCCGCGATGTTCGCGCCCTTCCCGCCCGTCCCCTTCGCGAGCGCGACGAACGTGTACGGCCCCAGCACGACCACCTTCGGCGCCGCGACGCCCCGCTCCCGCGCCTGCCGCACCGCCGCGACCGGCTTCTCGGGGTTCAGCCGGAACCCGCCGCCCAACTCCGGCACGATGTAGTGGTAGTTCGTGTCGAACCATTTCGTCATCTCCATCGCCGGCGCGTCCGCCCGCCCGCGCGCCATCGCGAAGTACGTCGCGAGATCGACGATGTCGCCACGGTGCCCGTACCGCGGTGGGATCGCGAGGAAGAGGCACGACGTGTCGAGCACGTGGTCGTAGACGCTCATGTCGTTCACGGGGATGAGATCGAGCCCCTTCGCCCGCTGCACCTCCCACGCCTCGGCCTTGATCCGCCGCGCTGTCGCCCACAACTCCTCTTCGGAAAGCGCGCCTTTCCAGTACGCCTCAGTCGCCTTCTTCAATTCGCGGTTCCGCCCGATCCGCGGATAACCGAGATTAGTCGTTCTCACCATCGTCATTGCTCCGTCCTTCTCCATGCTCGTGATGCGAAGAGGGGTGCGACGCCGGTCGCACCCCCCGATCCCCGCGGCGCCCGCCGCGAACGCCCGCGCTACTTCTTCGGGTACTTCGTGTAGTAGAGGTTCGCCGGCGTGCCGGGCTCCGCCCTCTCCTTCTCCCAATCCTCGCGCTTCTTCGCGACGGGAAGTTTGATCCCGGCCTTGAAGGGCGCCGCGTTCTTCTCGGTGTAGGACTTCCACTGCTCCGGCACGTCGTCCTCGGCGAAGATCGCCTCGACCGGGCACTCGGGGACGCACGCGCCGCAGTCGATGCACTCGTCCGGGTGGATGAGGATGATGTCCTCGCCCTCGTAGAAGCAGTCGACCGGGCACACGTCCACGCAAGCGTGATCCTTCGTCCCGATGCACGTCTCGCAGACCACGAACGTCATCGCATCTCCTCCTCGTTCTATCCGATCAAGATGGACCCCGAAAGAGCCGGCCCGTCCGGACTGTCAGGGTGTTTTCGGCTCGCGCGCGGCGCCGGCGGCGGCATGATGCTCCCGGGCCGTCCCGGCGAGGCTACGGGAGAAAATAGCAGGTTTCGGGGCGGCGGCCAAGAGGGGAAATCGGGAGAAAAACAGTGGGGAACTCGAGTGGGAAAAGGCCCCCTCCACGGGCGCTGACCTCTCTCAGGAAGCGAGCTTCATGATCAGCGTGATCGTGTAGAAGAACGCCGCCGCGACCGCGGCCGCGGCGGGAATCGTCAGCACCCAGGCCGTCATGATCTGGCCCGTCACCCCCCACCGCACCGCCGAGAGCCTCCGCGTTGCGCCAACGCCCATGATCGCGCCCGTGATCACGTGCGTGGTCGAGACGGGAAGCCCCAGCGCCGAGTTCGCGACGATCGTCGCGGCGCCCGCCGTCTCGGCGCAGAACCCGCCGACCGGCCGGAGCTTTGTGATCTTCGAGCCCATCGTGTGCACGATCCGCCAGCCGCCGAAGAGCGTCCCGAGCCCGATCGCCGCGTGGCACGTGATGATCACCCACCACGGGATCTCGAAATCGCCCTTGAAGATCCCCGCCGAGATGAGGAGCACCGTGATGACCCCCATCGTCTTCTGGGCGTCGTTCCCACCGTGACCGAGGCTGTAGCACGCCGCCGACACGAGCTGCAGTCTCCGGAACAATCGATCGACCGCGAACGGCGTCGACTTTCGGAAGATCCAATAGACCGCCACCATGAGGATGAAGCCGAGCGTGAGCCCCACGACGGGGGAGACGATCATCGTGACGACCGTCTTCCGGATGCCGCTCCCGACGAGAACCGCAGCACCCCCCTTCGCGAGGCCGGCTCCGACCAGCCCGCCGATGAGCGCATGCGAGGAACTGGAAGGAAGCCCGTAGAACCACGTGAACAGGTTCCAGAAGATCGCGCCCAAGAGCGCGGCGAGGATGACCACCGGGTCGACGATCGAGGGATCGATGATCCCCTTGCCGACCGTCCTCGCGACCTTGAGGTGAAAGAAGAACGCCGCGATGAAGTTGAAGAACGCGGCCCACGCGACCGCCTGGCGCGGCGAGAGGACGCGCGTCGACACGATTGTCGCGATCGAGTTGGCCGCGTCGTGGAAGCCATTCAGGAAGTCGAAGATGTAGGCCGCCGCGATCGCGAGGACGATGATCGCGAGCGTCTCGGGTGGCACGAGGCGACCTTAGGCGTTCTTCACGACGATATCTTCGATGACGTTCGCGACGTCCTCGCAGCGGTCGGCGCAGCGCTCGAGCTTCTCGTAGATGTCCTTCCAGCGGATCAGCTCGCGCACGTCCTTCTCCTCGTTGAAGAGCCTCGCGATCATCTCGCGGGAGATGTTGTCCGCCATGTTCTCGAGCCGGTTGATCTCGACGACGAAGATGTGGATCTGTTTCAGATTTTCGAGGCTATCGACCGCTTTCTGGATCTGCTGGGTTGCCTGGCAGATGAGGTTCGCCATCTCGATGGCTTCCGGCGTCGGCTGCTTCACGCCGTAGGCGGACAGCCGGTTGGCGATCCCTTCGACGTCGTCGAGCACGGTGTCGAGGTACTGCGCGAGGGCGCGGATGTCCTCGCGCTCGATCGGCGTGATGAAGCTCTTGTTGAGCTTGTCCAAGACGTCGTGCGTGATGATGTCCGCCTCGTGCTCGACCGTGCGAATGGCTTTGGTCTTTGCTTCGACGTCCGAGAAGTCGGTCATCATCGCGCGCAGGAGGTGCGCGCCCTCGACGACCTTGGCGGCCAAGTCGCGGAAGAGGGTGAAGAACTTCTCTTCGCGCGGCATCAGGGACAATCTCATCGCGATCCCTCCTGCGTCATCGGTGGTGGAGCTGGATTCTGCACGAGCGGCGCGGCCGTTGTCTACCGCCCGAGCCAAACCGTGGGCAAGAGCGCGTAGAACGCGGCGCTCGTCGTGAGGTGCGCGATCGGGCAGCGGTCGTTCACGGTGTGCGCGTCCTCCTCTGCGGCGGGGCCGAACCCGAAGCAGGGGACGCCGGACGTGCCCATGATGCCGACGCCGTTCGTCGAGAAGGTCCAGCGCGTCACCTCGGGCGCGCGGCGGAAGAGCGTCTCGTATGTCTCGACCGCGACGCGGAGGAGCGGGTCATCCTCGCCGAGGCACCAAGTCGGGAAGTACTTGTCGACCGGGTAGCGGAGGCCGGTGTACGACGGCGTGTCGTACCGGAGCAGTTCGACCGTCGCGGCGATCCCCGCGCGGTCGAGCACCCCGCGCACCTCGGCGAGCGCGCTCGCCGCCGTCTCGCCGGTTGTGACGCGCCGGTCGAGGTGGAGGTACGCGTGGTCGGGGATCGCGCAACGGGACGGCGTCTTCACCTCGGTGTAGGTCGGCGCGATCGTGCCCTTTCCGAGGAACGCGTCGTTGGCGAGGCGTGGCGCGAGATCCTCGATGGCGCGCACCGCGCGCGCCATCTTCGAGAGCGCGTTCTCGCCGCGCTCCGGCATCGACGCGTGGCACGAGGCGCCCTTGAACGTGACGCCGATCTCCATCCGGCCGCGCTGCCCGCGGTGGATGCGGCAGTTCGTCGAGTCGGTGACGCAGACGAACTCGGGCCGCAGCACTCCCTCCTTCAGGAGGTACTGCCAGCACATCCCGTCGCAGTCCTCTTCCTGCACTGTGCCGGTGAACCAGACGGAGACGTCGCCATCGTCGAGGCCGAGGTCCTTCAGGATGCGGCCCGCGTAGACCATGGCGGCCATGCCGCCCTCCTGGTCTCCGGCGCCACGGCCCCACACGAACCCGTCGGCGACCTTTCCGACGTACGGATCGTGCGGCCACGCGTCGCGGTCGCCGACGCCGACGGTGTCGACGTGCGCGTCGATCGCGATCACGCGCTTGCCGCGCCCGACGCGCCCGAGGACGTTCCCGAGCGCGTCCACCTTCACCTCGTCGAAGCCGGCGCGGCGCATCTCCGAGGCGACGAGGTCGATCACGGGCTTCTCGTGAGTCGACTCCGACGGGATCGCGACCATCCGGCGGAGGAAGTCGACCATCGCGCCCTCGTACGCCCGCGCGCGCGCGACGACCTTCTCGGCGAGATCGCGCCGGCTCACGCGGCGCCCCTCGTCCCGCCGCGGCTCACGGGACGCCCTTCGCGCGGTCCGCTCACCGCTCCTCCCCGACGACTGCCTTCCAGCGGGGCGACTCGTGGAGCGTCGCGAAGTCGGCGTCGCCCGCGGCGAGCTTCCGGTACGACGCGTCGCGCGCGATCGTCGCCTCCAGCTCGCGGAGCGCGTCATCGGGCCGCCCGCCGCGCGCGTAGAAGCACGCGAGGTTGTAGCGGACGCCCGAGTCGGCCGTGTCGGCGGCGAGCGCCTGCTCGACGAGGGGGATCCCCTTCGCCCACTCCTCCCTCTGGTAGTGCTGGAATGCCGCCGTCATCACGTTCAGCCGCCGCCACACTCCGAAGACGCGCGTCAATTCGGCGACGGGATCCGCGTGGTCGTCCACGCGGAGGTCGATGTAGCGGTCGTTCATCTCGCTGTAGCCGCCGCGCGCGCGCACGACGAGGAGCGCGGCGGACTGCTTGCCGCGCGAATCCCCGCCCGCCGCCTCGCCCGCGCGAAGCGCCGCGAGGAGCCTCTCCGCGAGGCTCCCCTCGGACTCCTCGAAGCCGCGCGCGATCGCTTCGACGACCTGCTCCCCGGTCAGGATGTTCCCCTGCGCGACGAAGCGCGCCCCCGCGCGCCCGCCCGCCCACGCCTGGCACCCGCTTCCCGTGAACGTCGCCACGCCCCCCCGCGCGTCCACGATGCCGACCTGCCGCCGCTCGCGGTCCGGGTCGGACTCGGTGAGGAGGGCGAGCACCTCGCTCGCGCTCTTTCCCTGCTCGAGGAGCGCGAGGCCGCGCGGGCCGTAGGTCGTGTTCGCGAGCGCCTGCGTCGCGATCGCGCCGACCCCGGCGCGCGCCCACGGCACGACGTGGCCCACGGCGAGGAAGCGCGACGCGACGGCGACGCCGAGGTCGCCGCTCGCGGAGTCGTGCGCGACGATCGAAAAGGTGGCGACGGGCGGCGCCGCGGGCGTGGTCGGGGTCGCAAACGCGGGCGCCCGCGGCAGCGCGAGCACGGCGACGAGAGCGAGCGGGATCGGAGCGAGCCTCGAACGGTTCGTCACGACGCGGAGGATAGCAAACCGCGCCACCGATCGGAAGGCGGCCGATCCACACGGGCGGCGACCGCCCGGGGCGATGGGCCACGACCGGAGAACGTGGCGACTACGAATCGGAGCGGCGCTTTTCGGGGGGCCGGCGGCGCTCGGCGCCCTGATAGAGGATTTCCCCGCTCCGGCCCAACGTGATCGTCACGAGGGTCCCGTCGGCTTGGAAGTAATGCGCCGTGATCTTCTCCGTGACCTGGTTGTAGCCGATCGCCTTGATGAGCGCTCGGAGGTTCGGACAGCGCAGCCTCTGTTCGGGCTGGTCCATCACGAAGCGCGTCCCGACCCATTGCAAGACGTCCTCGGTCCGCACCGTGTCGTTGACGAGGATCTCGATCGGGACATCGTAGAACTTCGCGAGCGGGTAGAGGTTCTTGAGGTTGGGATTGACGCCTTCGCCCGTGTGCAGGAGCCGCAGCGTCTCGAAACCGACGCCCACGCGCCGCGAGAGGTCGCGGTAGTTCGCGATCCCGTAGTACCCCATCAGGATCTTGAGTTTCTGGCCGAGGGAGCGGATCTCGCGCCCGTCGTCGGCGGGCGGGGCCTTCGACTTCGTCTGGCTCTGGGCTCTTCTCCTGTGTGCGATGGTCTGCGCCATCTTCCCCCTCCTTCCGGCCGTGAGCACGTGCACGCGCTCCGCCAGGCTTGTTCCGTGTAGCGGTCATTCACGCGCGGCGTTGGGGGGAGCGCGGCTCGTGGGGCTTCGCGGGACCGGGCTGACGTCGCTCCGGGGAAGGGGAAGGACGAGCGTTCCGGCCGGCCCGAATTCAAGTCACCTAACGGATATCTAAGAGTTTGCCCCCAGAGCCGTCAAGGCGCATCTGGGCGGGGCGATGGCGGGCGTTCTCTCGGCACGGGCGCTCTCTCGGCTTGACCGCTCCGCAGGAGCGGGTTAGGATCACGCCTCCCCGAGTCGAAACACGTTCCCACGATCCATCGAAAGGAGCCTCATCGACATGAATCGTCTGGGAGGAATCGCGCTCGCTTTGGGACTCTGCCTCGCCGCCACCGCGCCGGCCGCGGCCGGGGCCGCCGAGGAGACCAAGGCGACGGAGGAGAAGAAGGCGGAGCACCCGGCCGCCACGGACACGGAAGCGACACCCACCACGGCCGCGCAGGCCACGGAGATGAAAGCGACCGCCATGAAAGAGGAAAAGAGCGCGCCCGCCGCGGATGAGATCGCCGTCGTCGCGACGAACATGGGGACGATCAAGATCAAGTTCTTCCCCGAGGTCGCTCCGAAAGCGGTCGAGAACTTCAAGGGTCTCGCGAAGAAGGGCTACTACAACGGCATTATCTTCCACCGGGTCATCGACAAGTTCATGATCCAGGGGGGCGATCCAACGGGGACCGGCCGCGACGGGAAGAGCCTCTGGGAGAAGCCCTTCGCCGACGAGTTCAGCCCGAAGCACCGCTTCGACCGGAAGGGGCTCCTCGCGATGGCGAACGCGGGCCCGTCGACGAACGGGAGCCAGTTCTTCATCACGCTCGTCCCGACCCCGCACCTGAACGACCGGCACACGATCTTCGGCGAGGTCGTCGAGGGGTTGGACATCGTGGAGAAGATCGGCAAGGTGAAGACCGGGGCGGCGGACAAGCCGGTCGAGCCGGTCACGATGACGAAGGTGACGATCGCCTCCGCGGCCGCGAAGGCGACGCCCGCGAAGTAGGGCGGACGCCCCCTCAAGCCGGACCATGACCCTGCCGATCATCGGGGGGTCATGGCTCCGGTCTCCTCCATCATAGCGACGATCTTCTCGGAGGGAGGCGCGATCCTCCTTCCGATCGCGGCGCTCTTCGTCGCGGGCGCGGCGATCGCGGTCGAGCGGGCGCTCGCGATCTCCGCTGCCGGTCGCGGCGCGCCGCGCGGTCTCGTCCAGGAGGCTGTCGCGCGCATCGAGCGCGGCGGCGCGTCGAGCGCTCTCGATCTCTGTCGCGGGCTCTCGGCCGTCGTCCCCGCGACCCTCGTGAGGGTTCTCGGCGAGGCGGCCTCCGTGGATGGGCCTGTCCGATCGGACCGCCTGCGCGAACGCGCCGATGAGGCGATCTCCCTGCGCGCGATCCACCTCTCTCGGCGGCTCGACCTCCTGTCGACGACCGCCAACGTCGCCACGCTCTTCGGCCTCCTCGCGACGGTGCTCGGGCTCCGCCAGGCGCTCGCCCCCGAGGTCGCCGGCGGCGCGCTCGGCGCTTCCGGCGCGATCGGCGCGGGCGTCTCGCGCGCGCTCGTCGCGACCGGGTTCGGCATCGCGGCGGCGATCCCGCTCCTTCTCGCGCAATCCTATCTCCGCGGGCGGGTCGAAGCGCTCGTCGGCGAAGCGCGGGCCGCGTCGGACGAAGTGATCGACGCGCTCGTCAAGGAGTGGCGCGCAGGTGAGGGCGCGCGACGCGCGATCGCCGGAGGGCGCGAGCGGCGCATCCGCGGGCGGCGTCCCGCGGAGGAGCGCGCGCGCGGCCGAGGGCAGGAACTGGAGCGCGAGCGCGAACAGGACCGCGAGCGCGAGCACCAGGAGATCGCCCCCTAGTCCGTCCGCGGAACCTCCTCCTCAAATCCGTCCGCTCCACCTCGAGGTCCAATCGCCGGAGAATCGCCCCGCGCGCGCCGCGCCGCTTTCCTCCGCGCGCCCTTCCCTGTACGCTCGCCCTCCATGAAGCGCCCGCGCGCCGAGTCGCTTCTGCTCGCCCTCCTCGCTCTCGCGGGCGCGGCCGCGGCGGTCGTCGGGCGGCCGAACGCGGACGAAGGCTGGTACCTCCTCGCCGGTCGGCGCGTCCTCGAGGGCGCGCTCCCGTACCGGGACTTCGCGTTCACGCAGGCGCCGCTCGCCCCGTACGCGTTCGGCGCGGTGCAGGCGCTCGTGCCCGGCCCGCGGCTCCGGCTCGGCCGCGCGACCTCGCTCGCGTTCCTCCTCGCCGCCGCGTGCTTCGCGAGCGCGCTCGCGAGGCGCCTCGCGGCGCGTCACGCCGACGCGCGCGCCGGCGACGCGGCGGCCGCGTGGGCCCTCTTCCTCCTCCTCGCGAGCCCCGACCTCCTCTACTTCGCGACGCTCGTCAAGACGTACGCGCTCGCCGCCGCGCTCCTCGCGCTCGCCGCGCTCCTCGCGTGGGACGCGAGCCCGTGCCGGCGCGCGTGGGCGCCGCTCCCCGCGGGGCTCGCGGCGGCGACGCGCCTCTCGCTCGCCCCCGGCGCGCTCGCGATCTTCCTCATCGTGCTCGTCCGGAACCGCGCCGCGATGACGCCGCCTCTCGCGCAGCCGACGGATCGCGCGCCGGACCGCGCTTCGCGCCGCGTCGCGCCTCTCCTCCCGCCCGCGCTCGCCTTCGCGGCCGGGCTCGCCCCCCTGCTCCTGGCGCTCGCCGCCCCCGGCGCGTTCCTCGAGCAGACGGTCCGCTTCCATCTGCACGAGGTCTCGGCCACGGGGAAGTCGGTCGTCGATCAAGTCCGCGAGATGCAGCGCATGCACGGCCTCTTCCGCCTCGCCGTGATCGCGGGGATCGTCGGGATCGCGCGCCGCTCGTGGCGTGACGCGGCGTGGTTCGCGCTCCTCATCCCCGCCCTCGCGGCGCCGCACCTCCTCCCGCGCGCGCACCACGCCGAGTACTTCGAAGCGGCGCTCCCGCTCGCCGCGGCGCCCGCCGGCGCCGGCCTCGCGCTCCTCCTCGCGGGCCTCCGGCCGCCCGCGCGCCGCGCCGCGTCCGTCGCGGTCGCGCTCGCGTTGCTCGTCGCGGGCGCCCTGCGCCTCGGCGACTGCTACGGCTTCCGCGACCTCGACGCGCGCGCGCGCCGCTGGGACCCGGCCCGCGCGATCGAGCGCGCCGCCGCCGCGATCGACTCCCTTTCCGCGCCGGGCGACACGCTCCTCAGTTGGTCGCCGCTCGTCGCCGTCGAGGCCCGCCGGCCGGTCCCCGCGGGACTCGAAATGGGCCCCTTCAGCCTCGCGCTCGACGCCGCGCGCGGGCGCCGACTCGGCGATGCGTGGAGATCGCCGGAGGCTTTCGGGGAGGCGATGGCCGCGCGTTACCCCCTCCTCTTCTGGGAGCCGGGCGGGCTCCCGCGAGAGGGTCTCCCGCCCGCCGCGGCACCGCCCCCCGACTTCTGGGCGCGCGCCTGGACCGCCTACCGTCCGGTGCGCGCGTTCCCCGGCTTCGGCCAGTGGCAGGCCGAGGCGACCCTCATGGCCGCCCCTCCCGCCGCCGCCACCCCGGGCGCGGCCGGCCCCGCTCCCCCGGGGCTTGGACCGCGAGGCGTCGTGGGTCCATAATCGTCGCGAGAGGATCCCCCGGAATCGCTCTGGGAGAGGATGCGATGATCCGACTCAAGAAGATCCTTTTCCCGACGGATTTCTCCGAGTACTCGCTCCACGCGTTTCCGTACGCGCGGCGCTTCGCCGAGGCCTTCCACGCGAAGCTCTATCTCCTCCACGTCGTCGAGCCGATGCGGGTCCTCGTGGACGACCTCCTCGCCCCGGCCTCGCTGCTCCAGATGGAGACGGAGGCCGAGGAGCGGGGCCGCGCGCGTCTACGCGAGTTGATCGACCTGCCGATGCGGGCGACGCTGGAGATCGAGGAGCGGGTGATCCGCGGCGTGCCGTTCACGGAGATCGTCCGCGTCGCGCGCGAGGAGGAAATCGACCTCATCGTCCTCGCGACGCACGGGCTGTCGGGGATCGCTCATCTCCTGATCGGGAGCACTGCGGAGAAGGTCGTGCGGAAGGCGCCCTGCGCCGTCCTCACGGTGAAGAGCTCGCAGCACGAGCTTGCGCGGCCGTAGCGGGCGCGCCCCGGCCTCGCCGCGGGCGCCCGGCCGCGGCGCGCGCCTCAAGCATCCCCGCGCGGCAGAGCGCGAAGTCGAAGCGGGTCGGGTCGGCCGGGTCGTGTCGACGGAGGCTCGCGGTCACCTCCTCCGCCATCTTCCAGTCCGCCGTGCGGCGCGTGGAGAGGCCGGTGGCGCGCGCGATGCGCGCCACGTGCGTGTCGAGCGGGACGATCAGGTCGGCCGGCGAGACCGACCGCCACACGCCGCGGTCGAGCGGGTCGTCTCGGCGCGCCATCCACCGCAGGTACAAGTTCAAGCGCTTGCACGCGCTCCCCTCCTCGGGAGCGGGGAGGAGGAAGCGGAAGCCGCGCCGGCGGGACGCGCCCCGGGGGGCCCCGGCGCGGAGCGAGCGCGCAAAGCACGAGAGCGCGGCGCGGACCGCGTCCGGGCGTCCTGGCGCGTACCCTTCGAGGAAAAGCGCCTCCAGCGACCCTCGGGCCTCGAGCGCGCCCCGCACGCTCGCGAGGAGCGCGGCCAGGTCATCGCCTCGGCACCAGCGGTGGACGAAGCCGCGCAACGCCCTCCGGGCGTCGGCCGGCCCGATGCGCCGAACCCCCTCCGACGGCCGCGGCCCGAGGACCTCGAGGACGCGCTCCACGCTGGCGTGGATCTGCTCCACGCGCCCGAAGGCGAGGAGCGCCGCGACGAGCCCGGCGATCTCGATGTCCGCGGGCCGCTCATAGCGGTGGAGAAACGCGAGAGGGTCCGGGTCGAGATGCTCGAGCCGATGGTAGCGATGGTGCAGCGCCTCTAGGAAGGCGCCGAGCGCTCGTTCCCCCCGCCGCCCGGCCGCTCCGCCCAGAGCCCCGGTCGAAATGGCGCTGTCCCGCCGCATGACGCCATGATACCCCGCGCGGCGGCACGGCGCTCCGAGCCTCGACTCCGAAAAAGATTTGAGAGACCGCCGTGGGACGCCTTTTTTGCTTGCCACCCGGGGAGGAGACCACTAGCCTTGAGTTGCCCGGAGGACCTTTGGGCGATGGCCCAAAGGTCCTCCCCTCCAGCGGGAGGGAGCGAAGGAGCGGCGAGCGGAATCCCAGGGGCAAATCGGCAGGCCGGAGCGGCGTCCGCGTCCTCCGGCCTTGTTTTTCAGGGGCTTGCGGGCGCCCTGCCGAGGGGGCGCGGTTTCATAAAAGTACAAAACCCGGCTTGCGGCTCCCCCCGCGGCTACGGTAGAGTATCGCCCAGGGTTCGAATCCGTCATTTCGGTCCATCCCCATCATCGATCCGCCTCGAGGACGAAGGCCGTTGACGCAACGCGCATCCCGCCCATCTTTCTGTTGAAGGGACCCGAGCCCGTCCGGGCGCGGACAGCGCTTCGATTCGACGGGCATCCAGGAGTGGTGAGTTGACGATCAAGCCCAACATGTCCAGGAAGCCGCGCGGGATTTTCGAGCACAGGCCCAGGGCCTGGATCGCGCGGACCCTCGAGCGGACCTGGTACGTCCTCCTTCCGCTCTTCGGGATCTGGCTCTCCGGCGCGACCTACATCAAACCGAAGCTCACCGAGATCCAGAACGCGGGGACGATCTCGCGGCTCAAGAACGAATCCGAGGGACGGCGCCTCCTGAACGAGATGAACGCCGCCGAGTCGCAGATCCGCGCCGCGACGTTCGAGCGCGACAGCGTCCTCGCGCCGGCGATCGGCCGGCGGCTCTTCCTCGTGGACAGCCTGAATGCGATCACCACCGACAAGCAGCGGCAGATCCTCGAATTCGCCGCGAGGGCCGACTCCTTCGCCGCCGCGACGCGCGACGTCGAGAGGCGGACCAAGGCGTTCGAGGAATCGCTCAAGGTCGTCCTCGCGCAGGCGGCGCGCCTCGACTCGACGCGCGTGCAACTCGAGGACAGCCTGACGCATCTCAAGACGAGGGCAGAGGAGACCTGGACTCGTGCCAACCAAAAGTACTAGCCCCGAGATTCGACCGCTCTCGGACCGCCGGTACCTCCCGCGCGGGCCGGTGGTCCCGTACCGGACGGCGGAGATCTTCCTGTTGTTCCTGGATCTCGCGGTGATCTTCTTCGGCATAAAGGTGACGGAGATGATCTACTCGCACACGAAGGGGGACCGACTCATCGCCGAGGAGCGCGCCGTCCAGGCGGCGGCCCGCGAGGAGGAGACCCTGACGATCACGACGCGGACCGGGAAGCGCGACTCGCTGAAGATCGTCGAGGCGGAGGTCCTCGCGGCGCGGCACGCGGACAGTCTCCAGATCGCCGACCTCGACACGACGTTCGACCTGCTGGTCGCGGCGATCGAGCAGGGGAGCGTGGCGGTGCAGGCGAGGCGCGCGGATGCGGAGAAGGCCGCAAGGACCGAAAGGGACGCGAAGAAGAAGCAAACGGGCGTCGAAGTGAAGATCACGAAGGCCGAGAAGAGCATGGCCGGGACGCAGGGGAAGCTCGCCGCGATCGGGGACAGCATCCAGGTCGCGCAGGCGGACATCGGCAGGGCCGAGCAGGCGCTCGCGATCACGCTCTCCAAGCGCCCCGAGGTCGTCGTTCCCGCGAACAACTCCGCGTCGGTCGGCACGTCGGTCTCGCAGGGAGAGATCTTCTCGACGGTGGGGCTCGGCCGGTCGTTCGTGAACTTCGGCCGCGCGCAGGTCGGCCTGACCGCCTCGGCCGGCTTCGGCCCCGACAGGTCGACGGTGAGCGGCGGCGGGCTCTTCGTGAATCTCCCCGTCATCCCGAACCGCGCCTCGGTCGACCTCGGCACGGGGGCGTGGATCCTCACCGAGAACGAGGGCGGCTCGGACACGAGCCCGTATCTCTCGGGAAGCCTCCGCTACGCGCTCCGCCAGGGGCGGCGAATCTACCTCATGGGCGACACGCGCGTGAGCCACGACCGCCTCTGGACCGGCGTCGGCCTGAGCATCGGGAGGCGCTAGCGGCATGGAGCACGACGTCGATCGCGGAACGGCGGGCGGACGGGCGCACCCGGGCCCCACCTTCGGCCGCTGGCTCGTCGATCAGATCCTCGGGCGGCGGTACGTCATCTACGTCCTCTTCATCGCGGGGATCATCGGGTGGCGGCTCGCGCCGCAACTCTCGAACGTCATCAAGAAGGTCCCCGGGATCGGCAAGGCTTCGGGTGGAGCGCTCGTGATTTCGGGGACAGACAGCGCGCCGGGGTTCGTCGTGGAGACCGTGGCCCAGTTCACGAGCGAGTACCCGAAGGTGACGGTCGAGTTGGGGGGCGGCGGCACGCTCACGGCCCTCGAGAATCTTCTCAACAAGCGGGCGGACATCGCGGTGCTCTCGCGGCCGCCCACCGATCGCGAGGCGCGCATCGCGGGCGAGCGCGGCGACTCGCTCGTCTACTTCCCCGTCGCCCTCGGCGGGATCGCGCTCCTCGCGCCGACGGCGTCGGGGATCGAGGCGATCACGCTCGGTGAGCTGCGGGCCCTCCTCGCGAACGGGCCCGCCGCCGCGTTCCCGGGGCGGCGCATCGAGCGATTCTACGGCCTGAGCCCGAACAGCGGGCTCTGGGAGGCGCTCCTCGCGCGCCTGGGGATGCCGGCGTCGCTCGCGCCGACGTACGTCCCGCTCGAAACCGGCGAGCAGGTGGTGAGCGCGCTCCGGCAGGACCCGGCCGGGATCGGCTTCACGAGCACGCTCACCTACGAATTGGCGGCCACGGGCGGAGGCGTGCGCGAGGTCGCCGTGACCACCGAAGGGATCGGCGCGCGGCTCCCCACGAAGGGGAACATCGTCGACGGGAGTTACCCGATCTTCCACAACATCTACCTGTGCACGATCTCCGGCGGCGAAGCGATCGCGTCCGGCTTCGTGACGTACTACACGCAGCCGACCGGGCAGAAGTGGGTGGCGCGGCGAGGATTCCTGCCGGCGCGCCTCCCCTCGCGCGTGGTCCAGTTGAGCGGGGGGTCGACCTCGTGATCGGTCGCGATCGGCGGATGTCGTCCGTTCGAACGGAATTCCGTTCGATGATCCATTCGGCGCGAAACTGCGCCGCGGCCGCGCTGCTCGTGGCGGCGACCGCGGGCGCGGCGCTCGCGCAAGCCAAGGAGTACCGCTACGAGACCGACCCTGTTCGGCTCGGGTTGAATAGCGTCTTCGAGGGAGACCTCGTGGGGGCGAAGGCGCACTTCGACGAGGCGCTCGCCAACGCGTACCGCGTCGACGAGGCGCACCGCGGCCTCGCTGAGATCCTCCTGTTGCAGGGCCGCTACCGGGAAGCGGAGGCGGAGTTCCACGTGGCGCTCGCGGGCGAGAAGGAGGTCCCCGAGGCGCACGCGGGGCTCGGCCTCCTCGCGCTGCGCGAGGGGCGCGCCGCGGACGCGGAGGCCGCGTTTGACGCCGCGCTCGCCCAGGACAAGAAACTCTGGCGCGCGCAATACGGGCTCGCGCGGCTCGCGCTCCAGCGCGGCGACCTGAAGCGCGCCGAGGAGCTGCTCAAGTCGGGGAGCAAGAAGAAGGGCATCGAGGACGGGGAGCAGTACCACCGGCACGGGTCGGCGCTCCTCCTCCTCGCCCAGGGGAAGGCGGACGACGCGGAGACGCAGATCCTCCTCGCGCTCGCTCTGGCGCCGAGCGATCCCGACATCGTCGCGGCCGTCGGCGACGTGTACGAGAAGAAGGGGGTCGCGGAATTGGCGATCGCCGCGTACAACCGCACGCTCGAAGACCCGAAGGTCGTCTCCAACAAGGGGCAACTCCATTACCGCCTCGGGCTCCTCTACGAGAAGCGGCAGAAGTACCAGGACGCGCTCGGTAACTACCAATTGGCGATCAAGCAGGACTCCACGCTCGCGGACGCGTACCTCCACGCGGGGGCGCTCTTCAACGCGGCGAAGCAGTACCAGGAGGCGTCGTGGCTCTTCTACAACTACACGCTCCGCTCGCCGAACGACGCCGACGGTTTCCGGCGGCTGGCGGATGCCTGTCTGGAGTCGAGGGACCCGAAGCTCCTGGCGAACGCGTTCGACGCGGCGAAGCGCGCGGTCGCGCTCGACTCGGCGCGCGTCGAGAACCGCCACGCGCTCGCGCGCGCCGCGGCGGCGGTCCGCGAGAACGATCTCGCGCTCGAGACGTACCGCGGCCTTCCCGAGTCGCTCTACGAAGCGCGCGACTACATGAATATCGGGGTTGTCCTCCTCGCGAAGGACGAGCGCGACGAGGCGCGGACAAATCTCGAAACGGCGGCGAGCCTCGACTCGTCCCTCGCGGACGCGTACTTCGGCATCGGGCGTCTCGACATCCTCGAGAAGGACTACGCCTCGGCCGAGCAGAACCTCCTCCAGGCGACGATGCTCAGCCCGAGCACGCCGGGCTGGGTCTACCTCAATCTCGGCGTCGCGCAGCTCCAGCTCGCCGGCGAGGAGATCGAGGACGCGGCGAAGCGCGCCAAGTACGGTCAGGCGATCCGCTCCTTCAAGCAGTCGGCCGAGCTCGATCCCAAGTCCGCCCAAGCGCGCGTCTACCTCGGCCAGACGTACGCGATCCTCGACCGAGCCGACGACGCGGTGAAGGCTTACGAGCAGGCCCTCGCTCTCGACGCGGGAAACGCTGGCGCGCTCAAGGGGCTCGGGTTCATCCTCATTCGAAACGAGCGATACGCCGAGGCGGAGCAGCATCTGCAGAAGGCGACCGAAGGGAACGCCTCCGACCCGGGGACCTGGGTCCTTCTCGGGCAGGCGCGCGCGTACCAGGCGAAAATCACGCTCGCGCAGGCCGCGTTCCAACGCGCGCTCGCGCTCGACCCGGCTAACAAGCAGGCGAAGGAAGGGATCAAGGCACTCGAGGGCGCGACGGGGGGCGACGCCGGAAGCCCATAGGAAGTCGGCAGACAAAGGAGGGGAAAGACGTGGGATATCACATCGGGAACGTGGACGGGATCCCGGTCGTCGAGTTGTCCGGCGACTTCTGGGGAGGCGACGAGACGCGCAAGCTCTCCGAGGCCTTTGCGAACCTCCTCGAGGGGGGGAATCGCAAGGTCGTCATCGACCTCTCCAAGACGAGCTACCTGAACTCGACGGCGCTCGGCGTCCTGGTCCGGCTGCACACGACGGTGAGCCGCCAGGGAGGGAAACTCACCCTCGCGGGCATCTCGAAGCGGATCCACAACATCTTCCTGATCACCAAGCTCGCGTTCGTGTTCGACACCTACGACACCGTGGCCGAGGCCGTGGAGTCGCTCAAGAAATGGAAAGCGCCGGAAGCGGGCGGCATCCAGTCCACCTGAACCCTGCGTTCCGCCCCTCCGGGCGGTAGGAAGAAGAAAGGAGACTCCAGCAGATGAAGGCACACATCTTCATCCCCTTGCTCTGCCTCTTCGGGGTGGTTTCATGGGCCATCTGGCAGTTCCTCCTCCCCGAGTTCATCCGGCAGGGAGGCCCGCTCATCATCGGGCTCATGATGATGTCGATGATCGCCGTCACGTTCATCCTCGAGCGGACGTTCACCCTGAGGAGGGCGCAGGGAGCGGGCGACATCGCCGTCTTCGCGCGGAAACTGCGCCAGGCGCTCGAGGACGGGAACATCGCCGAGGCGGTGGAAGTGTGCCGCCAGCAGGGAGGGAGCCTCGCGAACGTGGTCGGCGCGGGCCTGGAGCGCTACCTGTACTCGTCGAGCAGCGGCGTGACCCCGCAGGCGCGACTCGCCGAGACGAAGAAGGCGATCCAGGAGGCGAACGCCCTCGAGACGCCGCTTCTCGAGCGGAACCTGAACGCGCTCGCGACGATCGCCTCGGTCGCGACCCTCACGGGGCTCCTCGGCACCACGATCGGGATGATCCGCTCGTTCAACGCGATGTCGCACGCCGGGGCGCCGGACGCGATCAAATTGGCGCTCGGGATCTCGGAGGCGCTCATCAACACGGCCGGCGGGCTCTCGCTCGCGATCACGTCGATCCTCGCGTACAACTTCTTCACCGCGAAGGTGGACGGCTTCAACTACATGATCGACGAGACGTCCCACGAGATCGTGCAGCAGCTCGAGGTCCGCACCACCGGGGCGGCGTATGGCTCATAGCCGAATCCACATCGACATGACGCCCATGGTGGACGTCGTGTTCCTTCTTCTTATCTTTTTCATGACGACGACGTCGTTCAAACCTCCGGAGGACGTGCCGATCACGCTCCCCGAGTCGCACTCGGAGATCAAGGTTCCCGAATCGGGGTACCTCATGATCTCCGTCTCGAAGGACGGGCGCATCTTCATCTCGGTGAACAAGGAGAAAGGGAAGGAGGTCCACCTCGAGGAGTTCGCGGCGGCGCTCACGGACGCGCGCGTCCGCGCCCCGGCGGCGGCCGTCGTGCTCAAGGCGGACCGGAACGTCCCCTACAGCATCATGGCCGACATCATGGACACGATGCAGGCGACGAACACGACGCGCTTCAACCTCGTCACGGACCTCGAGACGGAGTAGGGAGAGGGAGCGATGGCAGGCGGCGGCCCGGTCGGCGGCCCGAAAAAGAGGAAGCACCCCGAGGGCGAAGATTTCATTCGCCACCCGGCGTCCCGGGTCTCGATCTACATCGACATGACGCCGATGGTCGACGTCGCGATGCTCCTCCTCATCTTCTTCATGGTGACGACGGTGTTCCGGAACCCGCAGGCGATGGAGTTGAACCTGCCGCCGACCGACAAGGTCGACGTGCCCGAGTCGAACGTGCTCACGTTGGCGGTCCGGGACGACGGCAACATGTACCAGCGCGTCGCGCGGAACCCGTGGCAGCCGATCCGGATCGGCGAGGTCAGGACGACGATCGAGACCCTCGTCGCCCAGCGCCCGCAGATCATCGCGCTCATCAAGGTCTCGGCCGCGGCGCCGTACCACCACGTGGTGGACATCATGGACGAGTTGAACCTCGCGAAGTTCAACCGGCTGTCGATCCTCCGGCTCGAGAACCCGGACCTGCTGGAAGTGCAGGGGATCCCGTGAGCGTGACGATCGAGCCGGTCGGCGGGTTCGAGCACCTCCACGTGGTCGGCGCGAAGCACCCGCTGCAGCAGGCCAAGCGGCGCCTCCTCGTCCGCGCGTCCGCGATCGCGATCATCCTGCACGTCGCGGCGTTCAGCACGATCCTCTTGCCGAAGTTATTCCGGGGGAAGGGGGGCGCCGGGGTCGGCGACGTGAGCCTCACCGAGACGCGGATCGAGTTGCCCGCGCCGCCGTCGATCAGCGGCGGCCCGGCGGGCCCGGTCATCCCCGGCTTCAAACCGGGCGGGCGGCCCCCCACGGCGGCGCTCGGGATCCCGGATCCCGTGCCCGACCTCCAGGCCGAGGCGCCGACGATCGCCGCGCAGAGCGAGGTCGGCGCGCCGATCAACCCGGACGGGATCGAGGGGCTCGGCGGCGGCGGCGGCGGCGGCGGCTCCTGGAACCTCGACACGCTGGCATTCAATCCGGGAGACCAGTTCCTCTCGCCGGACGCCTTCGTCGCGGTCGATGACCCGCCGGTCCTCATCCACATGCCGGACCCCGAGTACCCGCGGAACGCGCGCGACGTGGGCATTCAGGGGCAGGTCGTCATCCGCGCACTCGTGGACAAGGATGGCCTGGTGAAGAAGACGCTCGTCGGGTCGGGAGCGGAGGTCCTCGCCGAGGCCGCCGTGTCGGCCGTGCGGAAGGCCCGATTCAAGCCGGCGATCCAGAACAACCATCCCGTCGCAGTCTGGGTCGCGGTCCCGGTCAACTTCTCGATCCAGTAGGCGGACACGCGCCCCGATACGAAGGGACGTCCCATGCGAAACACAGAGGTCGTTTCCCTCTCGATCCCGAAAGACCTGCTCCGCGAGGTCGAGGACCAGGCCAAGCGGGAGCGACGCTCGAAGAGCGAGCTCTTCCGCGAGGCGCTGCGCCAGTATCTCTTGCGTCTTCGGGTCGCGTCGGCGCAGGGCCTCATCGCGGCGCGGGCGCGCGGGGTCGGGCTCGCGGACGAGGAGGGCGCCGAGGCGCTCGTCGACGAGGCGCGCCGGAAGTCCGCGCGCACCCGGTCGTGAGCGCCCCGGTCGTCGTCCTCGACTCGAAGGTCCTCCTCCTCGCCTACGCGTTCCCCGGCGGCTCCTCCTCGGAGCTCCTCGACCGCGCGATCGCCCGCCAGATCACGGCGGTCGTCTCGCTCGGGACGCTCGCCGAGTTCGCCCGCATCCTCACCGGTCCCGCGTTCTCGCTCCCGGCGCGGCTCGTCGAGGGCTGGGTCCGAGACCTCCGAGAGTTCTGCGAGGCGGCGCCGGACCAGCAGCCGGTGCGGATGACCCGGCCGCGCCTCGCGCGCGAGGAGGGGGAGCTGATCTCCTGCGCGGCGGCGATCGCCGCCGAGCACATCGTGACCGGCGAGCGCAGCCGGCTCCTGCTCCTCGGGCGGTACCGCGGCATCGAAATCGCCGGCCCCGCGAGCTTCCTGCGCGGCCTCGGCCTCGTCTCCCTCTCGTCTTGAGGGTCCGCTCGCCGGACATCTCATGAGGATCACCTTCCACGGCGCCGCACGGACCGTCACCGGCTCCCGGCACCTGCTCGAGGTGAGCGGGCGTCGCGTGCTCCTCGACTGCGGCCTCTTCCAGGGGCACCGCCTCGAGGCGTACGAGAGGAACAGTCAGATTCCCTTCGATCCCGCGTCGATCGACGCGGTTCTCCTCTCGCACGCGCACATCGATCACTCGGGAAACCTGCCGCGGCTCGTGCGCGACGGCTTCGGCGGGCGCATCCACGCGACGCACGCGACGTGCGACCTCGCGGCGCTCATGCTCCGCGACAGCGCCCACATCCAGGAGAAGGACCACGAGTTCCTGCTGAAGCGTCACAGGAAGCGCGGCATCGCCATCCTGAGGCCGCTCTACGAGGCGAGGGACGCCGAGGCGGTCGTGCCCCGCTTCCGCGGCGAGGCGTACGGAGAGGAGTTCGAGCCGGTGCCTGCCGTGCGCGCACGCTACCGGGACGCGGGACACCTCCTCGGCTCGGCGATGATGGAGATCGACGTGCGCGAGAACGGCGCGCGGCGGCTCCTCGTCTTCAGCGGGGACCTCGGGAGGCCGCACCTGCCGATCCTCCGCGACCCGGAGCGGATCGCGCGCGCGGATCTCCTGATCCTCGAGAGCACGTACGGCGACCGGCACCACGAGCCCCCGGCGGACAGCGAGACGGTCTTCGCGGAGACGGTCACGCGCGTGGCGGGGCGCGGGGGCAAGATCATCGTCCCCGCGTTCTCCGTCGGCCGCAGCCAGGAGGTCGTCTACGCGCTCTCCCGCCTCATCCGCGCCGGTCGCGTCCCCCGCGTCGACGTCTACATCGACAGCCCGCTCGCGGTGAATGCGACCGAGGTCTACATGCGCCACCCCGAGTGCTACGACCAGGAGACGCTCGCGCGCCTCACCTCCGGCGACGACCCGTTCGGGTTCGGGCTGGTGCGCTACATCGCCTCCGTCGAGGAGTCGAAGAGCCTGAACGACCTCCGCCGCCCGGCGGTGATCATCTCCGCGTCGGGGATGTGCGAGTCGGGGCGGGTCCTCCACCACCTGATGAACTCGATCGGCGACCCGAAGAACGCCGTCCTCATCGTCGGGTTCCAGGCGCAGCACACGCTCGGCCGGCGGCTCGTCGAGAGGGCGGAGCGCGTGCGGATCTTCGGCGAGGAGGTCGAGCGCCGCGCGGAAGTGGTCGCGATCGACGCGTTCAGCGCGCACGCCGACCGCGGCGGCCTCCTCGACTTCGCGGAGCGCCTCGAGCGCCCTCCGCGGGAGACCTACCTCGTGCACGGCGAGGAGACGCAGTCGCTCGCCCTCGCGGAGGCGCTCCGGGAGCGCGGGTGGCGCGTCCACGTCCCCTTCGAAGGGGACCGCGTGGAGGTCGCCTGATGGGCGAGGCGAGCCGCGACGAGGTCCTCCGCGTCGCCCGTCTCGAGTTCGAGGGCTTCCTCCGGGCGCGGCGCCTCAAGGTGACGTCCGAGCGGCGCGACGTCCTCGCCGAAGTCTTCGCGAGCCAGGACCACTTCGACGCGAAGGGGCTAGTGCGACGCCTGCGCGCGGGCGGCCGCCGCGTCTCGCGGGCGACGACGTACCGCACCCTCGATCTGCTCGTCGAGTCGCGGATCATCATGCGTCACGACTTCGGCGACGGCGAGGCGCACTACGAGCTGCGGCACGGCCGCGCCCACCACGACCACTTCCACTGCGTTCGCTGCGAGCGGATCATCGAGTTCGAAAACGAGGGGATCCAGGCCCTCGTCCGGAAGATCGGCGCGGACTACCGCTTCGCTCCCGAGACCCACCGGCTCCACGTCTACGGCCTCTGCAGCCGCTGCCGCGACGAGGGGGAAGAGTCCTCCTAACGCCTTCCCGAGACGGGGATCGATCCGGCGGAAAAAGCGCTTGAATCGGCCCGTCGGCCAATCTAGATTCAGTCTCAATTCGCAACGGCCCCGCTCGAGAGGGCTCCCGCGCGCTCCGAGGCGCCTGTCGCTCATGACGTCTTCCTCCCCGAGCCCGATCCCCTCCGCCCGCTCCGCCGGCGCGCGCGTCCTCGCCGCGCTCCTCGTCGCGAGCGCCCTCGCCGCGCGGGCGCTCGCCGCGCCCGCCCCCGCCGCCGCGCAGGTCTTCATGACCGAGCCGGAGGCGATCGCGCGGCTCCTCGGCCCGCTCGATCGCGTGACCCGCGCGGAGGTGGCCGCGGACGACGCGCAGCGCGCGGCGATGGCGCGCGCCCTCGGCTTCCCCGTTCCGGAAACGCGGTTCGCGTTCGTGCGCGGCGACCGCGCCGGGCGGGCCGCTGGGTGGGTCTACGTCGGCGCGGAGAAGGGGCTCTACGAGCCGATCACATTCGCCGTCGCGATCACCCCGGAGGCGACCGTCAAGGACGTCGAGATCCTCGTCTACCGCGAAAGCCGCGGCGGCGAGGTGAGCCGCCGCCGCTTCCTTGATCAGTACCGCGGGAAGAGCGCGCGCTCGCCGCTCCGCCTCAACCGCGACATCCTGAACATCACGGGCGCGACCGTCTCGTCGCGCGCGGTGACGCTCGGCGTCAAGAAGGCGCTCATCGCCTTCGAGGTGCTCGGGGTCGGGGCGCTGGCCGAGATCCCACCGCGGTCGGAGTAGATGCCGCCCCTGTCCCTCCGCGATCTTTCGCGGGACGCCAAGGTCCTCGTCACCGCCTTCCTCGTCGTCCTCACGCTCGGGTACTCGATCGGGCTCGCCTACGTCTACGCGACGACGCGCATGGCGCCGCGCGGCATCGGCGCGCACTACGCCGGCTCGCACGACGAGAGGGAGATGAAGTTCCCCAAGTCGCCCATCGAGCTGATCCAGACGACGCACAACCACGTCCTCTCGCTCTCGCTCCTCTTCGGCGTCCTCGGCGCGCTCCTCCTCGCCGTGCGGATGTCGTCGCGGCTGCGGCGTGCGCTGATCATCGAGTCGTTCGCCGCGATCCTCACGACCTTCTCGTCGCTCTGGCTCGTCCGCTACGTCTCGCGTTCGTTCTCGTGGCTCCTGCTCGCGTCCGGGATCGCGATGGCGCTCTCCTTCTACGTGACGGTCGGCATCCTCCTCGTCGAGGTCTGGGGGCGGCGGGGGTCGAGTCCTCAAGTTCCGGGAAAAAGTGTCGAAAATTGTTGACAGGATTTCAGGCATCGGTATATTTTCGCTCCGTAGTCATCGCCACGAGCGAAATCTCAAAACGAAGGAGGTGAGCTCACAATGGCGAAGAAGAAGGCAGCGAAGAAGAAGGGAACGAAGAAAGGCGCGAAGAAGAAGTAAGTGGGGTGGGGTATGGGAAGTAGTGCTGGCTGAGGAGAGAATCTCTCAGCCATGGGCGGGTCGATGGAGGAATCGGCCCGCCTCTTCTTTTTCCCTCGAGAATCTCCTGCCGCGCGGGCCGGCTTCCTCGCTCGGTGGGCACGCTCCGCGGCCTCCCGGCCGCTCGCTCCCGCACGCTTCGCCGCCCGCTTCTCCGCGCCGCTTCGCGTCGCGGTCGGCGGGCGCCCGGCGAAGTCGTGAGGGACCCACCGAGCGAGAAGCACGACCCGCGCGCTGACGCGAGCCCGGCGGGTGGCGCGAGCCAGGGATCCCGCCCGGTCGAGCGCGCACCGCGAACGTCGTGACGGACGCTCGGGTCCGTCGCTGGCGCGCGAGAACCGGGAGGGATGGCGAGCGTCAGGACCCGCCGGGCTCGCCGCGGAGCGTGCCCACCGAGCGAGGAAGCCGACCCGCGCGAATGGGAAAACGACGCCCGATCAGCGTCCCGGGAGGAGGCTCCCCGAGTACATCAGAACGATCCCCACGATGAGGGCGGCGAGGTTCTTGAGGCGGCCCTCGTGCTGGCCGTGGACGTGCGGCAGGAGATCGGAGGTCGCGATCGCGAGGAAGGTCCCCGCCGCGATCGAGAGCGCCACGGCGATCGCCGCCGGGGAGAGGCCGCGCAGGACGAGCAGCGCCGCGAGCATGCCGGCCGGCGTCATGCACGCGAGGAGGATCGAGAGGACGACGATCCGCGGCTTCCGGTACTTCCCGAGGAGGAGGATTCCCGTGAGGGAAAAGGTCGACGGGATCTTGTGGACCGCGATCGCGGCGAACACCGGGAGCGAGACGGCCGGGTACGAGAGGCTCGCCCCGAGGGAGAACCCCTCGATAAGGTCGTGGAAGACGATCCCGGCGAAGGCGGTTGCGCCGAGGTGATGGTAGTCGCAGCCGGCCTCCTCGCAGGTGTGCGATAGGAGGAAGCGCTCGAGGATGTAGAGGAGGAGGAATCCGCCGAGCACCGGGACGCCGAAGTTCGGGAGCGTCGTCGCGACCTGCGGGAGCATGTGGAAGAACGTCGCGCCGAGCAGGATCCCCGCGCAGAAGGAGACGATCAGGCAGAGGCTCGCCTGGGACCAAGCGCGCAGGAGCGGGAGGACGCTCCCCGCGAGCGAGACCGAGAGCAGGACGCCCAGGTAGAGGGCGATCGTCGGCGCCGCGGGGGCCGCGTCCATGCTAGTTGTCCAGCGCCCCCTGGTCGATCCAGTTCTCGATCCTCACGATCAAAGATTCAGGAAGGGCGCCTCGGTCTCTCGGCATCTGGCAGCAGATGTCCGAGAGAGTCCCGCGGAGCGCGCGGACGATGCGGCTCACGGAGTGGTCGCCGGAAACCACGACCGGGCCGTTGACCCCTCCTAAGATCAGGCCAGCGTACGTCTCGAGATTGAGCCCGTTCCCGTAAGAGGTTGTCGGGTTGATGTGACAGTCGAAGCCCGCGCAGTTCTTCGTAAACGGAAACGGGGCATTGAAGATCGCCTGGAAGATCTCGGTCGCGTACAAGACCTGGTGCGCGACCGTCACGTCGGTCGTCTTGATCTGGCCGTCGATCGACGCGTGGACGCTCGTCGAGCCCTCTCCGATCGCCACGATGAAGCCGTTTTCGTGGATCTCCGCGACAAGCGCGTCGTCCGTGCTGTAGACGATCGGGAAACCGGGCCCGTCGCGCCGCGCCCCGTTTTCCCAGACGATCGTCGAGGTCGTGGCGACGGAGTTCCCCACGACGATGATGGTCGTCGACGCGGGCGAGAGCGAAAGCGAGGTGACCGCGAGGGTCGAGGCGAGATCGACGTCCGCCAGCGCGGAGTCGGAAAACCCCGCGTTCGAGGCGACGACGTACGCCTGGCCGGCCGCCACCGCGTTGACCTGCCCGCCGGCGATCGCGCCGACCACCGCCTGATCGCGCGAGACGTACGTGGTCTGCGGGTTCGTCGTCAGGTCGACCGTGTCGCCGACGGACGTCGTCCCCATAACGGTGAGCTGGATCCGCGCGCCGATCGCAGGAAGGACGACCGTGTCGGGAGTCGCGTCGACGCCCGTCAGCACAACGGCGCTCACGACCGCGACTGCTGAGTCCGAGAACCCTCCGTTCGTCGCGACCACGCGCGTCGTCCCGTTCGCGACCGACGTGACCGAGCCGGTCGTGCTCACCGTCACCACGCCCTGGTCGCGGGACACGTACGACGTCCCCGGGTCGGTCGTCAAGTCAACGTTCCCACTCGTCGTGTTCCCAGTCACCGAGAGTTGTAGGCTCGTGCTCAGCGACGTGAACTGGAGCGTGTCGGGCGAGACGCCGACCCCGAGGAGCGTCGGCGGTTCGGGCCCGGTTCCGTCCTTCTTGCACCCCGAGGGGAGGAGCGCTGCCGCGGCCGTAGCCGCGACCGCGAGAAGCCCGAGAGCGAGCCAGGCCCGCCGCCGGGATCCGTCGTTCACGAATGGTCTGCTGAGCATCCTGACCTCCTCAGTTGTCGAGCGCGCCCTCGTCGATCCACGTCTCGATCATCTGGATCGAGGCGTCGGCGAGAGGCGGTCTCCCCAGCGGCATCTGCCGAGTCAGTGGAAGAGTGCCGCGAAGCGCGCGGATGATGCGGCTCTCTGCCCCGTTCCCCGGAGTGACGACCGAGCCGTTCGTCCCGCCGGCCACGAGTTGCGCGTACGTGTTGAGGTGAAGGTCCCGCTGGGCTGGCCCCACCCCGGGATGACACCCGGAGAACGTGCATTGGGACTGGAGCACCGGTTGGACGTCCGCACTGTAGGAGATTGTAGGGATCGGAGGCGCCACCGTCACGGGGATCTCGACGAGGACCGACCGGAACGAGAGCTCGATCGTGGCTCCTCCGGTCGCCGCGGCGCTCGCGACTCCGTTGATCGACACCGTCACGACCGTGGCGTCGCTCGTCGCGTAGCCGAACGGGAGGCCCGTCGCCTCCAGGCGGGCGCCGTTCGCCCAGACCGCGACGCCGGCGATCGGGGCCGCCCCGCCGGGCACGAGGAGGAGCGTGTCGGGCGCCGCCCGCACGGAGTCGAGCGGGACGGGCGCGCTCTCGTCGACCGTGACGAGGACCGTGTCGGCGACCCCCTCCCGCTCCACGACGACGTGCGCGCTCCCCTCCCCGGCGGCTCGGACGACCCCGACGGACGCGCCCGCCACGGCCGGATCGTTCGTGGCATAGAACGTCCCGGCGGCCGCCGTCACGTTTACGGTGCTCGAGTCCGACAGGAGAGCCGTCACGGTCAGGTCGAACGTAGAGGCGATCGCCGGGAGGAGGATGCTATCCGGCACGGCGGTGAGCGTGACCACGCGCGGGGCCTCCGGCACGCCGGTTACGTCGTCGAGGTGGCAGCCGGCGAGCGCCAGCGCGAGCCCGGCGAGAACGATCCGGGGGAGCGAGGCGTCGCCACGGGCGCGGCGCGAACGGGTCATGGAATCTTCCTTGGGGCGGAGGGGGGGCTCGTGTCGGATCGCGGCGACACTATATCGGCCGGCCTATACAAGGGTCAACGAAGGCCCGCGCGGCGCGATGGGTCACGAGCGGGCTGCCGCGCCCGGGCTCCGTCGTCTCGCTCCCTCCGACCCAACGAAGACGAGAGAGAGGCCCTTCAGCGGCCCCCTTCGCGTGGGGATTGGCCCGCGCCCCGATCGAGCGACGCGGCGCAAGAAGCAAGTTCGGCGACCCCTTCGGCGCCACGGGCGCGCAGGGGGAGAACGAAGAGCAGGAGGACCGCCAAGAGGATGAGGAGGATGGTGATCAGGGGAACGCGGCGAACCACGGGAGGCCCTCCTTATTCCGTTGTGGGTGCCAGATGCGGCCCAGAGGAGGGGCGCCCCCCGAGGATCCCGCGCCGATTCGGTGTGCGCTCTAGATCGGGTCGAATCCTACCACGGCGCTCAGCGCGATTTCAAGCGCCGAGCCGGCTTCGCGGCCCCTCGAGGCTTCCGAGGCGATCCCTTAAGCGCATACCCGATAATATGATACGCGAGTTTTGCCGCCAGGAAGTCCGGGCCGGTGAGGCCCGGGATCGGCGCGAGTTCCACGATGTCGGCGGCCACGATCCGGCGCTCCCGGGCGAGGGCGCGGATCAAATGCAGGGTCGGATACCACAAGAGCCCGCCCGGCTCGGGGGTGCCGGTCGAGGGAACCAGGGAGGGGTCGAGCGCGTCGAGGTCGAAGGTGAGGTAGACGTCGCGGGTCTCGACTGCCTCCAAGAGCCTCGACGCGAGGGCGTCCAGGTCGGCGCGCGGGTCGGCGAACGCCGTGGCGGGGATGGAGGGCAGGCTCCGACCGCGCGCGAACTCGACCTCCTCCGAGGACACGGACCGGGTGCCGACGGAGACGACCGGGTGCGTCTCGAGGACGCGGCGCATGGCGCAGGCGTGGCTCTCCCTCGTGTCCTGATAGGAGTCGCGCAGGTCCGCGTGCGCGTCGAACTGGACCACCGTGAGCTTCGGGTGGCGCGTCGCGACGCCGTCGACGATCCCCGGCGTGATCGAGTGCTCGCCCCCCAGCGCGACGAGGAGCTGGCCGCCGCGCGCCGCGGCGGCGACGACGTCCGCGATGCGCCGCCGCATCGCCGCAGGCCCTTCGGCGTGCGTCTCGATCGCGGGAAGCGTGTGGATGCCCCGCTCGGCCGGCTCGCCGCCGTACTCCTCGTCGTACAGCTCGAGGTTTCGCGACGCGTGCAGGATCGCGCGCGGGCCCTCCCGCGTCCCCGCGCCGTACGTGGTCGTCTGCTCGTACGGGATCGGGAGCACGAGCACGGCGCTCGCGTTGCGGCGCGACAGCCTGCTCGGGAGGCCGCCGTAGTTCTCGGGCGGTTGGAAGGGGCTCGTCATGCGGGGCCGGCCAGGCGAGCGTCCGGGCCCGACGATCAGATGAAGACCGCGGCGGCGATCGCCGTGGTCCAGAGGCCGTTCTTGTCGCCGATCGCGGACTGCGTGATCTCCGTCGTGCGGATCTTCGCGCCGCGCACGCGGAACTCGCGCTTCTTCTGATCCCAGTTCCGCTCGGCGTCGAATGGAACGCCCATGATCGTCGCGAGCATCCCCGCGGCGAGGTCTTCGGCGTAGTCCCCGGCCGTCCGTTCCGTCTCGCCGAACGAGTGATGCTCGGAGAGGTAGCCGTAGTGCTCCCGCTGCCGGGGCATCGCGATGCCGATCGAGGCGGCGATCAGGCGGTGCGGCTCGTTCGTCGCGGCCTCGGCGATCACGCAGTACGCGATCTGTCCATCCTCCAATTCGCGGAGCCCCTGGCGGGCCGGGATGAGACGGCAGCCGGGCGGGAAGATGCTCGAGACGCGCACCAGGTTGTAGCGCGCGATCCGCGCGTCGCGGAGAGCCGACTCGAAGCTCGAGAGTTTCGCTCGGTGCTTACCAACGCCCTTCGTCAGGAACACTCTTTGGGGGACCCATTTGGTCACGCCGCTCTACCCTCGCATGGGCGGTTCGCCCGCTGTGATGCCCTCACCGTCGTGCGGGAAGGCGATCGTATTAGCGTCGGATTTAACGCGGCGCGCTCCGGGGAATCAAGGGGTTTTTGGCCGCGCGGAGTTTCGCGGCTGGGGCGGTTCGGACGGCTCGGTCTCGGGCGCCACGGACGGCGCGCGTGCCCCGGCGGCCGCGACGATCTCGCGCAGCGCCGTCGCGATCCGCTCGCTCTGGATCTCGATCATCCGGATCTCCGCGAGGGCTTTCACGTCCGCGCCCGCGAGCGAGTCGCCGAGGAAGCGCGCGACCGAGGAGAGGACGTCGAGCCGCGAGCGGATCTCGGGGGCGCGGGCCGCGAGGAGGCGCGCGCCGCCGCGCGCCGCCGCGAGGTCGGCCTCGAGCGAGGCGACCGCGGCCGGCTCCCGGCGCTCCTCGACGAGGAGGAGGAAGCGGCGCGGCGTCGCGCCCGCTATCCCGACGGGGGCCGCTCGCACGACGCGCTCGCGGCGCGCGGCGGGCGCGTCGGGCGCCGCAGGGCCGGCGGGGATGCGCGCGACGAACGGCACGCCCCGGGCGAGGAGCGCGTCGAGGTCGTCGCGGCGCGGCGACGCGGCGAAGACGCCCCACGCCTCGGCGAGCGGGCGCCCCTCGCGAAGCGCGATCTCCGAGCCGAGGAGCTCGCGCACCGGGTCGCTCCACCCGAGGAGCGCGCCCGTCGCGTCGAGGAGGATCACGCCGAGCGGGAGCGTTGCGAGGAGGGCGTCGCGCAGGAGCGCCTCCTCGAGGAGCTGCGCGCGCGTGCGGGCGAGCTCCGCGCTGACGCCGCCGTCGTCGCGCGTCGCGGGGAGGCCGCTCTCCGACCGCGCGATCTCGGCCCAGAGAATGAAGTGCTCGGGCGCCGCCGGAGGCGCGGGCCACGGCTCGAGTCGCGCCCTCAGGCGCGCGGCCCACGGCGCGCCGTTCCTCGGCACGAGGAGCGGCGCGAGATCGAGCGCCCCTTCGCGCGGCGCGCACTCGCGCGCGATCTCGTGGAAGGCGCGCCCCGCGAGCGACGTCCTCGGCCCGTCGTAGATGGCGGACCCGAGCGGCGTGCCGTGAAGCGGAACGCCGGCGAGGGCGGCGCCCTCCGGGATCCCGAGGAGCGTCCTCAACGCCCGGTTCGCCGACCTCACGACGAACCGGCGGTCGAGCGTCGCGAACCCGACGGGGAGCGCCTCGACGATGTCGATGAAGAAGTGGTGGAGGAACGCGACCTCCGCGCCGAGCCCCTTGGTGGCGCTCCTCGGCGGGGCGGGTTCCGCGGCGGGAGGTGGGCCTGGCGCGCGGTCCTCCGTGGCCTCGGTTCGCCTCGCCCGCCTCCCGATGAGAAACGCGACGAGCGCGGCGAGCCCCGCGAGCCCCGCCCCGATCGCCCCCATCATCTGCGGCGAATCGATCCTCGCCTCGAGCGCGAGGAGGAGGAGGCTCGCCGCGGCGAGGTACGCGGAACTGACGACGAGGACGAGGACGGCGACTCTTCGGATCATACGGTGTCCATCGCGCGCCGCTCGAGGGCGCGGGAGGTCCGGAGGCGGGATCGGGGAGCGGGGCGGCGCGTGACGACGGGCGCGGCCCCCGACGAGGCTAGCCCGCATTTCTCACCGTGCGCGACGTCGTACGCGCGGGAGTGGTTTTTCCCGGCGCGCGAGAGGTTCCCGCGTCACGCGACGGCCGTCCGCTGTGGTTGGTTGTCGG